>Ga0209235_1001914_pt1 | contig 11526 bp, 9 predicted proteins | sample GraSoi013_1_20cm_4_FD_185817 | JGI IMG/M metagenome (GOLD analysis project Ga0209235, IMG submission 185817) | Grasslands soil microbial communities from the Angelo Coastal Reserve, California, USA - Sample 09_25_2013_1_20cm (SPAdes) (version 2) | ecosystem: Environmental > Terrestrial > Soil >...
CTCCATTGCATTTGGGACAGGTCGTTATCTGGATCATCTGTGCAAAACCCGATCGTCTGACCTGCTGAACCTGTCCTCGTCCATAGCATGTCTTGCAGGTCTTCCGCTGGCTTCCCGGTTGAGCGCCGGACCCGCCGCAGACACTGCACTGGGCAAGTCTCGGGACTTCTATCTCTCTGTTAGCTCCGTGGGCTGCGTCGTCGAAACTGATCTCGAGATCGTAAGCTAGGTCCTCGCCTCTGGAGGGTCGCTGGGGGGTTCCGAATCCTTGGAAGGTGCTGAAGCCTCCGAATCCTCGGAGGATCTGTTCGAAGATACCTCCAATTCCGCCGATGTCGCGGAAGATCGAGTCGAAGTCTGCACCGCGGAAAATATCTTCGGCATTGTACCGCTCGTAGATTCCGGCTCGTCCGAACTGGTCGTACTGGTTCCTCTTCTCGTCGTCGGAGAGAATGGCATAGGCTTCGGAGATTTCTTTGAAGCGTTCCGTCGCTTCAGGCGACTTGTTCCGGTCCGGGTGGTATTGTAAGGCGAGCTTTCGATAGGCGGATTTTATCTCATCCTTGCCGGCGCCCTTCTCGACTCCGAGGACGTCGTAGTAGTCTCGCTTGTCCATATCCCGTTCATTCTACTCGTTCTCTACCGGGAACCCTCGTCTTTTACTTCCCGATACTCGGCATCAACCACCTTGTCACCCTCCCCTGAGGCTTGTGCTCCGGGTGGTGGGGGTGCCTCCTGCGCTTTCTCCTCGCCTGGCTTTGAGGCCACCTTCTCATAGATGTCCGCCCCAATCTTCTGCAGTGCTCTGCTCAGCTCGTCGCTGGCACTCTTGATCTTGTCCGCCTCTTTTCCTGCCAGCGCGGCTCGCAATACGCCCGCTGCTTTGTCAATCGTCTGTACTTGGTCGGGGGTGATCTTGTCCTTCAACTCTTCTTTGGTCTTGTCGGCCGTGTAGAGCATGCTCTCTGCAGTATTCTGAAGCTCAACCTCTTCCTTCCGCTTCCGATCCTGCTCCGCAAACTCTTCCGCTTCTCTGACCATCTTCTCCTTGGATTCCTTCGAGAGTTTCGTAGACGCGGTGATAGTGATCTTGTTCTGTTTCCCTGTGCCCAGGTCCTTGGCGTTCACGTTAAGCATCCCGTTAGCGTCAATGTCGAAGGTGACCTCGATCTGGGGCACACCTCTCGGCGCGGGCGGTATTCCGGTCAGGTTGAACATTCCTAGGGATATGTTGTCCCCGGCCATTGCTCTCTCTCCTTGGAGCACGTGTATCGTCACTGTGGTCTGAGAGTCCGCTGCGGTTGAGAAGATTTGACTGCGTTTTGTGGGAATTGTCGTGTTACGTTCCAGTATCTTAGTCGCGACTCCGCCCAGGGTTTCGACTCCGAGAGATAACGGCGTCACGTCGAGTAGGAGAATGTCTTTGACCTCGCCAGCCAAAACAGCTCCCTGAATCGCGGCTCCAACCGCGACGCACTCCATCGGGTCTACACCTCGCTCAGCCGGCTTCCCAATCATATCCTCAACGAACTTGCGCACCAACGGCATGCGCGTTTGGCCCCCGATCAGAATTATCCGGTCCACATCCTTCGCCTGGAGCTTTGCATCCTCCAGCGTTCGTTTTATCGGAGTCTCGACTTTGCGAACTATTGGGTAGGCGAGTTCCTCAAGCTTCGAACGGGTGAGAGTAATGTGAAGGTGTTTTGGTCCAGAGTTGTCTGATGAGATGAAGGGCAGGTCGATATCAGTGGTGAGGAGCGTTGAGAGTTCGATCTTCGCCTTTTCCGCCGCCTCCTTCAACCTGGTCATTGCAGACCGGTCGTTTCGGAGGTTGATGCCGGTCTGGCGTTGGAACTCTGTGAGCAGATGATCGACGATTGCGTTGTCGATGTCGGTGCCGCCAGTCTGTGTATCGCCGCTCGTCGATAGGACTTGGAAGACTCCGCCGCCAAAGTCCATCAACGTAACATCGTGGGTCCCTCCTCCGAAGCTGAAGACCATTATTTTCATGTCCTTGTCCGTCTTGTCCAGGCCGTAGGCTAGGCAGGCGGCGGTTGGCTCGTTGATTATCCGGTCGACTTCAAAGCCTGCTATCTCCCCTGCATCCTTTGTTGCCTGGCGTTGGTTGTCGTTGAAGTGTGCTGGAACAGTGATGACGACCTTCTTTATCGGTCGTCCGAGAAATGTTTCGGTGTCTCGTTTGATCTTCTGGAGTATGAAGGCGGATATTTGCTGGGGAGTGTATTCTTTTCCGTAGACGCGGACCTTGTAGTCGCTGCCCATCTTCCGCTTGATTTCCTGAATTGTTCCCTCGGCATTGGTCGCGGCCTGTCGTTTTGCAGGCTCTCCAACAATCATCTGTCCGTCCTTTGTGAACGCAACAACTGACGGGAACATCTTACCTGACGCCGTCTGACCCTCACCGCTCGGGATGACTAGAGGCCGGCCGGCCTCCATTATCGCGGCAGCACTGTTTGTAGTTCCCAGGTCTATGCCCAGGATCTTCTCAGTTTCAGGCTTGCTCATTCGCTATCAGCCTCACTCGTTTCGGATTGCTCATTTTCCTCCAATAGGTTCTTCCCTGCCACTTTAACTATGCTCGGACGGAGAACCCTTCCTTTCAACATGTAACCTGCCCGGACCTCCTCCAACACCGTTCCCTCCTCCTCGTCGTCAGAGACGACTCTGAGGGCGGCTTCATGATACTCCGGATTGAACTTGGACCCTGCCCCAGGAATTCTTTCTACGCCCTCCTTGGACAGGATGTTTTGAACCCTTTTCTGAATCATGCCCACTCCTTCCAACAAGACTGGATTCTGCTTTGTCTCCCGGATTTTTGCAAATGCCAAGTCAAGTTCGTCCTTAACCGTCAACAGATCCGAGAGTAGGCGTTCATTACTAAGCCTCTTCACATCCCCCATCTCCTTCTCTACCCTCTTTCTATAGTTCTCAAAATCAGCTTGAAGATATTGGAGACGTCGGAGCAGATCCTCGGATTTCTCCCTCTCATGGTCTAGAGCGTCCTCTAGCTGGGAAATTTGGTTGAGAGTATCATGGGTCGACTCTTGTTGCTCCGGCTTCTCTTGGGCGACAGAGGTCTTCGACGGTTGATGGGCTACTGTTTCGGAAACAGGTCCATTTTCTTTCTCATCCAAGATGTAGCTCACCAGGGATCAACTCTTCCCAGCCCCGTTTTAGTCCAACGTTATCTGGGTTAGGAGTCTAGCCTCTCGGGGAAAAATTAAACCTTCTGACACAGTCGCGCCCTTAGCCTCTTCTCCAATACCAATTCCCTCGATTTCATTGTCCGAGTTACGCTTTCTTGATAGGTTGCGTACTTGGCATCTAAGAAACAGTTGGGTGGAACGCGTAAAGTGGGCTTATTTGATCATTTGAGAGCGCCAAAGGGCAAGGTCTGGATTAGCTTTGACAAGCCGACATTCGTTGAGGGAGAAGGCGTCGTCGGCAAAGTCAACGTACAAGCTCAAGAATACATCCAGTCCTTAGGGGTTAGAGTGGAAGCTCGGGTGTTTGAGAATTACGAAGAGATGGTCTGGGTAACGCTTCCTAACAATCAGAGGATTCAAGAGAGACAGCACCGACAAAACGTCCTGTTCTCACGAGACGTCCAGGTGACTGGGCCGAACGACTTTGGCAGCGGTCCAACTCAGACTTTTCCTTTTAGCGTGGGTATTCCTCCCTGCCGGGCGACTAGGGGCGGGGCTACAGTGGAGAACAGCATCAAGGCTGTTGTCCAAGTCAAAGGCCGCCCAGATCTCACCGGCCAGACACAAGTTGCATTTGTCCCACCAAGTAGCATGCCACAGCCAATGCAAGGCTACATGCCCCCAGGATATCCTGTGCAGCAGGGTTATGGCCCGCCCGGATATAATCCGGGATACAATCCCAACCCAGCTTACGGGGTCCCTATGGGTCCAGGATACGGTCAGCCCATGCCGGGATACGGGATGCCTCCGCAAGGTCAGATGCCTCAGCAACAGGTCGCGCAAGTCCGCTGCAAGTATTGCCAGAGCCTCATGAATCAGAACTCGGCCAATTGTCCCAACTGCGGGGCCCATCAATAGTCACCGTCCCGCGATTCTTCGTTGCTTTAGGCGGCGCTGCTGACTAGGATTACGCCCGCGATTATCAGGAACGCGCCCGTCCCGGAATAGAGATTGAAGGGATCACCGAAAATGATCACGGACAATGTGACCGCAACTACAACTTCAATTGGCAGAATTATTGAGGAAATTGTTGGAGAGACGGATTCTAATCCCTTCATGAAGAAATAGTACGCTCCTACGGTTGCAAAGACTGCTAGGAAAACGACGTAGAACACAGCTATTGGAGCAAGATTGGTCGAAGAGCCCAGATCGAATGCGACGGTTGGAAGCAGAAGCACAGCCGTCACAAGGATTATTCCTCCGGTCACCGGTCTTCCCCCCTTCTTTTCGACGAGGTCCTTTGAGAGAACGAAGACCAGCGCTATGGTTACGGCTGTTCCTAGAATCAGGAAATCACCGAGCAATTCGGAGCTCCCGAGGTTTACGGTCTGTCCTCTAGTAACGAGGAGCGTGATTCCGATGAACCCCAACAAGACCCCCGTTATTTTTCGCCTCCCCATTTTCTCGTGCACGTAGGCCAAAGATAGTACTGGGATCATGAGAGCAGCAGTGCTGATTATGAGAGCGGCATTCGATGATGAAGTGATGAGCTGTCCTTGAAACTGGAGGACGTAACCGAAAGCGTTGATGAATCCAATAATCCAGATCTTTCTTGACCTGAAAAGGTCTCTCTGTACCCAACCTCGTCCTTGTAATAGGAAAACGATGAGGGCAGAAGCAAACAAGAAGCGTAAAGTTACAAATGTATTAGGAGGGACGAAATTTAGTCCCAGTTTTATCACCGGGACACTGGTTCCGAACAGTAGTCCCGCAAGCATTGTTGCCGCGAGCCCTCTTCGGTCAACCATTCATGCGTGCCTGCTACACAGTCAATAATGGATCTGGGAAGAGCTCAAGCTCATAATCCCTACTTGACTCTGCTCTTGGTGCAATGATCATGATTCAAACAATCACTCATACACTCAACATGCATGAACTCGTGACCGTCTGGTCGCGAAATATTGTATACGCTAGGCTTATCTTTCGCCACTCCGACCGTTCTAAACAGTATGAGTGAGCTTACTCTTCTCCCGGGCAACACGGTTGAGTGTGCCTGGTGCAAGGATCCTAAGCCGATAACCGAGACTACTTGGTTCATGCCTGAACCCGGAGAAAGGTCCGTCCGGCTCTGCAACTTCTGCTACGAAGAGGCCCGCAAACAGGTCCGTCTATTGAGATTCGTAAGGACTCGCGGCGAATTCCCCGTAGAAGCAGCTTCCTAACAAACGGTTCTTCCAAGACTCACACTTGCAGCCCTAGGAGACCATCCGGTCCCGAACATGGACACTGCTCAGGTGGCAGTAGGTCTCTGAGAACTTCTCATCTGCGGAGTCGAATTGCAAAACATTATGCTGTCGAAAAGAGCAGGACCCTTGAGTCTGGGAGCCCTTGCCTTCAGAACCAAATGTAGTCGTTCTCGGTTGTGGAATGGGCGGTTTCACTCTATCCAATCTTTTCTCTAAACGAGTTGGCAACTCAGCCGTAGTCACCATTGTAGAGCCTCGGTCCCGGCTCCCTTTTGCTCCAGCATTTCAATGGTTAGTCTTTGGCTGGCGCCAGCCTGAGAAAATACAACGGGCTCCAACGAGTCTAGTTAAGAGAAAGAATGTTAGGATGGTCAGTGACAGGGTGGAGAAGATCGATGTCAACGAACGCGCGGTGAAGACCCAGTCCCAGACGATAAGATACGACAAGCTAGTAATCTCCCTAGGAACCGAATTCGCCTTCGACCAAGTTCCTGGTCTTGAAGCGTTTAGTCATAACGCCTACTCGATCGAAGGAGCTCTGAAACTCCGTGAGGCAATCACCAACTTCAATGGTGGCACAATCGCGATAGGAATCTCACGACTCCCAATAAAGTGCCCACCTGCGCCTTACGAGCTGGCTTTACTACTCGAGGAACACTTTCGACGAGCAAAGAAGGAGGCTGAGATTCACTTCTTCACGCCTGAGCCACATCCAGTTCCTGCGGCAGGCAGTGTCATTGGCAAACAGGTCGAGCGACTCTTGAACAGTCGTGGGATCAAATACTTGTCGAAGATGAAAGTGGCTAGGGTTGACAAGGATAAGGTCCTCTTCGATAACGGTTCGGAGTTGAAGTATGATATTCTCATCACAACTCCACCACATCGCTCATCTCAAGTCGTAAGAGATGCAGGTCTGACAGACGATTCCGGTTGGATTCCCGTGAATCCCCACAACCTCGCAACCCGACACGAGGACGTGTTCGCCATAGGCGACATCACATCGATTGAGACTCCTCATGGACATGCGCCCTACCTGCCCAAGGCAGGGGTCTTCGCGCAAGGCCAGGCCGAGGTCGTTGCCAACAATCTGGCGGTATCACTAACCAAGAAGGGAGAGATGAAGCAGTGGGGCGGTGAAGGTTCCTGCTACCTTCAGGTCGCAAAATCGGAAAGCGCCTTTCTCAAGGGGGCCTTTCTTTCTAATCCTCCTCGACTGGAGTTTCATCCCCCTCGCAGGAAATGGTTCCTGGAGAAGTTGAGGCTCGAAAAAGAGTGGTTGAAGCCATAGTGAGACTCTCAGCGATCAGCTTCTCTGATTAGCCCTTTTGAACTTGCTCAGTCTGGAAGCTGCCATTTCGATAGTGTGAGGCATCTTGGAAAAGGAGAACCGCAGCTTGAGTCTACCTTTGGATGGTAGATGATAGAAGCTCGAACCTGGTACCGCGCCGACTCCTATCTTTTTTATCAGATGTTCCGCGAGCTTCCTATCATCTTTGAAACCGGTTCGTGTGATGTCTGTCCAGACGTAGTATGCGCCTTCAGGGATTGTGCAGATGAAAGAAGCGTTCTCCAGTGTCTGCAATAGCAATTTCCTGCTCTCATTATACAGGGTTCGTAGGTCCCGATAATAGGAGAGTGGAAGTTTCAGAGCGGTTATGCACGCTTCCTGCAGAGGTGTGGGGGCGCAGACCGTTAGAAAATCGTGGACCTTCCTCACTGCGAGCGTCAGTTTCTTTGGCGCGATCACGTATCCTACTCGCCAGCCAGTCGCGCTGTAGGTTTTTGAGAATCCAGAAATCGTTATTGTGCGATTGTCCATACCGTCTAGGCTTGCGATGCTGATGTGTTTCCTGTCGTCGTAGAGGATGTGTTCATAGATCTCATCAGTGATCGCGAAGGCATCATAGTCCATGCAAAGGTCTCGAATCAGTTCTAGCTCATGACGAGTGAAGACCCTGCCTGTCGGGTTGTGAGGAGTATTGATTATGACTGCTTTGGTCTTTCTGGAGAAAGCTTCTTTCAGCTTCTCTTCCTCGATTTTGAAGCCGGGCTCTTCGAGTGGAACGTACTTACACTTTGCTCCTGAGAGAATCGAGTCTGGACCATAATTTTCGTAGAAAGGCTCGAAGATTACGACCTTTTCGGTTGGGTTTAGAAGTGCCAGGAGAGATGCGATCATTCCCTCGGTGGTTCCGCATGTTACGGTAACATTGTCATCCGCATTGCACGGGACATGATTGTAAGTTGACATTTTGTGCGCGATGGCTTGTCTAAGGCGGGGGACCCCATGAGTGGTTGAGTATTGATTGTAACCTTGTCGGATAGCTTGCGAAGCGGCGCTCTTCACTTTTTCCGGGGGATCGAAGTCGGGAAACCCCTGTGCTAGGTTTATCGCGTTGTAAGCTTGGCATAGCCTGGTCATTTCCCGTATTACGGATTCTGTGAACCCCTCAGCTCTCTGGGACGGTCCCTTTCCCATGGCTAAGAAGAGAATGCGACACCTAGTAAGGGATTCTTCTATTCGTCCGATACAAAGTAGGAGGGGTCTAAATAAAGCCCGTCAAGTCAGAGGATGCGTCAGTATCATGGCCTACTGTTCTGTCTTCTTGTACCGAGTTCCAAGAAGAAAGGCAGAGGCCTTTGTACAGGCGCTCAGACCAATAATGAAGCTGTTCGAGGATGCCGGGTGCTTGTCCGACGAGCTTCTACGCCCGAAAGATATGACAGCCAAGTTCGGTGGAGCTAGCCTTCCGTCGGCGGTCGAACTTGCCGGTGATGAAGAACTCTGGATCGAAATCGCCAAGTTCAAGGATGCTTCACACATGAAGGACGTTCATTCTCAAGTGGCTAAGAATCCCGACCTTGAGAAATTGCACTCCAGATTCGATCTCCTCATCTCTGGCAAGGAAGTCTATCACGCCGAGTTCGAATCACTACGCCCCCAGCCTTAGTCTCCTGATTAGACGAAAATGCACCGAGAACGGTTGCTGCTCTTCTGTTGTGCAGGCATTGTGGGTAACACTACTCTGAAAGTTCAGACCCTGAGAATGCTTGAATGACGTTCATGGCAATGACTGGAAAAAAGGGTCACGCCGCAAAGCGACAGACGAGATCAAAGAGTTCTACAGGGAAAGTGAAAACGAAGCGGGGAATCAATCATACGAAAGCCCCGTCAAAGGCCACGAGCAGAAAGACCCCTTCGAGAACACCTCGTCAACAAAATAGTGACGCTACTTACATTTTCGAGTGCACTCGGCCAGAATGCGGATATAGAATTCCACGTGAGGAAAGAGCCGAGCAAGGATCGATCCGCTTCGATCTCAAATGCCCCAAGTGCCACAACAAGGAGTTCAAGTGCCTGGGAAAGGGCGATCTTCCAGAAGCCTTCGAGCTGCCCGTGCCGACAACGAACATCGACTTCGACAGTATCAAACCAGTAGACCTCGGGTCAAACTAGAAATCCCGGTTCGACTACCGGATATTTCTCGTTGAGTAGAAACGAGTTTTCTTCCTCCCACTCTGGAACCTGAAAATCTTCAAACGAAGACTTAACAGAACCATTCCTTTCTTCGGCCGCTCAATGACTGTCAACGAACTTTCTCCTGAAAAACTGAGGTTGGAGTGTCCGCCCGACCAGGTTGGGTGTGAGACTAGCGCAGAACTCGGTCCTGTAGACGGCATTATTGGACAAGACCGTGCTCTGAAAGCGCTAAAGTTCGGAGTCGAAATGAAGGGAAAAGGCTTCAATGTTTACGTTGCGGGTCCGCCGATTACAGGGAAGAGGCCTGCCGCTCGAAGCTTCTTGGAGAATATCGCAAAGACTCGGCCTGTTCCTCCTGACTGGGTCTATGTGAACAACTTTCAGAACCCCTACGAGCCGAAGACGTTGAAGCTTCCTCCCGGTAGAGCCAAGGTCTTCCAGAAAGACCTGAAGAATCTTGTCGATCAGGCAAAGCGCGCGGTTCCCGCCGCACTCCAGAACGAAGAGTTCGTCTCGAGAGGGAATAGCATTACGAAGAAGGCTGTTGCAGAGCGCAACAAGATCCTCAGCGATCTCAACAAACAAGCAGAGGTCCACGGCTACAGTGTACGAATGACTCAGCTGGGAATCACAATAATCCCGGTCGTTGATGGTAAGACAGTGAGTCAGGAAGAATTCGATTCTCTTCCAGCTCGCGTGAAGAAGAAGTACGATCAGAGCAGAGACACTGTCAGAGCTGCGCTTGACAAGGCAGGGAAAGAGGTCAACGATCTGGATGCTAGGACGCTCGAGGAGCTGAAAAAGCTCAGAGATGATTCGGTGCGTTACGCGATCGGCGGACTCATGACCAATCTCGTTTCCCGCTACGAGGGTCTACCGAATGTTGTTCAGCATCTCAACGAACTCAGAGACGACATAATGGAGAACACGGAACTCTTCACTCCAGGAGGGACTGAAGAGAAGCCGGACTCGGAAGAAAAGAATCCTTTGGAGAAGAGCCTACCCGATTTCCTGTTTCGTAGATATGATGTGAACGTAATCGTCGATAATTCAGAGTTGAAAGGAGCTCCAGTGATCTCGGAAGATAATCCTACGGTGACCAATCTGCTCGGCAAGTTTGAGAACGAATCACGATTTGGAGCTCTCACAACAGATTTCACCCTCATCAAGGGAGGCTCGCTCCATCGAGCTAATGGAGGCTACCTCATCCTTGGAGCAATTGAGCTGCTCAAAAACCAGTTTTCCTACGATGGCTTGAAGAGAGTTCTGCAGAGCGGAAGTATCCTCATTGAGGAGACTGGACAGAGGCTTGGAGTTGCCAGCACTAAGACTCTCGTCCCTCAGGCAATACCGTTGAATGTGAAGGTGATACTTGTCGGAGACCATGAAATCTATCAAGCGCTGTACACACAGGACCCTGACTTTGGGATCCTCTTCAAGGTCAAAGCTCACTTTGATGATTCAATTGAAAGGAACGACCAGAACCAGAAAACGTACGGCAGCTTTGTTCACTCTCTTTGCGAGCGAGAAGGACTCAACCATCTTGAAGCCCCGGCCCTGGCGAAAGTTGTGGAATACGGATCCCGTTTAGCTGAAGACCAGACAAAATTGTCGACGAAATTCCCCGAAATTGCCGACCTGGTTAGAGAGGCAAATTTCTACGCAACACAAGACAGAGCAAAAATCGTCAAAGATGTTCACATCAAGAAAGCTCTTGACGAGAAAGTCTACCGGTCCAATCTCCTAGACGAAAAAATAAAGGAAATGATTGAACGAGGAATCATCCTCATAGACACATCAGGAACTCAGGTAGGACAGGTAAACGGCCTCTCCATCATAAGCTTGGGAGATTTCGACTTTGGCCAACCATCCCGAATTACCGCCAGCCTAGGGCTAGGGAGGAGGGGAATAATCGATATTGAACGTGAAGCCAAGATGGGGGGACAGACACATACAAAAGGCGTCATGATCATTTCGGGCTATCTAGAAAACAAGTACGCTCACGACAAGCCGCTGAGCCTCTCATGCAGGCTTGTCTTCGAACAGAGCTACGGTGGCGTAGACGGTGATAGCGCTTCCAGCACCGAACTTTACGCGATACTCTCAGCCCTCTCGGAGCTGCCGATCAAACAGAACCTTGCGGTGACAGGTTCCGTGAATCAAAAAGGAGAGGTCCAAGCGATAGGCGGGGTCAACGAGAAGATAGAAGGCTTCTACAAGACTTGCAAGGCCAAAGGACTGAAAGGTGACGAGGGGGTTATGATCCCTAGGAGCAATGTCCAGCACCTGATGCTTAACGAGGAGTTGGTCGAGGCGGTAAGACAGGGCAGATTCCACATCTACCCTGTAAGTACAATTGACGAAGGCATGGAGATTCTCACTGGCGTCAACGCCGGTCAGTTGAAGAACGATGGGACTTACGACCCTGGCACAGTGAACTACAGAGTCAATAAGCGTCTCGCCGAGATGGCCCAGAGAATGGCTGCACTGGTTCACTCATCAAGATTAGAGGGAGAAACTCGTCCCTCCGAAATCGAGACTCTGGCTCAGCCTTATTCCGAACCATAAGTCGAATTGCAGTCAGGGATTGACGGTTCTTCTCATCAATAGATGATGGGGTCCCATCGGACCG
>Ga0209235_1001917_pt1 | contig 11518 bp, 12 predicted proteins | sample GraSoi013_1_20cm_4_FD_185817 | JGI IMG/M metagenome (GOLD analysis project Ga0209235, IMG submission 185817) | Grasslands soil microbial communities from the Angelo Coastal Reserve, California, USA - Sample 09_25_2013_1_20cm (SPAdes) (version 2) | ecosystem: Environmental > Terrestrial > Soil >...
CTTCGCCCGCCGACAGAACCGGAATCGGATTCACGGAATCACCACCCCCGCGTATCCCACGACCCGCGCGTTGTCGCCAGAGACCCAACCGGAGTGGCGGTAGTCTACCACGTCGGCTCGGGTCGCGCCCAGCGCGCGCGCGCTGTGGAGCACGACCGCGACCGGCCCGCGACCGCACATGGAAATGTGCTCACGCTTGCAACGCTCGAGCACCTCACCACCATCGAGCGCGGTCACCGCTTCCAGCGCTCTCGCGTCTTTGCGCTCCGAGACCGCGGCGGGCTCATAGTGGTTCAGGTCGCTGGAGGCGAGCATCAGCACGGGCTCACCCACGGCTTGGACAAACTGGACGAGCAGCTCACCAAGGGCGTGAGCGGCTTCCCAGGCGTCCCACGCGATCACCAATGGAAGAATGCGCACGTCCGACCGGAGCATCTGGAGGAACGGCAGCTCGACCTCGACGGCATGTTCGCCCCTATGTGCCGCGTGATCCACCGCGACGAGCTCATGGGAGATCTCGAGCAGCGCGGCCGCGGCGTCGGCATCGATCTCCACGTCGCCGAGCGGGGTGTGGAACGCGCCGGCTTCCCAGAGGGAGACGCCGAACTCGGCTTCGGATACTCCGGTGTGGTTGGGGGCGAGAATGACGACGAGTCCGGGAATGGTCGAGCGCGCAAACACGGCAGCCGCGGTCGGTCCCGAATAGACGTAGCCGGCATGCGGGACGATGACGGCGCGAAACGGCGCGGTGGGCCTTGGTCCGGCAGCTCGACGCGCGTCAGCGAGGAGCGTTGCGACGGTCGCCCGAAGTTCGGTGGGATCGCTCGGGTAGAATCGACCGCTGACCGCCGGGGGACGGATCACTCCCCTGAAGAAGGTACTCCCGGCCAGCGATAGCCAGCGCCGGCCTTGAACACGTCGGCGAAGTCGTAGACGCGCCCGAAGTCCTCGACGCGATCGCTGGGTTGGCGCGCCAGCAAGCCGACATCGATCAGCATGAACACGATCTGGCCAAAGTCCTCGGTCGCGCGGACACCCCAATGCGTCAGTACGGCAGTCGCGAGCATCCCGAACTGCTCCAGCGCAAAATCGCGGCAGGCCCACGCCAGCTCGACGCCGGTCAGGTGGCGGCGCGCCGGGAGGCGCGTTTGGGCGAATTCCAACGCCGCGAGCACGAAGACGTAGGCGCGCTCGTTGTACTTGCCGTCGCGGCAGCGGATCTCCGCAAGCGCGGCTTCGAGGGTCGTGACGTCGCTCATCGCCGCACTTCACCGGGAGGTGGTGGGCTTGGAGGCGCCGGCGGCGCCGTGGAGGTCACGACGCGAATGCCGCCGGAGCGGCGTTCGGGCGGCGGGTCGAGCAGCGCCAAAGCGAGCACATCGTCGATCGTTTCCACAAGCTTGATATCGAGCAACTTCTGTACCTCTTCGGGCAAGTCAATAAGGTCGTTCTTGTTCCGTGCGGGAACGAGCACGGACGTGACGCCCGCTCGCGCCGCGGCCGTCAGCTTCTCCTTCAGGCCGCCGATGGGGAGCACTCTGCCCCGTAAGGTCAGCTCACCCGTCATCGCCACGTCGTGGCGCGCCGGCCGCCGGCACAGCAGCGAGGCGAGCGCCGCCGCGATCGTGATGCCGGCGGACGGGCCGTCCTTCGGTACGCCACCGGCCGGCACATGCAGGTGCACGTCGGACAGCGTAAACGAGTCGAGCGGGATCCCCAGCGTGCTCGCGCGCGCCCGCAGGAGGCTCCAGGCCGCCTGCGCCGATTCCTTCATCACGTCGCCGAGCTGGCCGGTCAACGTGATCTGCCCCTTGCCGGGCATCCCGATCGCTTCGATGAACATGATGTCGCCGCCGACCGGCGTCCACGCCAGCCCGGTCGCCACGCCGATCTCCGGCGCCCGACCGGCGACCTCGCTTTGAATCTTCGGTTGGCCGGCGTACTTCTCGAGGTTCTTGGACGAGATTCTGACCGTCGTGGATTTCCCCTCGACGACTTCGAGCGCCGCTTTGCGCAAGATGCCCTGGATCTCGCGCTCAAGCTGGCGGACGCCCGCTTCGCGCGTGTACTCGCCGATCAGTCGCTCCAGCGCGCCGTCGGCGACGTGCGCGCGTTCACCATTCCCGCCCTTTCCTAATCCCGTCTCCTTGAGCTGGCGCGGCATGAGATAGCGCTTGGCGATCTGCAGCTTCTCGGACGGCGTATAGCCGAGCAGGGTCAGCTGCTCCATCCGGTCGAGCAGTGGGTCGGGAATCGGCATCGTGCTGTTCGCCGTCGCGATGAACATCACGCCCGAGAGGTCGAACGGCACCTCGAGGTAGTGGTCCACGAACGTCGAGTTCTGCGCCGGATCGAGCACCTCGAGCAACGCGGCGGTCGGGTCGCCGCGCACATCGGAGCCCATCTTGTCGACTTCGTCGAGCATCAGGACGGGCGTACGCGTCTCGCAGCGCTGCAGCGCGTGGATGATGCGTCCCGGAATTGCCCCGACGTAGGTGCGGCGGTGACCGCGGACCTCCGCTTCATCGCGCACGCCGCCAAGCGACACGCGCGTGAATTTGCGGCCCAGCGCTTCCGCGATGCTCTGGCCGAGCGACGTCTTGCCCACGCCAGGCGGGCCGACGAAGCACAGGATCGAGCCCTTCGCATCGGGATTCAGCGTCCGCACCGCGAGGTACTCGAGAATGCGCTCCTTGATCGTCTTCAGGTCATAATGATCGCGGTCCAGGATTTCACGCGCGGTCTTGAGATCGATCCGGTCCTGCGTCACGCGGCTCCACGGCAGCGTGGCGAACACGTCGAGGTAGGTGCGGGCGACCTGATACTCGGCGGACTGGGGCGACATCTGGCGCAGGCGCTTCAGCTCGCGCTCGGCCACCTTCTTGGCTTCCGCCGGGAGTTGCGCTTCCTCGAGCCGCTTCGCCAGTTCTTCGAGCTCATCATCACCTTCAACTTCGCCGAGCTCCTGACGGATCACTTGCAGCTGTTCACGCAGCACGTACTCGCGCTGATTCTGGTCGAGCCGCGTCTTCACTTTTTCCTGGATTTGGGTGCCGACCTCGAGCACCTGCAGCTCCTGCATCAGAAACTCACCCAGCCGCTCGAGCCGGTGCGTCACGTCGTCGATCGCGAGCAGCTCGGCCTTGGCCGGCAGCGCGAGATCGAGATTCGCGGCAATGAAGTCGGCGAGCTTTCCCGCCTCGGTGATGCCGGCCAGCACCTCGTGCAGCTCGGCGCCGAGATAGGGCGCGATGTCGATGACGCGCGAGAACTGCGCGATGACGGTGCGCTTCAGCGCCTCGGTGCGCGCGTCCTCGAGCAGATTTTCCTGGAGCGACTCGCACCCGGCCATCAGCCATTTCTCGCCCTGCGCGACGTCCTTGAGGCGGGCGCGCTCGAGCCCCTGCACCATGACGCGCACCGAGCCGTCACCCAGCTTCAACATCCGCACGATCGTGCCGAGCGTGCCGACGTCGTAGAGCTGGTGCGGCAGCGTGTTCATGACGGCGCCCTCGGGCGGCTCGATCCCGCCCATGGACTTCACGACGCCGAGCAGCAGGCGCTTTTCGCCCTGGATGATCTCGTCGATCAGTTGAACGGCTTTGGGATCTGTGAGGGCCAACGGTAAGACGACGTGGGGATAGACGACGAGCTGGCCCAGGGGAAGGACCGGCAGGCGCTCCACTAGGTCACCCGCACGGATTGCGCGCCCGAGGAGCGCGGCGGTTGCTTGGCGAGCCGGATCTCGAGAAAGCCGTGTTCGTAGGTTGCGCGGATGGACGCGGGATCGACCACCACTGGCAGCCGGAAGCGGCGCTCGAATGGACCGATCTGCACTTCCATCGAGTGGTAGTGCCGCTTGCCCTGGTGCCGCGCGACGCGCTCGCCCCCGATCCTCAGGATGCCGTCGTTCAGCTCGACGCTGAAGTCGTCGGCCTGCATCCCGGCGATGTCCATATGGACGATCAGCTCTTCATCTGTTTCGTAGACGTCGGTGCGGGGTTTCCATTTCGGCGAGGCGACGAAGCCGACGGGCCGCCCATGGGCGACTTCGTTGAAGTAGACGTCCAGCTCGTCGGCGAGGTGAACCGTGAGCGAGCCCGACCCGCGGGAGGGACGATTCGGGGGTGGAGAAAAGCCGCTGTCAGCCATGCGCGACTAAGATAACGCTCCCCGAGGCCACGCGCGGGGGGGCTAAGTCACAGGCGGAGCCATCGGCGATGAGCGCGGACATCGGGGACTTGAGTTCCCTTGCAAGCTCTATGCCGCATAACTACCGCGACGGCGTCAGGCGGCTCGCTTTGATCCAGAACCAGTCGTCTACCTGCCCGACCTTGGCATCCCCGCGCGCCAGGCCTTGCGATGCACCTCGAGCGCGTGCGCTCTGGATTAGCGCCCTGCCCCTGACTTCTGCGCCCACTCCTGTTTCCGCTGCTCCACGCTGTGGGCGAAGTCCTGGCGGTGTTGGTTGAACGTCGCCGCGAGCTGGTCGCTGAACCCATAGATCGCCCACGGCGTGCGCTGCTGCACGAAGTTCAGCATCTCACCGACCTTCTTTTCATTGCCGGCAATCGTCGCGGTGCCACCGTAGCAGGCGACGATTGCCTCGTACGACTTGCCGGTCGGAATGAAGTTCACACTGTGCTTCGTGACTTTCTTGTACGCCCAGAGCACGTCCTGGAGTCGGAACAGGTTGAACGTGAACCAGCTGGAGCGCACGAGATACTTGTTGCCGAAACGCCAGCCCGCTTTGCCCCGGAGCAGCGAATTGTTGAACTCGTGCTCGGCCTCGACCGCCACACCGATCGGATCGCCCCATTTGGCGATGCGCTGGGCGAGCGGATGGCGTTCGGGATCGCGCCAAGCGCGCCATGCCGGGAGGGCTTGCCAGGCGAACAACAGCAGAAAGACGATTCCCACGCCGATCACCACGAAACCGGGCCTGCGAAACGAATCGGTATCCAGATAGAAGGGATAGAAGCTGCGGCGCAGCGCTCGCATGTCCTTGCTGTCGAACAGCTGCGCCTCGAGGTCCTCGGACCAGGGGACCAGCTTGCCTTCGGCCTGCCGCGATTCGACCCCGGCGGTTCGGACGACGAGATAATGAGTGCCGATGACGAGCGCGTGATACGCCGCCGACTCCTCGCGGCTGGTCTCGACCCCGTTCTGCGAGCGCACCGTATACTGGCGCAGGCCGGTATCGAGCACGCGGTCGCCAGCGACATGCGCGTAGTAGCGCGGCGTCATGGTGACATCGCGGATCGAATCGAGATCGGCCCGCGCGAGCGAGTAGGGGCCGCGCATGAAGTTCGCGATGTAGCGATGATCGTTCGTGACAAACAGCACGCCGCCGGCGAGAGCCAGCGACCAGACAAGGACGCGGCGGAACGAGACCGCCCGAATGCGTTTGGCAATCCAGTTGTCCATCGGCATCCCCTGCGAAGAGTGGGGGCGCACACTATAGCGAACGCGTTCTCGCGAAGCTAGCATAGCGTTATGCGATACCTCTCATACGGTTCCGTGATCGCGCTCACAATCGTGGGAGCTTGTTCCAAGCCGGCGGACAAGCCCAAGGCTGGCGGTGTCGCCGACTTCCACAACCCCGCCGGTCCGGGCTTTGCCGAGCAGGCGCCCGATAGTTTCCGCGCCCGCTTCTCGACCACACAGGGCGACTTCGTCATCGCCGTACACCGGGCCTGGGCACCCCACGGCGCCGACCGGTTCTACAACCTGGTGCGCTCCGGATTCTACGATGGCGTGCGATTTTTCCGGGTGATTCCCGGCTTCATGGCGCAATTCGGCATTCACAGCGATACCGCGGTGACGGTGGCCTGGCGGCAACGCGTGATTCCCGACGACCCGGTGCGGCGGTCCAATCAGCGGGGCATGGTGACGTTCGCGACCGCCGGGCCCGGCACACGCACGACGCAAGTTTTCATCAACTATCGCGACAACAATCGCCTCGACTCTGACGGCTTTACGCCGTTCGGAGAGGTCGTGGAAGGGATGGCGGTCGTGGACGCGCTGTACGGCGGGTATGGTGAAGGCGCGCCGCAGGGGCGCGGGCCCGATCAGATGCGCATGCACATCGAGGGCGAGAAGTATCTCGCCCGGCAATTCCCGAAGCTCGACAAAATCAGAAAGGCTACGGTCGAGTAAGCTGCCGTAGCCGGCCCTGCGCCTCGCCGTTCGTTGAATCGCGGCGCGCGGCTTCGCGGAATGCCGCGATCGCCGCCGCCGTGTCGCCCTTCATCAGGTCGATGTTCGCGCGGAACGTGGCGAGGTTCGAGGAATTCGGGAACTGCTGCTCGTTGAGCCGCAGCATCGCGAACGCCTCGTCGTACTTGCCCGCCCGCGCCAGCCGGAACGCCGCCACGTTCAGCGTCGGCTCGCCGAAATCGTAGGCCGCGCGACCGTAGTAGCGCTCGCGCAGCGCCCGATAAGCCCGGGTCGCGGAATCGACGCCCGCCGTTTGCGCCGTCTCCTGCATCAGCTGCTCGAGCGACATCGGCCGGCTGACGCCGCGGTGGCACGTGTTGCACGTGACCTCGACGTGGCTCGTCATCTGCGCGTGCTCGGGCAGCGTGTCGAGCCGGCGATTGATCTCTTCGACCATGCGCATCATCTGCCGTGCCGTCAGCTTCGTGCGCTTCTCATCCTTCGCGAAATCGAACTGCCCCAGCGGCATCCCTTCCTGGCCGACGTGACAGAACTGGCACCGCACGCCCAGGGCGCCGGCAAAGTTGCGCATCATGCCGACGACCTGCATTACGGGCGTGTTTTTTGGAATGACCTTGACGTTGATGAGCGAGTCAGGGGGAAAGTGGCCGGGGGCCTGACCAGAAACGGCGGCAGGGGCGGCAGGGGCGGCAGGGGCGGCAAAGACGGTAAGGACAAACAAGAGAGGGCGTAGATTCATGGCTTCAGAGATATGCCACGATCCTACGCCGCGCTACACTGGCCCAGACAATTCCGACGCGTTCCTGACGCTTCCTACATCCCCTTACTCCTCAGCCAACTCAGCGACGCGTTCGCGACCTCTTTCCAGCCGTTGTCCACGGTGAGCGAGTGCCCCCGATCCGGGAACACCTTGTACTCCGTCACACTCGGCGCCTTGCGATACAGCTTGAACGTGGCACGCGACACCACCTCCGGCACGGTGTGGTCCTTGCCGCCGCCCGTGATCAGCAAGGGGCCACGCGTCGCCTTCGTGTTCACCTTCGCGGGCGTGTTCGGGAAGACATTGGCGAAGGCCGCCTCGAACAGCGGCTTGCCGGGCGCCGGAATGTGATACTTCGCATGCAGCGCGTTCGACTCCTGCTCCGAGACGGCGTTGCCGAACCCGAAGTAGAACTGCTTCTGCGTCTGCGAGACGGCCTTCTTGTAGTTGAACGGATTCCCCAGCACCGGGAACGCGCTCTTGAGCTGCGCGAGCGGGAGCGGCAGTACGCCCCGGATCTGCGCGGGGTCGAGCGCAACCGCGGCCGACGCGAGCCCCATCCCCAGCAGCTTCTGTGCGACGAGACCGCCGAACGAGTGCCCGATGACGATCGGCTTCGCCGGGAGTTTGCGAATGATCGCGGCGTAATGCTCGACGACGTCGTCGATGCCGACGTTAGCCAGGCGCTCCGGATGCGCGTTGGATTCAGCGACCGTCGCCGGCTCACCGGGCCAGCCGGGGGCGACGGCATCGTAGCCCGCGGCACGGAACAGCTCGAGCCAGGGCTTCCAGGAATCGGCATGCAACCACAGGCCATGAATGAAAACGACGGGCGTCGGCATCGGCAGTCCTTGAGGGAATGAGTTACGCGTCGAACAATGGCGCGCGTGCAGGAGTTCCGATAGCCTACGATTCCGAGCGCGGCGACGAGACCGATGATTCCGACCGGTAGCCGAGTCTGATCCAGACCACCCACAGGGACGCGTTGAGGACGAGGCCGAGCGCCGGTCGCACGAAGGCGAGCGCGGTCGCGAGCAGGTAGACGAGAACGCCCACGTAATAGGTGCGTCGCACGTTGCTGACCGTTTCCGCCGTCACCTCCGCGCGCAGCAACCCGCCGCGGACCATCGTCGCGAACAACAGGTTCCAGCCGAGCGCCTGGGCAACAAACGTCGCACAGTAAAATGCGACGGACGCTTTCGCATCGGGCGTCGCGAGATTGGCAGCCAGCACCGCCGTGGGGAACGGGACGAAGGTCACCGTGAGCAGCAGGAAGCCGTTGGCGAAGAGAAACGGATAGTTCACGCTCTGCACCATCCGCAACAACTCGTGGTGATTCACCCACATGATCAGGATGACCACGAAGCTCATCAAGAACGCGATGTAGGACGGCCACAGGGCGAGCAGCCCGGCCCAGAGGCCGCCGTCGCCATGCGGCACGCGGATCTCGAGGATGAGCAGCGTGATCGCGATCGCGAACACGCCATCGCTGAAGGCTTCGACTCGCCCGGCACTCTCGGTCATACTCACAAAGATGCTTTTGCCGAGTAGATTATGGCCATGCGTCGCACAGGTCGTGCTCTCCAATTCGTTCTGATCGCCGGCGGGCTGGCCGCGTGCGGCAGCAGCTCCACCGGCCTCCCCGCCGGGTTCGAGTGTCTGGGCCAGGCGCTCCCCACGACCGCGCCCGCTCTGGTCAATGTGACCGGGATGGTGACGGCCAATGTGCTTTCACCGAAACCGGTACCTCACGCGTTCGTGTATGGATTCCGCACCGGGGACACGACACACCTGGCAGGCGATACGACCAATACCCCCGGCCAGTACAGCCTCGCGATCTCGACGGGTGGAACACCGGTGAACGGTTACCTCGCGATCTCGGACAGCGGTCATCACATCGACACCTACGCCTATCCGGCCGTTCCTCTTGCGGTCGACGTGACCGAGAACGTACTCATGGTCTCGAGCTCGGAATTCTCCATCCTCGCGTCGTCGGCCGGCATCAACCCGGTCGCGGGCGACGGATTTGTCGGTGTGGTCGTGAGGAACTGCCAGGGCACGCCAATCGAGGGCGCGACCGTCACGAGCAGTCCGGTGGGCACAGTCCGATACAATGGGGGTGGGGTGCCGAGCTCGACGGCAACATCCACGGCCGCGGACGGCGTGGCCTATATCGCGAACGTCGCGCCGGGCAATGTGACGGTGCAGGCGACGGCGAGCGGGCACACGCTCCGACAGCACACGGTCAACGCGCGCGCCAACGCGATCACGCTGACGGAAATTCAGCCGTAGCCGATCGGTCGGCGACCACGATCAACTCCCGACAGCCATCCACGACCGGCCCGCGCGCAAAGTCCCCGTACATCTCGAGCACTCGAAAGCCCGCGCGCGCGAGCAGATGCCGCAGCTCGGCCACCAGATACCAGCGCATCTCGAAGGCCTGCACGTACCGCTTGCCGTCGACATAGTAAATCAGCTCCGATTCACTCACCTGATCGAGCCAGCGCACGCGCGCGATGCGGTACGCGCGCCGGAAGGTGCGCCCGTCCGGTAGACGCTGCTCCGGCGTATCCTCACGCTCTACGCCGTTCGCGCTCACGAGGATATCGAACCGTGGGTTGAACACGTCGAAAATGAAGCGCCCCTGCGGAGCGAGATGACGGGCGACGCTCGCGAGAAATCGCAGCTGATCCTCGATCGTGGTGAGATGCTGCAACACGCGGAACGGCGCGATGATCAGCGGGAACTCGGTGCCGAGGTCGAAGTCGCACATCTCCTGATACTCGACCCTGGCCCGCTTCCGCACCTCCGCTGATTCCGTCGCGAGCTTCGCGACGCAGCGCGCGAGCATCTGGCGGGAGCTGTCGATTCCGACGATCCGGCAGCCGGCGCGTGCGATCGGCAGCAGGATTCGCCCGGTGCCGCACCCCACTTCCAGAACCGTGCCTTTGGCAACCTTTGCTGCTGCTACATAGAAATCGACGTCGTTCCGCTCCTGGTAAAGCGGGACGCTGTCGTACAACAGACCGAAATCGGGGATGTGATCGTAAACAGACGTCACTGCTTGATCTTAACCGTCAACACACGGCCATCGCGAGCGACCTCGGCCTTCGCGGCGCGCAGCGACACGAGCGGGGACTCGATCTGGACATCGCCCTGGGCGCCCGTCGTGACTCTGACGCTCGAATCGGCGCCGACCACAGCCTTGAGCACCTGCGCATTGCGATCCTGCAGGACCGGTGTGTTGAACGTCGCCTGCAGCGCGTCACCCGCGCAGGCCTGGACCCAGCGCGTGTGCAGCAGCACGCCGGGCTCGACCTGCAGCAGGTTTTGCGGATCGAACCCGCACAGGCTGAGGTAGCGGCCTTCGACCGTGACGACGAGCTGGACGCCTGGTGCGTTGAGGACGCTGTCGACCTGCGCGCGCCGGATCGCGCGCAGCCTGCCGACGCCGGAATCGGCCGCGGTGCGGAGCTTCGCGAGCACGAATGTCGCTTCGGCCTGACGGCGCAGCGCGAGCTCCTCCGTGCGATAGCCGGACGCGTCGGCCAACGCATCCTGCACGGTCAGGTTCTGATCGATCAGCCGTGTCTTCCACGCCGGCCCCTCGAGCGCATCGAGCAACAGTCCGAGCGCGGGGCCGGTCGCGTAGTAACGCAGGCGAATCGAGAGCGTGACATGCTCGGTGAGTTTGTGGAGACCCAGGACCTTGCCGGTCTGCAGTCGAGTGGCGCCGGCACGATCGGGGAAGCCGCGCTGCCGCGTTGCGAGCCGTACCGCTCGCACCAGGGTGTACTCCGCCAGCCCTTCATTTAATTCGGTGAGCTGCTCGAACTCGGCGAGCTCCGCACCGAGCGCGCGGTGACGCGCTTCCCGCACCGCGAGGAACTGGCGGGCGAGCGCCCGCTTCTGCGCTTTCGTCGTCGCCCGCTCCGTCGCCTCGAGGATCCGTCCCTCCAACGCCATCCCCGATTCGTTCTGCGGATCGAACACGGGATAGCTCGTGACGAGAAACGCATTCTCGCCCTGGCCAAAGCGTCTGCCCGCTTGCTTTGATGCCGCTTGAAAGACGTGAAATGCCTCGTGCGTGGTGACGCCGATGAGTGAGGCAATGGTCTCGGAGTCACTGACGACGACCTGCGCCGTTGGATGGCCGGCGAGCAGCGTGCCGGTGCTCGCGGCGCCGCGGTCGGCGGCCGACCGCCAGCCGCTGCCAGCGAGGCCGTCGATCGGCAGAAAGCCTTGCGGCAGATCGCCGCTCCAGCCGAGGAGCAACGTGCCCTGGCCGGCGACGACGTACAGCACCGGAATCGTATCGGGGCGGAAGCCGGGCCAGATGGAGTCGCCCATCTCGCGGCCGAGGCGCACGACCCATTCGCGCGCGGTCGTAAGTCGTGGCGTGATCGCCGGCGGAGGTCCTTGCATGAGTGCGAGGCAAAATGCGGCTGGTAGCACGATTTCCCTCCCGTTCCCCGAATAAAGCCCATATGACCCGCGCCATTCGCGGGTGGCTCATATGATGGCCGCGCGCCCTCGCTTTGGTCCAGGAGGGCCGCTTGCTTTATACGACCCGCAGCC
>Ga0209235_1001920_pt1 | contig 11515 bp, 7 predicted proteins | sample GraSoi013_1_20cm_4_FD_185817 | JGI IMG/M metagenome (GOLD analysis project Ga0209235, IMG submission 185817) | Grasslands soil microbial communities from the Angelo Coastal Reserve, California, USA - Sample 09_25_2013_1_20cm (SPAdes) (version 2) | ecosystem: Environmental > Terrestrial > Soil >...
AGTCCGGCCGATCGGAGCTTCAGGGCGGCTCCCGGCGCGACGTTGCCCGTGAGCAAGCCGACGAGCGCGCGGCCCTGGGTCTCGTGCGGCTCGAGCGCCGCGAGCAGGTCGGCGATCCCCACCATCAGCCGCGTCGCTTGGGTCGGCCGCTCGAGCTCGGTGCGGAGATGCTCGACGTATCGTCGGCAGACCGCTTGGATCACGGTGGCATTCTCGGCTCCCGAATGCCCCGCGAGCGACAGGAGATCCCGCACGATCTGCGGATCGGTCTTCCCGTCGAACCGGTAGGTCTCGATGGGCCCGGCGGTACCGGCCTCGTCGACGAGCGCGCGCTGGATCGCCCGGCGCCCGGCGCCGTCGGTCCACAGGAGCGTCCCATCGATGTCGAACAGAACGAGCTTCATGCCGCAAAACATAATCGACCCATGGCTCGACGAGGTGGCGGGCTGACCGGTGTGGTAGGGGCGCAGCATGCTGCGCCCCTACACAGATCGACCTAGGGTAATCGACCTATCGTCGGACGTTCACGCGCCGCACCGCTACCAACATGTCCTTCAGCCGCCTCGCGCCGGGCGTCTCGCCGAGCAGGTCGTCCGATCCGACGCCGCCGCGCGCCAGCGCGGAGTGCACGATCCGGCCCGCCCCCGCCCAAAGGGCGACATGGGAAACCCGGTGCCCGTCCGCGAAGCACAGCACATCGCCCGCCTCGTAGCCCGAGCCCGCGGCGTCGATCTTCACCTCCCGGCCCACGAGCGACTGCAGGTCCGAGTCTCGCGGGAGCGCGATTCCCCGGGCCGCGTAGGTTCCCTGGACCAGGCCGGAGCAATCGATGCCCCACTCGGTGCGCCCGCCCCACAGATAGGGCGCGCCCGAGAACCAGCGCAGCGCCCACTCCGGCGGTGCGAGGAGCCGCGCCTCCGCTCGGAGCTCCGATTCCGGCCGGACGACACCGGCGCTCACACTCCCCGCCCGTCCGTCCGCAGTCTCGACCTGCCCGTTGCGGCGCAGCGCGACGCGCGCCCCCACCGCGAGCCGGAGACGCTGATCCTCGAACTTGACCTCGGCCCCGAGCGAGCGCCCGGTGGCTCGCGTGGTCCAGTCCTCCGCCCATGCAGTCGAACCCGCGGCCAGATACCCGGCGTGCGTCCAGGCGTGGTACCCGTCACCCGCCCGCACGCGCAGCCACACCCCTCCCTCCTCGCGCCGCTCGAGCAGGGCGAGCGGCTCGCCGTGCAGCGCCTCGCTCACCCGGTCGGCCGCGATTCGCGGCTCGCGCAGGAGCGGCGCTACCGCGGCCGTGACCACCGCCGCCGGCTCGTCACGGACGGAGGCGTCGGGGAGCAGTCGAATGTCCGCCGCGCGGCCGGCGTCGGCCGCGATGCGCCGCAGCGCAGCCAAGGCTTCGCGGCTGGTGGTGCACCCGGCCACGCGCTGCGGCTCGACCGACACCTCGAGCACGCCGAGCCGCGGATCAGGTACCCACTTGCGCGCGACATCCCCGACATCGCGCTCGAGACGCTCGCTCATGATGGGGTCACGTTCCCGACGTTCGCGGCTAAACGCCGAGCCGCGAGTTCACTCGCGCACGCCACGCGCACGATCGCCCAATCCCGGGATATCCCCTATGCCCCGCGCGAGCCGCACGGCACGCTCTACCGCCATTGGCACCGCCAGGGCCGCAAGGGCCTCGGTCTGCAGGGGTGTCGCGGGCGCCGCGGTGGCGGTGCTCACCGCGAACACGACATCGCCGTCGAACAGCGTGCCGTAAGGCACGATGCGCCGCACCAGCGCGTCGCCCGCCGCGTGGGCCAGGGCCTCGAGGGCGATGCGGTCGAGCGTCGCGTTGGTCGCGACCACGGCGAGCGTCGTATTGCGCCCCTTCCCTACTGCGCCGAACGGGGCGCCCCCCCGGGCGAAATGCGTCAGCGCGTCGGCGAATGTGCCGTCGGCCGCGCGCGCCCCCGCGAGGACCGCCCCCGCGCCGTCGAGGATGTTGCCGACCGCATTCAGCACCACCAGCGCGCCGACGACGATGTCGCCGCCGCTCGCGGCCCAGCTTCCTACGCCGCCCTTCATGGCGGCGCGCGGTCCGAGCGCCTTCCCGACGGTGGCTCCCGTGCCCGCGCCGACCGACCCTTCGACGACGTCGGCCGAGGCGGCCGTGCAGGCGCGGTAGGCGTCGTCCGCCGTCGGCCAGCGGTCCGCCTTGCCCCCGGGCGCCAGGTCGAAGTCGAAGATCACCGCGGTCGGTACGATCGGCACGATGCCGGCGGACCCCACCGGCAGGCCGCGCCCGCGCTCCTTGAGCCAGCGCATCACGCCATCCGCGGCGCCGAGTCCGAAGGCGGAGCCGCCGGTGAGCAGAACCGCGTCGATGCGGTCGACCACATGGCGGGGGTTCAGCGCGTCGAGCTCGCGGGTTCCGGTGGCACGGCCACGGACCGCGCAGGCGGCGCGCATCCCACTTTCCGGTCCGAGTACCACGCTGCAACCCGTGGCCCGCTCGAGGTCGGTCCAATGCCCTACCGAAATACCTCGGACGGCGGTGAGACTGGCGGGAGCGGAGGACGCCATGGGAGCGCGAAGCATAGCTCGGCTTGCTCGGGTTGTGGAGGGCACATACGTTAGCGCCATGCCCAACCCCGACCCGCAGAGCCCCCCGACCACCGTGCTCGTGGTCGACGACGAAGACGGCATCCGCCAGGCACTCGATCGGTTTCTCACGCGGCTCGGCTACCGGGTGCTGCAGGCCGCGAGCGGCGCCGAGGCGCTCGATCGCCAGGCCGCGGAGCAGCCGCAGGTGATGCTCTCCGACATCCGCATGCCGAACATGAGCGGCGTGGAGCTCGTCCCCAAGGCGCTCGCGGCCGATTCGGACCTCGCCATCATCATGCTCACGGCGATCGACGAGCCCCGCACGGCCATCGAGTGCCTCAAGCTCGGCGCGTACGACTACCTCATTAAACCGGTCGACCTGGACGAGCTGGAGATGTCGCTCCAGAGCGGGCTGCGGCAGCGGCAGCTCGAGATCGACCGCCGCGAGCTGGAGCAGTGGCTCGCGCGCGAGGTCGCCGTGCGCACGCGCGATCTGGAGGAGCGGACGACCGTGGTCGAGGACGTCGCGCTCACGGCGTTGGCGGCCGCGGGAGACTGGCCGGGGGCGAACGACGCGATCGAGAAACTAGCGAAGGAGCTGGGCACCTCGCCCGACGACGTGACGCGCGAGGTCCGGAAGCGGCAGTCGAAGAGCTAGGCTTTCTGGGACGCTTTGGCTTTCTCTTCACACGCTTTGCAGCGTGTGACACCGCGGAATGAGCAGATCAAGCAGATGAAGGTGCCGCAGTCGGCGCAGGGATAGCCTTCGGAGGCACGCTCTTCATTGCCGCAGGAGCGACACACCATCGCGTCGTGCTCCATTAGTTTCGGCTTCTCGGTCATGATCCACCTCACCTCAGATGTCGAGCCCGTAGGCTTTAATCTTATTGATCAGCGTCGCGCGCGAAATGCCGAGCTCCTTGGCCGCCCGCGTGCGGTTGCCGCCGTGGAACCGAAGCGTCTTCTCGATGTGCACCCGCTCCACCTCGGCGAGCGCCTGGGGCTGGTGGCGCCGTCCCCCCCCCCCCCCCCCCCCCCCCCCCCCCCCCCCCCCCCCCCCCCCCCCCCCCCCCCCCCCCCCCCCCCCCCCCACCCCCACCCCCATCTCCGCCACCCCCGCCCCTGCGCAAGTCCGCCGGCAGGTGCTCGACGGCTTTCCATATCTCACGCGCCTTCCCGGGCCGCGGCGTAGACAGGAGCTGCTCCAGCGCTTCCCGCAACAGCGCGTTCTGACGCATCAACCGGACCTTGTCGCATACGCGCGCCGTGACGGCGGCCAGGTGATTCAGGTCCACGGGCTTCGCGACGACGTGCTCGGCGCCAAGCTGCATGGCGCGCGCCCCCGTCGCAATGTCTCCCTGATCGGTGAGGAGAATGACGGCGCCCTCCCGGGACCGTAGACGCTCGAGGACATCCAGGCCATCGAGGTCCGGGAGCTGTCGGTCGAGGATGACCACATCGGGTCGGACACGATCGAACGCCTCGAGGCCGGCCTCGGCGGCACCGGCGCGCTCCACTGCGTAGCCGATCCCGTCGAAGTAGTCGCCCACGGCGCGCAACTCATCGGCGTCGTGATCGATCAACAGGACGCTGTCAGCCACGGCGCGACGCACCGAGCGGCGCGGTGGCTGGATCCACGATGACGGGGAGCGCGGCCGGGAGGAGACGGGCCTCGAACGGCGCGTCACCCCACGGCTCGCCGTCGAGCTGCATGGGCCGCGGCGGGCCTTCGAGCACGTCGACGCGTACGGTGCGGCCGCGGCCGAACCACAAGCGCCGCGCGCCGTTCGCCGGCCGGCGCACCAGCTCGAAGAACGCGCTCAGACTCTGAAACACCCCTTCGGCCCGGAGCACGACCACGTCCAACCAGCCGTCGTCCGGTGCGATGTCGTGGCGTAACCGCAGGAAGGGCGGCACCAGCTCGCCGCAGTTCGCGACCAGGACCATGGCCGCCGGCAGCTCACGCGCGACGCCGTCCACGGTCACGCGATGGAGTGGGCTCGTCACGGAGGGGAGCGCGGCGAACGCCCGCATCACGTACGCCGCCATCTTCCAGCGCCGCTTCTCGGCCGCCCCCGTGCCGGCCATCAACCGGGCGTCGAAGCCCGTGCCGCCACATACGGCGAAATAGTGCGTACCGTCGGCGCGCTCCACGCTGCCCAGGTCGATGGCCGCCGTGCGGCCGGTCAGAATCACGCGCGCCGCCGCCGCCGGATCCCGTGGCAGCCGCAGGTTACCGGCGAGCAGGTTCCCCGTGCCGCCCGGTACCAACCCGAGCGGGATGCCGCTCCCCACCGCGCCGGCGGCGATCTCCATGGCCGTGCCGTCGCCGCCATAGCAGACGAGGGCGTCGAACCCCTGGGTCCTCGCCTCGCGGGCGAAGCGCCGCGCGTCGCCCGCACGAGCCGTGGCGAGCACCTCGATGGCCCAGCCGCCGCGCCGCAGGGCGTCGCGGACCGTCGTGACCGCGCGTGCCTCGGTGCGCGCCGCCGCCGGGTTAGCGATCAACAGGGCCCGCGTCACTAGTAGCGGCGCTCCCAGAAGAGGTCCAGACCGACCTGCCGCGGCGGCTGGTTCACGACCGTGGCGGTCGCATCGCTGCATGTCTGCACCGGCGCGAAGCTGGCTTCCGTGCGCCATTCGGGGCTGATCCGGAACTGCAGCGACAGACCGAGCATGTTCTGCACCCCCACCGGCCCTCCCGCGCAGAACCCCGCGTTCACCACGATGAACGTCTTGGGTCCGAGCTGGCGCCCAACGGCGACATTCCAGGGCGAGAGCACCGTCCCCTGCCCGCCACTGCCGGGGCGGATCTCGACGTAGTCCACCGGCACGCCTCCCGAGACGATCGTCTGCTCGATTTCTCCCGACAGGATCGCGAGGGCGCTCTGTACTACGGCACGCTGGTCGGCGATCCCGCCCTGATCGCCCGCCAAGTCGACGGTGCGCTTCCCGAACAGCAGCAGCGAGATGATTTCGGTCTGTGAGTAGTCGTACTTCTCCGCCTCGAGCGTGACCTTCGGCACCAGCAAGGTGCCGCCGATATGGGCCACCACCGAGAGGTCATTCGGAAGACCGGGGGTTGGCACGGTATGCACGACGTGCGTCGCCTTGATGTCGAGCGCCGCGTCCTGATCGGGGGTACCGAAGTAGCGCACCGTCCCGTCGGTGACGACGAACTCGCGCGACACCGGCCCCACCTTGAGGCGGTATGTCCCCCGCACGGCCTGCAGCGTGCCGCTCACGAGGTACTGGTTGCGCTGCTTGGTGAGCCGCGCGGAGCCGGCGAGCTGGATGTTCGCTTCGTCCGAGCGGAGCCACACGTCGCTTCCCATTTCGAGCTCGAGGTCCTCGATCCGCAGGCTGTCGAGAAACACGTTCTGGAACTCGGGGCCGAGCCGCTGCTGCTGGATGAGCGCGGCGAGTGACGTGTCGGCGAGCTCGTCCAGGTTCACGATCCGCTTCTGCACCAGGTCGGCGAAGTACAGGACGCCCGACGTCACGTTGCCCTGACCGGTGAGCGTGGCGCCAAACACCGGCCCCTTGAGCGAGAGCCGGCCGCTCGCGGTGATCGCCACGTTGTTCCTCAGGTCCAGGGCCTTGAACTGGTCCGCGGCGATCTGCAAGTCGAGCACGGGATGCGTCAGCTGCTCGAGCCGTACGATGCCGGTGAAGTCGGCCCGGCCGCGCTCGCTTCGGGCGGACAGTGACTGGATGGCGATCGTGTCGCCCGAAAGCGCGAGCCGCCCGTTGACCTCCTCGTAGCGCACGTTGAGGGTCGGGATGGTCGCGGCGGCGTTGGCGATCTGCAGCTCGCCCCGCAGGCGCGGCGCGTCCCACGTCCCCGCGATCCCCAGGTCCGCCGAGAACACGCCGGTCACACGCTGCAGGGCGGGCGTGAGCGCCTCGAGGACGGAGAGGTCCACGCTGTCCGCGGTTGCCCCGACCGACAGGGTGTCGGGGAGCTGGCGGCGCGGCACGGGCTCGAGTGCCAGGTCCAGGGGCAAATACGCCTGCACCCCGAGGATCTGCTGGCCCGAGCGCCACAGGTGCACCGCGCCCAGCAGGCGCCGGTCGTGGTAGTCGTACGTCCCGTCCACGAACGGCGCGCGAAACTCTCCGAGTGCGCCGTTCGAGAGCGAGAACGAGCCGCTCGAGACCGGGCTGGCCCGGGTGCCCGACAGCCCGGCGGTGACGGTGACCGTCCCGCCCACGCCCGCGGTGTCCCGCTCGAGTAGCGCGTACACCCCCACGAGCGGGAAGCCCTCCAGCTGGAGGTGGGCGTCCGCCCGACCGCGGGTCGGCAGAGCCCCCTGGAGCACCAGCTTGCCCGTCCCGTATGCGCTCTGGAGGACCAGCCCGGTCACCGTCGCCGCGGAGTCGGTCACGGTCAGCTCGGTGGGCCGCTCCAGCACCCACGCATCGCCGGGGAACTGGACGGCCAGTGAATCCAGGCCGACCGCGAGCGCGCCGCCTCCCGGTTGAGCGGCTCGGCGGGCGAACCGTCCACCGGCGAGGAAGGCGGCGCCCTCCCCGAGACGCGAGCGCGCCAGCCACGTGAGCGAGTCCGGCGTCCCACGCGCAGCGGCGAACGCACCGGAGAATCCGAAGGCGCCCTGGGCGATCGAGTCCAGGGTCGCCTCGAGCGCGAACGCGGGGGTGGGACCCGGTTGCCAGGTGAAGTGGCCCCGCCCGGCGGGGACCCGCCACGCCCGCCACTCGAGCCGCTCCACGGTGGCGCGCGCGTCGAGGCCCAGCGAGTCGAGCGAGCCCTGGAGCCTGAGGAGGACGTGCGCCGAGCCAGCGAGCGGCGCGGTTCCCTCGACCTCTCCCCCGGGGTCGGCGGGCGCGTCCGGTGCACCGCCCGCGAGCCACCGGACGAGCGGGTCGAGCACGTTGAGGCTGTCAGCGTCGAAGTCGAGCGCCAGCTGCCCCCGCGTCCCGCGAGTCCACCCCAGGGATCCCGACCCCGTGGTGGTGAGGCCAGACTGCGCGACGCGCAACGAGTCCACGTACAACCGCCGGTCGGCGAACCGCACGCGCACGGCACCCGAGTCTAGGCCGGCGCCGGCGAACTGCGATGGCTCGAGGATCGCCTGCACCGCTCCGAGCGGCGGCACCGCGCTGTCGCCCGCAAACTCTGCGTGGACGGTGAAGCTCAGGCGTGACGAAGGAGCCGCGCGACCGAGCCAGTTTGCGAGGTTCAGGTCGCGGGCGGTGACCTGCAGGTCCTGCGTGCCGTAGTGCGGCAGGTCGAGCATCAGCGTGCCGTCGCCGCGCACATCGCCGCCGCGCGAGTGCAGATCGACGTGCGTCTCGAGCGCGCCCAGCGGGCCGGCCAGCGTCACAGGGCCGGTTACGGCGCCCTGGAGCGGGAGGGTCGGGAAGCTACCGCGCAACCCCTCGAACGACAGGGAATCCGCCGTGACGTCGGCGTAGATGCGGAGCGCCTCACCGCGGGTGTCGAGACGCACGCTCCCGGTCAGCACGCTCGGAGGCCGCGCGCTGTCCCGGTGCTCGAGCCTGCCGGCGAATTGCGCGTCGCGCAACGGCCCGGTCAGGGTCCCTGCGGCAGACAAGGTCCCGTGCAGTCGCACCGCGGGGACGAGCTGCGCGATCGTGCCCAGGTCGATGCTCGACGCGTCCACCGCAAACGGCTGAAAATGGATACCGTCGGCGGCTTTGAGGTTCACTTCGCCCTTCCCGCGGATGCGGGTTTCGGGCCATCCTGGAACGAGCGAGTCGCGGAACGACCAGTCGGTCTCGAGCGCGAGGGCCGCGAGCGGCCCCGTGGCGAGGGTGTGTCCTGTCAGCCGTCCCGCGAACGGCAGCGTTTCGAGGAACGGCCGCGCGAACTCGAGGTCGAACTCGTGGGCGTCCAGGTCGGCGTCGCGCAAGGCGACGAGCCCCGAGTCCGCGACGCTGAGCGCCGTGAGCCGGCCGGCGACCGTGCCGCCGTGGTACGCCAGACGCAGCGGGTCGAGCCCGACCTCGAGCACCCGTTCGCCGTGGGAGCGCAGTCGCACGTCGCCCGACACCACCCCTGCGCCGGGAACGCCGGCGAAGCGCCGGTCGATGAACGGGAAATCATCGAGCGTCGCCGAGTCCGCGCGCAGCCGCAGATCGAACAGCAGCGGGCCATGCGGCCAGCGGAGCGTGCCGCGGGCGTCGCGCAGGGCCGAGTGCGGCAGCCGCACGCGTGCGAGCTGCACATCCATCGAGTCACCGATCACCCGCAGCCGTCCCACCGCGTCCTCGACTCGCACCGCGGGGTCCGAGCTCTCCATGGCCAGCCGGGAGATGTCGATGCGGATGCCCCGCTCACGCGGGGAGGACACCTGCAGGGCGGAGAGCCGCGCGTCGAGGTGCTCGAAGCGACGGACGCGCAGCCGCCCGTTGGGGTCGTCGCTCGCGAACTCGAGGCTCGAGTCGCCCGGCTCGGGCCGCTTCGCCTGCAGTCGCAGGGTCACCGTCCCGTCCGTGATGCGGACGTTCCGGAACAAGATGAGGGCGGCCGGCCCGTGCGGGCCCTTGTCGGGACCCCCGAGGCGCAACAGCTCTTCGATGTTGAGCCGGCCATTCGGGTGTTGCACGATGTTGATCACCGGCTGACGCAGGTCGAATTCGAAGAGCACGACCCGGCCGGCCGCGAAGTCGAACGGATTGTAGCTCACATTGACTTCTGGCAGCCACGCGACGAGCGTCGTATCCGCATCGAACAACCGGACTTGCGAGAGGGTCAGCCCGGTGAGGAGCGACCCATGCACGTCGCCGATCTCCATCGTCCCGGTGAAGACCTGATGCAGCGCCCCCTCGCTGACGCGTGCCAGCAGCGCGCGCCCGGCCCCGGTCCCGACCAGCGACGACAGCGCCCCCAGGAAGCCGGCGAGCAGCCCCACCAGCGTCCACAGTGCGGCCCCGAGCGAGCGGCGGATCATCTAAAACGCCTGCCCCACGGCGAACTGCACCACGACCCGCCGCCAGAAGCCACCTGGCAATCGGGGACGGAGCAACAACTGCTTCCCCGTCGGGTCGAGCACGGCGGTGAGGCTCTTGTTCGTGTTGTCGAGGAGGTACAGCGGACCGGGCTCCTGCGGGTAGCCGTTATACGCCGCGTCGAGCCGCACCGGGCCGAGCGGCGTGATGAACCGCAACCCGAGGCCCGGAGTGACCCGCAGACCGCTGACCGCAGTCAGCGTGTCTCCGCGCTCCCACACCTGCCCCACGTCCACGAACAGGCCCAAGCGCACGCGGTCCGGAAAAATTGGTGTCGGAACGCGCAGCTCCAGGTTGGCCGTGACGACCGTGTTACCGCCGGTGGGTGATGCGTGGAGATTTCTTAAGGTCGTATCGGTCCCCTGCACGATTATGCTGTCCGTGACGTACACGCGGGGCCCGAGCTCGTTGCGCGCGTAGCCCCGCACCGAATTCGGGCCGCCGGCATAAAAGCGCTGGTCGGGGGGAACGAACTGCGTGCTCTGGCCCAACAGACTGAGGCGTTGCGGCAAGATCGTGCCGCCCCGGATCCGCCAGGCGAACGCGCTGCGGCGCGACAGGGGGTAGTACTTCGCGACCTCGAGCTCCCCACGGTTGAACTCGTACAAGGTATCCGAGAGCACGTAGCGCGACGCGTGGACCAGGGTCACCTGCATTACGCTCCCCGCCGAGGGATCGAGCACCGAGTTCACTCGCGCGCGCACGCCGGAGATCGTGATCGCCCCGAACGGCCGCGTGTTGAGGAGGAACGCCTGGTCGGACGCGTTGCACAGGAGGAACCGCTCGCACAACACGACCGGGTCCGCGGTCGTGCGGCCCACCGAATAGCCGTACCCCACCGTGACGGGAACGTCGCGCCGCGCGTTGAACGTCACCGCGAGGTTCGCGCCCACGGCCTGGCGCGTATACGCCTTGAACTCGGAGCGCCGCTCGGCGAAGACGGCGAAGCTCGCGGTGTGGCGGGGCGACAGGAACGCCGGCTGGCGCAGCGTCAATGTGGCGTTGTAATTCGCAGTATCGGATGTCGGGTCGTCGTGCAGCGGGTGACACACGTTCTGCTTGAACCCGGAATTCGCGGGAACGCCGACGCCGAGCTTGGAGAGCTGCCCGGTGAGATCGAGCGAGCGGGCCCCTCCCAGGAAGTCGTATGCCGTCCACCCGCTTTGCACCCGGAAGCAATCCAGCGACCCGTACCCCGCCCCGGCCCGAATGCGGTGCCGCGGCGCCTCGGACACGCGCACCACCACCCGCACCGTCGAATCGCCGGCCGGGGGTGTGGTATCCGCGAGCACCACGTTGACCGAGCGGAACATGCCTAGCCCGTACAGGTCGCGCTGTGTCAGGTACAGCTGATCCTGGCGAAACCAGTCCCCCGCCCTCACCGAGAGCATGCGACGCACGGTTCCCGTGTCCACTTTCTCAGGGCCGGTGATCAGCACCTGCCCCACCCGCATGCGCGCGCCGGGAAGCGCCTCGAGCGTCGCCACGGCCCGGAGCGCCGCGACGTCCACGTCGTAGTTGCGGAGGATGTCGGCATACGGATACCCGAGGTTCTTGAGGCGGCTCACGACCGTGTCGGCGGAGGCTTGGAACAACGCACGATTGAAGGGATCGCCTTCCTGCAGCGGCAGGTCGCGCTTCAAGCGCCGCACGTCGAGGATGGAATCGACACCCATCATGTCGAGCCTCGCGAGCCGCACCGGATCACCCTCGTAGATCCGGAACTTGAGGTACACGTCCCGGCCCTCGCGACGCACCAGCGTGTCGATCACCGCGTTCATGTATCCGCTCTGGCGATACAGCAGCAGCAGCCGGATGACGTCGCGACGGAACTCGAGCTCGTTGAAAGAGCGCTTTTCGCCGAGGCCGAGCAGGCGGATCGGGAAGGCACGCGCGAACCAGCTGGAATTGGACGTCCCGATCG
>Ga0209235_1001922_pt1 | contig 11508 bp, 15 predicted proteins | sample GraSoi013_1_20cm_4_FD_185817 | JGI IMG/M metagenome (GOLD analysis project Ga0209235, IMG submission 185817) | Grasslands soil microbial communities from the Angelo Coastal Reserve, California, USA - Sample 09_25_2013_1_20cm (SPAdes) (version 2) | ecosystem: Environmental > Terrestrial > Soil >...
GTTGGGCCACGAAGCTCTGGACGTGATAGGTCGTGGTGTCGCCAGCCACCGTCGCCCCCGCCATGATCGCGGCATCGTCCCGCGCGATGAAGGTGTTGTTCGCCCCCGTCCAGTCGAGGCCCACCCCGATGCGCTGGGCGTTGAACGTCACGGCCATGTGGTAACTGGCATCATCGGCCACCGTGTTCTTGAACACCCCGACTACGGTGATGGGTCGCGCCTTCGCTCCGGCAGTCGCAATCTGCATGGTGTCGGTATTGTCGACGAAGTTGACCGAGGGAAGGTTGTTCGGGCCGCCCGTCAGTCGGAACAGCGGCTGATTCGCTCCCGTGGCTTGCACAAGATGCCGCCCGTTGCCCGAGAGGTCATTCCACTGGCTCATGGCCGCGGCATCAGCGGGGAGCGCGGCCCCGAACCCGTTGGGATACGTGGCGTCAAACCACGCCCAGAGCTGCGGCAGCGAACGCGGATCCACGCGAGACAAGTTAGGCATCGTGACTCCTAGCCAAAGACCCGAGATAAAGTGCGCCGCCGTGGAGCGCCGCCATAGAGGCGGCGCTCGGTGAGAATGCGGAGGGCACGGAATGCGGTGTCACGCTCCTGAGCCCACAGAGCAACCCGCTCGTCGTGCATTAAGTACTTCGCGGCCTCCGCACACGCTCCATTCAGGTAGGCGTCAGGCGCTTCTCGAAGGAGCGCGTTCGTCGTCTGCGTCGCCGACAAAGCCGGGAGCACTTTCACGACCTCGATCAGCAAGTTCGCAATCGGCCCCGTGCTGGTCGCTGGGGGCCAGAACCGCAACGTCGTCGTCCCCGCATCGGCGTCGAAGTCCACGTAGGCCAGTTGGCCAGCGGTCGCCACGGGGACGGATTGCAGGTCCATCCAGCCCTGGTAGGCTTCCTTGGAGACGAGATCGAGCGAGAAGTTGTGCGCGCCCGAGGTGCCGTCGTGGTAGCTAACCGAGAGCACGTCGGAGACCGTCGTAGGCAGCACATAGTCGGCGGTGACATTCGTCGCGGTGAGCGTGGTGCGGAGCCAGTCCCGGAGCTCCCGGCGTGCCCGCACCTCGAACCGGGTGATCAGATCCGGAATGACGGCGCTCAGGTCGGCGCGGTTGAGCTCCGTGCCGACGGCCGCCTGCAGGTTGGCATACGTGTCAAGCGCCACGCGCCACTTTCTTCGCGTTCAGGGCGAAGCGCGCCTGCTTCCCGAGCTTGCCCGGGGCGTGCTGCTTCGCCCGGGCATACTGCTGGACGCTCTTGCCAGCTTTCTTCGCCTTGGCTGTGAAGATGCCGCGCCGGCTCTTGGGCACCGCGGCCTGCATCCAGAGGTGCGCGTCGGGCTTCCCGTCCTTGATGCTCATGTGGGCTTCAGGGGCCGGAGACCCTTGACCACCCGATTGATGGGATTGGCGTACGGCTTCGGGTTCGGGCGCGCCATCTTGCGAGCCTTGGCCACGCGCGGACTCCAGGTCGGCCCGACGTTCGGCCCCGGCGCCATGTGGCTCTTGGCCTGGCTCCCGAGCTGCCCCGTCGGGGGCGAGGCTTTCTTGTTGTTGTCCACCGTGAAGCCGCCCTTGAGATAGCTCGGGGGCGTGACGGAGCCGATGCGGCCGTCCGTCTTGACGCGCGTGACTGCGGGCTTGGGCTGTGCGGGCCCGACGGCGACCATGTTGGACGTTTTCTGATAGTCATGCGGCAGCTTCTTCATAGCCTCCCTGCCTTCGTGCGGAACTTCGCGTTGTCGGGATCATTGAGGAACCGCTTGAGCGCCTGTTGCTTCTCCTGAGTCGAGAGCCCTAGGGCCTGCCACGTCATCCGCAGCGCCTGATAGATCGGCATGGGGATCGAGGCCACCAGATGCTCGCGGCCCTTCCAGCCATCGGGCTGACTGGTGCGGACGGCCGTGTTCTCGTCCACGATGCGCTCGACGTCAAAGACGGTATCCACGGCGAAGCGCCCATCGTTCAGGTCATGGAACTGCACGACCTTCTGGAGTGCCGGATCAGCCGTGAGCGTGAGCGGCCGCATCAGTTCACCACCAGCACGAAGAGCTGGACTCCTGCGGCAGACCCGGTGAGTCCCTTCTCCGTCGTCGTGGCTGCCACTTGGAGTCCGAATCGACATTTCCGGCCGCCACTGGGCAGAAAGATCGGCAGCGTGGCATTCGCCGCAACGGACACTTCAAGATCAGGATTCGTCGTGGCGAGCGTGACGGCCCCCGCCGTCGCAACATCAAAGAACTGAACAAACGTCACGGCGGCTTGGTTATTCACCACAATAAAGCCCGTCAGCGTGGTGGGCAGCGATGTGCGCACCGCCTGCACCGTCGCCGCGAGGTCTCGGAACGCGATGCCTTCAGCCGGGGCGACCAGTTCCATGCTACGGCGCCTTCGAGCAGAGCGCCGAGTGGCCGTTCTTCAGATGCACGCCGCTCGTCGGGTTCCAATTCGGCCGCCCCCCGCACTCGGGGCATGGCTCCTGCGCCAGCCATTCCTCGGCGGTCATCGGCTCGTCGGGCAGCACGATCTCGCCGCTACTCTTGCGGGCCATCAGTCCTCCTTCGAGTCAAGGGAGGGGGGCCCGCAGGCCCCCGCTCCGCTCCGCTACTAGGCGACGTCCGCAACCATGCCGTGGGCGAAGTCGGTGTACGTTTTTAGTCCCCATTCCGCGAGCAGCAGTTTCTTCTCCGCGTCGCCCGTCTTGGCCAAGTCTTTCACTTGGAAGGGCCGCAGGTACACGAGCGCCAGGTACTCGAAGTCGAACACCCAGACATCGCGCGCCCGCTGGAAGCGATTGGGGACGACGGAATAGGTGCCGAACTCGCCGACGTACACATCCGCGGCGCCGATGACTGCGGCCGGTCGGGCTTCGGTCTGGCTGTAGGTCTTAGTCGCGATCCCCGCGAACCCCGAGAGCACCGCTTTCTGGATCGAGTCCACCATGATCGTGTCCGGGGAGCCGCCGTTCTTCCACACGGCCGCGAGCACGGTCTTGAGCAGCGCCTCGGTGAACGCCCTAGTCGTACCGTCCGTGCGGGCCACGGTAAAGAGCAGCGGGTCGGTGCCATTTGCCCCAGCCGCGCCCATGGAGACGTTCGAGCCATCGATGGTGCCGATGGTGGCCCCGAGCGTGCCCGTGACCGGCGCGGTCGCTGTTCCACCGGCCACGGCCCCGATGTTCGCGAGACAGTCGGCTTCGATGTCCCGCTTCAGTTCAGCAGACCGCTTGGCGATCTGATAGGCCAGTTCCGCTTTGCGGCCGGCCTTGGAGACCGCCTCCACCGTGTCGGCCACGAGGATGGCCTTACGACTGATCTGCGTGCGGTTGCCCATGCGGACGGTTGCCGTGACGGCGGAGAACGCCGTCACATCGTCGCCCTGGATCTGGGCATTGTTCGTGACGGCCGCGGCGAGCACATCCCGCTGCCATTCGTAGAGCGTGTTCTCGACGGACTCGCGTCCGGCGTTCGACATGAAGGGCGTATCTTCCGAACTGTTACCTCGTCTTGCGACGAGCGGCGGTCATTTCTGCCGCCGTCTCACGCTTTCGTCGTGAGTTCGGACTTTATCTTCACTCGCTTCGGAGCGCCGAGAATCTGGCCTGCGAGCGTCTGACGTAAAGTCTCTGAGGATACCCGAACGCGATTCCCTTTACGGAGTTGGTCGCACCATGTGAGTTCCTGTTCGGAGTATGGCATCACATGGGGTTTCGACAAGCGACTTTTCACGAAGTCATACACGATCATCGCATCGTGCCGTCGCGAGCGGAGGTAGGGTACGAGTACCTTGAGCCATCGCTCAACTCGCTTCGGACCTCTCGCCATCAGTTGCCAGGCGATCTTGGTGCGCTTGCTTACACCAGCTGGTCGCTCAGATACCCACACGGGCAAATCATGGAGTGCGAGTATCCGTTTGATTTCGCTCACCATGATCGGAGAGGAGTTGCCTATCTGCACTTCTGGCACAAGATGGATACGCTTAAAGACATCCCGTCTTGTACAGATGCTGAAGCTTGCCTCACCGTCCATGATGCCACCCAACCAGTGTAAATCACCATCGGGTCTTTCCTGCGGATCGGCCATTGGTCCATCCTCCGGATTATTACCTTGTGAGTACCGGACGGCTTTAGGCTATTCCCGCAAATGGTCAGATTTGAAGTCCCAAAGATAAGCGCTAAGCGCTTATGTGTCAAGGACTTATGTTGTAGATGATATTCGAGAGTTCCTCTCGAATCCCCTTGATGTCGAAGGTCGTGGTGGTGTTGGCGATTATCGCCATTTGAGTCTTGCCCCCCAGCCCTCGGTTGTCATGGCTGGGGGTCCTCTCCCAGCCGGTTAGTCGGGCAGCAGATCGGCAATCGCGTCCATGGCATCGCGGGAGCGACCCGTCCGCTGTACCCGCTCCACTTTCTTCAGATACTCCGCGTTCGGCCGCGGGCGCTCCGGGGTGCCTGGCTTGGCAGGCTTGATGCCTGAGACTTTCGCCTTCGCCTGGGCGTTCGGCTCCCGATGCAACTCGCGGTATTTCAAGGCGTCCCGGAGGAGGAGAATGGCGCGATGATCGACCACGCCCAATACCTCTTGTTCCGTGAAGCCGTAGTGCTTCGCGCCCGCGACTAGGGACTGCTGTTCCGCTTTGGCCTTGGTGGCGTCCGCCCATTCGGGGATCGCCGCCTTGAGCTTGTCCTGTTCGGCACGCAGCACTTTCTGGTACTGCGCGGCCTGGGCCTCGGCCGCCGCTTGGGCTTCGTCCTGTTGGTGCCGCTGGAGCTTCTCCAGATGCGCCCGGGAGCGTTCCCAATCGGCTTTGCGGCGCAGGAACTCGTCGGCGGGCAACTCCTTGTGGAGTTCGTCCCAATCCGGCTCGCCCTGCAACTGCTGCAAGGCCTGCGTCAACTGTTGCAGGCCCTGCTGATAGCGGGTGCGGTCTTGCTGAACGGCTTGAGATTCGGCGTCGAAGGCGCGGCGCTCTTCGGCCAAGGCTTGCGCCGTGCGCGTATTGTGCGCCTTGTAGGTGTAACTCGACTTGAGCTCGTCCAAATCGACCAGGACGGGCTCGCCATCGACTTTCACCTCAAACCGTTGTTCGTCTGGGGCTGGTTCCGACTCGGAGGGCGGGGGGGCCGCGGTCTCCGATGGGGCCGGCTCTGCTGCTGCAGCCTCTGCGGGGGCGGCTGCGGCCTCGGTCTCGGTGGGTTCATCACCCAGTTCGGTGATGAGGCTCGTGACCTTTTCCAGTGTGGCCTTGGGGTCGAGCGCGGTAATGCCCGACGATCCAGGGGTTGTCGGCATACTAGGGCTCCTTTGTCAAAAAGTCAACTCACGAGCGTGGGGCGGCGATCCCCGAAGGCCCGGAGTTCCGTCTGCAGATCGGTGAACGCTTGCAGCTTGTGCCAGCACATTTCCCGGCTCAGCGGATTGTCGGCCGCTTTCCACTGCCGGATGATCCGGGCTTCCGTGGCCTTGAACGCTTCTTCCAGCGCCCGATGCTTCAGGAACTGCTGGACTTCCTTGGCCTGATAGGCCTGGACTTCAGCCGACAGGCCTTCGTCCTGATCCAACTCACTCATAGGTCCCCCGAGAGCAGCAGATAGAGTACAAGCGCCTGTTCGTGTTGTGCCATGGTGGGAATCGCATCTGGACCTGCCAACTCCTGGGCCAATTCTGCGACCTGCGTCCAATCGGGCTTCCGTCGGCGGCGCCGGATGCCGCCCACCACCGTCGGGGGCACCACAGGCACGACGCCGTCATCCGTCGTGGGCAGAATCCAGAGCGCGCGGAGCAGCAGGAGCAGCGCCGGATCGAGTCGTGGCAGCGGCATGGGTCCAGGCCACGCACCCAAGAGCGGGAAGGCGATGGGCGTGCCGCCAATCGGCTGCAGGCCCTCGCGCGCTCCAAACAGGTTAATGGGGAACGGTTTGGCGGCAGGCAGCCAGCCCTGACGGGCGGCCAATGAGGCGAACGGCACCGGCGCGTCCCCGATGGGCGCCACCGAGCGTCGGAATAACTGCTCATAAAAGAAGCGCGGGCGATCCAACCAGCCGACGACGCCATGTGCCCCGAGCGTCGTGGCCACGTTCATATTGCGCTGGATCGTCAGCGGGACTTGATAGCTCATACCATGTCGTCATCCCAGTACGACAGCCAGCCCGCGATGGCCGCGAGGCCGCTGACGTTTAGGATGAGCGGATCGCCAGGATTCGTGCCGAAGAGATAAGCCGGCGGCTCAATCACGAGCGCGATGAGCGCATTCGCCCCGATGCTGTAGGCACCGCTCAGTGCAGTCGCGCCCGATTTCCACGTCAGGGTCGTCGCCACGCTGGCGCTGAGCACCAGCGCATAGACCTTCAAGCGTTGGCCAGGAATCGCCACGATTAAGGTCTTGTCGCCGCCCACGGCATCGGTGCTGACCGGGGCGACTTTCAGCGTCTTCGTGTTCGGATTGCCGGAATCCGCAAAGGGATCACCGACCATTAGCCCATCTCGATCACATCGAGCCCACAGGAAAGCGTCTGCGCCGGAGGCGCCACGGAGAACTTCAGCGCCACGATCCCTGCTCCCACAATGATGGGCCGTTCCTCTGGGACCGGTACCCACAGCCAACCGTTCTGCCAATTGAAGGCATCGGCATACAGCACGGCGGTATCGGTCCCGAGGGTCGTGTTCATGCCCTTGACCGTGAACCCCGCCGCCGCGTCATCCGGGTCGAGCGGATTCACGTTCGGGGCCGTGACGGAGGTACCCGAGGCGGACTGTCGCAGGAGGGAAATCGCCTGCTGGGCGCTCGTGGTATTGGCACTCTGTGCGATCCAGGCCCGCGTGATGACAAGCGAACGGTTCGTATGGGCGGTAATGACAATGGCCTCCGTGATCGCGGCGGTCAGGGAGACCCGGACTTGGTTGACGGAATAGGCACGCGGCATTAGTCGGGCTCCTGGGTGGTGAGCTTGGCGATCCGGCCCTGGGCATCATGGGTGACGGTCGTGACCTTCGGCCCCTTCCTCTTTATAGGGGCTGGCGCGGGCTTCGGAGGCGGCGGGTTGCCGTTCATGGGCTTCGGCTCCTTCGGCTGGAGGGCCAGCACCGCATTCGTGGCCATGCGGTCGCGCTCGAGTTCGCGCTTCTGGGCCTCCACATCGGCGTCGATCTGGGCGATCTGGAGGCTCGAGCCAAACTGAGCATTGGCCACGGCGATCCGCACGGCCACATCGGCCTCCGCCTTGTCCCGCTCCCGCTCGTCGGTGAGGTGCATCTCCTCGCGCTTGAGCGTTAGCTCAGCTTCCTTACTCATCAGTTGCGCCCGGAGGTTCGCCATCTCCTGCGCGGCGGAGACCTGGGCAATCTGGAAGTCCGCCTGATCCTTCTGCAGCTTCGCCTGGGCCTTCGTCATCTCGGCCTGGGCCAAGAGCAGGTTGGGATCGGGGGATGGCGGCTGCGGCGGCGGCTGCCAATTCGGTGGGAGCTGATTCCAGTACTTCCCCGTGTCCGGAATGCCCTGCAACTCTAACATGGTGCGGTAACTATTGAGGAGCTGGCCCACCGAGACTGCCGGATTCGCCGGTCCCAGGGCCTGGAGCATTTGCTCCTGCTTCAATGCATTTGCCGCGAGGACCCCAAGTTTCTCTTGCGTGCCAATCGCTACATTGACGGATACGTCCATATCCGCATCCCAGGCCCGCGGATCGACTTCGACATATTGGCCCCGGAGCCGCACGATGCGGGCACGCGGCTGATTCTCCACGAGCAACTTGAGCAGACCCTTGCCCAGTTGCTTCATCCCCACCATGAAGTTGCGGGCGATCAACTCCACCTGTTCCGAGGCGGCCTGCACGGCCGCTTTCACGCCGATCTCTGGGGTTGATTGCAGGGAATCCGGGTCGAGCGTCGCCGGTAGTGGCCCGATGCGTTGCTGCTTCACCGCATCGAGATAGTTGAGGAGTGCCAAGGCCGCCGTTCCATCAAACTCGTGGCGCATCTCCTGGACCGCTTGTGCGGGCTGGAGCCCATCCCGGATGGCAACCTGTTTGCCCATCGCCGTGGACTCCAGGGCTTGGCGATCCACTGCGCCTTCCATGTAGTAGGTCGTCGGGAAGATGCTATCCGCTGTCCCGTCGGCGATGGCGCGCAGAATACTCGACTTCATGAGTTGAATATCCATCGTGCGGTCGGACACGGACTGGCCGATGAGGACATGCGGTTCCCAATCGGGGCAGAAGAACGCGAACGGCCGCTCGTCTACGGGCTCCGGATCGCCGATGAGATGGAAGTCGGCGCCGAGCAACCGGACTCGACAGAGCTCCGAGATCCCGTCCCCGTCGAGGTCCAGGTAGGGATAGCCCTCGATCCACAGGTTCTTCACTTCCGAGGGCGCAGCCGCCTTATCCACATGGCTGATCCCGCCCCGGCGGGCGATCTCCTCCAGGGATTGCATGACTTCCGTGGACGGGCCGCCCCACTCGTCAATCTCTTTTTCCGGGACGCCCATCGCCAGAAGCTCGGACTTCGTTTTCTCCGTGCGGTGGCCGATGAAGGAGGCCATCTCACGCGTCCTAGCATCCCGCGAGATCAGGATCTCCTCGGGCGGCGTGCAGACGAAGCGGGCAAACCCCTCCCGACGCCAATGCTTATACTCGACATCATAGCGCCGGAGCCCTGTAGGATCGGCCCGTTCCGTCTGTTTCGTCACCTCGACATCGGGATCATTCAGCAAGGCTTCGAGCTGCAACACGTCGCAGTTGTTGGCCGTGTAGTCTTTGTAGGTCGAACCATCTTCCCACCAGTACTTCAATGTGCCGAGTTTTCGCGCCAAGCCATCTTTGAAGGCGCCGTGGATCTCAAGGAAACCATTGTTGTCCTGATCGAGCACGACTTCATTCACGGTCTCCGTGGCTTGGCTGGCCCCGGCGACGGCCTGCTCGATCGCATCGAGCGACTTGGGGCGCGCCCGATATTCGATGATGTGGCCTGACGTGGGGAGGAAAATGCGGATTAGGCTCGGCAACATCGCCAGGATGGTATCTCGGCTATCCGTGAGGATGACCTGGGAGCGCCCGGTCTCCTCATTGCCGAACTTGTCGCCGCGGTAGTATTTCGTCGCCTGCACGCGGTCGGGAGAGAGCTCGGCTTCGAGGTAGGTCGTGGCATCCGTGATGTGCTGGTAGAGCACGTCTTGGATCTTCTCGCGGGTCATGCGCTCGCGCTTCTCAGGCATTAGGCAACCTCTTCATCGGGCGCAATGGCATCAACCTCCCGCTGAGCATCTTCGATGATCGCCTCTCGCCACGCCTTATACTTCGAGCGCACCCGTTCGGGAAAGTGGAGCAATTCAATGGCCGGGCGCGGTCGTGAACAGCGGGCATAGTGGCCATCGTGCAGTTCAATACCAGTCTGTGGATTGCGACCAGGGCGACCGCCGCATTCGCTGCAGGCTGGCTGCGCTTCCCATTGCTCAATCGGCTTCGGATGCTTCACACAAGGCCCCTTATAAGCCGTGGCGTGAAGGGCCGGTGCGCGTTGTCCCGGCCCCGCGCCAGCGTGATCGCATCCGCCGCGAAGGTCAGCACGAAGGCATCCGCGAGGTCGGGCGAGTGGGCCTGGTTCTTCGGCGTCACGTACAGCTTCCCCGACTTCCGTTGGAAGTCATAGCGTTCCCGCGTCAGTTCTCCTACCAGGTCGATGCGCCGGCCTTCCACGATCTCCGGCCGCTTGTAGGACTCGGGCAATTTGCAATCCCGGCGCTCGAACCATTCGCGCGCCTTGAACCAGAGTTCCGTGCGCAAATTGTCATACTTGTCCGCATTTTGCAATGCGGGAGACTCGGAGACGTTGATCCCCTTCGCCGGCAGGCCCAACTCTTTCAGGCGATCCACGACGCCGCCACCCACACCGATCGCGTCCACGCAGATGGCGAGCGGTCGGAGGTAGTCCGGGGTCGCGTCCCATTCCACCTTCACGCGGGCCGAGAGCTCCATGGTGTCGAGCTTGGCCCACCAGCGGACAGGTTCGAGAAGTTGCTGAGCTTGCCGCTTCGCCAATGCTGATCGATTGCTACCAAATCGCGCACAGTCCAGTCCCCAAAGAACGGGCGCGCTCCGGTGGACGGTAACATCGCGTGTAAGCGCCGGTTCAACGAGATCAAATGGGATAAGAACGTCATCCTCAGAGACTGGGAACTCACCGAGGACTCGTACCCGATAAACGTTGGAGTTGCTCCCATAAGTGCGCTCCATGAGGTCGGCGTAGGCCTGCGTCGCGGTGGGCACTTCGCTACAGGGCACATGGCGCGTCCACCAGAGGTCCTTCAACGTCGTGTGCGCCGCATGGAAGAAGCCCGAGGCGCGCACCGGATTCCCCGTGAGGATCGCCATGGGGTGCGGCCCCGTCAGACTGCTGCCAGCGGCTTCCCACACACTCTCCGGGACGCCGGAGGCCTCATCTACCACCAGCAGGGTCCACATCGAGTGCAGCCCCTGCAGCGCCTCCGGCTGCTCAGCGCGCGCCGTCTTGATGGTAATGAAGGACTCGGGCCGGCGCTCGACCAACTCCGCCGCGTCGGCCTTGATCTCGACCAATCCCCGCAACGCGCGCGGTAACCGGAGTCCCCACGCCTTGAACTCCGCCCACAAGGCGTCAAAGAGCTGCTTCTCGCTCGGGGCCGTCACCCCCGTCTTCTGGGGGAACCGGCACAGGATATGATGCCAGAGGACCCAGGCGAGCCAGGTGGACTTCCCCACCCCGTGGCCCGAGCGGATGGCGATCCGCGGCTCGCGGCGGTCGTAGGCCGCCGAGGCGTCGCGCTGCCACTCGTAGATGTCCTTCCCCTGGGCCCGGTCCAGATCGTTGGGAAAGTCGAGCACCTCCCGGATAAACAGCTCATGGTGGGACTCGTAGCGCTCCAACCAGGCCACGAACTCATTGACGGCCGGGGCGGCGGTCATGTCATTCCCGCCTTGGTGAATGCCAACTTGCTGAGGTCGCGCCGCGCGCGCAGCCACCGATTGAGTGCCGCCTCCAAGGTCATGCGGTCCGCATCGCCTTTGAGAAAGGCCTGGACGGTCCACCCGATGTAGCGCGCCGCCGCAATCTCGGCGGCCTTGATCCGGTCTGCCTCTTGCGCGTTCATTCGCCGTTTCCTATGTTCGCCCTCGGCGCAGCTCGTCCAGCGCCCCGGTTCGATCGCTGAGCCCGAAGCGAAGCGTCCATACCGCGAGCAGCCCTGCCGCGACAGGGTGCCCGGCCCCGAGGGCAATCAAAATTGACGGAGATGGCCCGTCAACCATGCACATTCAAAAAAATGGATCTCGCGTCCGGACCAGTTCTTGACTTCCTTCCCGAAAGAAAAAAGCCCCAGAAAAGGTAGAAGATGGACTCCGTGAGCCTACGTGCCCCTCCACCGGACGGTCGAATCCTTCAAGGGGGGCTTCAACGGGCCAGCAGCCCGTACGGGATCGCCAGCGGCACCACGCGAGCGCCAGTCGCAAGCGAGGATCTACGGCGGGTCTCCGTGGG
>Ga0209235_1001934_pt1 | contig 11477 bp, 6 predicted proteins | sample GraSoi013_1_20cm_4_FD_185817 | JGI IMG/M metagenome (GOLD analysis project Ga0209235, IMG submission 185817) | Grasslands soil microbial communities from the Angelo Coastal Reserve, California, USA - Sample 09_25_2013_1_20cm (SPAdes) (version 2) | ecosystem: Environmental > Terrestrial > Soil >...
AACACGTTTAATAGTGTCTCGGTAGAGAGTTTCGTGCGAATCGGATGAGACGTGTTCTTCCTCTTGTTATGCTACTGCTGACTCTGTCAGTATTCTCGTTTTCAACAATCTTTAACGGGATTGTTCCACCAGCTAACGCGATCTCTGCCAGCTTCTCGTTCGCCGCTTCCGGAGACATGGGGAGCCTTACTGTTAGCACCTCTGTGAACAGCTTAAACCGCTTGATGACCGCGAGTCCAAACTTCTTCTTAGGATTGGGTGATCTCAGCTATGACCCGTCGGTTACCGGTAACACTTGGTGTGGCCAGTTCAAGTCTTCATTCAACGGAATCCAGATTCTCCCCGGTGACCACGACACCGGCGGACACAATTCAGCGACCTTTGGAGAGACGCACAGTTATGAGAGATATGTCAACGCCTGCCCCCTCACTCTTGGGGTCCCTCTAGTTTGTGGGCCAGTTTCAGGTGCTTGTTATGGTAAGGAATACTATTTCGATTATCCCGCAACGAATCCTTTTGCTCGTTTCATCTTTGCATCGCCAAAAATCTACAACATGACCGGGGTATGCACCTCGTCTCCGAATTGCAGTTCGCAGACAGGCCAGCCCTGTACTGACCAGTATGGTTGCTGGCCGTACGGGAGCGGAGACGTACACTACAACTGGGTCTCGAACTCCATCGACAATGCCAGAGCGACCGGGATCAAATGGGTCATTGTGGCAACCCACAAGCTCTGCATAAGCGCTAGCGACGCCACCTGCTCAATGGGCATAGGATTCTTCAATATGCTCGTCCAGAAAAAAGCGGATCTCATTATTCAAGCCCACGATAATGCGTACGAAAGGAGCAAGCAGATCGCTCTCAATTCGGCCGCGGGATGCGCAAGCATCAAGACAGACAGCAACGGTTACACACTCTACAATTCAGGATGCGTCGTCGACGACGGAACCCGGGGCTACTATACTCCCGGTGCAGGTTCAGTCGTAGTGGTGCAGGGAGCATGGGCAAACGATCTCTACTCAGTCAACAACACATCATCAAACGGTGGGGCCAACGCTGCAGAGGCACCATACTTCGTCAAACTTATGGGCGGTAATACACCTGGTAACGGTCTTGGTTTCACAAAATACACAGTCTCCTCCAGCAGAATAGATGTACAGACGAACTTCTCAGGAACCTACTCCGACAGCTTCAGCCTCTGGGGAGGTTCCACCCCTGTCCCATCCGCTTCATGGTCACCTCTAAGCCCGCAAGTTGGACAGACAGTGACCTTCACGGGATCTGCATCAGGCGGTGTCCCTCCATACTCTTTCACTTGGGACTTTGGTGATGGTGCCCAGGCCACTGGGACAACGGTCAGCCACGCGTATGGTTCGGCCAACTATTACAACGTGACCTTGACCGCTGTCGATTCCGCGAACAACCTCGGGTCATCACGCGCTGTTATTGCGGTGGGTTCTTGGAACCCTAACGTTCCATGCGTTCCATCGCTCACGGCTCTCAGCTCCATCCTCGGCAGCGCATATCCATCGGAGAGCCTTGCGGGAAGCCAATGGCAGACCAGCTCGACAGCTGGAGGCATCCCGAACAAGCGAGCACTCTCTCCCCCATGCACGCTGACCAATATCAACGGTCGGTCAATACCCTCATACGTCGAAGTTGACAATGTCTACCTGACCTCCGATTACAGGTACGAGGACTGTTCTGCAAATTACGACCCGGTGAACGGTGGGGGGAGCTACGGTGGAAGCACCTTCTGTGACAGCACAGGGAACGTGTTCTCGATAGGCACCAGCAGCGGCCATCTCCATATAGAATTCGACCAGGACTGGATGGCCAAAGGATACTGCGGACCAGCCTCGACGGTCTGCAACAACAGCACGATCGTCCAGGACATTTCCGACGGCGCGATTTCCCTCGACATTCAAGGATTTGTCTACTGGGATCCGGAAGCGCCCAACGCTCACTGGGAGACCCACCCGATCACCGGATGGCGTCTGCATCAGTCGAATCCGTCCCTGACTGCTAGCTTTGTATCTAGTCCATCCTCGCCCGAGGCCGGGCAACAGGTGACATTTACTGCGTCAGCTAGCGGCGGAACAGCTCCCTATGCTTTCAGCTGGTCTTTTGGAGACGGGTCCACCGGAATCGGATCGTCTACTACCCATACCTATTCATCGCCCGGAACCTTTACGGTGAATTTGACGGTCAGAGACAGTGGCTCCCCTCAACAAACGGCTAACTCGCAGCAGTCAATCAGTGTCACTGGCCCGCAGCCTTTGTCGGCTAGCTTTAATTTCAGTCCTTCTTCTCCTACCGCTGGCCAGACTATCACGTTCACGGCCTCGGTTTCTGGAGGCACTTCCCCGTACACATTCCTCTGGGGCTTCGGAGACGGAGGCTCGGCAACAGGGAGCCTGACGACCCATGTCTACTCATCAGCTGGCTCCTATACGGTAACGCTGACCGCGAGCGATTCGGCCGGTCACACAGCTGTTGTCTCGAACAGTGTCACGGTGTCGACGTTTGACTTCAAGCTCGCAGCTAATCCATACCTTCTAACGGTTCAGCGGGGCCAGAACACCCAGTCTCAGATAGCAGTAACAAGCCTAGGAACATTTGCGGGGACTGTATCTCTTGCTACGTCCGTCTCCTCCCAGGGATTGACGGTCTCGATGCAAAACCCAACCGTGAGCCTGTCCGCTGGCCAAACCGTCAACGATAATCTGAAAGTCGCCGCGAGTAAGACCGCGCCGACCGGGATCTACATTGTGACTGTGACAGGCGCGAGTGGTCCGTTGGTCCATTTGTTGAATGTGACTGTGCGGGTACCTGATTTCAACATGACAGCCAACCCGGCAACTTTGGATATTCCCGCTGGCTCGACGGGAACCTCCCAGATCCTATTCCAAAGCATTAACGGATTCCAAGGAGGCATATCCACTACGGTATCCGTGAGTCCGGCCGGACCGAAAGCGACTCTGAACCCGAACAATCCGAGTCTCACAGCGAACGGGACGACAAGCAGTGTCCTCAACATTCAGGTACCGTCTAACCAAGCATCGGGCGTCTACAACGTGACGATCAAGGCGACGAGCGGCTCACTGGTACACCTGCTTGTTGTCCAGGTTTTCGTAGGCCAGCATACGTCGTCGACTGTTGTTAGCTGCTCGCCTTCCTCGGTGATCGTGAACCAGGCTTCCACTTGCACCGCGACGGTAAGTGATACCTCGACGGTCTCTCCAATCATTCCCACGGGTACTGTCACATTTGCTGAGACGGGCACTGCCGGCTCATTCAGTTCCACCTCTTGCTCTTTATCTTCAGGTAGTTGCTCTGTTACGTTCACTCCGACTGCTATAGGAAACGCGTTGGTTACTGGCACGTATGGTGGTGACTCGTCCCATGGCGGGAGCACCAGCGCAGCCGCAAGTATCACAGTAAACCCACGGACGACTTCTACCGCATTGAACTGTTCAAGCCCAGTCGTTGTAAATCAGGCTTCTTCATGTACTGCGACAGTATCTGACACGTCACCGGGAACATCGATCACTCCAACGGGTCGTGTCAATTTCACCGAGACCGGAGCGGCTGGATCTTTCAGCTCCGCGACCTGCACCCTAGTTTCGGGCAGATGTTCTGTAACTTTCACTGCGATTGCTACCGGCACTGCTACGATTACAGGCGCGTACAATGGCGATACAACTCACGATGCGAGCATCAGTGCCAGCGCTAGCCTGATCATCAGTCCGCGCACTACTTCAACCGCGATCTCCTGCACTAGCCCAGTTGTTGTGAATCAGGCTTCCAATTGTACGGTGACGATAACCGACTCAAGCGGTGGGAACGTTGTTACTCCAGCTGGCAGTGTCAGCTTTGTCTCGGACTCGCCTGGAACCTTCTCGGCGACGAGCTGCGCTATCGCCGCCGTTTCAATGGGAGTGGCCGGTTGCAGTGTGTCATACACGCCAGGTGCTACTGGGAATCATTTGATCACTGCCTCCTACACCGGAGATTCAATTCACCTCGGCGGGAGCAGTTTCTCGACAATCACTGTTGGTCAGCGTTCAACCGGTACGACGGTGAGTTGCGCTCCGAATGGTCTCGGTGTCGACGAGGCTTGCACTGCAACTGTCACCGATAATTCGCCTGGAACGGTTGTCAGGCCTGTCGGTTCTGTGAGCTTCACGACTAATTCGACTGGAGCCTTCAGCTCTAACACTTGTAATCTCTCGGGCACGGGCACATCTGGAGTTGCCAGTTGCGAGGTGACTTACACGCCTGTGGCGGTTGCGACACACACGATAACCGGAAGTTATTCGGGCGATACAATTCACTTGACGAGCCAAGGGTCCGCATCGATCGGTTTCGGCAAGTACTCAACGACTACCACAGTCGCGTGCTCGCCTTCCTCTGTCGCGATAAACCAGGTAACCACATGTACTGTTAGCGTTAGTGATACGACTACGATCGGTCCGACGACACCAACAGGCACTGTCAGCTTCGCCAGCAATGGAGCCGGCGCGTTTGCTGGTTCTCCGTGCACACTTGTCAGCCAAACTGCAACATCATCAAGCTGCCAGGTGACCTACACGCCAACAAGTGGCGCTGGGACTCACAGCATCGCTGCCACGTACAACGGCGACGCAACTCACAATGGTAGTACTCAAGCGTTCAGCCTCACAGTCACTCTTCGGACAACCTCAACATCTGTTAGCTGCAGTCCAAGCAGTGTTGTTGTAAACCAGGCAACCAGTTGCACCGCGGTTGTGGTTGATTCTTCCGGTTCAGGAGGAATAACTCCGACTGGAAACGTGGCCTTCACACCCGGCGGCTCGTGCACACTCGTTAGCGGATCATGTTCGGTAAGCATCATTCCATCGTCATCCGGATCATTGTCGGTACTCGCAAGCTATGGTGGCGACTCGAGCCACAGCACGAGCTCAGGTAGCACGACCGTTCTAGTTGGCAAACGAGGTACTTCGACAATGGTTTCTTGCTCGCCGAGTCCAGTGACAAACAATACTGTGGCCAGTTGTGTTGCTACGGTGACTGACACTGATGTTGGCGCGGCGATTACTCCCAGTGGTTCTGTCGGTTTTGCTTCCAATTCGACCGGTGTTTTCAGCCAGCCCAGCTGCGCACTTGCAGCTACAGGGACTGCTGGCGTTGCTAGCTGCTCAGTCAATTACACGCCCGGTGTGACCGGATTCCACGCGATAACCGCGAGCTATGCTGGCGACTCGTCGCATCTCGGCAGGAGTGGGAGTATGACTTTGACGGTTGTCGGTGCGGCTCCGAAACCAGCCTACGCTCTTATCGTCTCCGCGGACGGTAAAGTTTCCAGATTGTACCAGAATGGTACGTTGGCTTTGATTGGTCAGCCGGTGACGACGCCGTTGCGATCTGTTGCCTGGAAGCCTGATGGCTCCTATGCGTTGATATCAGGGGATTTTGCTGTTCTTCTCAAATACGATGGAACAACGCTAACCACTATTCCAATTGGTATCTCGACAGGATTCAATTTCTGGAGTGTGTCTTGGAAGCCCGACGGGTCCTACGCGCTGGTAGGAGGCACGTCCGGTATCCTGTTCAAGTATGATGGTGTCAAGGTCACGATCATATCGAACGCGTCAACGACCATTCTTTCTATCAACTGGCAGCCGAGCGGTAGTTACGCGCTTTTAGTCGGTAAAAGCGGGCTGGCGCTGACGTACGATGGAACAATTGTTAGATCGTTTGCGACTGGAACGACGTTCGACTTGGACGCGGCGGCGTGGAATCCGAATGGCGTGTATGCTTTGATAGGCGGTCTCAACCGGACGCTGTTGCAGTTCGACGGAACAACGGTCGCAGCGATCAACACGAGCATCGTTCCTCCAAACAATGCTATACGGGCTATCTCGTTCAACCAGGCTGGGACCATGGCGTTGCTGGCTGGGGATAACGGGATGGTGCTCACGTGGAATGGTTCGACGCTGACTATGCTTCCAACGTTGACTTCCAGCTATCTCTACTCTATCGGCTGGTCTCCATCAGGGATGGCGTATATTGTCGGGGGCTCTGGAATAGTGCTAACCTACACGAACGGGATTCTGGCGAAGCTCGCGACATCGCCGGTTACCACGACCCAGTATAGAGGAATAGCCTGGAAACCACAGTAGGCAACGAACAGGATAGCTAGTCCAGCGAACACTGGATGTTAGGTTAGACAACTGTTCCGGGGACTTTTGCGTCGCGAGGTCTGGCACTAATTCTAGACGAGTCTCGCGATTCAGGGCTTGGTCCGGGCTTAGACGCTAGGCGTATCCAGCGGGGGTCAAGAACGGTTTCCTAGGCAAATTAGGGACAGGGCACCGGAATCGAAAACAGCGCTGATAACGGGCGATTTCGCGGTCAGTGGATGTTCAGGCCACGAAGGGCGGGGCGCGGGAAAAAACGGCCACCCTGGGGGTCGAGAAAAGCATGCTTATTTTCGAAAAGAGGATAGTTACAGCAGAGAATGTTGGGTGGCGCGTTAGGCTTTGGCGTAGCCTCATCTGTGAAACTCCCCGGACGCAATGTCATGGAAGCTTCGACGCAACCCATCTCAGAGCGCGTTGTAGCCTCTCCTCAACTGTCTCCCACAAAGCTGTATGGTATCGAAGAGAATATCACAGAAATGAGCCTGTCGAAACTTCCTCGTAGGTGAAAGAAGAGGGAAGTCCAGCCTGTTATTTGGGCCGGTTTAGTTTCCTAGGTGAAGGTGAACGTTCCCGAATAGGTGCCGCTGACATTCACGATGCCCGCGATGGTCCCGTGCCCATGCAGGTTCGACAGACCGCCGCTGCCGGTAAGGATTGTAAATTGTCCTTGGAAGCTGGTGAATCCTGTGATCTCGGCTGAGAAGCTCATCTGGAAACTTCCTGCTACTCCGTTGGCCGTGCCGGTAAACGTTTGCATCCCATGGAAAACTCCGCTTCCGGTGGACAGATCTATTACCACCAGGGCTGTGCCGAGCGTTGTTCCCACAAAGAAGCCTGTGAGACTAAGAGTAAAGGTCTCGTGGATGATCGCAATTCCGTCAACAAGACTTGTCACCGCGCTGATAACTGTCGTCGAGAACGGACCGCTACCGCTGATAATCTGCGTCGCATGGACCGTGGGGAGAACGAGTAGGGGTACTAGAATGAAGAATACGGCTCCAAAATTTTTCACTATCCCTTTCACCTCCCGTATTTTGAGTTCGGTTCTCTCATAGCCCGCCTCTTCGGCGCTGCACCACCCATTCGCGGTGCCTGAAAACTGGGCGGATGATAGGTGACAAACGGCTTGGAAGTGTCCATGATGAGATTTCTTAAGACTTTTGGAGCTTCTCATACTCTTGACGAGGTTTGTATAGGAGGCGAAATAGGTCCTGAAAGTTTGCACTTGTAAAGAATCTTCCGAAACGCTAAGAAATTACTTGGAAGTGTAGAATAGGCCTGAGTCTTTCGTAGGATGTTTTCACAGAAGAACGGGTTTTCCCGCATTTGACCAGCCGGATCTGTTTTGCGATCGCATCATCATTTGGGTGAAGTGTCAAGACCATCGGACAGTCGCGGATTAATCACTCTCCGCTAAGCAGTTGGCGTGTGCCTGGTCGATGTTTAGATTGATTCCTGGTCTTATCGCCTGGCCCTGTGGCTTCGCTTACTCGTAGAATTTATCGCAATTATGTCGAACAGTATGCGTCTGTAGTTTATCGTCAAGGCTCTTGCGTAGAACTGTCCTGTGATGCTCATTTCCTTGAATTCGTGGCCTTTTCTTTCGTGTGGGCCGAATCTTTCGAACGATAAGCAGTTTTCGAGGTATGGCTTGAGCTTGATAGGATCAGCGTCTACCACGACCTCTCTAGGTATGGGTCTCTTCTTTGATGCACTGAGCAGGTCATTCAGTGCTTCTCTAGCTGCTTCGTGGTTCTTCCAGGCTTCCTCCACGAATCCGGGGAAGAGTCCGTTCGCGGCCATCTTTGACACGAATGATCCGTCGTTGTCCTCCGCGTAGCCTTTGAGAAGGTGCGCTTTGATGTTAAGCTCATTTGTTCTGTCGAAGCCGTAGAGGAACCGGCGAGCCTCGCGTTCCCTCTCTGATTTGTAAGCGTGGTTGAGCGAGTCGCCGAACGAACCGCTGGCTAGGAGCCACCTTGCCATATCATAATCTCCGGAGATTAGGGCGCTGGATATCATGTGTGCAAAGTCAGGCTCGTATGGGATTTCGCTCATCAAGAGCCCCTTCCAGGTAGTCTTTCGGTGCCGGTCGATCGCTCCAATCTCGATGAGCCAGTTCTCTGCGAAGGCGATCTCGCGATGGTCTACCTTTGACATGAACTCTAGCTCGGAGAGTTTGAGGTCATACTTTGACATGAGGAGCACCAGGTCAAACGGGGTCTCGGTTTCGAGAGCCTTGTGCACAGGTATCGGATTGATCTTCTTCGGAAGAGGCGCATCAGTAAGGATGACGGCTCGGCCTGGCTTGAAGCGTCCGATTCTGCCTATCATCTGTAATAGAGAGTTGTTGTCTATACTCGTGTAATGTAGCGTCTTTTGACCTAGCTTGTCGTTGCTGTCGATCACGTCATCAAAAATCAACACGTTGTCCACGTAGATGTTCACGGAAGAAGCGATCACGTTTGTTGCAAAGATTCTCAGATTCTTGTCAAGCTCGGCTCGGCGCTGGATCCTATTGATTTCCGAGCCTTCAAGGCCTCCGTGAATATAGACGCCCCGATAGCTGCTGGCATACTTTTCGACTAGCCGCCTCGTGGGGAGAAAGACTAGCCAGGACTCGTCGCGGGGCTGCGAGAAAAGATAGCGGTCTAGAGTTTTGAACATTCCATTTAGGTCGTCTGCAAGCTCCGTCTCGAGCGAGACAGAGTATATGCGACCGCTCATTCGGTAGAGATTCGAGATGCCTAGGAAGGATAGGAACTCCTTCGGGTCGATTGTGGCGCTCATGACCCGGAACAGGTTCCTTGCGCTGGCTTCCTGCTTCTTTGCGAGTGACATGCAGAGTTCTAGCTGGGATGTCATCTGGTGGCTTTCGTCAAAGTAAATTGAAGAATCATAGATCGCGTTCTCAGCCAGCATTCTTAGCAAGACGCCGTCTGTGACTATCTTGATCTTGCCACTGACATTGATCTGAGTGTCCTTCGTAATGACAGCCAGCTCATCTCCCAGTTCTGGGTGAAGCGCTTGGAGCGAATAGAAGAGAGCGTTGCAGGCGGCCCTCGAGGGCTCACGGATGACAATCTCCCTCTTTCCCTTCAACAATATGTATTCGTGAATCGGGGTTACGGTGCTCTTCCCCGTTCCGACATCACCGATGATTATGAAGTGTTCCGAGAAATCTATCGAGTCGAGGATTGAGAAGATTGGGAGTCTTGGTTCTGGCCGTTTGTCAGTCGTTTCCTGCACTTGGCCCTCCAATCCATTCTCCGGGACGACTGGAAAACCGTGACCAGAGTCAAAACTGGGTTCGCCGCCGGCCAAAGGATACTGTCCCTCCATAGTATCGTTTCCTAAGGGCAGAAATAAACCAGCGCAGATGGGAAATTTGTCAAGATTGAAGTGGCGAGTCAGGAGTGCGTTCGAGAATTACTTGGACAAGTTTGTTTCTTGTCTTTGTTTCTTTTAGTATGGAGATTCTCGATTTTTGGACCTTGAAGTGTTCGGCTAGAATCTCCAGAAGTCTCTTATTCGCTCGGCCGCCCACCGCCATCTCATCAACCCAGACTTCAAAATAGTCGTCGCTGACCTTGACCACGCGGGCTTCTCTCGCGTTCGGAGTCACGTAAACCCTGATCAGCATACCGGGACAGCATCCCTCATCAGGATATCTTGGTGATTAGAGCTTGATGGGTTGGATAGGGTCCATGGGTCCCTTTGCGAGTGGTGCGACCGATTTGCTGGTAGGATGTTTCTTCGTCTTTTGAAAATCACAAAATTAACCGATGAACACGCCAACTTCTCTTGACATGAGCCATCTTTTCTCCCGAGGACTGTGGCGCTTCACCGAGAGAAGGCAATCCGAACTCTTAATCCTTGGTTGACCTAAGTCGCAAGTATGGTCCGACAGCTTGGACTACCTTGCTTTCCGCTTTGCGGAGATGGTCGGCAAAACTCGTTCTAGGCGTGCGGAGTCTCCGGGCAATCTCTCTAGCAGTTGCAGCTCTGGGTATGTTGTAGTAGCCATGATCCAACGCGGTTATCAACGCGCTTTGTTGTTTACTGGTCAAGCTCCCAAAGAGTGCCGCAGTCGACACAGGAAACGTTTCCCTGACAGACTCGTCAGAAATCGTCCTCCGGGAGGTTACCTCAACTTTGCAGGTCTCTTCCAAGTCTCGGAAGAGGTTCTTGAGGTCCCTCTCGGAAAATGCGATAATTTCGTACGACTCCCAACCCTCAGTGTAGACCGCGGGTTCCAATCCGAGAAAGATGGCCTTTGACATAAGGGCCCCCTTCTCCTCGTGGGCACGAATACCGTCCCGTGAGGTTGCGGAATCCGACCACATGCACAACGTTGGAGCACCACTTGCAAGTTCGCTGTTGTGTAACTCCTTCGGAGCACCCTCGTTCCCAGCTCCTTGACCAATACTCTGATACTCTTCTGGACAGTCTCCGTCTTTACGTTCCTGTGGCTGATCTCAAGCACGTCTCTACTCAAATTGCACCAATGCGAGATCACGACCTCTGGGTGCTTCCTAGAGAAAGAGTTGTAGGGGCAATCGTGCTGGAGCCTGAACGAGACATCGTAATGGGTCATTGATGGTGGGCGTCGACGGTCAAGTCCATTTATACCAATACCCGGACAATGACGGGACGCATACCTGCTGCAAAGACACCAGTGTGGTACGCGTTCCGTAGGGCTTAGATCTCGAGGAGTTAGCGTTTATGCACTTGAGTGCCGGCACTTTCCGGCCAATCGCTTATCTGACTGAGTGCAAGCTATGTCTCCGAGTGGAATTCGTTGATAACGGTCGCATTAACAGTACTTGACGCAGGGGAAGTGTCAGAGTGACCCAAGAGCAGGTTATGTCCTCTGATAGGCCTAGGATGCGGAGCATCGAGACTAGCGGTCCCTACCCGGATTTGGGGGAGAAACTGAGCCTTTTCGGTCAATTTGTTGGCACTTGGCAGTACGAGTCACAATATTTCTTGCCGGACGGCAGTACTGCGATGGCCAGCGGAGAGATTCATTTTGGATGGATTCTCGCGGGAACAGCAGTTCAGGATACGATGACCGGAGTCATCCACAATCCCCCAAAGGGAGCCCCGCGGACAGGGTTCGGGACAATGCTGCGATTCTACGACCCAAAAATCGACGCTTGGCAATGTACATGGATTGGACCGTCAGCCCAAGGAGGAGGGGTTGTGCAGAGATTCGTAGCCCGTAAGATTGGGGATGAAATTGTACTCGAGGGGACAACCACGGAAGGATTTGTTGAGCGGTGGATTTTC
>Ga0209235_1001935_pt1 | contig 11472 bp, 8 predicted proteins | sample GraSoi013_1_20cm_4_FD_185817 | JGI IMG/M metagenome (GOLD analysis project Ga0209235, IMG submission 185817) | Grasslands soil microbial communities from the Angelo Coastal Reserve, California, USA - Sample 09_25_2013_1_20cm (SPAdes) (version 2) | ecosystem: Environmental > Terrestrial > Soil >...
CGCTGGCTCGACCGGTTTATCGACGGGGGCATCTCGTTCGAGCGGTACGGCCAGCTCGACACCCCCGGCTCCTCCATCCGCCTCGGCTGGCAGCACCAGCAGCGCTTTTCCTCGCGCACGCATTTCAACGCGAGCGTCGACTACTCGAGCAACACCCGGGTCATTGAGACCAACACGGTCAACCCGTTCCTCGCGACCGCGAGCCTCACCTCGCAGATGAGCTTCACCAAGCAGTTCGACTGGGGCACGCTCAGCCTCGGCGGCAACCGGCGGCAAGAGGTCGGGAGCGGCCTCGTGTCGCAGACCATACCGTCGCTGAGCCTCGCGCCATCGCCCATCAACGTCACGCCGTCCATCACGTGGTCGCCCGGGTTTTCGTTCACCAATCAGCAGTCGTTCCACCAGGTCCAGGCCCCGGTGCTCGTCCCGGGCGGCGCCTTGGACACGGTGTTCGCCGACAGCCGGGTCTCCACCCTGGGCCTTCAGACACCCCTCCGCATCGGGCCCTGGAACTGGAGCAACAGTTTCGACGTGACCGACAACATCAGCAACGCGCGGCAGGAAGTCGACATTTCGGATTCGACCGCCCCCGGCGGGCGCCGGCGGGTGCTCTTCGACCAGACGTTCAGTACGGCCATCAACTGGCAGACGTCCATCAACCTGCCTTCGCTGTTCACGGGAACCTGGAAGCTCCAGCCGGGCATCGCGATCGTGAACCAGACGTCGGCGGGGCCGTTCATGATCCGCAATCAGTTCACCAACGGCCAATTCCTGCGGCAGGGCAAGCGGCTCCAGTTCAGCGCCGGCCTCAGTCCCACCTTCTTCGGATTCTTCCCGGGGATCGGGCCCATCGCCCGGATTCGGCATTCGGTCTCGCCCCTGATCAGCTACGCCTACGCGCCGGGGTCCACGGTCGACCCGGCCTTCGCGTACGCGGTCGATCCCACGCGCCGGAACTTCACCGCCCGCAGCGATCCGCAGCAGACGATCAGCGTCGGCCTGTCGCAAAACTTCGAGGGCAAGCTCAAGCCGCCGCCGGGCGATACGACCCAGCGGGCTGTGCGCAAGATCCGCCTCCTGAGCATCAACACGAGCCCGCTGTCCTACAACTTCGAGCAGGCGAAGCAGCCCGGTCATACCGGCTGGCAGACATCGTCGATCAACAACGCGTTCGCCTCGGACTTGCTCCCGGGCTTCTCGCTGAGCCTGACGCACGATTTGTGGAAGGGTCAGGTGGGCACCGACACAGCGAAGTTCGACCCGTTCCTGACAAACGTCTCGGCCCAGTTCGCCATCACCCCGGGGACGATCCACGGCATCGCCGCCCTGTTCGGCCTGGGGGGGCGCTCCGCCACCAGCCCCCCCCCCGCCGCCACCCCGCCGCCCGCGGGAACCGAAGGCCCCTTGGGTGGCGCTGGTGGACTCGGTCAGAAGGGGTTTGCGGGGCCGGGAGCCGTACCGATCGGCGGCGGGGGCAGGGGGTTCAACCTGTCGATCAACTACACCAGGACGCACACGCGCCCGCAGGCGGATACGGGATTCGTCGCCGCGGGTGCGGAGAGCCAGCAGCTGGGCCTTCGCCTCTCATTCCAGCCGACGGCGCACTGGTCGGCGACGTGGGATTCGAACTACAATTTCGACACACGGCAGTTCGGCGCCCACGCCATTCGCCTCGAGCGTGATCTGCACCGCTGGCACGCGAGCTTCTCGTTTCTGAAGGCCCCGAACGGCAACTTCGCCTTCAGCTTCTACGTCGCCCTGCTGGATCAGCCCGACATCAAGTTCGACTACGAGCAGCAGTCCTTCACCCACTAGTCGTCCCCTCCAGATGACACACCCGGCGCGGCGCCGGTTTCCAACTGCCGCGGCATGTGGGACTTACGTGTCGGCATGCCGCGTGCTTTCTCCCCGGCCGACCTGCAGCCCTGAGGATGCCATGCGGCTCTCGCTATGCTCACTTCTGGTCTTCGCCGGCCTCGGCGCTGTCGCGTGCAGTGAGAACACGACGGCCGCCTCCACCCCGCTCGAGGCGCCGGCCAGCATCAGCTCGATCTCGCTCGACAGCGCGATACACCTCGACTGGGCGGACAATGCGTACCAATCCGATCCCAGCCGCTTCTCGATCTACCGCGTCTACAGCGCGAGCTACGACCTCGATCGTGGGCTCTGCGGCACCGACTGGTTCGAAGAAGGGACCACGGTCTCGCACATGTTCCTGGTCGCGCAGCTGCGGAACGGCGTGCCGCGCTGCTTTGCCACGTCCGCCATCAGTACCGACGGGCTGGAGAGCGAGTGGTCGCCGCTGTGGCAGGACACCCCGCGGCCCGACGGGCGCAATGTGCTGGTCTGGGCCGTCGGCGTGAAGACGCCGCAAGCGGGCTTTCGGTTCTGGCTGGACGGGAACGCCAACGGGTACGGCGACCCGGGCGAGCTGGGCCTGGTGCAAGACGGCAACCGCAGCGACATCGATTTCTCGGTATTCGTGGAGCCGGCCGATTCGTCGCTCTGGCTCGTGCCGGAGTTCGCGGGGGACTCCATGCAACTGTATCAGAGCTCGCCGGTGGCCGATCTGACGTCCATCGACTTCGCACCGGCGACGGGCTACGGCCGCGACACGATCCAGGCCGTCCCCGGCTACGGCTACGTGTTCCAGCGGCTGGAAGGCGGGCAGTACCACTACGCGGGCCTGCGTGTCACCGCGGTGAGCCGCCAGTACGTGATCTTCGACTGGAGCGTGCAGACGGATTCGGGGAACCCGGAGCTGGTGCCGCCGAAGGGACCGGGGACGAGCGGGCGGGCGGTAGCTTCGAGGTAGACGCGGAGGCGTCAAGCCGCCGAGTGGGGACGTTGAGGGTTGGCGTCTCCCTTGGCGGCTCGCCACTCCCGGACGTAGCTTCCTCCCGCATGCCGACGCCGGTCACCATAGACGGTCTCTCCCTCTCGATCGCGGACGTCGTCGCCGTCGCCCGCCACGGCGTGCCCGTCGCCCTCGCCCCGCACGCTCTGGCGGCGGTGACCGCATCCCGCCGCACCATCGAGGCCGCCGTGGCCCGCGGTGATACGATCTACGGCGTCAACACGGGCTTCGGGAAGCTCGCCCACGTGCGCATCAAGCCGGAGCAGACGCGCGAGCTGCAGCTCAATCTGATCCGCAGCCACGCGTCGGGCGTCGGCGACCCACTGTCTGTCGACGCCGTGCGGGCGATGATGCTGCTGCGCGCCAATGTGCTGGTGCGCGGGACGAGCGGGGTGCGACCGGCGCTGCCCCAGCTCATCGTCGAGATGCTGAATGCTCAGGTGCACCCGCGCGTTCCCTCGCAGGGCAGCGTCGGAGCGTCGGGCGATCTCGCGCCGCTCGCGCATCTGGCCCTCGCGATGATCGGCGAGGGCGCGGACGGCGAGGCGCTCCGGGCCCAGCGGCTGCGACCCCTCACCCTGGAGGCCAAAGAGGGGCTGGCGTTTGTGAACGGGACGCAGGCGCAGACCGGGATGGCGGCGCTCGCCGTCCACGACGCCTGGGTACTGTGGCGCACCGCCCACGCGGCGGCGGCGATGAGCCTCGAGGCGGTGCGGGGCACGCCGGAGCCGTTCGACCAACGGATCCACGACGCCCGCCCTCACCCCCTCCAGCAGCGCTCCGCGGCGCTGTTGCGCGAGCTGCTCGCCGGCTCGGAAATTCGGGAGTCGCACCGTGAGGACGACCCGCGCGTGCAGGACGCCTACTCATTGCGCTGCACGCCCCAGGTGCTGGGGGCGGTGGGAGAAGCGCTCGCGTTCGCCGAGCGGCTGGTCACGACCGAGCTGAACGCGGCGACCGATAACCCGCTCGTGTTCGACGACGACGTGCTCTCCGGGGGCAACTTTCACGGGCAGCCGATCGCCTTGGCGCTGGATGTGATCGGCATTGCGCTCGCCACGCTCGCCGGCCTCGCGGAACGGCGGATCGAGCGGATCGTCAACCCGGACCTGTCCTCCGGGCTGCCGCCCTTCCTCGCGCGGAATCCGGGCGTCGAGTCAGGGTTCATGACGCCACAGATCGCCGCCGCGGCGCTCGTCGCGGAGTGCCGGGTGCTCGCGACGCCGGCCAGCGTCCAGTCCGTGCCCACCGAGGGGAACCAGGAGGACATCGTGCCGATGGGCATGACCGCGGCGTGGAAGGCGGAGCGGATCCTCGGGAACGCAGCGCGCATCGTCGCCGTGGAGCTGCTCGCGGGGGCTCAGGGGCTGGAATTCCTGAAGCCGCTCCGGCCCGGGCAGGGCGTGGCGCGCGTATACGCGGCAGTGCGCGCCGTGGCCGCGGCACTCGGCGGCGACCGGCCCCTGACGGCGGACATCGAGCGGATCGCGGCAGGGATCCGCGAGGGCAAGTTCGATCCGGAGGCATCATGACCGGCGCCAGAATCGTTCGGGCGCCGCGGGGCCCCGCTCGCTGTTGCAAAGGCTGGATCCAGGAAGCGGCGCTCCGGATGCTGATGAACAACCTCGACCCGGAGGTGGCGGAACGCCCCCAGGACCTGGTTGTGTACGGCGGCACCGGGAAGGCGGCCCGCGACTGGCCGGCGTTCGACGCGATTTGTCGCACCCTGCTCACCCTGGCCGACGACGAGACGTTGCTGGTGCAGTCGGGAAAGCCGGTCGGCGTTTTCACGACCCATCCGGAGGCTCCCCGGGTGCTCATCGCGAATGCCAATCTGGTCGGCCGCTGGGCGACCTGGGACGTGTTCCGCGAGCTCGAGCGGCACGGCCTGATCATGTACGGCCAGATGACCGCCGGGTCCTGGATCTACATCGGGACGCAAGGGATCCTCCAGGGCACCTACGAGACCTTCGGCGCCGTGGCGCGGCGGCACTTCGGGGGGTCGCTGCGCGGGCGCATCGTCCTGACCGGAGGCCTGGGCGGCATGGGAGGCGCGCAACCGCTCGCCGCGACGATGAACGAGGGGGTGTGCCTGGCGGTGGAGGTGGACCCGGCGCGGGTTCAGCGGCGGCTCGAGACCCGCTATCTCGATCGCGCCACGGGCTCCCTCGACGAGGCGCTGGACTGGTGCGAGGAGGCGAAGCGCACGGCGCGGCCGGTCTCGGTCGGCCTGATCGGCAACTGCGCCGACGTGCTGCCGGAGCTCGCGCGCCGGCGGTTCGTCCCGGATGTCCTGACGGACCAGACGTCGGCCCACGATCCGCTGAACGGGTACATCCCCGCAGGCCTCAGCGTGGAGCGGGCGGCGGCGCTGCGGCGCAGCGCGCCCGCGGAGTATGTCCAGCGGTCGGTGGCGAGCATCGCGGCGCACGTCGAGGCCATGCTCGCGCTCCAGCGTCGCGGGGCCGTCACCTTCGATTACGGCAACAACCTCCGCGCGCAGGCGCGGGACGCCGGCGTCACCGACGCATTCGAGATCCCGGGCTTCGTGGCCGAATACATCCGACCGCTGTTCTGCGAGGGCAAGGGGCCGTTCCGGTGGGTGGCGCTGTCGGGCGACCCACGCGATCTGCATCGCACCGACCGACTGGTGCTCGAGCTCTTCCCCGAGCACGAGCACCTGCGCCGGTGGATCCGGTTGGCGCAGGAGCGCGTGGCGTTCCAGGGGCTGCCCGCGCGCATCTGCTGGCTGGGTCAGGGGGAGCGGGCGCGCTTTGGCTGTGCGCTGAACGAGCTGGTGCAGCGGGGCGAGATCAGCGCGCCCGTGGTCATCGGGCGCGACCACTTGGATACCGGCTCCGTCGCGTCCCCGTTCCGCGAGACGGAGGCGATGAAGGACGGCTCGGACGCGATCGCCGACTGGGCGATCCTCAACGCGCTCCTCAACACGGCCTCGGGGGCGGGGTGGGTCGCGTTCCATCACGGTGGCGGCGTCGGCATCGGGAACTCGCTGCACGCAGGCCAGGTGAGCGTGGCCGATGGGTCGCCGGCGGCGGGGCGACGGCTCGAGCGGGTGCTCACGAACGACCCGGGCATCGGCGTGGCGCGCCACGCCGACGCGGGGTACCCGGAGGCGCTCGCCGCGGCCCGTCGGCATGGGATCCGGCTCCCGATGCGGGAGGGGGGAGCGGGCGACTGAGCACGCTGCTCGTTGGCGCGAGCCAGATCGTCACCTGTCGCGGCCCGGCGCGGGCGCGCCGGGGCCCCGAGCTGGCCGAGGTCGAAGTGCTGCACGACGCCGCTGTGCTGATCGAAGGCGAGCGAATCGCCTGGGTCGGTCGGCGCTCCGAAGCGCGCGACCTCCATTCCGCATTCCGCATTCCGCAATCCGCAATCGACGTGGTGGAGGTGACGGGCGTCCTCTTCCCCGGCTTCGTCGACTGCCACACCCATGCCGTATTCGGCGCACCGCGGCTCGACGATCACGAACGGCGGGCGCTGGGCGAAGACTACAAGACCGTGGCCGCCCGGGGCGGGGGGATCTTGGAGTCCGTGCGCGATGTGCGGGCGCGGAGCGAGAACGCGCTCGTAGCGCTCATGCGGGCCAGGGTGCGTGCTCTGCTGGCCCATGGCAGCACGACGATCGAAGTGAAATCGGGCTACGGGCTCGACCCCGCGAACGAGCTCAAGCAGCTCCGCGCCATCCGCGAAACCGCGGTTTTAGAGCGGGCCGCGCTGGTGCCGACCTTCCTCGGCGCGCACGAAGTCCCGCCCGAGTTCAGAGACCGCCGCCCGGCGTACGTTCGGCTGGTGTGCGATGAGATGATTCCCGCCGTCGCTGGCGAGCACCTGGCAGCGGCATGTGATGTGTTCTGCGAACCCGGCGTGTTCGACATTGCGGAGACACGTACGATCCTCACCGCCGCGCGGCAGCACGGACTCGCACTGAAGCTGCACGCCGACGAGCTGGAGGAGTCGGGGGGCGCCGAGCTGGCCGCCGCCCTCGGCGCGCTTTCGGCGGATCACCTCGCCGCGGTCTCCGAGGCCGGGATCCGGGCGCTCGCGGCGAGCGATACGGTCGCGGTCCTCCTGCCGGCCACCATGATGTTTCTCGGCAAGCGCGAGCAGGCGCCGGCGCGGCGCCTCGTGGAAGCGGGAGCGGCAGTCGCACTCGCGACCGATTTCAACCCGGGATCGTCGCCGACCGTCGGGCTCTCACTGGTGATGGCACTCGGCGTCTCGCAGCTGGGGTTGCGTTACGCGGAGGTCGTGAGCGCGGTCACAGTCAACGCGGCGGCGGCGCTCGGCCTCGCGACGGATCGGGGCCAGATCGCGCCGGGATTTCGCGCGGACCTCGTGTCGTGGGGCGTGTCAGATTGGCGCGAAGTCGCATACTGGATGGGGGAGCAACTCGTAACCGCCGTCTGGACAGGCGGTTCCGCTTGTCCGCTCCCGACGGGGCCCGTATCTTTAGGGCTCCATGTCAAAGCTTGAGAAGCTGAAGGAGAAGGCTCGGAGCCTCGAGGGCAAAGACCCCAAAGGGGCTATCGAGGCGTGGCTCGAGATCCTCAAAGGGCAGGAGAAGGACGGGGAGCCCAACCCCGATCTCGCCATCTTCAATCGCATCGGCGACCTCTATCTCAAGCTTAGAGAGCCTGCCCAGGCGGCCGACTACTACGATCAAGCGGTCGACAAATACGCCGAGCTCGGCTTCCACAACAATGCCATCGCGATGTGCAACAAGGTGCTGCGCAACGCGCCCGGGCGGCAGACCACCTACCTCAAGCTCGCTAAACTGTACGCGTCCAAAGGCTTCATGGCCGAGGCCAAGCAGAACTTCGTGGAGTACGCCGAGCGGATGCACAAGGTCGGGAAGATCCAGCATGCCTTCGCCGCCCTGAAGGAATTGGCCGACATCTCGGCGGAGAGCGCGCACTTGCGCGAGACGCTGGAAGAGCACCTGCGGATGTACGGCGCTCCGGAGCGGCGGCCGGGCGCCGGGGCGGCCGCGCCGGCGGCACCCAAGGCACAGCCGCATGACGACCCGTCGAAGTCGGGCAAGCGGAAGACGTCGAGCCTGGTGTTCCTCGACGTGGATGCGCCATCGGTCGCCAAGGCGCCCCCGGTGAAGGGGCGCGTCGCGATCCCGCCCAAGCCGGTACCTGAGCCGGAACCCGAACCGGCGCTCGACCCGGAGCCGGTGGCCGACAGCCTCATCGAGCCGGTGACGGCCGAGCCCGACACGTCCCTCGAGATCGAGTCCACGAGTCTCGCCGAAGGGCTCGAGGCCACGAACGCGGGAGGTATCCTCGAAGGGTTCGAGACGACGAGCGCGGAGTTCGGCGACATCGAGCTCGACGTGGCGGACGTGTCCTCGGTGCGGGACGAAGTCGCCCCGGAGGATATTCCTCCGCCGGCGGAGTTCGAGCCGACCGTGCCCGAAGAGGAGAGCGCTCCCGATTCCGCGGTAGAGCTCCAGCCGCTCTTGGAAACGGAGATCGAGATCGAGGCGCCCAAGGCGAAGGCACCGCCTGCGGTGACGCCCGTTGTGCCGAAGCGGCCCGCGGTCGGGGCACCGCCCCGGTTTGGGAAGGGGGGGACGAGTGCGAAGGCGGCCGAGCCGCCGAAGGTCAAACCGGTCGTCCCGAAGCGACCGGCCCCACCATACCGCAAGACCCTGGTGGAAGTGCCACCGCTCGAGCTCGAGCCGGACTTCGACACCAGCGCGACCGACCGGGAGCACGACGTCGACGAGCAGCCACTGGCGATCGACGATCTGCGCGCTGGCGGGAGCGGCGGAGGCGGACGTCGCTCGGGGGCGATCGACCTGAGCCTGGACGGCGTGGTCACGCAGCGCGACGAGCCCGGATCGCTCGTGTTCGGCAACATCGGCGCGACGCCGGCGAAACCGACGATCGAGCAGCTCGAGGAACGGGTCGCCGATGATCCGGACGATCCCGAAGCGCACCAGGCGCTGGGCGAGGCGTTGATCGAAGCGGGCGAGCGGGAGCGGGGTGTCGAGGAGCTCGACCTGGCCACGACCGGTTTCGAGACCCGGGGGAACCTGCCGCAGGCGCAGGATTTGGTGGACGAGATCCTGCGACTCGATCCCAACAGCGTGCGGCACCGGCAGAAGCAGGTGGAATTCGCGTTCAAGTCGGGCGACAAGGTGAAGCTGATCGACGCGTACCTCGAGCTCGCCGACACGCTGTTACGGAGCGACCTCCCCGACAAGGCGCGCGCCGTCTACAAGCGCGTCGCCGAGCACGATCCCGCCAACGAGCGCGCGAAGGCCGCGCTCGCGATGCTCGCGCCGGTGACGACGCGCCCGCCGGAGCCGCCGCCGAAGCCGAAACCGACCGTCCGGGACACCGAGGGAAGGACCGCGGCTCGGGACGCGAAGATGAAGGTGCGGGACGAGGCCGTGGAGGCAGGGGACTTCGTGGACCTGAGCGCGATGATTCTCGAGGAAGAGCTGCCGGCGCGCGATACGCGGATGAAGGTCGCCGACGAAGAGCCGACCGGGGACGAGGAACGCGACTTTCAGGAGATGCTCGCGCGCTTCAAGCAGGGGATCGACGAGAACATCGACGAGGCCGACTTTCAGTCGCACTACGATCTGGGCGTGGCCTTCAAGGAGATGGGGCTGCTGGACGAGGCGATTGCGGAGCTGCAGAAGGCGCTGCGGGCGCCCGACGGAAAACTGAGAAGCTCGGAGGCGCTGGGCGTGTGCTTCATCGACAAGGGCGCCTACGTCGTGGCGGAGTCGATCCTGCGCCGCGCGCTGGACCTGCCGGCCGCGGGTGGCGACCAGGACCGTCTGGGCGTCCTGTACTGGCTGGGCCGCGCGCTCGAGGAACTGGGGAAGCGGGTCGAAGCCCGCGAGCTGTACGGCCGGGTGTTCGCCGTGGACATCCGATTCCGGGACGTGGGCGAGCGCTCCAAGGCGCTCGCCAAGGCGAAGTAGCATGAGCCAGCAGGTCGCTCCGGTCGCGCTGCGGGACCTCCAACGACCGGTGGCCGGGGAGCTCGAGCGCGTCGCCGGCGAGCTGGGGCGCATCATTGCGGCCGACTTCCCGATCATCGCCCAAGTGAACGAGCACCTCGTGCGCATGAAGGGGAAGCTGTTCCGCCCCACGCTGCTGCTGCTCTCGAGCCAGGCGACGGGCTCGCTCGACGCGCGGGCAGTCACGCTCGCCGCCGTCGTCGAGTTGATTCACCTCGCTACGCTGGTGCACGACGACTCGGTCGACCACTCCGTGCTGCGGCGCGGCATGCCGACACTCAATGCGCTGTTCTCGCACCAGGTCGCGGTGATCATGGGCGACTACCTGTACTCGCGGGCCATCATCGAGCTGGTTCGCCTCGACGATCCCGAGCCCTTGCGCGTGTTCGCCCGCGTGACGAACGAGATGACGATCGGGGAGATGCGCCAGCTCGAGGCGCACGACAAGCTCGCGTACAGCGAGGAGCAGTACGACCAGCTCATCCGGGCCAAGACGGCATCGCTCCTGTCCGGGGCGTGCGAGGTCGGCGCGCTCCACGGGCCGGCCGCGTATCGTGAGGCGCTGGCCCGCTTCGGCATGCGGCTCGGCATGGCCTTCCAGATCGCCGACGACCTGCTCGACTACACCGAGGCGGAGACAGTGACGGGGAAACCGTCGGGGCTCGATCTGCGAGAGCACAAGGTGACCCTGCCGCTCATTGCGGCGCTCGAGGCCATGCCACCCGCCGACCGCCGCCTGGTCGCCGAGCTGATGCGGGCGCCCGAACCGGGGGATGCGCTCGTGGCGGAAGTGGTGCGATGCGTGGCGGCGGCCGGGGGCCTCGACTACGCCAGGCGCCGCGCGCTCGAGCTGGCCCAGCAGGCGGACGCGGAGCTCGACACTCTCCCCCCGTCGCCGGCGCGCGATGCGCTGCGCGACAGTATCGCGTACGCCGTGGAGCGGCGCAGTTAGCCCGTGGCGCAAGGCCCGCGCAGGCCGCTATTTTACTTTGGCGTGCTGGCCACCGGGTTTGTGCTGGGGGGCTTCGTCCACTCGCTCTTGCGGCGCTTCCTGCCGCAGGGGCCGGCGAAGGAGATCTTTACCTGGTCGGTGACCCCCACGCTGGGGCCGGTCCACATGGACCTGCTGGTGGTGTCGATCACCCTCGGGCCGCTCGGACTCGACGTGTCCCTGCTCGCGCTCGTGGGCGTGGCGATCGCGTACTACGTCGCCCGATCGATCTTCTGAAGCGAGGCGCGCTATGTTCGGGGACCTGTCGTTCAGCCACATCCTGATCCTGCTGCTCGTGCTGGTGCTGGTGTTCGGCGCGAAGCGGATCCCGGAGATCGGATCCTCGTTGGGGCAGGGGATCAAGGAGTTCAAGCGCAGCCTCAAGGACGCCACGAGCGACGACCCGCCCAGCGCGCCCCCGCGCAGCGTCCAGCCCCCCACCTCGAGCCCCCTCTCCTCCGGCGACCCGAAGCGCCTGAGCGACTAACTCTCGCTGGCGGTCGCCGATCGGAACATTTCGCTGCGGCGGTCGACGATCTTGGCGTCGGCGCGCAGTGCGGTCACGAATTGCTGGAGCCGCGCCTGCTCGACAGGCCGGAGCAGCGCTTCGCGCTGCTG
>Ga0209235_1001941_pt1 | contig 11452 bp, 14 predicted proteins | sample GraSoi013_1_20cm_4_FD_185817 | JGI IMG/M metagenome (GOLD analysis project Ga0209235, IMG submission 185817) | Grasslands soil microbial communities from the Angelo Coastal Reserve, California, USA - Sample 09_25_2013_1_20cm (SPAdes) (version 2) | ecosystem: Environmental > Terrestrial > Soil >...
TGCGATCGAAGGGGCGGGAGGCTTACGAACACCAGTCCTTCGATCTCAATCATTGGAGCAGCAAGGTCGTCAACATAATTCGAGAGGGAGTTGCCGAGGATGAGAAACAGTGGCTGCACATTGATGACAACACTTCGGTGATGTGTCACTACACAGATGAGAAACTGATGGTCGATATCTGGAGGACGAGGATCATTCCGTACGCGAAGATTCGAGGTCTAGCAATGTTTCATTCGGTGATGATGGGAATCGCGTCTGACTCTTTCTACAAACAGTTTGAATCACTCTGCGATGGCATTATTGAATTTCGAAGTAGCGACGAGGGAGGACAAGTTGTGCATTTTGCAAGAGTGAGAACTCTGCGCGGAATGTCAAGCGACAACAGATGGCGACGGCTTCGACTTCACAACGATGGCTCAGTCGCAATCGATTCCGGTGGCGGGACCAGGGAGCTTGGAATCGGAGGCTGGCTCAAGGGTCCTGAGAAATCGCGATAGGCAGTTCAAGATTTCGCCCTAGATGCCCAGAGAAACTTTCGTTGCAGAGTTTTAGGGTAGATGCCTTTCCAATCGAACTCTGCTCTGTTTGCCCAGCTCTTGTAGACCCTTGGATCGATATAGTTTCTAAGAGACGTGTTCAAATTGTAATCGCGAGTCCGTTTCTGGAGGTCAACGTCAAGCTTCAGTTTTCGTATGCGTTCTTCCAGCCTCATCTTCTGCTTGTCCGTCTTGACTTCCTTGGTCTTTAGCTCGTCCAATCGTTGTTGTTTTTTGAGGAGGGTTCCCTCCCAGGTCTTTGGTGGGGTACGTTTGTGATTGCATCTGATTGCCGCCTCAAGATTCGCGACACGGGCGTGATGCAATTTGACGAACGGTGATTCCCCAGGCTTGAACCCATTATGTTTCCGCAAGTAGGTCTGAACTGTTTCAGTGGCGTGGTGCGTTCTGAACACCTTCGCCGTCAGGCCTCTCACTGGCTTGTTTAGGAAACGGTTCACATGCTGGGATGTAATTCCATCAAAGACAAGATCATTGGCCCTCTTTCCATGCGAGAATTCTTGGAGGTTCTTGCGAATAGGGTTATTCGTCCCATCGACCTTCAGGGTCTTCTGCCAGCGAACGCTGTCTTTTCCTAGAAAGTCGAACTCAACCCCGTGCGGAAGGAACTTGAGGTGTTCGACTCTGAGGGTCGAAGCTCCTACGGTGTCTGCCTCATCCTCATCCTTCTCGTCGCCTACTCTCATGGCTAAATTGTCTATGAGATAGGAGACGGTCGCGAGCTTGCGCATCTTCAGGTCCGGAGAAAGAAGATTCTTCTCGATGAACTGCCGAACGTCCGGGAGACGTCGTTGCAGTTTTCGGGCAGCATCATATTTCATCTTGTCTCGTTCTTGACGCAGAACCGAGATGTCACTCGGCCATACGTACTTGCGGACATTGCTGAGTTTATCCACCCAGTGAGCGATCCAGATGGACTCGTGATCGTGAACAATCTCTTTCCAGCTGCCTGGGGGAGCCTCTGCATTCTCGGATAGGTTGAGAACAACATCTCCGGGATGGATTCTTGGCTTCCAGCGTCCCCTCATAGGGTGGCTGCCTCTTCCCATGAAGAGACTGGGAGGCTCCACCATCCAATTGGCTACCTCCGTCTTGACTCCATCAATCTCTGCGAACCCGTACTTCTCCTTCAGCGATAGGCGAAGTTGCTTTCGCTCAGCGGCCATTTTCTTCTTGAAGTCAAGATTCTGTCTCTGAAGTTCCTCCTTTGTCTGATACTCATACACTGGAGAGAAGTCGATCTCAGAATACTTTGCATTGGCAAAGTTTCCGGGCAGAAGCTTGAGAAAATCTGAGAGAAAGTTTGTCTGGAAAACCGGGTCTTGAATGTAGGGCGTGGTTCGCTTTCTTCCCCATGCGTAAGCTAACTCCTCGGCTTCAGGGGAGAGCTGGACGACCGTGCCATGGATTCGGATGGAGAGTCTTCTAGGCTCATAAGGGGGCGGAAACGCCACGCCGTTGTGCCTCAACTCTTTCCATGCCATGACAATTCTTCTCTGTAATGTTCACTCGTTACCAGTATGAATAGGTCTGATCAGTTCTTCCATCCTCATTATCCGTGCAAAGTTGTAAATGAGGACTTTTCTTAAAAGCCCTGTCAGAAATCACAAAAGACCGGGATAGACTAAAGAAGGCCAGAACGATGAGGTCTAGGTTAGATTGAGCCGGCCAAAGGGCGCGCCACTGCTGGGGCCAATAGGATTCCTCTTCGCTGCGCTAGGGTTCACAATGGCCGTTTTCGTGGCAAGGTTATTCGTAGCCGTTGAGGCAAGATGCACTCAGTCTTGTCCTATTATCAGGGTTCAGGGATTTCACATTCACCATCTCTACTATGGGGTCATACTCTTACTAGCCTCTTCAACAATCATGGTCTTTGCAGCAGATGTCCGCACCAGATGGGATAGTGCGTTGGTTGTGGGAGTGGGGCTCGGTCTCATTGCTGATGAAATTGGTCTATTGATTCTCCGCGTCCCTTACTGGGCCTTTCCCTCGCTGGCAACGCTGGCGGCATTTGGACTAGCATTGTACCTTGCGACTGTGTACAAACTCGTGACGGTTGGACGCAGGGACTTTGGGCTCTTGGATCGGTACCAGACTTTGAGCATATTCGCCGTGGTTCTGGCTATGCTGGGCTTTCTGTACTTTGGACGGCCTCTAAGGGCAATGTACGTGAACGCGGCGCTGGTTGCATGGGTCTCGGCATCTATCCTTCTCCTGACCTTCGGCAGGAAACACATCCAAGAGATCAGGCGCACACCCTTAAACCCCGTCCCGCCTTCTCCTTAGAAGAGAAGGCGCAAGAGCAAACTGCAGGTCTCCAAGCCAATCGGCATTGAGGCAAGAGAATATCAAAGCACTATTGCAGCGTCCGCCGCCAAAGCCAACACTCTTGTCGTTCTCCCGACTGGGCTAGGCAAGACCATAGTCGCCTTGCTGGTAGCCGTCAAGCGGCTTTCAGAGCGCCAGAATGACAAAGTCGTTCTCCTTGCCCCGACAAAACCGCTCGTTCTCCAACATGCCGGGTTTTTCAAGGAACACTTTCCCGACAAGAATGTCAAGTCATCGGTCCTAACAGGGGAAAATCCTCCAGCTTCGAGGATCATGGATTTCGAGGGATCTCAACTGATTTTTGCGACTCCTGAAGTGATTAGAAACGATGTCTTGAGTGAACGATATACGCTTAGCCGCGTCTGTTTGATCGTTTTTGACGAGGCGCATCGATGCGTCCGAGACTATGCTTACTCTGATGTAGCTGAGAGCTACAAGAGACAGGCATCGAACCCGTTGATACTTGGGTTGACTGCATCGCCGAGCGCTCGAAAAGAGCGGGTCCAAGAGATCTGCGAGAAGCTTGCGATCACCAACGTAGAGATGAGAACAGAGGAGGATGAGGATGTAGTTCAGTATGTCAACGATGTGACGATAAACTGGGAACGGGTCCCGCTCCCTTCAGCTTACAAGGAAATTAGCAAGATTCTCCGTGCTGCGATGGATGAGAGGACGGAGAAGCTTAGGGCCATGCACCAGTTGCCGACTGGTGTTCGCGCAAACAAACGCATGCTATTGGAGCTCGGGGAGAGGTTGCGAAAGAGTCTGAGAAGAGGTGGGTCCGGAGCCCTGTATGGAGCAGTCATTCTGCAGGCCCAAGCGATGTCGTTGAGTCATGCAATCGACGTGCTGGAGACGCAAGGCCTCCACAATCTCACAAGATACCTCGCAAAGCTCGAAACGGCCAGTAGCAAGTCGGGCAAGAGCCTCTCAAGAGACGCGAAGATTCTCGAAGCTAGACAGCTAGCATTCTCGATGGAAGAAAGAGAACATCCGAAACAAAAGAGACTTCGAGAGCTTGTCGAGGGGGAGATAAAGTTGAACAAGGATTCGAAGATCATAGTCTTCACTCAGTACAGAGATACTGTCGAGACACTTGTTGAGAGACTGAACAAGCTTGAAGGTGTCTCCGCTGTTCGCTTTGTCGGTCAGGCGACTCGGGATACTGATGATGTTGGTCTAAGTCAAAGCGAGCAGACGGGTATTTTGGAAGATTTTCGCCATGGGCGTCATAACATACTCGTGACGACAAGCATCGGTGAGGAGGGATTACATGTCCCAGATGTGGACCATGTCATATTCTATGAAGCAGTTCCGTCCGAGATCCGCCTTATACAGCGCAGAGGGCGTACTGGCAGGACGAGGCAAGGAAAAATGACAGTACTCATGTCAGAGGGAACGATCGACGAGGCGTACTACTGGACGAGCAAGAAGAGAGAGCAGCAGATGCATCGCTTTCTGCAGACGGTAAAGAGGAAAGGGGCGAAACCTCCGTCGAAGACCAGACGGACCTTAGACGACTGGTCCAGCTTCCAAAACAACTAGACCACGTTCCAGGCCTATCTTCCTCGTTCCACTCTTCGGCTTTCACTAGAAGATGCGCGAAGTCCAATCTGGGATGTAGGTGAAGCCCGCTGAACGAAGGACTAGTGAACGAATTCCTGGTAATTGATGCCATCAAACGTGAAGTTCATGGATGCACGAGCGACCAATTATATCCAACAGTTGTGCGCTTCGGAGGGACACTCGGTGCGCGGCTTGTAGGTAGCATCCTCGCTGCCTACCTCATCGGGTCTGATGCTGGTGTTCCGACTTTGGTGAAAGCTACTAAATACCGGCCTAGGTTCTTCTAGGAGCCACTAGAAGTTGATAGAGAAAAGTCCGAGTTGGCTGCGCGTTCTAGAGATACTCGCTGGAGTATTGGTTCTCGCGGTCGCATTTTTCGTTTTGGCTGACTCAGCATTCGCCCTCACTGTCCTCGCGTATACTCTCGGAATAGGACTCATCATTCTAGGGCTATCTCGAATTTTTGCGGGCGTTTACGGAAGATATTTTGCTACGTGGTTTCGGGAGATAAACGCTGGAGGAGGAATAATCGCCTTTGTACTCGGAATCGTTGCAATAATCACACCCCACAATTCGTAATCGGTTTCCTGACCATTCTCGTCGCTCTCGCACTTCTTGTCGTCGGGATCGTAGAAATCGTAGCAGCAGGATTTGCAAAGCACCCACCGGTCTGGGTGCGAGGACTGACTGGAGCAGTGGGGGTTTTGACGGTGATTCTCCCCCGTTTCGTAATCCTCGACCCCTCCCTTGGCCAGCTAAGCTTGGCGGTCACAATAGCAATTATGTTGATTGCAGTTGGAGTTCGAGATATTGCTCATGGAATAACCGGGCATCGTCCGGTCAAGATCGACCCCGGCGTCGTAACCAAAATCTAACTTATTTCGAAAAAGTAGAGACCAAGCTAGGCCCGGATTCCAAGACTCGAATAGGTGATCCGCAATTAGACGTGCGGAATCCGGATCTTGGGTATTCTTGCTCCAGACAGAGTCAGGGCCAGTCCCAAAAGGATGAGGAAAAGACCCGAGATCATGTACGTATTGGTGGAGATTGTCGCGCCGTTGTAGGCGACTTTCTCGTTGCTAATGTACAAGCTCTCAGCCACGATTCCAAGCAGGACAAATACTGCCCCAATGAGGACCATAAATCTCCTCATTCTACGACCACAGTTGAGAATAGAGTGAAACGCCTCTTAAGCCCTGTTTAACCAGAGATTAGCCTCCGAGGATATACCTTGGGCCTTCGCCATACTCCCACCATTCAGAAGTTCTCCATTTCCGGATGAAATCGAAAAGCATTCGAAGTGATAGGATTGTCTTGGAGACCAAGTTCTCCTGCGGACTGCGGTCCCAATTTGCTTATTAATCGAATCGTCAATATTCACTTTGAAAGCGACAAGGCATTTGGCCCTTCTCGTTCTCCCTGGGCTTTGCTTGCCCAGGTTATCGATTTGTGGATTCTCCGACAAAACCATTTGCAGATCTGCCAGATCCTCTGCATTGAGATGAATACACCGCGGATTGATGCGCAAGACTTAGATTCGGAAGCCACCATCGCAACCCACGCGTAACTCAAGCTTTTCTAGCAGATGGCACTCCCGATGTTGAATGACAAACAGGATGCCTACGGTCACCAACTGTACCACTGTTTCAGGGGTCAGAATGTCGTGGAGGTTGTTGAGAGAGACGACGGCTTCATCGATTCAAGCACTTCACTCCCCAAATACTACCTCGCCGAATACAAGAACTGGCGGCCACACGAAAAAGACGCAATGCGATACGCAAAAGGGAGGATACTCGACATTGGATGCGGGGGCGGAAGAGTCTCCCTCCATTTCCAAAGGAAAGGCTCTGACGTCCTTGGAATAGACGTTTCGCCTCTAGCGATCAAGGTTGCAAGCTCAGAGGACTGCGTAAGGCCCGAGTAATGTCAATCACAGAGGTCAGTCCAAGACTGGAAGTTTTGACACAATTCTAATGATAGGCAACAACTTCGGACTCTTCGCCAACCCAAACCGGGCAAGACGATTGCTTAGACAGTTCTACCACTCCACGACGCCAAATGCTTTGATAATCGCCGAAAGCAACGATCCCTATCGAACCAGTCAGCCGTTTCATCTAGCATATCACAGGCGCAACCGAAGAGACGGAAAAATGCCCGGGGAACTGACCATCCGAGTGCGATACAAGAAGTATACAACTCCGTGGTTCGACTATCTGATCGTCTCAAAGAAGGAGATGAAGCGAATACTCGAAGGCACTGGATGGAGAATCAAGCGTTTCGTTGACTCTAAGGGCTCTGTGTATATCGGGATCATAGAAAAAATATCGAAGTTGTGAGACCCGGATAGCAGGCGAGAAGTTGTGGACGGGCTGCTCAGACTCGGGGGAGGCTACCCTAGCCAGGGAACGCCGATCTCTGTTCCCACTTGTTTCATCGCTTCCACAACCTTGGGACTCAGTGGAATACCTTCCTTCTGGAACTTTTCCATCCTTGCATAGCTCTTCTCGCCGTGAACGTAGATTCGTGATTGGCCTTCCGCCTTCGGGGAGTCCTTCAGCTCTCGGGCTAGCCTGTCCATGTCTCTCTTGAACTCGTCCAGTGGACGAAACGCTGCTGGGTCCAATGCCATGAAGAAATGGCCGACATTCGGCTTTTCCTTGATAACATCGACGCCGAGACCCGTGGCTGCGCCGCTCAGGACTCCGCTTAGAACGTCCACCATCAGCGCCAAACCATACCCTTTGTGACCCGAGTGCTCTTCACCCTCACCGCCAAGGGGTAGAATCCCGCCGCCCAATCTCTTGGACAAGGCGTCCAAAACGGCATGTGGGTCCTCTGTCCCTCTTCCCGTCTTGTCCACCGCCCATCCCGGCGGCATCTTTTTGCCTTGGCGGTCGTAGACCTCAAGCTTTCCACGTGGAACCACGGAGGTTGCCATGTCCAGAACGAATGCCCTCTCCTTCCCAGCAGGTGCGGTTAGGCTGATAGGGTTCGTACCCAATATGGCATTTCTACCGAAGGTGGGAACCACGAGCGGAGCGGCGTTGGTCATACTCATCCCAATCAAATCGTGTTCCAAGGCCATCAGGCTATAGTAGCCTGCTATTCCGTAGTGGTGAGAATTCCTGACGGAGACAATTCCGATCGCGGTCTCCTTGGCCTTTTTGATGGCCAATTCCATTCCTTTGTGTCCGACCACCTGGCCTAAGCTCTGCCCACCGTCAATCATCGCCGTAGCTTTGTTCTCCTTCACGATCTTGCTTTGGTCTGTGGGTTTTGTCCAACCATTCTTCAGATCCGCGTAATACCGAGGAAGACGGGCGACCCCATGCGACTCGATCCCGCGGAGATCAGCTAGCACTAGAACATCAGTTGTTATCTTGGCATCTCGTACCGGGACACCTAGTTTCATCCACACTTTGTTGCAGAAGTCTTTCAGTTTTCCCTCTTGTACAAGCACTTGCTTCTGGACAGTGACTTGGTCAACCATGACTGTTTCCTCGGAAACCTCTATTCAATCTCAGCGTTCAAAGGGACATTTTTTAACTTAGGCCTATTCCCGGATACACTCTGAGAGATATGGATACTCATCAAGCAATCCTGACTAAACTGGATGTTAGACAGTTTAGCCCCAAGAAGGTGCCGGCCGACGTAAAGCTGAAAGTATTCGAAGCGGCGCGAGCCACTCAAACTGGAAATAACAAGCAACACCTGAGATTCATACTTGTCCAAAACAAGGAATCGGTCAAGAGGCTAGCAGAGGATAGCACAAGTGGATCTTGGGTCGCCGGAGCAGACTTTGCCGTCATCGTCTTGACAGACCCCAAACTGGGGTTCCACCTCATCGACACCGGACGCGCAGTCCAACAAATGCAACTCTCAGCCTGGAACAACGGCGTTATCTCCGGAGTCTATACGGGAATCAAGGAAGAAGCCATGAGTAGAGATTTCGGTTTCCCAGCCGATATCAAGCCCACTATGGTTGTAGGTTTTGGCTATCCAGTCAAGAAGATAGTTGGGAAGAAGAATCGCATGCCCATTTCGGAAATAGCTTTTATCGACAAATTCGGCAACAAATTCGATCCAAAGAAACTAAGCTAAAGCAGTTGTCGAATGTCGAGGCATCCGGGAGCAGCCTAGCATTACCAATTATCGACCGCGCATCCTAGAAGTGGCAGAGACTGGTTGGACTTCACAGAGATTCTAGCTAACGAATTATGGGTAGGCGCGGCACCCACGCTAGCAGATCTGGAAGAGATCAAGAAACATAGCGGGGGCAAGAGTGTGATTATCGACCTTACGAGGAATCAGCGGGAGGAGGAGTGGTCCAAGAATCTAGGCTTGCAATACGAAGATCGAACTCCCAAGGTCGAAGAGACTTTTTCCGCGGTTCCGGTAAGCCAGCTCCGACTCGTCTCCCGACTCATCGAACAACACATCCGTGGAGGGCGAACAGTCTACCTCCATTGCAAAATGGGGCTCGGCAGGAGCCCGACATGCGCAGCCGCCTACCTCGTACATTGTGGAATTCCCCTTCGCGACGCGAAAGAGCTCATATTGAGCAAACGCTCGGTTTGGAATGGCGAAGACGGAAATTATGCGAGTGGTTTGGAAGACTTTGCCAAAATGCTGGAAATAGCAAAACTCTCAGAATAAGGTCGAATCTGACCCCTCGTATGTTCGCCTCGACACGTTTTCCGACTATTTCTTGAGAACTGAGCTCTTGAGGACCGTCTTTACCAAGTCCGGCTCTTTTAGAAGATAATAGGTAGCCCGCCTAGTTCTCATGCTTATCTTGGCAATTCCTTCTATCACAAGCTTCAAGACCCGGGTGGGGTGCATCTCGAGATCGCTCCATTGCCATCCTTGATACGACGGGTTTCCTAGTCCCTCTTCCTCGCTTCTCGCAGCCAACCACAGGGCCTTCCTATAGTCAGGAAACTTCGCGAGAAACTGCTCCACGTAATTCTCCTGTGGACCTGAATGGCTGGACGCTTCGATAGTAGCCTGCGAGAGTATTGTTGCTCGGGGTGAATGTGGTAAGGGGGATGTTCTCGACACGAGGCTCGCCTTCTTCAGAAGGACCCTCGAAACAGGTAATGGTAATTCCGGAGATTTATTCAGCTCGTTTTCATAGAAACACCAAGTAGGTTACAGAAGCCTCCGTACCTACAAAATCTCGAGAATATCGAGATTCGACACTTGAGCCCGCTCGGTCCCACGATCCAGGATATGTCTAAGACTAGTGAAGATGGCTTTGCCAAAACTTCGGCACTTTGCGTGAATAGATTACTTCTTTCGCTCCGAGAAATTCTGAAAGTTGTTCGACGCTCTCTCGTATCTCTCTTGAGGTATCCTTGTCCTTGGGCGCGTTTGACTCAGCATATACTGCCTTGATGATCAGTTTCCCGTTTTTCTGGTCCATGAGGGGATCCAAACGCCCGATGAATTTGTCGCCGCGCAGTATCGGGAGGACGTAGTAACCGAACTTGCGTTTGCTTGGTGGAGTGTAGATCTCGATTGTGTAATCGAAATTGAACAGAAGCTTGGTTCTCGCCCTATCGCAGAACAGATTGTCGAAAGGGGAGAGTAATGAGACCCTCGGCTGCCATTCCCCCGATTTTATCCCCTCCAGTCGTTCGACGTCATCTGAGTGAATGTACCGTTCGCCCTTTTCGACCGGTCCATCCGTGATATCGACTGGAATGATCTTTTCCTCCGCCACCAATTGTTTGATGGTTGCCTTCAGGTTTGGATAGCGGTTGCGGAAAAAGTGCCAGCTTATCTCGGAGGTATTTGCGATTCCGAGGGCGCGGACTGACCTCTGGGCTGAAATGTACTCGACCTCTTCCGCCGACAATTCTTTCTTTGAAACCCAGGGTGGCAGGAAATTTTCTGAGAGACCGTAGAGTTTCTGTTTGCCCTGGCGGCCAACTACCATTACTTCTCCCTTCAAGAAGAGATGGAACATCATCCGAGAGACATCTCCCCAGCTACTCCAGCCAAAACTACGCTTTGCCCTAGTCTTGTCTTCAAACTGGCGAGAGAGAAGAGGGCCTTTCTTTCTAAGCTCGCTCAAGATATGATCTCTTAGCTCCGTGTTCGCATTCAGAAATTTGTCAATTCTTTGTCGCCAAATCGATCCTGGACGTACGAGCACGTCAGGATGCCTTCGCATGAGAGAATGGTAGAGAGGATAGTCTTCCATCAAGACTATTGATGCTTGGTGGGCCCAGTATTCGAAGAGCTTCTTGTCGCGCCACAACAATTTGTCCAGGTCTGTTGTGTCAAAGTTTCCGAGTCTGCTCCAGAGAACGATGAGATGACTAGGAGCAACCGTGCTGATCGGATCAAGCTGAAGGCAACCTAGGTCTCGTGTCACTCTCAGAATGTCATCTGAGTCCGGTTTGTTGGGCCTTATTCCAGCGAGATGCTGTTTGGCAACTGCGAGACGTCTAGCATTCTCTAGAGTCGTTGTAATTTTCTTAGACACGGAAGAGAACTTGTTTTGGCTGTTTCATAAGGGATTCGAACTTGACCCCTTGGCAAATGAAACTAAAACCAAACAAGACCCCTAGCAGATTGTGCACGCCCGGTAACGCATAGGCTTGACAATAGAAAGAGCTAAGGTGTCACCGTCGAAGGGCTGTTGGTTGTTCATGACCGAAGGAGGTATCGCTAGACTAGTCCAGCATCCCCTGTCTCCCTTCAAGAAGAGGGCAATCTTCGCAATCGCGATTCTAGGCTTAGTGATGGCTGTCGGAACGATTGGCATGATGATCTTGGAAGGCTGGGACTTGGTGACCTCGTTTTATTTCATGTCCCTTCTGGCAACGGCCGAAGGCCCGGCACAATCACCCATGACTGTTGGGGGAGGATCTTCGCGTCTTTCATGGCCTTTCTCTCTATCGGTGCGGCAATATCTGGGATTACGTTTACCTTCGGACCTTTGTTTGGCTCTATATTCAAAGAGGGCTTCGCCTATGTCGAGAGAGAAGAGG
>Ga0209235_1001942_pt1 | contig 11450 bp, 6 predicted proteins | sample GraSoi013_1_20cm_4_FD_185817 | JGI IMG/M metagenome (GOLD analysis project Ga0209235, IMG submission 185817) | Grasslands soil microbial communities from the Angelo Coastal Reserve, California, USA - Sample 09_25_2013_1_20cm (SPAdes) (version 2) | ecosystem: Environmental > Terrestrial > Soil >...
TACCGTCCGCTGGAGCCAGCTCCGGGGCAGGCTCCGTCCCGTGCGGGGGCATTTCTGCACCGGGTGCGGCCGGCCCTTTTCCGAAGTCCCTGTCGGCGACCTCGCCCTCCGGTCGGTGCGGGTGGAGGGCCTTAGTTCCGCCCTCTACAGCCTGCAACGCAGCGGCGATGTGGTCATCGTCCGCCACCGCACCGGAGCTCCGGAGGTTTTGTTCTAGCCTCGATCATCGCGACGCCCCGGAGGGGCCGTGGCGATCCCCACATCTCGTAGTACCCCGCGCACGGCCCTGTTCAGACCGCCATTTGACAGGCGTAAAAGGACTTTCCGGCGGGAAAGCAAAGAACACCGGGGACTTTCGAGGTAAAGCGTGTCACAAGCTGTCGCTACTGTGACCGGACAGCAGGAGCGGCCGATCGGCTTCCTCGGCCTCATGCGCAACCGCAACTATGCGCTATTGTGGTGGGGCCAGTTAGTATCGGAGTTGGGAAACCGGTTTCATTGGGTCGCGATTTCCCTGTGGGTCTTCTCTGCAACTCACTCAGTTTCTGCCGTTTCCCTCGCCGTCTCTTCAATGTTCGTGGGCGGCTTATTCGTTAGCCTTGGGGCCGGCGTGCTTGTTGACTGGTTTGATCGGAAGAAGATCCTCATTTTCGCTGACCTTGCGCGGGCCGTGCTTGTCGCTTTCATCCCATCTCTGATGAAGATCGACATCTGGTTTGTATACGTTGACCTTGCGCTCATCTCAGTAGCCACTGCATTCTTCCGACCGGCGATGTTCGCAGTTATCCCTACCGTTGTGGGCAGACGCGATCTCCTACCCGCGAACTCGTTCTTTACGGCTATGGATACAGGAACCGAAATCATAGGACCGGCGATTGCCGGCATCATCGCCTTTGCATACGGATACGCACCCTTACTCTATTTTGATTCGGGGACGTATGCGTTTTCCGCCCTATGCCTCCTTGGAACTGGGATTCAGTCAACGCTCCGACCTGCCAGTAGTAAGATCCAATGGAATTCGGTCGCAGCGAGCGTATCTGAAGGATTGCGATATGTCAGGAAAGACTCCCTTCAGTGGGCGCTGTTCGTGCTCATTTTCCCCGCATATTTAGTCGGGAGCGGCCTAAACGCTCTTCAAACCCCGCTGGCTAAGGGTGTCATCGGTATCACAGACGCCGAGTTTGGCACTTTCAGTAGCGTATGGGGTGTTGGGTTCGTGACTGCTTCACTGTTCCTTGGATGGTTCGGGGTTCGCGTTAGGAAGAGTCATTTGATTCTTGGTGGTTTTTTCCTAGGATTCGCCTCTACTGCCGGGATGGCCTTGAGCAGTTCATTCAACTCATTGCTAGCCGCAGCCTTCGCGGTTGGGTTTGCAAATACACTTAACTATGTCGGATTGACGACAGTACTGATGGAACATACTCCGCAGGGGATCATCGGGCGAGTCATCGCAACTCGTCAGGTCGCGCTCGGTGCGATCCGTATTCTTTCACCCTTGATTTTCGGAGCGATTGGCGATGCTTGGGGCGTTCGAAGAGCGGTCCTTAGCATGGCGCTGGCCGGTGCTGTCGGGACTGCGGTAGTGACGATCCTGAACCCGATCCTAAGACGATTCGACTATTCGACAGGGCGGTCTAGGGATGGTATTCGTAGAGTTTTGAATTCCATTGTTGGGAAAGCAAACCCTGAATTCGACCGCGCACAACAGGGAGTTTTGAACTCAATCATAATCGTCGTCGTAATCGGAGCTTGGCTAGGATTGGCCTATCGTGCTCCGATTTACGCATCAGGTACCCTGTTTGCAGTGCTTGGGCTGGTTACCCTTGGCGGTTTGGCAATGAAATGGCTGCACCCGGCCAGTGGGGAGGAATCACTAGAACGATTGTTCGCCCGTACAAGGCGTTGGTTCGTGTCTTTGGGTGGGAGGACGACCGAGGGAGGAGATTCGCATGCACACTCGAAATAAGAAGGTTAACCGGACCGCTACCGTTTGATGTCGGCGACTCCACCGCCGAAACGGGCACATCATCCGAGCGAGTCGCTCCCTTCAGGTGTGCTCCAAACCGAATACCGGCCGAAGAGCCCAGGCACTAAGATTATTTGTCTGGTGACATATGAGTCGCATATTGGCTAGATTTGTCCTTCGTGCTCTTGGCGGCGATAAGGGATCGTAAAGCGGTTCGGTTTTTTTTCTTATGCTCGTTGTCCAGCGACTCCCCAAAGGCTTTCAATTCTATGTTGTTGCGGTTGTCCTCGCCGCGGTAGCCTTGCTTTGGGCGCTGCTGACCAACATTCGCTGGGAAGAGTGGCCTGAACTTCTGATGTTCGCGGTTCTAATTACCGTTGCTTCGATGTTCCCGGTGCCGAATCCCCGCGGTGGATACATTACTTCCACGCCGACGCTAATGTATGTCTTACTTAGCGTTCAAACGCCTGGGGCAGCGCTTCTTGTTGCAGGTTCCGCTTATGCGGTCGGACACGCAATTTCCCGAAGTTGGGTTCCCTGGAGGACAATATACAACGGAGCCCAGATGGGTTTGAGCGTTGCCTTAGGCAGTTTAATTTTCCACTTGGCGGGTGGTAGTGCTCAGAGGCCCGGAATCGTGTCGTTCCTCCTCCCTCTCATTCTAGCATCGCTCGTCCACCAGATCAGTAATAACTTCTTTGTGGCATCCTTCTCAAGTCGGCTACGGGGAGTTCCGCTTCTAGCCACATGGCTTGTTGAATTGAAGGATTTTTTGTGGTCTAATCTCCTGTCTGTGCCCGCTGCTGCTCTTCTCTCAATCCTGTACGTTTCAGTTCACCCCGCAACGCTTCTAATTTACCTGGCTTCACTGCCCGTCCAAAGATGGGCAATAGAACTGTATGTCCAACAGAGGCAGATTTATGATCAAGCGATTGATTCACTAGTGGTTGCGGTCGATGCGAACTTTCCTCAGGGAGCGGGTCACTCAAGACGTGTCGCATCGATAGCTGAAATGATAGCGAGGCGAATGAAGCTGTCTGATTTAGAGGTTGAGACGATAGGATTGGGGGCCCTTGTTCACGATGTTGGGATGATTGGTCTCGACGAAATCTTGGAGCCTATGAATGTACAGAGTTCTTCCCTGCTTGGCAGGTTACGCGAACATGTGACAATCGGCGCAGAAGTCGCCAAGGAGTTTCCGCAGCGAGAAGTTGGCGAGATAGTCTTGTACCATCATGAGAACTACGATGGGAGTGGCTACCCGCGCAAACTTAGAGGCGGCCAGATTCCACTCGGCGCCCGGATAGTGGCCGTTGCAGAAGCTTTCGACTCAATGGTCTCCGGAGGTTTCCCTTACACGGAAGGAATCTCAGCAGAGCGAGCAGTTCGCGTGGTTCAGGAGCAGGCGGGGAAATCGCTTGATCCACGGGTCGTGGATGCTTTTCTTGCGGCGGTTGAGGCCGGGGAGTTGAGATTCCGTGAAGCGGATTCGATTTAGCGTTGTCTCACGATATCTCAACCTAAGCAAGATAAGTGGGCACCTTCTATCTGTCCTCACAACTATCATTGGCATCGGTACTTTGGTCGGGGTAGGGGTCGCGAGTGCTCGGTATGGATTGACTGCAATAGATCTACTTCTGGTAATTCTGGCCTTGCCTGCAGTTTGGTTGAAAATCAAGATGGAACCCGCCGGGCATATCACGCTCGTGCCAGTAGTGGTTTTCGTCAGTTTCGCGGTAGCGGAACCGCATATCCCCGTTCTTGTGGCAGCAAGCGCAGGTTTCTTCAGTTCATTAGTCTTTGAACGTCGGACCCTCGGAAGCGCAATACGAGCGACTGGAGAAGAGGCAGCGCCCGTCCTACTAGCGATTGTGTTCTCCAGGCTCTCTTTGTTTGTGGTGCCCTCGGGTCAGCTATGGCTGACTAGAGTTGTCTTGGCAGTCCTTGGTTACGTCGTCGGCTGGCTGGCTGTGGCAGTGCTGAAGGCAGAGACGGAGGGAGTGGAGGCTAGGTCGTTCTTTTCCGCTATAGTGAAATCACTCGGCCTCAACTTCCTGTTCTTTTGCCTTGTTGCTTTAGGTTTGGCCAGTCTCGTGCACAGATATGGCAATGCCGGCTATTTCACCTTAGCCCTGGCGACAATAGCTCTGGTGGAAGCATATCATCCGTACAAGCTTCTGAGTGACCAGAGGGATGTGTTATTCGCAAGTCTAACAATGATCGCGCAGGCAATCGACTTGAAGGATGCATACACTGGCAAGCACGCCCGCGATGCTTCTGGGATCGCAGTAAGAATCGCCCGCAGGCTCGGTCTTTCTGAGGGCGATACCAGGAAGGTTAGGATTGCTGGCATTCTACACGACATCGGGAAAGTGGGAGTAAGCGGGAAGATAATCCGGAAGCCGTCCGCACTGGGACCTGAGGAAATGGCTGCGATGCGTCTGCATCCCGTAATCGGTGCTGAGATCATGCAGCCCGTCCAACTATTGACTGATGCAGCGGAGATAGTTCGTCATCATCACGAGCATTATGATGGTAGTGGCTATCCCGATGGGTTGAGGGGCGATGACATTCCAATAGGATCCCGCATCGTCCTTGCGGCGGATGCTTTCAATGCTATCACCACAGATCGACCATACCGCAAGGCTCGTTCAAAGAATGAAGCTCTTCGCATATTAAAGGATCATTCGGCCAAGCAATTCGATCCGGAAGTCGTAGCGGCGCTGGAGTCAATAGTCGATCTCCTCTAATTAGATTACAATATCCGATTCCATAACACTGTTTCTCCTACGCCGGATTCTAGATCGCAGCTTTCGACCTGTCCCGAGAGGCGGCTGCAATAGAAATCAGGTGTTTAGGAGGTCTTTCGGTCGTCACAACAGCCCCCGTTCGATTCCCTACGCAGAAAACTAAGTCTTTGTTTGCATACCTTCTGCTAAACGCCCATGCGGTTGGCCGGGATCGGCTTGCTGGAATCCTTTGGCCCGATGCGAGCGAAGAGCGCGCCCGAAGAAACCTTAGCACCGCTATCTGGCGCCTGAAGTCCGCGGTTCAGTCAGCTCCGGGAATTCAGATCGACGTCGATGGGAACTCGGTAAAGATAAGCTGCGAGGGGGTCGATGTCGATGTGTTTCGATTTCGCGCGCTTGTCGAGTCGTTGCCGAAGCTGGAGGGCCAGAGCCGTGATGCCGCACTGAAGGAGGCGGAGACTCTTTACAGGGGAGATCTCCTTGATGGACTTAATGACGAGTGGTGTGAAGATGAGAGAAGGTACCTCCGTGCGCTTTACGCCCGTTTGCTGAAGCAAGCGGTCGACTCAAGCAAGAGCGCGGCTGAGTTCGATAGGGCAATCGGCTACGCTCGCAAGCTTGTTGCGCTGGATCCCCTCGACGAGGATAGTCAGCGCGAACTCATGATCCTCTACCACCTTACCGGCAATCGAGGCGCTGCACTACTTCATTATGAGGCGGCAAAGCGGTTATTGCAGGATGAGCTGGGTATTCAACCATCCCCAGCTACTCTGGAGCTCTATCACTATATTCGTTCACGTAGCGCCGGGCAGGCATTCCCAGTTAACCGGGGCTTGGGGACTGCGGAGTGGCCGGTAGTAAACAGCTTCTCGAGCATGCCGATGGTCGGCAGAGACACGCATCTTGCGAATGTGATGAGGGTTATTGACCACGCCGCCCGCGGGGAGGGCGCCGCGATAGTTGTTTCCGGGGAAGCGGGCGTGGGAAAAACGAGACTAATCGAAGCAGTGCTGGTGGAGGCGGGGCTCCGCGGGTTTGACGTGCTCCAGGGGCGCTGCCTCGACCTACAGGATTCGCCGCCCTATCATCTATTCATTCAAGCCCTCTGGCCCAGGATCTTAGCTGCCGACAAAGACGGGGAGGCCTCATCGCCGCTCTCGGTGCTCGTGCACGCTCTGGCGCCCGAGCCATTTCACAAGCGTCTCGATGCCAGGCCGCGAAAATCCCGACATTTCTTCACCGGTGCAATCGTCAACGAGGCATTGTTGAGCCTGCTAACAAAGAGCAGCGAAGAGCGTCCAACGCTGCTCATACTCGAAGATATCCACAGAATTGACAAAGCCAGCGCAGCCCTTCTACTCAGCCTGATCAGACATTTGTCTAAGACAAAACTGTGTGCGGTTGTTTCCGTACGCTCAGAAGAGAACGTAGTTAATCAATTGTTGTCGCTTCTCTCCGCCAATGGCGCGTCCGAAATAAAGTTGGAGCCGCTTAGCGAAGAGGATACTGAGAAACTAGTGCGAGCAACCTTACGGTCTAAGCGTCTCCCGCGCGAACTAATTCGCTTCATTTGGCAGAGAACGAACGGAATACCGCTCTTTGCGCTAGAGCTGCTCAGGTTCCTACAAGTAGAAGGCCTGCTGACGAGAGACCCAATCATCGGCTGGTCCGTAGATAAACGTGCCTTCAACCTTAAGATAACTAACGTGCCCTCTCGCATGCAGGAGGTTCTTCGACAGCGCATTCGGAGGCTTGAACCCGAAACTAGGGAAGTGCTCTGCGCAGCTGCGGTGCTGGGAACGGAGGTGGAGTTCAATCAACTTTTGGAGTTGACTGACGTGCCCGAGGAGCGGTTTATTGAGGATACGGATCAACTGGTGGGCGCCCAACTCCTGCAGGAGACGAAGGCGGGATTTCGGTTTGCTCACGAGAGCACGCGCCTGGTTGCGCTATCTACAATCAAAAGCGTGGCTCTCCGCGCCCTGCACCGCAGGGCCGCCGCCCTTGTTTTGCGCTCCGCGCCGGGGCAGACCGAGGATCTCGCCTGGCATTACGAGGAGGCAGGAGATTTAGCCCAGGCCCTCCGCTACGCTGAGGCGTCAGGAGATAAAGCCAGAGCAGTTTACGCAAACAGCGATGCTGCGACGTGGTACACGAGAGCGTTACAGCTGTTTTCTTCCAAGAGTTCAAGCGAAGAGGGGACGGAAGAGATTTTGCGGAGACAGTCAGTGCTGCTCCTCAAGCGTCAGGAGGTTCTGGATCTCCTTGGTGACCGACGTAGCCAGTCTGCCGACATTGACGCCATCAGGGTGATTGCCGGCAGATTGAATGACCAAATGCTTACTGCAGAATCCCTTTATCTGCGTGCCAACCTGCTCACCAGAATGAACGCTGATCAGAAGGCCCTGACCAACATACGCCAAGCTGTACAATTATTCCGTGCTACCAAAGATCTACGAGCCGAAGCTCGCTCGTACGAGACTGCTGGATTAATTTACAATAACTTGCGGAAGTACTCTCTTGCATCAACGGAGTTCAGACGCGCGCTCCGATTGTTTCACAGGGTGCGGGACCGGGCGGGTCAGGCTAGAAGTTTCCTCCATCTTGGCACGCTTTTAGGCTTCCAAAATAAAGACTTGGCCGCCGTTAAGTACTTAGATCGCGCCGATCTATTTCTCCGCAAAATTGAAGACCCCCGATCTCGTGCCATGGCGAGAATCATAAAGGGAATTGCTTATCGATACCTCGGGCGATTGAAGTTGTCTGAATCTCACATCGCAATTGGGGTAAGTATAATGACTCAGATCGGAGACCGCGTGGGCTCGGCAAGAGGACTGATTCATCTTGCCTACACGCACGGGGTAATGGGGAAGCTACGAGATGCAATCCACGAGTCTGAGAGAGCCTTGCATATTGCGAGAGAGGCAAAGGACGTACGTGCCCAGGTTCTTATCTTAAACAATGCCGCTTACGGCGTATACCGGCTGGTAGGGAACTATGCGCGGGCCGAACGATACATTACCGAGGCGATTAAGCTTGTTACGGAGGCAGGCGGTACCGAGAGTGCCGCACCATATACCAATACGATGGCGGCGATTTTGCTCGACCGCGGCGATCTCCAGGCAGCATTGAGTTGGGCCGAGCGGGGCGAGGTTTTGCATGAAGCCACTGAGATGAGATCCTGGATTGACCTTGAGATCGATTACACGCTCGGATCGGCGTGTCTAGAACTTGGACAATATGCTCGCGCAACGTACCATCTGTCTAGCGCTCGAAGACAGTATGCTAGGGGTCAAGAAATAGCTTATGAGGCGCTTGCCACCGCGGCCCTTGCCAGATTGCATCTTGTCAGAGGTGACCTCGCCAAAGCGATGAAAAGTGCACGGGCTGTGTCTGATTTGCTTCGCAAGGTTGACGGGGTAGAGCAAATACAAAAAGTCTATTGGGGTCAGTACTTGGTCTTTCGTGCGGCAGGATCACACGCGGCCGCCCGGCGGGCGCTGCGGCAGGCGTACAGTTCTGTCATGCAACAGGCGTCGACTCTGAAGGGCCGTTTCAAGCGCATATTTCTGAACGACGTGAAAATAAACCGAGAGGTCCTCGAAGAAGTTGGGCGGAATCATCAGTCTATCTTCAATTACGGCGCAGGCCTCCTCTCTCCACAAAGGCTGGACGAGCGTCAAACGGGACGACTTGGTCCCATTCAGATGGATGGAAAACTCAGAGTAGCCGGATCGCGCTTGAAAGGGTCTAAGACTCGCCAGCACCGTATCGAGGCCAGAAGATGGCTTCTAACTAGTCTTATCGAACGAGGTCAACCGACACAGTCTGAGCTAGCCGCAATATTGGGTGTTTCTTTGCGGACGGTGCGAAGCGATCTGGTAGCCCTTCGTTCGCAAGGTCTCACCCCAAAGTCGACCTAGTTGCGAATTTGCCTCTCTGGGCCTTCTCTCTGTGACAGTCAGTAGATACCCGCGTGCTATGGTTTGGGTGCTGGTTCAAGAGGTTCCGGATCCCTCCGGCACCCAGGATCGTCGGTCCGGGGCTCTTAGGACATAGCCCTCCTGTCCAAGAGCAGGTGCCGCGGGGGATCCGGACCTATCGTTTCCTTCGCCCTAGCGGCGTCTGGACCAAGCATGGGTACTGTCAGAGAAGAACGGGCGTTCTGGGTGCATCAAATTCACTCGACGTTGCTCAACTCTATCGCCGCCGCGATCCTGCAGTCACGAGTATGTGAGCAGGCTGCTCGAGTCGGAGCACCGGATTGCGCTGATGAGATCCAGCGTCTACAAGGGATTCTCGCCGGGCTCGAGACGGCGGCGCGTGCGTTAGCCGCGCGGACGGTTGAGCGCTTGAGTAGCGTCCCGGCTGAGGCACGGCGCCTTATACAGGAGTTTCGCGCTACCCACCCGGGCGTCGAACTGAAGGCTCACGTTTCCGAATACGACTTCAAGGTGCCACGGCACATTGCTGATGCTACTCGCGTCGTGCTTCAGGAGGCCCTTGCGAACATCGCTCGCCACGCCGGGGCGCGGTGCATAGACGTATGCCTTGCCATCGAGGATGGGTCGGTCCTGCTTCGCGTGCGGGACGATGGATGTGGGTTTGATACGTCACGGCATCTGGCCGACCGCCACCGAGAGTTTGGAACAAACTGGGGGCTTCGGCTCATGCGCGAATATGCGGAGATGGCCGGGGGAAGGCTGGAGGTGAGCTCGGCGACAGCGCGCGGCACCCAGGTGACTCTCTTCATCCCCGTGCGGGAACCAACGAGTGTGCCAAAGAATCCTTCGTAGGACGATGCATCCGCCACAATTGGTGTATTGAGGTTATGAGAGGTTTCGTCCGACTCGCTTCTTTGGCAGTGGTCGCTACCTATGCTCTAATAATACTCGGTGGGCTTGTCCGCACTGCCGGGGCCGGCTTGGCCTGCCCGGACTGGCCTTTGTGCCATGGGCGCCTGATACCTCCGTTAGATCCTCTTGTGCTGATCGAGTGGAGTCATCGCTTTGTGGCCTCGATTGTTGGGCTACTGACGCTTGCGGTCGGCTTTGCGGCTTGGCGATTGCGCAGAGCAGGGCAGCCAGGTTTTGTTGGCCTTTCAGCTCTGGCCCTTGTGTTGGTGGTTATTCAGATCGGGCTAGGGGGCTTGACGGTGCGGCATGAGTTGACCGCCTGGCTGATCGTAGCACACCTGGGAACGGCGATGGCCTTCTTCGCCACGCTGATCATCATCGGCGTCATCGCAGTGACCCCCACGCCCGCGGAGCTGGTACCAAGCGGAGTTGAGACGCGGGCTCGGGGCGGAGCGGGTCAGGCGGCTCCGCGGCGGCATGATTCGTTCCGAGCGCTCGCGGTGTTGACCCTCGCTGCAACCTATGGGCTCGTGTTGATAGGCGGCTACGTTAGCGCCAGTGGTGCCGGCCTGGCGTGTCCCGATTGGCCCCTGTGCTATGGACAATTGCTGCCATCCTTAACCGGCGGCGTTGGGGCGCACTTGTTGCACCGGTTCGCTGCAGCCCTCGCGGGTGCGCTTATCATAGTCACCGCTGCAGCCGCTTACCGCACGCAGGCGCGACGCCCCCAGTTGCAGGCTGCCTCGGCTATTGCTGTGGGGCTGCTAATTCTGCAGATAATCCTCGGCGCGTTGAATATCGAGTACCGGCTGGCCGATGCGGTGACGATTGCGCACCTCGCGACGGCAGCCGCGCTGTTTGCGACATTGGTCGTTTTGACCGTTCTCGTGTACCGCCTCCCAGAGTCGGAGGCATATCGCTCCCACGACGCGGGATGGCCAGGACGCCCGCGGGTGCTGGACTACGTCGCGCTTACCAAACCACGCATTATCATTCTGCTGCTCGTGACTGCGTTTGCCTCGATGCTCATTGCCGCACCCGGCCGAGTCTCGCCATGGCTTATCTTGTTCACGCTGGCGGCAAACGCTATTAACCAGTTGCTGGAGCGGGATATCGACGCCCTGATGTCTCGAACACGCCGGCGGCCAATCCCCTCAGGGAGAGTTACCCCACCGTATGCCCTCGCGTTCGCGGTCTTGCTTGGAACGGTGGCGTTCGTCGAGATGGCGGTATTGGTGAACCTGCTCGCGGCTCTCCTGTCTTTGGCGGCGCTTCTCTTTTATGTATTTGTCTATACGGTCTGGCTGAAGCGTTCCACGCCACAAAATATCGTCATCGGCGGGGCTGCCGGTGCCGTGCCCCCGCTTGTCGGATGGGCGGCCGCCACGGGACACGTGAACCTGACTGCGATGCTGCTCTTCGTTATTGTCTTTCTCTGGACGCCCCCACACTTTTGGGCCCTGGCGTTGTTCCGCCGCGACGACTACGCCCGCGCGCACGTTCCGATGCTGCCGGTCGTTGCCGGAGAGGATGAAACCAGGCGGCAGATTGTCATTTACTCGATCGTGCTTGTCTTTTTCACTCTCCTGTTGTATCCGGTAGCGCGCATGGGGCTGCTTTACTTGTTGTCTGCTGGAGCGCTCGGTGGGGCGTTCGTGGGGCTTGCCATACGGCTGTGGCGCCAGCGAACTCCAACTGCGGCCATCAGGGTGTTTGGATACTCCATCCTCTATTTGGGCCTGCTCTTTGCGGCAATGGTGGCCGACCGACTCCTGCAAGCCTAGCTTCCCTTCCACTACCAACAATTCAGCCCGCCTCAGGCTGCGGGCGCGTAACATCGGCGATCAACCACATTACCGCCGGTAGCGTTACCAATGC
>Ga0209235_1001944_pt1 | contig 11442 bp, 9 predicted proteins | sample GraSoi013_1_20cm_4_FD_185817 | JGI IMG/M metagenome (GOLD analysis project Ga0209235, IMG submission 185817) | Grasslands soil microbial communities from the Angelo Coastal Reserve, California, USA - Sample 09_25_2013_1_20cm (SPAdes) (version 2) | ecosystem: Environmental > Terrestrial > Soil >...
AAATCGGCCGGCACTCGTTTAATTGTTTGGGCATGGCTCAGCGAGGCGGTAAGCAGGATGGCGGCAAAGATCCACTTCCACAAAGACGATGTCGCCATTGGCTTCCAGTTCGCCGCTACAGTCTGACTAACTCTTGACTCGGGTCCAGCCGTGACGCGTATGGCTCGGCTCGACGTCCAACTCGGCATATTTTTGCTTGATCTGGGACAGGTTGTCACCGGTGAAACCCGGCAGCTCCATCAGTGTCTTCAACTCCTTGCTCATACGCTTCTCATAGTCGCTGGGCACAGGTTTGAACCTTTGCTGAAGGTTGCCGGACACCACTCCTTTTATGCCGTATAGCTTAGCGGAATTGAGACCGAGAATCTTCCGTTTGGCATCTGCAGTCAATTCCGGACACCCGTACTTCTTGCGCAAGTCTTCCGGAATAACGGCAAAAGCCAGTTGCAGGCTCATTGCTCCGAAGACCGATAATCCGCCAAAACCCAACTCTGGTTCGGTGTCGGTCCAGTTGCAGAAGATGGCTTTTCCATAGCCAATGCCGCCCTCCCATAGCCAAAAATAATGCAAGATCAGCGAAAGGCCTATGCGACTTTCGTCAATGTGCCGGCTTGTGTTGCATGGATGTATTTTCCTGTATGGCGTCCAAACCGAGGAGTGACTGGGTGAGCGGCGCCCAGTGAATGGCCGGGACGGTTCGTTCACTGCCATTCGCGAAAGCGCTGTCCAGCCGAGCCGTCAGCCCCTTCCAAGCATCAGCCAAGAAAAGCTTTCAGCTCCTGATATTACGAAGTGGAAAACGTGATTCGACGAGGTTGGCACCGGTTGCTGTCAGCTAAACCGTTAAAAAATGAGAAGACACTACCCGGTTAGGAATGGAGCGCCGCGTGCTTTTTGGCAGGCATGACGGGAAAGACGATAGGGCAAACCCAACACACCGATCGCTTCAGCTCAGACCCACCTTTTTCGCGCGCCACTTTCTTTCCGTTTTCCTTTTCAACCAAACCGCTGTCACGATCAACTCCGTTTCGCTCACGATTATCTTCGCTTCATCGGTGATCGTTGCTGATGGCGGAACGGTTATTTCCATCCCCCAGGCGATCAATTTGATGAACGCGCCGATCTTCTCCATCACCCCGACGATTATTGATCGAACGTCCCCGATCATCTTTTCCAAACGCGTCCTGGCTATTGATGGTCCGTACACGATCATGTCCGGACCGGATTCGATCATTCACACACAGGAAGCAGTTATTTCCGCCGTGGAGACAATCATCTCCGCGACGGAAATGGATTTCTTGAAGGTGGACGCAATCAATCCCGTGGTGGATACAACCATTCCCGCGCTGCACACAATCATTTCCGCCTTCCCCGCGAGTTTCTTCGCGGCAGGAATAATCATCTCTGCAGGTGGCGCTGACGTTGAACTGGTAGGGAAATCCCCCTCCTGCCAGAGGGGGATGCAAGACACGACGCAGTGCGAATTCCAATGTCAAATGGTGGGATGTCCGATGAACGATGTCAAATTCACCTGTCAAATTACCTGATGACCAAACTACCCACTGACGAAATCAATCATTGGGTGACTGAGTAATCTGGTTGTTGGACAACTGCATTTGTCATCGTTCATTGGACGTCCCAACATTTGACATTGCAAGCCCCGGAATATGCGTGTTATTTCTTCTCGCGAGCTTTGCTCTTTCCGTTCACGTTCGCGTCCACCCATTTCAGGATCACGTCGGCCACATCCAGGTTATTGGTGCCGAGCATCATCATGTGGGTTGTGCCGTTGAAGACCGGATTGCCTGATTCATCGAGCTTCATGTAGTCCGCTTTGGCTGTGCCTTTCCCTGCGGCGCGCCGCGCATTAATAGCGTCAACTGTGGTTTGGCACACCTCACTTGTCGGTGTGTAGTCGCCTTTGAGCGCGAGATAGGGAATATTGTCGAAATCTTCGGGCTTGAGTCCACTGTTGGGGAGCGAACACGAACCCTCAACCGTAATAAGCGCCTTCACCAAATCGAGATGACCGCGTTCCTTGAGTATCCGAAGCGTATGGTGCCCCATGATGCCGGATTGGGAGTGTGTTGCCACAATCGCGCCTCCGAGTTTTTCGACCAGCAGCGCCAGATCCTGTGGCGTCCAGGTGTTGGCCGGAGACAGTTCCTGAGGATCACAACTCGCACAAATCGAACCGGGCAGTGTGACTTCCGCGTTCGGGACTAGTTGCTTGTAGTACTCGAGAGCGTAGTAATTGTTGGGACCCGCAGGCGCTTTATCGATGCCAGCAGTGCGTGCAACGACGCTCGAATCTACGGCAGAGATCGGATATGCGGGAAAGTAGTTATTGCCATGAGCTTCGGCAGGTTGTGGGTCGCCAGGATCGCCGTGACGGATGAGTTTGCCAGTCAAAATCGTTGACCCGGCCGGTTCGAGATGGCCGAACCAGTTCGTCCATGCAACGTTGTCGGGGATCCTTCCGAAACCCGGAGTTTTGGACAAACCTTTCTGCGTATCGCCGCTTCTGATTAGTGCGGCGGCTTCATGGATTACCGATTCATCGAATCCGGATCGGCCGCGTCCGGCTTGATCGACAACGTAGGTCGAAATGCCGCGGCGTACAAAGTATGGCTGCCAGCCTTCACGCCCATCCGGAGTCGATTCGAGACACGCTCCCGTATGACCGGATCCATGCACCATGATCACGGGCGGAACGTTCGGCGCCTTGCGTGCCGGTATCTGGAACTGCACATACATTTGGCCGATCGTTATTTGGTTTGGTGTGTTTGGCTGATTTGGGCCAGGCACGGTGGCGTAGTCCGTAACCTTTGGTACGCCACCGATGAAGAAGCTGCCCTGATCCTCGATGACCAGCGGCTTCGTCAGGAATTTTTTGGTCTTGTTGGCGTCCTCGGCGAGAACGGTGGCCCCGGCCAACAAGAACACGATGACACATTGCGCAAACGCAGTGAATCGATTCATACATGCTCCTTTTTACGACGAGGCGATTACCCCGGAGTTTTCATGCCGTTCCGGAGCATCTCCACGGCTTTCTCGAGTCTTCTTAACAGTGAACAATGACAAAGCACCCGAATGTTCATTGTTCATTGTTCGATTGTCATTTGTCACTTTTTCATGAGCCCGTCCCATCGGCTCATAGCATCCGTATGGATTCCGAATTGATCCAGGGCACGCATGACGATGTGATTGACCATGTCATCGACCGATTGGGGATGGTTATAGAAGGCGGGAACCGGAGGCGTGATGACCACTCCCATACGGGAAAGTTTCAGCATATTTTCCAGATGGATATCGTTTAGTGGAGCTTCGCGCACCATCAACACCAGCTTACGCCGTTCTTTGAGAATGACGTCGGCCGCCCGGTGAATGAGGTTGTCCCCCTGGCCGTGCGCGATCGCCGCCAGCGTACGCATGCTGCATGGCGCGACGATCATCCCCTCGGTGACGAACGAGCCGCTCGAAATCGCGGCACCCTGATCCGTATCTCCGTACGTATGCCCGGCGAGCGACTTCACGTAGTCCACCGTATACGGCGTCTCGTGCAAAAGCGTTCGTATGCCCCACTTGCTCATGACCAGATGCGTCTCAACGCCTGCATCCTTCATTACCTCGAGCAGCCGCACACCGAAAATCGTGCCCGTCGCCCCGGTGATACCGACGATTATTTTCATGGGCGTTCCATCAAATTCCGAGCAGCGGCCAGTAAAAGGGCACCAGCAACAGCAGCAGCACCGATTCGACGGCGGTCAGCCACAGACCGATGCGAAAAAGGTCTTTGCCCCGGAAATATCCATAAGAATAACCCACGAGCAGCACGGTGGACTGATACGCAAAGATTTTTCCAGCCGACGCGAACGTCCAAACCATTCCAACGGCCAAAGGATCGAGGCCGCGTGATTTCGCGAAGTTCATCAGCAAAGGAACCGACGTGCCCAGCATGGAGACTTCGCTTGCAAGAAACAGGTGGTAGACAAAGCCCGTCCAATAGAGAACGACAGTCGAGCTCCAAATATTCGTCAGCAGCGGCTCCATCCAGGCGAACATGACCTTGGTGAGAAGATCAAGCCCTTTGGTTCGCACCAGAACTTCACCCATGCTAATGGCCGACCCCACAAAGAAGACCGGCAGATAATTCACGCGCTTCAAATCTTCGGCATTCAGGACACCGATACCGGGTACAACGGCTAACAGGCCAATGCCCAGTCCGATGACCGATGGCGAGACATGATGAAGAAAATCGGTCAGCCATAATACGATTGCACTCGACATCAGCAACGCCGTCCGCTTCTCCAGCAACGTCCAGGAGCCCATCTTCCTCAGTTCGGTTTCGATGTAGCCGGCCTCACGGGCCAAACCAGACCTTTCCGGCGGGTACAACCAGAGCGTCAACCGCCATGCGATGAGAATCGTGACCACATCGCATGGCAAATATGCAAAGAACCACTTGCTCCACAACACGTCGACTCCACCGAATTTTTCGATTCCGCCGCGAGCCGTGATAGAGGCAGCCCCGGCAATGATCATCTTGTCGAAAATACCGGCGGAGTAAGTAATGATGAGAAACATCCCGCGGCCGATGTTGCTGCCGGGACCAGCGTTAAAGGCCTCGATCAGCCCCAGAGCAATCGCGGCCATGATGACCACTCGGGCGATGCCGGAAGGAACCAGGAATGTCAGCAGAAAATCCGTGATGATGAGGCCTAATAAGATCCGGGAATACGTATTTCCGACTCGCTTGATCACGACGAATGCGATCCGGCGGGCCAGGCCGGACTTTGTGGCCATCGCGCCGAACAGAACGGCGCCGAAGAGAAACCATGCCGTGTCGTTGGCAAAACCGGTAAATGCCACATCGAACGGAACAACTTTCAGCGCCCAGTACAGATAGCAGCCGATCAGCCCTGACACCGCGTGATCCATGACTTCCGTGATCCACGCCATGATCATGAACGATGTGATTGCCAACCCCTGCTTCGTCGTGGAACCGATATCGAAGGGAGCGAACCAAATCAGAATAGGCACGGCAACACAAAGCGCGCGGCTGAGATTGCGCCCCAGAGTGATCTCAGTCCGGCGCTCGAGGGGTTGGGCCGGTGGGGCCGCCGTCGTGACGTCTGTGCTCAAACGGCCGCCTCCTTGACGAGCAAACCGGATTGCGCCAACACGCGGTCCAAGATCCGCTGGCGCTCGGCATCCCTTATGGGCACCAGCGGCAATCGCACTTCGTTGGATTCCAGAAGCGACAGGCGCCACATCATATATTTCAGAGGAATCGGATTCGTATCGAGGAAAATGGCGCGATTCAGTTCAAACAGCGCGTCGTGAAGCTCACGGGCCTTCACAAGGTCTCCGGCCCTGACGGCGTTCGATAGCGCCGCAATTCGTTCAGGCACGATATTGCCGGCCGCATTCATCAGGCCGGAAGCCCCCATCGCCATCATGGGAAAGCTGAGGGCTTCGAGGCCGCAGAAGATGCGAAAATCGGCGCCTACGCGCTTGAGCGTTTCGGTGACCAGTTCTAAATCGACTGCAGCATGCTTCATGCCCACGAGGTGGTCGATCTCGACGGAAATTTTTTCAATCGTTGCCGCTGTGATCGAAACAGCTGCGCGGCCGGGGATGTGATAGATCAGGATTGGAAGGCGTGTCAGACGTCCAATCCCGATGAAGTATTCGGCGAGACCGTCTTGTGGCGGTTTGATGTAGTACGGTGTGACGACGAGCACGGCGTGAGCGCCGGCACCTTCGGCGTGTCGCGTCAGTTCAGCAGTTTCCGCAAAGGACTGCGATCCGGTTGCCGCAACCACTGCAATTCGGCCGTTCGCAGTTTTGACGGCCGCCTCGAGAAGATCTTTCCGCTCCTGAACCGTAAGGCTGCTGGGTTCACCTGTTGTTCCAGCGACAACAATGCCGTGTGATCCCCCCGCGATTTGCCGCTCGACGAGCCGCTCAAATGTTGAGAAATCGACACGCCCATTGTGGAAGGGCGTGACCAGCGGAGGATAGGATCCCCGCAGCGAATTGTCGTCCAGGCGCATCATGAATTATTACCCTACAGCGCGGTTGGTTCCGAAGCCTCCGGTCGCTCCCAGAACTTCCAGAGGATGACTGAGATTTTCCTGCCACAGCAGCGACCCCATCCAGATATTGAGCGGGCTGTCCTGGATCGTCAGCTCGTAGACGTCATCTTCATACGACGCGTGGTTGTGGATCGCCCAGCCCGGCGCGGTCAGCATCAGATCCCCGGCTTTCCATTCGTAGCGCTCACCTTCAACGACGCTGTAGCCGCGGCCGGCAAAGAAGTAATTGATGGCCGCCGCTGTGTGCCGGTGCGGGCGGTCGACAATATTTCCCGGCCTGATGGTAATCGTCGCAAAGAAATTATTGGTCGTGCCGTTTGTGTGCTCCGTGGCTGGATTGTAGAGAAGATACAGCCGGCGGCCGACGTAGGCTGATCCTAACGCTTTCAGCTTATCGAGCTCTTTCTTCACCTCACGCCACGGCCAATGCAACGCTTCCTGTTTCTTCACATCGGGATTGATGAGAGTTTCGTACGGCATCAAATACGCGCCGGAACGGCCGATCTCAAAAGTCCCAAACGGAGATTCGGCACTCTTGTGACCCTCACCCGGCGCGTCAGCCATTTCTTGAGGCTTCGCCCTGCCGGGCTCGCGCTCCGCGTGGCTGTCGCGCCGCCCTCTTCCAGAGGAAGAGGGATCTTCCTCGACGATATGGACATTCATTTTCTCCAGCAGCGGCGCGTTGCTGTAGGTCAGCCGGACCTGGAGTTCGTCAGTGTCGTTGGTGTGTTCATAGGCGGCCCAGGACGGAGTATTCCAGGTGTCGTATTGAGAATAGCGGATCTGCTGACCGTCTACGAAAGCGGTTCCTCCGCCGCGAATGCAGAAATTCACTTGTGAGGAGTTGTGGCGAATCGGCTTTGTCCGTTCGCCCGGCCGAAGCACGGACAACGTGATGCCTGTGCCCGGAGCAAATCCGTTGCCCACGCCTGTTGCCGGATTGCAGATGATCGACATCCGGCGTCCGTTTAGCGGGGCGGGCAGACTCGCGAGACGCTCGACTTCTGCCTCGATTTCTTCCTTCGACACGATCAAAGGCTTTTGTAACTTCGGCTGCTCGTATGGCAATCCCGTTCGATCGATGAACATTTCACCCCTCTCCCTCTGGGAGTTCCAGCTGACAATTGAACAGTGAACAATTTTTTGGGAAATGTTCATTGTTCACTGTTCAATGTTCAATCGTCATCTGGATGCTGCGCCCTCCCCCAGAGGGAGAGGGGCTACTCTCCGATAAATTTCTATACCTACTGACAAATCCAGAACACCGGTACCAAGCGATTTCAGAAGCGTCAAATCATCTCCACTGCTGCGCTTACCTGCCGAGATCACAAGTTCTCCCAGAAAACCGACCGCGTTCCATTTGTCCGGATCCGACCCAAATACAGCAATCAATTCCTGCGATAGCTTTTGTGCTTGAGGCGGGCTGTCGGAGACGATCTGTGTGCATCGCACGATAACGTCAGAGGAAAGTTCGGCCCTGCCCGGAAGAATTGCGCCGACTGCGTTAATGTGAGTTCCTCGCTGAATCATCCCCGAATGCAAGAACGGGTCGCGGGCCCGAGTAATCGTCGTGATAATCGATGCGCCGCGGACGGCATCATGGACCGTCGGGGAAATGACAACCTCTGCATCAAACTGTTTCTTCAACAGGGCGGCAAATTCCGTCCTGTGCTGCTCATTCGGACTGAAAACGCGTATGCGGCGAATTCTCCGGACCGCGCAGACAGCTTCCACTTGTGTCAATGCCTGCTTCCCTGTTCCGATAATAGCCAGGTCATCGGCATCCTCCTGCGCCAGGCGCCGAGTCGCGACCCCGGATGCTGCCGCAGTCCTCAGCTTTCCCAGATTGAAAGCATCGATGATGGCTCGTGCGGCGCCATTCTCTGCGTCAAACAGGATGAGCAGCGGTGACGCGCCTCGGGGTGTGTGCGCCCACGTTTTCGTTCCCGCCAGGCCCACCTTCGGGAAAACGGCGCCAATGGCGTGAAGTGTCGAGCCGTCCCAGGCCGTATGCGTTTTCAACATATTCACGGCCTCGCCGTGCGCCTGGGCTGCAAGCCCACGCTCGACAGCCTCGATGGCGCCGCGCATGTCTAACGTCGACGCCACCTGTTCTTCCGAGATGATTATTCGTCGAGAATCTTGCCCCATTTTGCTTCTGCGGCTCGCCGCACCTCCGGACTGGACTCGGCAACCGGCGGAAACTGATCTCTCCATTCGTACGGCCGGCAGGCGTCGATGATCGCGCGGGAGTTATGCCCTTTTTTTTCTCTCGGAATGACGGGATCCAAGGGGCCGCTCCAACTGCGTCGTACGATTTCGATATCACTCTCGGGATCAGATCTCGTCGCCATAGCCCATAGAACGTCATTGGTGTTGGTCACATCGATGTCGTCGTCAACGACGATAACGTAGCGGCCCAGATACGCGCCGACATGACAATAGCTGGCGATCATTCCTGCCTGGCGGGCGTGTCCGGGATATCGCTGCTTGATCGAGACGAAAACATAGAGCCGGGCGCCGCCCGATTCGTGACACCATACACCGGTCACATCCGGAACACCCGCGGCTTCCATTTGTTTCCAGATAAGCGCCGATCGCAGAAAACATCGCATGTAGTTGAACTCGCATGGAGGCCGCGTCGGAGGAGCGCCGAGAATGATGGGATTGTTGCGATGATATAGCCGCTTGACTTTAATGATCGGCTCCGGCCGTATGTCGCTGGCATAGTAGCCGGTCCATTCGCCGAATGGACCTTCAGGAAGTTTCTGGTCGGGAAGAGCCTCGCCCTCGACAACGATTTCAGAATAGGCCGGGATCGGCAATCCCGTGTATTCGCCCTTGATCACCGGCACAGCCCCGTCCTGCACGGCTCCGACCCATTCGTATTCCGACAATCCGTGCGGCACTTCGATGCCGCCGGCAAGATAGATCAACGGATCCTGTCCGAACGACATTGCGACTTTGCAAGCCTGCCCTTTCGCAAAATATTTTTCACGCATGATGCGGCCTTGTTTTCCCGGCGAAATATAAAAGCCCAACGTGTCGCGATCGTGAATCATGACGCGATAAGTGCCGAGGTTTACCCAGCCCGTGTCGGGATCGGCGGTGATATCCACCGATCCGGTTCCGATGTAGCGGCCGCCATCGAGTTCGTGCCACTTCGGGGTGGGGAACTTCCACATATCGATCTGGTCGCCCTTGAAAACATTTTCCAGAATCGGACCGTCGTCGACATATTGAGGCGGAATGTAATTGAGATTGTTGAGACGCTCTCGCATATCCCTCACGATGTCGAGGCGGTTTCCTTTGATGTCCATATGCATCGTGACGGCCAGCCGCTTGGCCGTATTCAACGTATTCGAGAGGACGCGGTAGCCCTTCGGATAACCCTTGATATCGTCAAAAAGCAGCGCATGGCTGCGCTCGCCGCGATGGTGGCCCATCTCGGTAACCGTGCCGATTTCGACGTCCCAGTCGGCTCCATCGATGTGCTTCAGTTCGCCGATGCGGTTGACCGCGGCCATCCAATCGCGCAGGTCGCGCGACTTGGTATCGGGTTGTGTACGCGCGCTACTCATCTCTTTCGGAACTGTCGTCATGGAATCCTCCTTCGGGGCTTCGCCCCTCTCTTGAGGCTGCGCGCTATCGCGCTGGCGCTTCGCGCGGGCTCGCGCTTCGCGCCGAAATTTCTGTTGCTGTTCGAACGGAATATTATTATAAATTTGTCGAACCATCAAATGATCAAATTGTTCGACCATTAGGCCAATGTTTCAACGCGTCAGAGTAAGTAGAGTATCAGAGGAAGTCGTCAGGCAGGTCCAGGAAGCCATCTTTTCGGGAACCCTGGGCCCCGGCGACCGGCTGCCCCCCGAGCGGGAGCTGGCCGAGCAGTTCGGATTGAGCCGGATGTCGGTGCGCGATGCATTGCGCACTCTGGAGTCGAACGGATTGGTCGAAATCAAAGTGGGGTCGACCGGAGGCGCCTTCATTCGCGAGCCGAATTTCGATCCTTTCCGCGAAACGCTTTCGTCGATGTTGCGTTCAAAGAAGGCGAATATTTTGGAGCTTGCGGAAACCCGAAAGATCGTCGAAACCGCCATTGCCGGTCTTGCTGCGCAACGGGCGAGCAAAGAAGACCTGCGCGAAATGCGCGAGGCCGTCGAGGCCGCGCGGCAGGCGCTCGAGTCCGGCGATCCGAATTACGGGCCCCACAGCGTGCGCTTCCACGCCGCTCTTACGAATGCGGCCAAGAATCACGTTTTGAATTTGACCGCTCGATCGTTTCGCGCCTTCTTCTCCGATGTCCTGGAAAAGCTGCTGCCCACCACGGACATGGCCGAGCGCGCGATCGCCGATCATTGGGAGCTGTACAAGGCCGTCGAGGCACACAATGCCGATCGGGCGCGCGACTTGATGGCCCAGCATCTGGCATATTTCGAAAAGAAAGTGAAAAAGCTAGGGGATAACCTTTTTAAAGCGTGAACGTGAACTGTAGCGGCGGTCGGCGAAGGCGGCATTCCCCTCCTCTGCGAGGAGGGGAATGCGTCGCAGAGGAGCAGGCATCATGGCAGTATCGATAAAACACGAATTAGAAGCGACAAGCGAGCATATGCGCTCGCTGCGGGGAATGATCGAGTGGCTGCGGGCCAGCGGGAGACTGCTCGAAACCGACGCTGTCGTCGATCCGGATTTGGAAATCACCGGAGTGCAAAAGCACTTCGACGGCAGTTATCCAATCCTGTTCAAAAATGTCAAAGGTTATCCGCACCTGGAATGCGTGACGAACCTGTACGCCAAGATGGACATCATCGAGGACCTCTTCGGTTGGAAGGATCCGCAAGAGCGCACGCGCAGGCTGGCGCAAGCCATCACACATCCGATTCCGCCCATCGAGGTGCCTTCCTCCGAAGCGCCTTGCCAGGAGACGGTCATCACCGATGATCTGAACGTCAACAAGTGGGTGATGGCCATACGGCACACAGCTCTCGAATCCGAAAAAACGATCGGCAGCGGCAACAGTGTCGTTGTCGGCGAGTATTTCCACGGCGGCAGCCACATCGGCTACAACCGGATGAACGCGCGCTGGGGCAACGTGTGCACCTTTCAATCGGCGCCCGGCGCGCACATGTGGCAGATCATCACCGAGCACTATAAAGACGAGAAGCCCATTCCGCTGACAATGTGCTTTGGATTGCCACCCGCCGCCACGCTGATTGCGGGCGGCGGATTCGATTACGTGGTCCTGCCGCGAGGCGGCGATGAATTGGGGGCGGCCGGAGCCGTCCAGGGATTCCCGATCCGGCTCGTGAAAGCCCGAACCGTCGATGCCTGGGCCGTC
>Ga0209235_1001952_pt1 | contig 11426 bp, 18 predicted proteins | sample GraSoi013_1_20cm_4_FD_185817 | JGI IMG/M metagenome (GOLD analysis project Ga0209235, IMG submission 185817) | Grasslands soil microbial communities from the Angelo Coastal Reserve, California, USA - Sample 09_25_2013_1_20cm (SPAdes) (version 2) | ecosystem: Environmental > Terrestrial > Soil >...
CAGGAGCCCGAGGTGGGCAAGGTCTACGAGGGCGTCGTAAAGAGCACCACGGCCTTCGGCGCGTTCATCGAGATCCTGCCGGGTGTCGAAGGGCTGCTCCATATCTCCGAGCTGCAGCACGGCCGGACCGAGCGCACGGAGGACGTCGTGAAGAAGGGCGACCACGTGCGGGTCAAGCTGCTCGAGGTGGACGAGCGCGGCCGCATGCGGCTGTCCCGGAAAGCCCTGCTCGACAAGCCGGAGGCGGCGCCGGCGCGCTCACACTGATGCAGACGGTCCGGCTCGACCGGGAGATCTCCCAGACCACCGCGCCGAGCGGTGTGATCGTGTTGTCCGAGCGGGTCCCGAGCGTCCGCTCGGTGGCGGTAGGGATCTGGGTGCGGAGCGCGAGCGCCCACGAGCCCCGCCCCAAGATGGGGGTCTCCCACCTGCTCGAGCACATGGTGTTCAAGGGCACCGAGCGCCGCACGGCGCAGCAGATCGCGCTGGCGCTCGAGGCCCGGGGCGGATCGCTCGACGCCTACACATCCCGCGATACCACGGCGTTCCAGGCCCGCGTGCTCGACTCGGACCTGCCGCAGGCGCTGGACGTGCTCACCGACCTGGTGCGACATCCGGTGCTGCGCGCGAGCGACCTGGAGCTCGAGCGCAACGTGGTGCTCGAAGAGATCAACACCGTCGAGGATACGCCGGACGATCAGGTGTTCGATCTGGCGTATCAGACGCTCTGGCCCAAGCACTCCTACGGCTATTCGATCCTCGGCACACGCGATACGGTCAGCGCCCTCTCGACCGACGACCTGAAGCAGTTGCATGGGAGAGCGTACTTCCCGGCCAATTGCGTCATCGCGGCGGCAGGCAACCTCACCCACGAGCAGCTGCTCGAACAGCTGAGCCATCAGGGTTGGTTCGCGCGCACAACGGGCAGCGCGGAACGTGCCACGCCTCCCGTCGTTCCGATTCTCCCGGCAGTTCGCGGGACCGAGGCCCGCCACGCCAAGGACTCCGCGCAGACCCACATTGTATTCGCCACCGATTCGGTCCGTTACGCCGACCGGCGCAAGTACGCCCTGCTCGTGCTGGCGAACGTGTTCGGCGGCGGGATGTCGAGCCGTCTGTTCCAGCGCATCCGGGAGGAGCTGGGGCTCGCTTATGCGATTTATGCCTTCACGAGCTTCTACCGGGAGGTGGGCGTTACCGGTGTCTATGTCGGCACGCAGCCCAAGACCGCCGCGCAGGCCGCGGCGGCGATCCGTGAAGAGTACGCCAAGCTTGCGCGTACGGGCCTTACGGGGGAGGCGCTCGCCGAGGCGAAGCAGCAGACACAGGGCCAGCTGATGCTGTCTCTGGAGAGTCCGTCCGCGCGGATGTATCGTTTGGCCGGTTTTCCGGTGCACGGCGAGCCGTATCAGAGCCTGGACCAGGTGCTGGCGGCGGTGGCGGGGCTCACGGAAGAGGACATGGCGAGCGTCGCGGCGGAATTCTTTGCTCCTGAGCGGCAGACGGTCGTATGGCTGGGCAAAGATTGAAGGGCGTCACGGAGAGGCGTCTCGAAAAACCGTCACGGAAAGGCGTGCCGCGCGCATGATCGTCGGTGTTCCCAAAGAGATCAAGACGGCCGAGCACCGTGTAGCGCTGGTGCCGGCGGGAGTCGAGTCGCTGGTGGGCGACGGACACAGCGTGCTCGTGGAGCAAGGCGCGGGGCTGGGCTCGGGGTTCGCGGACGAGGCGTATCGCGCGGCGGGCGGGACGCTCGTGCCCAAGGCCGCGGACGTGTGGGCCAAGGCCGAGATGGTGGTCAAGGTGAAGGAGCCTATCGAGCCCGAGTGGCCGTGCATGCGGAAGGGCCAGGTCGTCTTCACCTACTTCCATTTCGCCGCCTCCGAGCCGCTCACGCAGGCGGTGATCAACTCGGGCATCGTCGCGATCGCGTATGAGACAGTGCAACTCCCTTCGGGAGACCTCCCATTGCTGACGCCGATGAGCGAGGTGGCGGGGCGGATGGCCGTCCAAGAGGGGGCGAAGTACCTCGAGAAGGTGTACGGCGGGAGCGGGATATTGCTCGGGGGCGTCCCCGGGGTATTGCCCGCGGAAGTCCTGGTCATCGGGGGTGGTGTGGTGGGTGCCAACGCGGCGAAGATGGCGGCCGGCCTCGGCGCGCGCGTCACGCTGCTCGACCTGTCGCTCGATCGGCTGCGCTACCTGGCCGATGTGCTTCCCTCGAATGTCGATCTGCTCTACTCCAACCGCTACAACCTGCTCGAGCAGCTGCGCCGAGCCGATCTCGTCATCGGCGCGGTGCTGTTGCCGGGGGCCAAGGCGCCGAAGCTGGTGCGGCGCGACGACCTGAAGCTCATGAAACCCGGCTCGGTCATCGTAGACGTGGCAGTGGATCAGGGTGGCTGCATCGAGACGATCAAGCCCACGACGCACGAGAATCCCGTCTACGTCGTGGATGGGATCATTCATTACGCGGTCGCCAACATGCCGGGTGGAGTGCCGCGCACCTCCACGCTCGGGCTCACGAACGCGACCTTCCCCTACGCCAAGCGGCTGGCCCGGAACGGCTGGAAGAAGGCCTGCAAGGACGATCCGTCGCTGTTCCTCGGCCTCAACGTGGTCGAGGGCAAGGTGGTGTATCCCGCGGTCGCCGAGGCGTTCGGTCTCCCGTCGACCGATCCCAAATCCCTCGTGTGAGAGGAGCGTCGCACGCATGCGAGTGACTCCTGCCGTGCTGTTGCTCTCGCTCGTCGCTGCAACCGCGGCCCAATCGCAGGTGCGCAACGCCGAGCTCGGCTACACGCTCACCCTGCCGCAGGGCTTCACCGAGTTCCCCGAAGCGCGCTCTCAGAAGGACGTCGTGGACGCATGGACCGAGGCAACGCCCACATCACCCAATGGCGCGGTGGTGATCCTGGTCGCGCGCATGCACGGCGTCTTGCCGCGGGAAGCGATGCGGCAGGAGGACGTGCCCGCGAACACGCATGTCGTGAGCTTCAAATGGAAGAACTTCGACGTCAGCGGCGTGAAAACGCAGACCTCACAAGCAGGCAAGCCCGTGTTCGTCCTGGTCGCGCAGCTGCCGCTCCGCCCGGAGGCGGTGCAGCTGTCCGTGGCCGGCCCCGCAGATCAGCAGACGCGCGGGCAGGCCATCATGGAGGCGACGCTCGCGTCCCTCGGGGGCGAGACCAATTGGCTCACGTCGAGCGAGCGGGCCGGGCGCCTCGGCACGGCCGCCGGGTGGTGGATCGGGATCGCGGTAGCAGCGGTCCTGGTCCTCGCATGGCGCAAGCGGCGCGCCCGGTCCGCGTGACGGGAGGGACACGGCAATGACCGAGCGGAGGACACTGGCGATCCTAGTGGGCGGCGGGCCGGCACCGGGGATCAACAGTGTGATCGGTGCGGCCACGATCCGGGCCCGGTTGGAGGCGGTCGACGTGCTCGGGGTGCGCGACGGGTTCGAGTGGATCATGCAGGGCGACATCGACCACGTCACCCCGCTCGACATCGGCGAGGTGAGCCGGATCCACTTTCGCGGCGGCTCCTACATCGGGATCTCGCGCGCCAACCCCACCAAAGACCCGGCGCATCTCGACAACGCCGTGCTGGCGCTGTTGCGCCTCAACGTCTCACAGCTCATCACCATCGGCGGTGACGACACGGCCTATTCGGCCATGAAGCTGGAGGAGAAGGCGGCGGGGCGGCTCCAGGTGGTGCACGTGCCGAAGACCATCGACAACGATCTCGACCTGCCGCCTTCCGTGGACACCTTCGGCTTCCAGACGGCGCGTCACTACGGCGTAGAGATCGTGAAGAACCTGATGGTGGACGCCAAGACCACGTCGCGCTGGTACCTCGTCATCACGATGGGCCGCGGGGCCGGGCATCTCGCGGTGGGCATCGGCAAAGCGGCGGGCGCCACGCTTACGCTCATTCCAGAGGAGTTTCCCGGTCGGCGCATCCGTCTCAAATCGGTCGTAGACACGCTGGTGTGCGCGATCATCAAGCGGTTGTCCTACGGCCGGCTGGACGGCGTCGCTGTAGTGGCCGAGGGGCTCACGCTGGGCATCGATCCCGCGGAACTGGCGGGCGTCGAGGAGGTGGAGCGGGACACCCATGGCAACGTCCGCATCGCCGAGGTGAACATCGGCGAGATCCTCAAGGCGGCCGTGCAGAAGCGCCTCAAGGAATTCGGGCTGAAGGCGACGATCGCGGCGAAGAACATCGGCTACGAGCTGCGCTGCGCGGACCCGATCCCGATGGACATGGAGTACACGCGCGACTTGGGCTACTGCGCCGCCAAGTACGTACTGGGGGGCGGCAACGCGGCCATGATTTCGCTGCAGGCGGGGCGGTTCGTCCCGATCCCGTTTGCCTCCATGATCGATCCCGCCACCGGCCGGGCGCGCACGCGGCGCGTGGACATCACATCGACGCGGTACGCGATCGCGCGCCGCTACATGATCCGGCTGCGGCGCGACGATTTCGACGATCCGCACGAGCTGGCGCGCTTCGCCGCCACGGCCCACGTGTCCGTGGAAGAGTTCCGTCGCCAGTTCACTTATCTGATCGAGGAGGAGCCGCCACCCCTCGTGATCGACCCGGTCGTGGAGCGTGATCCGGGGGCGCGCGTGTGACGCGGTCGACGGTGGTGCAGGTGCGCCGGCTGCCGCACCACGACGGGCTTCCCCTGCCGACGCGGCAGACGGCCGGATCCGCCGGGTATGACGTGCACAGCGCCGAGGCGGACTTTACACTGGCGCCGCTGGAGCGGCGGCTGGTGCGTACCGGGCTGGCGCTCGCGATCCCGGACGGCTACGAAGCGCAGGTGCGGCCCCGCTCAGGGCTCGCGTTGAAGCACGGCCTTACCTTGCCCAATGCTCCCGCCACTATCGATTCGGACTATCGCGGCGAGCTGATGATCCCGATGATCAACCTCGGCACGGAGCCCGTGGCCGTGGCGCGAGGCACCCGCATCGCGCAGCTCGTGTTTCAGCGGGTCGAGGTGGTGGAGCTCGAGGAAGTAACGGAGCTGCCGCCGAGCGCGCGGGGCGGAGGAGGGTTCGGGAGCACGGGGATGTAGGAGGGCGACTCGACGATGGCATCACGCATCCACTCGATCCTTCCCCGCGTTGGGCTCGCGTTGGTGCCCCTTTCTCTGCTGGCGGCGCTCGCCTACCTGTGGTTTGAGCGTCCCTACGAAGTCCCGGCCGACCAGGACATCTTCACGGTCGTGCAGGGCACCTGGGCCTGGACCACCGCCGACAGCAATTGTGCCACCAATCCCCACACGATCAAATTCACGCCCGATCACAAGGGCATGATCATCACGGCGGCTCGTCCCTATCGGCGGCCGGACGGCCGGTTCGATTCGGTCGCTTTTTACGACATCCGGGCACACACCCGCAGCTCGATTCGCGGCGCGATTCGCGGAGAGACGCGCATGACCGAAGACGGCTATCCGGTCGTGTGGGACCTGGTTCTCAAATCACCCGACCGGTACGCGTGGCATCGAACGGACTGGATGTTCGGAAGCTATACGCGGGAAATCCGACGCTGTCCTCCGCGAAAGGAACGCGCCAGACCGAAGGAGTGAATCAACTCCGCTCATCCTGTCGATTCCCGCGGTCCTCAATCGACGCTCGGATGTAGGCTGCAAACCAGGAGACCGGATCGTGAAATACTTGATGATCATCAAACACGCTGAGAGCTATCGCTCTCAACCCATCCCCCAGGGACTGCTGGACGCTATGGGTGAGTTCGTCGCCGCAGGGTTCGAGAGCGGCGTGCTCAAAGACACGGCGGGACTTAAAGCCACCAAGGAGGGGTTTCGAGTTCGTTCGAGCGGCGGCAAGTTGAGGGTGACCGGTGGCACGTCAGGCTGACGTCCGCCGCATCGCCCTGTCGTTGCCAGGCACCGAGGAGGCGCCGAATCACTTCGCCTTTTCGGTTCGCAACAAGGGGAAGCTGAAGGGCTTCGTCTGGGTCTGGATGGAGCGCGTCACACGCAAGAAGCCCCGCGTTCCACAGCCGAGCGTCGTCGCCGTCAGGGTCGCGAGCCTCGCCGACAAGGATGTTTTGCTGGGCTTGGACCCGGCGAAGTTCTTCACCGAGCCGCACTACAACGGGTTTCCAGCAGTGCTGGTTCGCTTGCCCGCCGTGAGTGCTCGAGAGCTCAGGCCGCTCATCACGGACGCGTGGCGGTGCCAAGCCCCGAAGGACCTCAACGCTCCTGGTCATCGAGCGTAGCCACTCGGGCGGTCTCAGCCCACGGCTGACCGACGCCGTGCACAGGCTGTGCGACGCAGCCTACGACACCGCCACGCACCCCTACTTCGCCTCCCTGGGCCCGGGGGAGCATCTGCTTGGCATGCAAGGCGGGCAGCTCGTATCCCATCTCATGTGGGTGACGCGCTGGCTCGAGCCCCAAGGACACAAGCTGCTGCAAACAGCTTACGTCGAAATGGTGGCCACAGCGCCGCAAGCCCAGCGCCAGGGATACGCAAGCGCGCTCCTGGAGCACTTCGTGCCGTTGGTCAGCGAGTACGACCTTGCGGCGCTGTGTCCCGCCAGGGACGGCCTGTATCGTCGGCTCGGCTGGCGCTACTGGCGCGGGCCACTATCCGTGAGAAAGGACGGCCAGGTCGTGCCGACGCCGCAGGAGCGGGTCATGATCATGCCACTACCGCTGACGCCGGCAATCGATCTCGACGCCCCATTGTCCGTGGAATGGCGCCCCGGGGAAGTGTGGTAATCGACGCTCTTGATGAGCCGGTAGCGCGGGTACATTACGGCTCTCAGGTCTCAGCGAGGACGGCTACATGGACTTTACTCCCCTGATACCAATCGTGGCGATCATTGCCTTCGCGGCTGTTAGGATCGCTCGGCTGCGCGCCACTCGTCCGGAAACGCCATCGGCCGACGTGACTGCGCGGCTCGAGGCGTTGGAGCGCACCGTCCAGGGTCTCCAACAGGAGCTCGGCGACACACAAGAACGGCTCGATTTCACGGAGCGTCTGCTCAGTAAGGCACGGGATGAGCGGCGGCTTGGCAGCTAGAGACACCCCCTCTCACTAGGAGCCACCCATGCGCGGCGAGTTCATGGCGTTCTTGAAGCAGTATGGCGTAATCGGGCTGGCCATCGCGGTCATCATCGGCGGCAAGGCAAACGCGCTCGTGACCGCGCTCGTGGACGGGGTGCTCATGCCGATAGTGACATTTTTCGTTCCGGGTGGCGCCTGGCGCACCGCGACGGTCGATGTCGGCTCCGTGCACTTCCTGCTCGGCCCCGTGCTCGGGGCGGGGGTGGACTTCGTCATCGTCGCCTGGCTGGTGTTCTGGTTCTCAAAGAAGGTCCTCAGAGAAGAGACCGTGACGAAGAAATGAGCAAGCGGCCCAAGGGAAAAGGCCGATAGCTTGCCTGCGGCCATATCTCTGACTAATGTCAGAGGTATGGACGGCATCACCCAGGTGCGAAGCTTCAATCGCACGGTGACCCAGCAGATCGGAGCACTGGCTGGGGGCTTTCTCGGCCGCACCCGGTCGCTCGGCGCATGCCGCGTCCTCTTTGAGATCGGCGAGGACGGGATCGAGATCCGGCAGCTGCGTGCCCGTCTGGCCCTGGACTCGGGCTACACCAGCCGCCTGCTGCGACAACTCGAGGCGGAGCGACTGATTCGCACCAAGCCATCGCCTCGCGACACGCGCGTGCGTTTCGTGACCCTCACCACCGGGGGCCGCAAAGAGCTGGCGGTTTTGAATCGGCTGTCGGACGAGGCTGCCGCGTCGCTCCTCCACCCCCTCCCGGAACCGCAACGCGCGGCCCTGCTCGCCGCCATGGAGACCGTCGAGCGCCTGCTTCGGAGCGGCGCCGTGAGCCTCTCCGTGGAAAACCCCGTCAGTCCGGCGGCGCGCTACTGTCTTGCGCGCTATTTCGACGAGCTCGGGGCCCGTTTCGAAGCCGGTTTCGATCCGGCGCTCGGCATCCCGGCCACGTCTCGGCAGCTCACGCCACCGCACGGCTACTTCGTGCTGGCGACGCTCCATGGAGAGCCGGTCGGGTGCGGCGCCCTGAAGTGTCATGCGGGACTTGGCGAGATCAAGCGCATGTGGGTCGCGCCCTCCGCCCGTGGTCTCGGCATTGGGACCCGGATCCTGCATCACCTCGAGGATCTCGCGCGAGAGCGACGGCTTCCTCTGCTCCGACTCGAAACCAACAAGGCGCTGACCGAGGCCCAGTCCCTCTACCGGCGCAACGGCTTTCGCGAAGTACCGGCGTTCAACGACGAGCCCTACGCGCATCACTGGTTCGAAAAGACGCTATAATCGGCGATGCCCGGGACCGTCTTGGATGCCATCGGCAACACGCCGATCGCGGAGTTGCCGGGCTCGTGGGCATGTTCCGCAACGTCACGGCCGCCGTAGCGCCGATCGCCGCTGTGAACAACTACCTGCTCCCGGCGTTCATGATCATTCTCGGAGTCGCGCTGGTGCGCTGGCCGGCGGCTCCCGAGTCTGCGGGCGCCTGACACGGAGCGGCCGCTCCGTCTCCTTGCGCCCGCAGCCGTTGGGCCCGCAGCTTACGCGCAATCTCTACAAGGAACCTGCCATGGCAGAGAACGTCTACAAGGTCATCGAGCTGGTCGGGACCAGCCCCGAGTCGTGGGAGAAGGCCGCCGCCGCCGCGGTCAAGCGAGCCGGAAAGACGCTGCGCGACCTGCGCGTGGCGGAGATCTCGCAACTCGACATGCAGTTGAAAGACGGCAAGGTCGAGAGCTATCGCGCGAAGATCAAGGTTTCTTTCAAGTACGAAGGCGACTAGCAGCCGAGCCTAGACGGGATGTACCGGGTCCGTCAGCAAGACCTGCCATTTCAGGGCAGCTCGCACCACTTCGTTGGGGCGGATAACGGCGACGTGAATGTCTCCGTCTTCCTTCTCAGCGCCCTCCCCGGGCGTGGCCCGGGGCCGCATCGTCATCCGTACGACGAAGTCCAATTCGTGAGGGAGGGTCGCGGCCTCTGGACCGTTAACGGCGAGGAATTCGAAGCCGGCGCCGGCGACATTCTCGTCATCAAGGCCGGGGAGATCCATAGCTTCCGCTGCATTGGTGACGCGCCCCTCGTCCAGGTCGACGTCCATCTCAGCCCCCGCTTCGTGCAGGAGAACCTGACGTAGGCGGCCGTCAGACCAGTTGCGTCCGGATCTTGATCTCCGAGGTCAGCGTGCGATGGACGGGACACCGCTCCGCGATCTCCCGCAGCCGGTTGCGCTGCTCGGCCGAGAGCTCACCGCGCAGTGAGATCTCGGACTCGATCTCATCGAGCATGCCCTCCTTTGTGTCACAATCGCGGCAGTCCTGCGCGTGCACCCGCGAATGCCGCAGCCGAACCGTGACGTCCTCCAGGGGCCATTGCTTCCGTCGCGCATACAGCGCGATGGTCATGGACGTTCACGCCCCCAGGGCACCCAGCAGCAGATCGTATGGACTGGGGCCGGTATCGGTGCCGCCGTCGGCAACCGGCTCGTCCGCCCGAAAGCGATGGCGGCCAGCAACGATCTCCTGCGCAAACCCGGCTGCACTCCCACGCACCAGCACCACGCCGGCATCGAGCGTCTCGTTCATGGAAAGCTCCGCGTCGAGGAAGAGTAGAGCATAACCCGCGGCTTGCGCCGTTCGCCATAGCACCCGAGGTTGGAGGCCGTGACGCAACCGGCCTCGTCCTCACCGATGGTGCGCCGTTTCGGCCTGCTTCACGCCACGGCGCTCAACATGACGAACATGATCGGGATCGGACCGTTCATCACGATCCCGCTCCTGATGTCCGCGCTCGGCGGCCCGCAAGCAATGCTCGGCTGGGTCGTCGCGTTGATTACCGTCTTGTGCGACAGCACCGTCTGGAGCGAGCTCGGCGCCGCGATGCCGGGTTCGGGCGGCTCGTTCGGCTACCTGCGCCAGGGCTACGGGACCGAGAAAGTCGGCCGCCTGATGGGCTTTCTCTTCGTATGGCAGTTCGTGCTCAGTGGGCCCCTCGAGATCGCGTCCGGATACATCGGGTTCTCACACTATCTGGGATACATTTGGAAAGGGATCACGCCGCGACAGACGATGCTCGTGATTACGATCATCGGCCTCGTCAACCTCGCGCTGCTCTACCGGCGGATCAAATCGATCGCGGCGATCACGGTCGCGCTCTGGGTCGGCACGATCGTGACCGCCGTCGCCGTGATCGCAACGGGGGCGATGCACTTCGACGCCAAGGTCGCCTTCGACTTCCCGCCGGGCGCCTTCAACTTCTCGCTGGGCTTCCTGCTCGGCCTCGGCACTGCGTCCCGCGTGGGCGCGTACGATTACCTCGGCTACTACGACGTCTGCTACATCGGCGACGAAGTACAGAATCCGGGCCGAGTGATCCCGCGGTCGATTCTCATCAGCACGATCGCGGTGGCCCTGATCTACATCGCGATCAACTTCTCGATCATCGGCGTCGTTCCGTGGCGCGAGTTCGTCCCCGTCGAATCGCACCCGCAGGCGGACTTCGTGGTCTCCATCTTCATGGAGCGGATCTATGGCTCCGGCGTCGCCACGATCCTCACGGCGATGATCCTCTGGACGGCGTTCGGATCGGTCTTCGCGCTGCTCCTCGGATACTCACGCGTGCCCTACGCAGCGGCGCGAGACGGCTATTTCTTCAAGGTCTTTGCGCGGCTGCATCCGTCCCAGGGCTTTCCGTACGTGTCGCTGGTGGTGCTCGGCGTGCTCTCCATCGTCGCGGGGTTCGTATCGCTCGGCATGGTGATCGACGCGCTGCTCACGACGCGGATCCTGGTGCAATTCATCGGGCAGATCGGTGCGGTAACGTTGCTGCGGCGGCGCGCGCCGGACATGCCACGGCCCTATCGGATGTGGCTCTATCCGGTGCCCAGCCTGGTCGCCCTGCTGGGATGGATCTTCATTTTTGCCACGACGCCGCTCACGGTGATCGCCTTTGGACTGGGCGCGCTGCTGCTGGGTGCGGTGTGTTTCGGGGTGTGGTCGTGGAACGGGCGAACTTGGCCGTTCGACGAGTCAGCGCGCCGGCTCGCGAATCTGAAGTAGGGTGTTGATCTCGGGATGGTCCAACCACTGCACGATCCCCCGGGGCCAGCGAATCTCGATCCGATCGACCTTGGTGTGGTCGCCGAGGCCGAAGTGTACCACCCGGCTCGAGTGGGACAGGTAACCGCCCGCCGGGTTCACCTGCCGCACCATCACGGTCTTCCCGACCCACAGCCGCACCACGGCGCCGATCGCATCGCGGTTGCTCTGGGTTCCGGTCAGCCGCAACTCCACATAGTTCCGTCGGGGAAACCGGTTGGCGAAGTAGTACGGACGGTCATTGAAGTTGTTGGTTACGATCTCCAGCCGGCCGTCGCCGTCGAAGTCGGC
>Ga0209235_1001953_pt1 | contig 11426 bp, 9 predicted proteins | sample GraSoi013_1_20cm_4_FD_185817 | JGI IMG/M metagenome (GOLD analysis project Ga0209235, IMG submission 185817) | Grasslands soil microbial communities from the Angelo Coastal Reserve, California, USA - Sample 09_25_2013_1_20cm (SPAdes) (version 2) | ecosystem: Environmental > Terrestrial > Soil >...
GTAAATCACCTCGCCTTCGAGGATTCGCCTGGCCTCCAGGAGAAAGACCGGCGCGTTATCGCCCTGGTAGATCGGCGTGAGCGGGAAGATGAACGTCCTGAAATAGAGAAATAGACCGATCCCGACAAGGACATACGGAAGAAAACGGGCGCGTGACTTTTTCGCTGAAGGAAGCAATTGCTATGTCCGCATCGAGAGATGTGAAGAATCCCGGGGCGCGGAGTATCTCCTTGCGAGCGATGTCTCCAGGCGACAGTCCATGGCCAAGTCCATCTGGATAGTCCGGCGTTCAGCGCCCTGGTTTGAAATTGCAAGGATGCTTATCCAAGTGCCTTACGGAACGGCCGGCTCGCGATGTGCGCCCCTACCCTCCCCAATAGGCCCGCCACAGGTAGAAAATACCAAGGACCAACAGGAGCAGATTAGCGACAGAATATAAGTACTGCTTGAGTCCTTTGTGAAGGCTCGAGCCCCAGGCCATCAACCACAAGCTCAAGATGGCTGCCCCGTAGAAACCCACAAGGCCCCCAGCGAAAAACGGGACCACATGCCAATAGCCTTTGTGCTTGCCTTCGGCGAGGACGGGTCCGGCGATAGTCAGCCAGTAAACCCACGTGCCGGGCGCCGTCAATTCCCCCAGAGTCGCCGCCGAGACGCTTGCGTACGACATGCTTCGAGAATCGGCCAGTTCATCTCGGCTCCTACGTCCCCCTTCGAGCAGCGAATAACCGCCGAAACCGACCAGGCCGACGCCTCCGAGATAACCCACGTAATGGGCAATGGTGCGGGGGATGTATTGGTAGCAGAAGATCGTGACAAGCAGCAGCGCGCCGTCAACCACCAGGGGCGGTCCGACCAGAATCGAGAGAGCGCGCATCCAACGATTGAGGGCGACTTGAGTCAAGGCGATCAAGTGCAGCGAACTCGGGATCAACCCTCCGACAACGCCCATCCCCGTGCCGAGAAGGAGTAAGTCCATAAAAATCCGGCCCGGGCGGGATGTTATGAGTCGCAATCCCAAAAGTAAAGGGTCAAGGGCTCGACCATTCTGCTTTGTGCGCTTCGCGCCCGCGTCGTCGTTCCGCTACAATGTCCATTGCCCCGGAATCGCTGGGCGGCCTGAAACCCGAGATGCGCGAAAGAAGAATTCTCATTCTGACGGTCCCCCACGGCGCCTCGCACGACCGTACAGCGGGCGCGCTCAAGAAAGCGCTGGCCGAGATCCAGCCTGATCTTACGGTGAGGGTGGAGAACGCTCTCGACCGCTGTGCCCGATGGTTTCGCTTTTATTACGACTCCTACAAGATCCCGCTGAAATATTGGCCCGGCCTCTGGGAGTGGGTCGAAGGGCTCCAGCACAGGTCAAATTCCACAGGCCCTGCCTGGCTTTACCGACAGGGCGGGAAAAAACTCTTCCGGTTCATCGAGGAATTTGACCCGGACGTCGTCGTTGCCACCGAGGTTGGCCTGTGCGAGCTTGCGGCATTGCTGAAGCGGGAGAGAGGCGCGCGTTTCCGCCTGGTGGCAACGCCGACGGAATCAAACTTTGACCAGGCTTGGGCCCAGCCGGAGGTGGACCTCTATACGGTCTCGCCTGACGGAGCGCAGGCCCAACTGAAAGCCGCAGGTGTCTTCCCCGAAAAAATTCTTGCCTGCGGGATGCCCGTTGACCCTGCATTCGAGTCCTTGCCGGACCGCGCCGACGCGCGGGCGCGCCTGGGTGCAAGGGCGGATGCGCCCCTGGTGCTGGTCCTCTTCGGCGGGTGTGGCACGGCAAGGCCGCGCCCGGTCCTCACTGAACTCGAGAAGATCAGCCTGCCCCTTCAGGTCGTATTGATCGCGGGGAAGAACCGGCAGCTGGAGGAAAGACTGGCCCACTTTGTCGCCGCAAGCCGGGGAAGCCCGAAATTCCGGGCGTTCGGGTGGGTGGACAACATTCACGAATGGATGGCGGCGGCGGACTTACTCGTGAGCAAGCCCGGAGCCACGACGGTGAGTGAAGCGATCAACGCAGCTTTGCCCATCCTGGCTTTCGACCCTCTTCCCGGGAACGAGCTTCGGACCTGCGCTCAAATCGAAGAATGGGGAGTGGGGACCTGGGTGAAACGCCGACGGGACCTCGCGGCCAATATTGAGCGGTTATGTACCAATCGGGGAGAGGTCCAACGCATGCGGGCCTGCGCCCAGGCGCTCGCCCGGCCGTCGGCGGTGAAAGATGCCGCGCGAGCTGTTCTAAAGCTCCTCGACTAGCGCGCCTAGAGCAAGACCAGATCAGGGTGGTAGATGCTGCCGGTGACGTGCCGCGCCACCGCAAGGAGCCGTCGCTCGCCATTCAAGATCTTGAGTAAGGTCACGGCAGTCCAGCGACCCGGAGGCGTCCCTCGCCCGGGCCGAATCGCCTGGGCCAGCTCGAAGCGGTGGCCGTGGCGGATGCTTTTTTCTTCGCGCCCGCGGACGACGAGCTCGGGGCAATCCGGCAAGAGGGCCTCGAGGGGGACTACGCAATCCACCAGCCTGTTTTCCAGGACCGCTTTGGCAAGTTCGTCGAGCGAGATGGCCCGACCCTCCTTGAACTCGGCCACGGCGGTCCGCCTCAACCCGCCGAGATAAGCCCCGCCGCCCACTTTCTGGCCGATGTCGTGAGCCAGCGATCGCACGTAAGTCCCGCCGGAGCACTCGACGGCGAAACGCACCTGGTCGCCGGCCAGTTCGAGCAACTCCAGGGCGTAGATTTCCACTTCCACCGGCGCCAGTTGAAAGGGCTTGTGCTGCCGAGCCAGTTCGTAAGCGCGCTTCCCTGCCACGCGTTTGGCTGAAAAAAGCGGCGGGGTTTGCATCAGACGGCCGGTGAAACTCCGAAAGATTGTTTCGAGCGTGGCTCGATCGAGCGAGGCTACGACCTGTTCCGAGGTCGGCGTTCCCGTGGCGTCATACGTGTCTGTGGAGAATCCGAAACAAATCTTGCCCTCGTAGGCTTTCCGCGATTTGAGGTAGAACTGGGCGAAACGGGTGGCTTTCCCCACCGAAATCGGCAGGACGCCCGTTGCAAACGGGTCCAGGGTACCAAAGTGTCCCACCTGGCGGATCCTCAGCAACCTGCGCACCCCGGCCACGACGTCGTGGGACGTCATGCCGGCAGCCTTGTCCAACACGAGCACGCCGGAAATTTCTCGATCTGGGAAAGAACGATTGGGAGGGATGGCGTCGAGGTTGGTTCGATTTGAATTCAAGTGGAAGCGTTCACCGGTCAAGCGGACCCCTTCACCCTGATCGTTCGCTTGCGCCCGGGAAGGGGAGGTCCGGCGCTCACTGGTCCTTCTTGATCTTTTGAAGCAGGGTTTCGAGCTTCTGCCCCTCTTCCGGCCCGTGGTCCAGCACAAAAACCAGTTCAGGCGTGCGCCGGATTCTCAACCTCCGGGCGAGCTCGTGGCGGACGTAACCTGCGGCCGAGGCCAGCCCCGCGAGCGTTTCTTCCTGCGCTTCGGGACTTCCCAGGACGGACACCAGGATACGCGCCCGGGCCAAGTCGGGGGTCAAGTCCACTCGCGTCACCGTGGCGAAGCCGATGCGCGGATCTTTGAGCTCCGCGGAGATCATTTCCGCCACTTCGATCTGGATCTGGTCCGCCAGCCGTTCCAAACGCCGCCCGGGAACGTTCGACATGGAAAACTTCCAGGCCTGGAATTGCCGCGGCGGCAACCCCAGGACCGCCTCGCCCGGGGGCGCCAGAGCGCGTTTGCCGGCCGCCCGGGCCGATTTCAGAAGAAATCGAGCGAGTGGTTGGCTACGTCGTAGCCCAGAATTTTCTCGGACTCTGCCAGGACCTGACGAAAGACCGACTCGAGCAGGGGCTGGCTGTCCGAAATGGAAACGACGCCGAGCGTGGCGTGCTGCCACACGTCCTCGTGGTCGAGCTCGGCCACCGCCACGTTGAAGCGCGACCGCAGGCGGTCTCGCATTTTCTGAAGAACTGCCCTTTTTTCCTTCAAGGAGTGCGCGTAGGGAATCTGAATATCAAGGGTCAGGATGCCGACTGGCATGGCAGTTGCTCCCCCGTAGCTCAGTCGTCAAGCCAGGGCCGGCTCCGCCACACGCTCGGTGACGAAGGCTTCAATCACGTCGCCAACTTTAATGTCGCTGAAATTCTCAAGCGCGATGCCGCATTCCATCCCGGACTTCACTTCCGTCACATCCTCCTTGAACCGGCGCAGGGAGCGGATGCGGCCTTCGTAAGTCACGACGTTGTCGCGGAGCAGACGGATGCGGGACTCGCGCGCGATCTTCCCATCCTGCACGTGACACCCGGCCACGGTGCCCACCTTGGAAATACGGAAGGTGTCCCGGACTGCCGCGCGCCCAAGCGTGGTCTCCTTGTAAGTCACGGAGAGCAGCCCCACCATGGCCTTCTTGATCTCGTCAGTGACGTCGTAAATGATGGTGTGCGGGCGGATGTCCACTTTCTCAAGCTGAGCCAGGTCGGAAGCCTTCCGCTCCGGCCGCACGTTGAACCCGATGATGACCGCGTTCGACGCCGAGGCCAGCAGGACGTCCGTTTCCGTGATCGCGCCGACCGCCGCGTGGATAATCTTGATTTTTACCTTTGCCGAACTCAGTTTGCTCAAGGTGTCGGACAAGACTTCGACCGATCCCTGGACGTCCGCCTTAATGATGAGCGGCAATTCCTTGATGTCTCCGGCAGCGAGCTGTTCGTGCAGGTGTTCGAGCGTGAGCCGCGCGCTCTTCGCCAGCGCCGCCTCGCGGAGCTTGGCCTGCCGGTGGAGGGAAATCTGCCGTGCCCTCGCGGCATCTTCGCTCACCTGGAAACGGTCCCCGGCCTGAGGGACATCTTCAAAGCCCAGCACTTCAACGGGCGTCGAAGGCGCAGCCGCGAAACAGGCGTGGCCGCGGTCGTCGAACATGGCCCGCACCTTGCCGAACGTCGCCCCGACGATGAACGAATCGCCCACGTGCAGGGTCCCGTTTTGAACGAGCACGGTTGCCACCGGGCCGCGGCCCCGGTCGAGTTTGGCCTCGAGCACCGTTCCGCTCGCCAGACGGTCGGGGTTGGCTTTGAGCGCCTGGAGGTCGGCGACCAGCAGAATCATCTCGAGCATGACGTCCAAATTCTTCCTCTGCTTGGCGGACACCTCCACCATCACCGTATCGCCGCCCCAGGCTTCGGCCAGGAGGCCCTGGTCGGCCAGTTGCTTTTTGACCCGTTCGGGCTGCGCCTCAGGTTTGTCAATCTTGTTGATGGCGACGAGCATGGGCACTTTCGCCGCGCGCGCGTGGCTCATGGCCTCGAGAGTTTGAGGCATGACGCCGTCGTCCGCCGCCACGACCAGGACGACCACGTCCGTCGCTTTGGCTCCGCGGGCCCGCATCATGGTGAAAGCCTCGTGGCCCGGCGTATCAATGAAAGTGATTTTCCTGTTTTGCACTTCCGCCTGGTAGGCGCCAATCCGCTGCGTGATGCCTCCGGCCTCTTTCGCCGCGACGTTGGCTTGACGGATGGCGTCGAGGAGTGAAGTCTTGCCGTGGTCCACATGGCCCATCACCGTCACCACGGGCGCTCGGGGCTTCAAGTCCTCGGGCCGGTCGGCTTCTTCGACTTCCTGCTTGACGATCTCTTCAAAACTGATGATCGTAGCGTCCGCGCCAAAACTGCGGGCGATTTCTTTGGCCGTTTCGCTGTCGAGCGTCTGATTGATGGTCGCAAACAGGCCCCTGTCCAGGAGCTTCTTGATGACGTCTTTGGCGCGAACTTCCAATTTCTCCGAGAGCTCCTTGACCGTGATGCCCTCACTCAGGGTGATCTGCCGCGTAATCGGGACTTCTTCGGGGACCACCGGCCTGGGAGGAGCGAGATGAGGAGCAAAGGAGCCGTGGCGCGGCGGCGCAAAAGGCCGGCCCACGGCAGGGCGGGTCGCGGGCGCTCCACCGGTCGCCACTGCACCCGCCGTAGCAGACGGCACGGGTCGAGCCGCTGTGGGATGCATCGGACGTGGCTCGCCGGGCCGCCGCTGTCCGGGCGCCCGAGTCGGAACACCTTTGGGCAATATGGCCTGAGGGTAGATCGGCTGGCTGGCCGCAGGGTCGCTCAGCCGCCCTCCTCTGGATCCGCGAACAGATTTGGCGGGAAGCGCTTCGCCCGGCTTGGCGGGCGCTGCGGCTTCCGCCACCCCGCCGGCCCGACGTCCCGCGACCGAGGGTGACTCGACCGGCTTTCCGACAACCGGAGGCCGCACGGCGGGACCCCGAGTTGCCGGACCAAGCAAAGTAGAAGGAATTCGAGCTGGTCCAGCCGGACTGCCCGTCGCCGAAGGCGCCGTGGCGGAGACTTTTTCAGCGACCCGCTCGGCAGCGGTAACGGGTCGAGGGGGCGCGGGTGCCACGGCCTTGCGGGCTTCCGCTTTGATTTCGGCGATGGAGCGCCGGATCGGCTGGAATTCGGGTCGTACTTCCGGATCACGCTTGGCCTCGGATGGCGGAGAGACACGGGCAGTCTTTGCCGGCGCGGAGCCCTTTCGACCTGTCGCGGGTTCTTCTTCCGCGGCCTCCTGATTGAGCGCGCGAAAATGGGCGCGGACTTTTTCAGCGACCTCGTCTTCGAGGGCGCTCGAGTGCGACTTCTTGTCCGTGACGCCTATCTCAGAAAGATAGTCCAAGACGGCTTTGCTCTTGACTTCAAGCTCCCGCGCGAGCTCATTGATCCGGATCGATTCCATCTTTTTCCCGAACTCCCTCCACTCTCAGGTCCGCCCGCCGCCACCGGGCTGCGGACTTTCATCTATTGTTGCGGCGCTGGCGAAGGCGGGCTCCGCCTCACGCCGCCAGCTTCGCCCTACTCGTTCTTCGACTCGGCAGGAGGCTTGCCGGCATCCGCCTCACCTTCCGCCGGAGCAGCCTCAGACACCGGAACCTCCGCGGCAGGCTCCTCCGCAACCGCGGCCGGCTCTTCCGGTTTCTGCTCGTTCGCGCCCTGAGCCGCCCCCGCAGGCTCCTCCTCAGCAACCGCGGCCGGCTCTTCCGGTTTCTGCTCGTTCGCGCCCTGAGTCGCCCCTGCAGACTCTTCCTCAGCAACCGCGGCCGGCTCTTCCACTTCCTGCCTGCTTGCCTCCTGGGCCGCCGCTGCGGGTTCCTCCTCAGCAATCGCGGCGGGCTCTTCCACTTCCTGCCCGCTTGCCTCCTGGGCCGCCGCTGCGGGCTCCTCCTCAGCAATCGCGGCGGGCTCTTCCACTTCCTGCCCGCTTGCCTCCTGGGCCGCCGCTGCGGGCTCCTCCACCGCCTGAGCCTTCGCCTCCTCGGACTCCGCTTCCGGCGCCGGCGACCTGTCTCGCTCGAAGTAGTCGGTGACCACGCGCCGGATCTTCTCCACCGTCTTCTCGCCGATGCCCTGAATCTGGGTCAAATCAGCGGGAGTCATCTGTGCCAGTTGCTCGACCGTCTCGACGCCGTGGTCGCGCAGCTTCTGCAAGGTCTTACCGCCCAGGCCCTTGAGGTCCCCGACGGGCGCGCCTCGCAGGGCCATGGCGGCCATCTGGGACTCGATCTCCTGCCGCTTCTCTTCCTCGCTCTTGATGTCGATTCGCCAGCCCAAGAGCTTCGATGCCAGTCGAACGTTCTGGCCCTTCTTTCCGATGGCAAGCGACAACTGGGTGTCATCCACGATCACTTCGAGGTGCTTCTGCTCCGAATCAACCACCGCGACGTGGTTAATCTTCGCGGGGCTCAGAGAATTGGCCGCAAAGGCCACCGAATCGTCGTTGAACTCGATGATGTCAATCTTTTCCCCGCGGAGTTCGCGGATGATGGACTGAACGCGCATGCCCTTCATGCCCACGCAGGCGCCCACGCAATCAACGTCGGAGTCCTTCGAAAAGACGGCCACTTTCGTCCGTTCGCCGGGCTCGCGGGCTATCGCCTTGATGACCACCGTGCCGTCGTAGATTTCCGGCACCTCCATCTCAAAAAGTTTCTGGACCAGCGTGGCGTCGGCGCGGGAGACGACCACCTGCGGCCCTCGGGCTGCGCGGTCCACCATCACGATGACGGCCCTCAGCCGGTCGCCGATCTGGTAGTTCTCGAGCCTTGATTGCTCTTTGCGGGGCATCCGCGCTTCCGTCCGCCCCAGGTCCATGATGACGTCCGGGCCTTCCAGACGCTTCACGGTGCAGTTCACCAACTCACCCACGCGCTGGCTGTACTCGGCATAGACGGTCTCTCGCTCCGCCTCGCGGACTTTCTGGAAAATCACTTGCTTGGCAGTCTGCGCCGCGATCCTGCCCAGCACGTCCGTCGCCTTCGGGATCTTGACTTCGCCTTCGAGCGCGGCCTCCAGGTTGTACTTCCGGCCCTCCTCGAGCGAAATTTCGTGGTCCGGGTCCTGCACCTGCTCGACCACTTTCTTGACTGCGAAGACTTCGATGAGGCCGGTCTCCTTGTTGAAGTGCGACTGGAGCTCCTCACTCGTCTTGTAATACTTCCGAGTCGCCGCCAGGATGGCGTCCTCCACTGCGGAAATAATCACCTGCGCGTCAATGCCCTTTTCGCGGCTCAGCTGGTCAATCGTTTGATAGAGAAGACTCGTCGTCACGTGCCCACCCCCGAAAAGCTTCGGGATTCAAGGTCTGTCGGGTACCCCCCCAATTTCCTTTCAGGGCGATGTGTCGCGGCGGCTTGGGGCCCCGGACCTCGGACTCATAATTCTACTAACAACCTGGCGCTCGAAATATTGGATAGCTCGAGTTCCTTGAGCCCCGCATCGCCAAGGTCCAGCCGCACTCGGCCCGACTCGAGCCCCGCCAAACGCCCTTCAAAGACCTTCTGGTTCTCAACCGGCTCGCGGAGCACGAGCCGCGCGCGCCGGCCGACGAAGTGTGTGTAGTCATTCGGCTTCACCAGCTTCCGGTCGAGCCCCGGAGAAGAGACCTCGAGAACGTAGCTCCCGGGAAACGGGTCTTCCACGTCCAGGATGGCGCTCATCTGTTCGCTCACCCGCCCGCAGTCGCCGTGAGTGACGCCGCCTGCCTTGTCAATGTATATCCTCAAGAGAGCGTTCATCCGCCCGCCCTTGAGCTCCACATCCACAAGCGTCAGGCCTTCGGAGCTCGCGACGCGCTCGGCAATCTGCCGGATTTCGTCGAGATCAGCCATCGGCCTCAGCCGCTTCGCGGACGATTGACCCGCCCCCTCCGCGGTTTGCCACGCGAAATTTGTGGCTTACTCACACCAACAAAAAAGTGGGCTTTCGCCCACTGTGTGTGTTCGACGTGTTGAGTATAAGACCTTCCATGAACTAAATGCAAGCCCGCAAGGTCTCGCCTACGGCCTCGACGTCTTCCGAGGCGTGCCGTGGCGACCCGCTACCCGACCCTGGGTCGCGTTGCGAAAGGGCACGACTTTGGCGCAGCGGCACGGCTGAAGCCGTGCCCTTTCGCGGGGAGTTGGTCCCGTCGGGTGGCGCATCCGCTTGCCTGAACAAGGCTGAACGAAATCTTTAGGGTTTCTTTATGCCTTCTTTATGGGTGCCCCAGTATGTTTATAGGGGCGGAAATGAAAGGCGAGTCCAAGAGCACGTTCGTCCAGCTTCGAGACCGGTCCGGAAGTCAGGATCCGAACGCGGAATCCTGTGCCGGTCCGAACTTGGAAGTGAACGTGATCTACACAACCGTCCCGGGCACTGTCGCCGCGCTTAAGACCGCCGACGAGCTGGGAGTAGATCTAGGCGCCCGCGTCTTTTTCCTCGTCCCGCAAAGTGTGCCGTTGTCCTTCCCACTCACCAGCCCTCCCGTATCTGTCTCCTTTACAGAGGAGCGGTTTCGCAGCATGGCCACGGTGTGCCAGGAAGCCGCACAGGTCCGCGTTCGTGTGCTTCTTTGTCGAGACAAGCTCCAGGGCTTGCTGAAGTTCCTGAAGCCGCAGTCTGTAGTGGTGGTGGGCGGCCGGAAGCGTTGGTGGCTCACGCCGGAAGAGAAGCTCGCGAGGGTCCTCAAGTCCAACGGGCACCGGGTGATTTTTGTGGATGGGAAGTAAAGGGAAACGCCGGTGAAAAATAGCCTCACCCAAAAACCTGCGCCGGCTTTTGCGCCGGGGCTGCCGCGAGTTCTCGTCGCCACGACCGCCATGCTCGCGTTCATCTCCTTCTGGCGGGCCGCAGCAATTGTCCTGAACGACCTCGGCTCCTCAGCCTTTTACGCAGGCGCGATTGCCGAGCAGGCCATCGGTAAGGCGGCACCCTGGTTCATCCTGGCCATTATGCTGTTCTCTTACTGCGTGCGCTCTCTGTATATCGAGAGCTGCAGCATGTTCGTGCGCGGCGGCGTCTACCGGGTGGTGAAGGAAGCCATGGGCTCGACCCTGGCCAAGTTTTCCGTCTCGGCGTTGATGTTCGACTACATCCTGACCGGCCCCATCAGCGGAGTTTCAGCGGGTCAGTATCTGGTGGGCTTTTTGAACGACCTGTTTCATTACGCGCGGTTGAATATCGTGCTGCCGATGAACTTCACCTCGGCACTTTTCGCGGCACTGGTCACCCTCTACTTCTGGTGGGAAAACGTCAAAGGCATCCCTGAGTCCAGCGAGAAAGCCCTGCGCATCATGTACGTCACTACGGTGATGGTCGTGATCATGGTCGGCTGGGCCGGCTATACCCTCTGGGTGCACGGCGCACATCTCCCCCCCTCGCCAACACCTTCACACCTCGTATTTTCGGACTCGGCGCTCGGCTGGTTGCGCCACAGTCGGTTACCGTACACGGTCGGACTTATCGGCGTTTTCATCGGGCTGGGTCACTCCGTCCTGGCCATGAGCGGGGAGGAGACGTTGGCCCAGGTTTACCGTGAGATCGAGCATCCCAAACTGCGCAACCTGGAAAAAGCTGGTTTTATCATCTTTGTTTACAGCGTGATTTTTACCGCCGGCGTCTCGTTCTTCGCCTTCATGATCATCCCCGACGCGGTACGGCCGCAATTCTTCGGCAACCTGATCAGCGGTCTGGCCATGAATTTCGTGGGCCCCTACAACCTGAGACTGGCTTTCCAGGCATTTGTCGTGGTCGTGGGCATCCTGATGCTCGCCGGAGCGGTCAACACCGCCATCGTGGGATCGAACGGCGTATTGAACCGGGTTTCGGAGGACGGAATTCTTCCCGACTGGTTTCGCCACCCGCATCTCCGTTTCGGGACTTCCTATCGCATCCTCAACCTCGTCGTCGCCCTCCAGCTCCTTACGATCGTGCTGAGCCGAGGAGACATTATCGTGTTGGGCGAGGCTTACGCTTTCGGCGTGATGTGGAGCTTCGCCATGAAGGGCCTGGCGGTGCTGGTGCTCCGCTACAAACAACCCGGAGCGCGGGAATTCCGGGTGCCTTTGAACCTGAAGTTCGGCAATCTGGAAATTCCCTTGGGCTTGGGCCTCATCACGCT
>Ga0209235_1001955_pt1 | contig 11419 bp, 12 predicted proteins | sample GraSoi013_1_20cm_4_FD_185817 | JGI IMG/M metagenome (GOLD analysis project Ga0209235, IMG submission 185817) | Grasslands soil microbial communities from the Angelo Coastal Reserve, California, USA - Sample 09_25_2013_1_20cm (SPAdes) (version 2) | ecosystem: Environmental > Terrestrial > Soil >...
CCGCCGTTACTTGCCCTGGACACCGAAAATAAGATTCCGAGCCTGAGCTTCTGGCCAAAAACGATGGGCTTACTCTCCCCTTCATTTTCCTCATACATTATCCATGGATCGTGTACCCTCAAATTGAGGATGTAGCCATCACCAGAAGGTCAATGGTTAGGCGCGATTGGTTATCTGAAGCAGAACAGTACTTCTTCACTTGACCCGGCTTCGTTACAGTTACGTTTTGAGCCTGTACACGAGAGCATTCCCTGCATATCAGAGAGGGGCGTTGTCCCTTGGCTTCCAAACCAATAATGCTGTTAGGCAACCTTGCCAGCATACTCATCACGATAGCCGGAATCCTGCAAGTCCTATCCTGGACAATCGCAGGCGCGACGATCCTCGCCATACTCTCGATAGCAACGCTAGCACCGTCGAGAGGACCCGGGTCTGGAGCAGGAGCCGGCCATTCAACGAATCGGAAGACTGGCCATTCTATGGTCGAGTCGAAGCCGTCCCGGGAAAAGTCGGACGACAAACAGACACCACGGCCGCACCAACCACCTTCGAGACTGGAACAGAGACCCGTTCCGAAAATTGAACCTCCCCGGACCACTGCACAACAGACGAGACCAGATTTCCAGAAAGTAGTGAGTCCCAAGATCACTCCTCCAAAAACTATCCCTACGAACGTCAGCCCCGCCAAACCTACCCCCCCACGGCCGGGTGCTATGAAACAGGAAGCCATCAGACCGGTTCCTGTCGGGACCGACTCTACTATAGTCGCACCTACCAAGCCGGCCATGCCGAAGATGGATCCCAACACCAGAGTCATAGCGAAGGGTGAGTATGCGACCTTCGAAGTGGAGCTAGACCAGCGCGCGGAAGTCACGTGCGAGGTCACAGCCGGCGCACCCGTCAACGTCTATCTGATGGACGCTGACAATCTGAACAGCCTGGACCTTGGCGAAGAGTTCTGGAGCGAGACCGGCGAAGAAGGCGTCGAAAAAGCCACACTCCACTTCGTAGCCCCCCAGAAAGGGAAATGGTTCCTCGTCGTGGAGAACACGGACAACAAAGAAGCGTCAGCGAGAGCCAATATCAAAAAATCCCCGCCCAAGACCGGATCCTAAGCCTAGCGGGTTCCTCAAGGCTTCGGCGCTCAATCTGCAGGTCGAACTGTGTCCCATTAATCTGACGGACGAACATAATGTTTCTCTTAGCAAAGCCTACATTCCCCACGGAAAAAAAGGCGCAAACGCTCATCTTGTCATCACACCATAGTCGCGAGATGTCAGAACCGTCCCGGGACTCTCCGACTTGCCTTCTGTTCAGCAAGACGCTACTGGTAGTATTCGTGCTCAGCTTAGCAGTGTGGACTCCGCAAACGTCGGAGTCGCAGCGAACAGATTCTCTGATATTGAGTTCGATTATGGTTCCAGACTTTACTATTGGAGCTACTCTTCCGAGTGTTGCTCCAGCTGATGGAACTAGTCTCGCTACATCAACCATCATCGTAAATCCTATTGAGCATTTCACTGGGAACATTACTCTCTCAGACCTCCCCCCTCCAGCAGACCTCGAATGTACACCCATAGTCCCCGCCACGATCTCAAACAGCTCGCGTAGGGCGACACTCTCCTGCAGCTCCATCCTAGCAGGAACCTATGCGGTGACAATCATCGGAACGTCTGGCAGAATCAGCCATAATGCAACAGCAATATTCAGATTCACAGCCTCCGCCTACCCTGGGTTTACAATCACCGCCAGCAGTTCAGTTAGCTTCGCCTCAGGACAAACAGCCACCTCAGACGTGAAAGTAGACCCTGAGAACGGATTCTCATCTCAAGTGGAACTTGCAGCAACTGTATCACCGAGCACCGGACTCTCGGTGTCCCTCAACCCTTTCAGCTTAGCAAACGGCTCGGGAACCTCGACCGCGACTTTCAGATCCTTCACACAGGGAAATTACACAGTCACGATTACCGCTACAAGCGGAGCTAGCCGACATACCACAACTGTTAATGTGCACGTTGCCGCTGTATCGCACGCCCCACCTGCACCCTCGACGACCTCGGGACCTGACCCCGTAATATTCTATGGCATCTTTGGAGGGATAATCATCCTTGTCGTTGCAGGAACGTTTCTTGTACTAAGAAGAATACGACGCTCTAGGTCCTAATTCTTCTGCGACACTCGGACGACTTTTAAGCGGAAAATCTGTTTGGCAAAACCGTAGGCTGTCAGCAACTCATTTTTTCCAAACACGGGCCTTCTGGTCGATCGTGTGAGCGTGCATCGCGAAAGCGTTCTGTTCGAACATCTTTAGCTTGCACTTGGCTCCGTGTTTGGGGCAGACGGCTTCGCACTGTCTCATGTCCTTCTCGACGACTATGACTGCCAAGACTGTAGAGCTCTCGCACCGCCCCTCATATCATCTTATCGCCTAAGACTCTGACTTGGTCTCTTCGAGTGTCACTCCAAGTTCTTTCAGCTTGTACTGCAGGTGCGTTTCTAGGTTCTTGGTCATCAGTAGGCCGCTTTTCATGCTGTTGTATACGAAAAGCCAGTAGTCTTCCTGTGAAGCCTGGTTTCTGGTGACCCGTATCATGTACAGCTCAAGTTGGTCGAGTAGGTTCATCACATCCCGGTCTCTCACGGGGGATCACCGGATTTAGAGGAGGCCTTGCTCCTTCATCCACTGGTCGGAGAAGAGTTTTGTCAGATAGTTCCTGCCGCTGTCCGGCAGAAGTGTCACGATCGTCTGTCCTTTTCGCATCTTCTCGCCAGCCTTGAGTGCCGCATAGACCGCGGCTCCACCCGATCCTCCTACGAGGATTCCTTCTTCGCGTGCGAGTCGCCTTGCACAGTCGAACGCGTCTTTGTCTGAGATTTGGATGACGTCATCGACGACTGTCATGTCTATTGTCTTGGGCATGAAATCTTCTCCTATTCCCTCTACCTTGTACTGGTGAGGCTTCTCTGGGTTCCTATGAAAACGAGGATGGTAGATTGATCCTTCAGGGTCCACGCCGACAATCTTGATGGTTTTTTTCTTCTCCTTCAAGAAGCGTCCGGTTCCGCTAATTGTGCCTCCGGTGCCCATGCCGCATACGAACATGTCCAATTTCCCGCCAGTCTGACGCCATATCTCGGGACCTGTTGTCTGGTAGTGGGCCATGGGATTTGCCGTGTTCACGTACTGGTTGGGCATGTACGAGTTGGGCGTCTCTCGGGCCAGTCTTTCTGCCACTTTGATATAATGCTCGGGCGAATCAGGCGGTACGTTTGTCGGTGTCACGACCACCTTTGCACCGTATGCCCGGAGGAGGCTTCTCTTCTCCTCGCTCATCTTGTCGGGCATTGTAAAGATCATCTTGTACCCCTTGACACACGCCACGATCGCAAGGCCGGTCCCAGTGTTTCCCGAGGTAGGTTCGATGATTGTTCCCCCCGGCTTCAGGAGACCCTTCTTCTCTGCGTCCTGGAGCATTGCTACGCCAATCCGGTCCTTCACGCTACCTCCCGGGTTCAGATTCTCCAGCTTGGCCAGTATCTCGGCCTCCACTCCTTCTGACACTCGGTTCAGCCTGACTAGGGGAGTGTTGCCGATCGCGTCCAGTATCGTAGTGCAGATTTGCATAGATCTAGGACCGTCTCACCGATGTCCTTCCGGCCGGGTTTATCTGAATAATGGAATGAAGACGAGTCTTGTTGCCGCGATCCTGTGAATAGCGATGCAGGGTCAAGAAATCTATAAATCGCCCAACGACGGCCCGCCCATGTTCTAGGCGGATAGTTGACCAATGGCTCCTCTATTGGCGTTCGTTGACATCTTCGTCGAGTCGCCTCACATGGACGACGTAGTCCAGGCCCTGTCCAAGCTCGACAATATCGAGGAGCTGTATGAAGTGACTGGTGAGTTCGACATCGTTACGCTTGTACGGGCTGATGATATCGAAGAGTTCCGCGATGTCTTGAAGAATCGGATCATGAAGGTTCGTGGCGTCAAGAGCACCGTAAGCTCGATCGTTCTCAAGACGCATAAGGGTGCCAGATGCACGGACGAGTTTCTAGGCTCCTCCTCCCATGGATCAACCGCCATCGCTCAGAAAGACTAGTTCTAAGAACCAATGACGCGTTCTGGGGTTAGCCCATGGAAGCCATTGACTTTTGATCCAGCCGGCAGACTTCCTCACACTGGTTCTCATTCTTCTCTCGGCAATAGTAGCCGGCAGACTCCTCGCGCCTTACATCGTTAAGATATTCACACACGCTCCGAGTCGCCTCGACCGGTTTCTAGACCCGGTCGAGAAAGCGATCTACCGGCTCTTGGGCGTGGCTCCGAGCCACGGGATGGGCTGGAGGGAATACTTCCTCTCAGCCCTCATAGTCAACATATTCCAGATGATTCTCGCATTCATCATCTTCGTCTTCCAAGGCGGACTGCCGCTCAACCCGCAAGGATTCCCAGGGTTCAGCCTAGACCTGGCATTCATGCAGGTCATCAGCTTCGGGACAAACACGAACCTACAACACTACAACGGCGAGGGTGTCTGCAACCAGCTCCCGAACTGCTATCCTCTGAACAACACTCCCGGTCTCTCCTATCTTTCACAGATGACTGCAGTCCAGTTCCTACAATTCACAAGTGCCACGACTGGAATCTGCGTGGCGGCCGCGATGATTCGAGGCTTCGTCGCCAACTCCAGAGACATGGGAAACTTCTACACTGACTTTGTCAGATCTTTGACAAGACTGTTTCTTCCCCTCTGCCTTATCGCAGCACTGATCTTCGTAGGGCTAGGTGTTCCGCAGACGCTCAATGGCTACCGGATAGTTAGCACGTTGGAAGGTTCGACCCAGACGATCCTGGTGGGGCCCGTCGCCTCCCTTGTCAGCATCATGCAGCTCGGGACCAACGGAGGAGGATATTACGGAGCCAACTCAGCCTATCCTTTCCAGAACCCTAACCCTGCAAGTGACATCTTCCAGATTTTCTTGATGCTTCTGATACCAACGGCTCTCTGCTTCGTCTACGGGCAGATGCTGGGAAAGAAGAAGGAGGCCCGCCCAATCCTCTGGGGTGCCTACTCCCTCTTCGCAATCGACCTGCTCATTGCATTCATCCCCAATTACACTCTAAGTCGTGGAATGGAGGCGAGATTCGGCGGGTTCACAACCGCCGTCACTACAGGCTCTGTCAACTCAAGCCTATTCGGCAATCATCCCCTCGTAATCCTCTCTGCATTCATGGGGATGCTAATCCAGTCATCGCCCGGCGGGAAGGGCGTCGGAGTCATGTACATGGTGATGTACGTTGTCATCACCGTCTTCATCGTCGGCCTCATGTCCGGCCGGACCCCAGAATATCTGGGGATGAAGATCAACGCCCGCGACGTTAAACTTGTCATGCTCACCTTCTTGGTTCACCCTGTCATCATTCTTGTCCCCACTGTCCTCGCGTATGCGACGGGAGCGGCATCCGCCATCGGCGTCTCGACAGGCTCAACAGGGTTCACCCAAATCTTCTACGAGTTCACAAGCGCCGCGGCAAACAACGGCTCTGACTTTCTAGGCGCGACTGGAAACACCCCCTTCTTCAACATATCCACCGCGCTAGTCATGCTCTCTGGCCGTTTCATCCCGATCGGACTATTATTAGCCCTCGCAGGTTCAATGATGAATCGGAGGCGAACCAGCGAGATCGGACTCAGAACAGACAGCGCTACTTTCACTATCGTCCTCGTCGGAAGCATACTCCTTCTAGTGGTTCTCACATTCTTCCCCTTCCTGGCCCTCGGACCCATCCTAGAATTCTTCCAGAAACGAGTCAACGGATTCTGAAACAAGCATGCAGACAATGAGACACCTTAGCAGATCTGGTCTCCGGACAAGCCTCTTCTCCAGAAGAACGCTTCGCGATTCACTCATCCGGCTGAACCCGGCCCTTCTCTTGTCGAATCCTGTCATGTTCATCGTTGAACTCACATTCTTCGTCGTGGCCGCGATGGCCGTCTATCCTCCCGCCTTCTGGCCTGTCGCGAGCCTGGCTCTGCGAGTCTATTATGTCGAGATTGCTTTGATACTTCTCCTCACTGTATGGTTCGCTACTCTTTCGAACGCGCTCGCGGAGTCGCAGGCAAAGAACACTGCCAATAGTCTCCGAAGCTTGGAGTCTGAGGTTCAGAGCAAGAAGATACTCGTCGAGGGTGATGTGAGGAGGGTTGTTGCGACTCCCTCCACGGCGCTTCGTAAGGGGGACTTGATTCTGCTTGAGAAGAACGACGTTGTTCCGATCGATGCTGAAGTCCTTGAAGGAATAAGCATGGTGGATGAGTCTCTGCTCACCGGAGAGTCCACGCCCGTCCGGAAGGCTCCGGGAGACGAGGTGATCGGCGGCTCGAAGATCATCAGCGACAATCTGACCGCCCGGGTTACCGTCAACCCGGAGGAGACGTACATCAGTCAGATGATCAAGATGGTAGAATCATCCAAGAGACCTAGGACACCGAATGAGGTCGCTGTGACCATGGTGCTCGTTGGTCTAACCGCGATCTTCACAATAATCGTCTCCGCGCTTCTCGGTCTCTCCATCACCCTCAACCTCGCGATAGACCTATCTGTCCTCATCGCACTCTATGTCTGTCTCCTCCCAACGACGATAGGCGCTCTTCTACCCGCGATAGGCTTGTCCGGAATATCACGGCTTTACCGTAGGAAGATCGTGGCAAAATCTGGGAGAGCGGTCGAGAGAGCAGGTGACACGGACGTCATCATACTCGACAAGACAGGCACGATCACCGTGGGCAACAGGCAAGCCACGGAGTTCATCCCGTTCGAGGGTCACACATCCAAGGAAGTGGGTGAGGCCGCCTTTCTATCCTCCTGGCACGATGATACACCGGAAGGCCGGAGCCTGATACGGCTCGCGTACGAGGATGGTTTTGTCCCTCGAGAACTGAACGCCCTAGCAGTCTCCGAGGTCTACGAATTCTCAGCTAGCACCCGCACAAGCGGTGTAAAGATCTCCCAGGGATCCGGGTTCATGCTGCCGAAGGGAGACAAGTCGGGCCGGGAGCGAGGAAGATTGAGGCGAAAGTTCGAACCTCGCCAAGAAGCCGGTTCCGCGCCCTCGGAGGACGAGACGGAGATAATCAAGGGGGCCCCCGACGCGGTGAAGAAGATCGTCCGCACAGTGCCCAGCAATTATGACGAGTTGGTGAACCAGATCTCGAGCCGAGGTGACACGCCCCTAGCAGTAACGAAGAACAGGGAGGCGATTGGACTCATCAGGCTAAGAGACGTTCTCAAACCGGACATCAGGGAGAAGATCGAGTCGGTCAAGGTGATGGGGATCCGCCCGGTCATGCTGACCGGTGACCAGCCCCTGACCGCGAAGAGCATCGCGAACGAGGTGGGGATAGACGAGTACAAGCCGGAGGCCAAGCCCGAGGACAAGTATGAGATCGTGATGCGGGAACAAGCTGAGAACCGCGTTGTGGCGATGATCGGAGACGGCACCAACGACGCCCCTGCCCTAGCTGCTGCTGATGTTGGACTTGCAATGAACTCAGGCACCCAGGCGGCCAAAGAGGCAGCGAACATGGTAGATCTGGAGTCAAATCCAGCAAAGATCATAGAAGTGGTCATGCTGGGGAAACAATTGCTAATGACGCGGGGCGCGGTGACGACCTTCAGCATCGCGAACGATGTTGCGAAATACTTCGCGATCGTTCCGGTAATGTTCGCCTCTACCCTTCCCCAGCTGAAGGCCCTCAACATTCTCGGGCTGGGACTGAACACAGCGGTCTTGTCCGCTCTGATATTCAACGCGGTGATAATCCCGCTTCTAATCCCACTCGCGATGAGGGGTATACGGTTCAAGCCTACCAGCACAATGTCCCTCTTCATCAAGAACGCCCTCATCTATGGAGGCGGCGGAATAATAGTCCCGTTCATCGGAATCAAGCTCATCGACACAGCACTACTATCACTGGGAGCATAGGGAGAAGCCTTGAGCCTCACGAAAGAGATCGGAAGAAACTCCACGCCTGCGATTAGGCTAGCCGTAGTCTCTATGCTGCTCTGCGGGCTGCTATTCCCACTCGCAGTCACAGGATTTGCCCAGGTCCTGTTTCCCAGTCAGGCCAACGGCTCGATCGCCCACTTCACGACGAGCAACAGCAAGGCAGTTGGATCATATCTCATAGCTCAGAACTTCTCTGATCCGCTCCTATTCGAGCCGAGAAACTCATCACTCTCGGCATCCGGTGTGGACCCTGACATTACTCTACAAGATGCGATCGCTCAGGTGCCAAGAATATCAAACCTCACAGGTATCCCTCAGGGCGACATCAACGATATCATCAACCAGAATGTCGAAGGGACCTTCTGGATCTTTGGCTCCCCTTACGTCAACGTTCTTAGACTAAATCTCGCCCTAATACATAACTTCCAGACAATATACGAGCAGAAAGATCCGGGCCTCTTCGTCCTCTGAACCAAAGATAAAGCTCGAATTATCAGGTGAAGAACTATTCCTTAAGGAATAAACTCCGAACGGCGGGGCAAGACCCAATAGAATGGGCCACGAAAACCCGGGTTGATGACTAGTCCTCCGAGAATTACGCGTAGGAATTTGCTTCGTATTATTCTACTGGCTATTTTTCCTTGGCTCCCCGCCTATCTCTTTGAGAGGATCGACTTCTATTTCGGAATTAGCGGAAACATCTACTGGTACTACCAGCTCTCAGGCACTCGGCTTGAAGCTGACGTTGTCTCGTTTGCTCTAGGCGGAATACTCGTCGCCTACCTGCTTCGGCCTCGCTGGGCTGTAATCCAGGTGTTTCTTAGTGCAGCACTGATCTGGACATTGTTCTACGAGGCTTGTTCAACCTTCAGAACTGGTGGGTTGCTGCACTCGGGATGCTATCAGACGGGTCCTGACGGGCTCGCAGGTTTCAGGCTTATGGCGATGATGTTCAGCTTTGGAGCATTGCCGGCTATCGTAAAGGCAGCATCCAAACGTGACGCTCTCAACAGAACAGTGCGTCCGGCAATCGCACTTGCCGGGGGTGTCGTAATCACCGTAGTCATGGCCTGGTTCCCTTTGACCGCCTGGTTCTCCGGCGTAACATACCTTTCTACTCTCGTCGTCTTCCAAGGGTTAATCCTGGCCGGAGTTCCTCAGATGGCAACGGGAATGCTCGCCGCTCGAATTGGACGATCCCTCAAGATAGCCGCGTCCTCCGGAGTTGTCTCACTGCTGGCATTATCCGCGGGACTCTGGACTCTATCGTGTCCAAACTGTGATAGGAGCATCCTGTATCCTCTCGTCCCAAGCTGGGCGTTCTTTGCCTTTCTCGGCGGCCTTCTGGAGCTGGGTCTTCCCCAGAGATTCCGATTTTCATTGGGAGACAGTTGGCTGGGAAGGATCAGGCTTGAGGACCTCAGGCGGGTTGGAGTTGCGGTCGTCTTGACAGTGTGTCTCTGGACGCTCGTGGCCTACGGTTTCTGGGACCCGAGGGTCTTGTATGCTTCATCTATATCGCCTACGCGTGCGGACCTTACGCTGGGCCAGTCGAGCTACCCCTATGTGGCAGGTTACTATAATTCTACCCAGTACAGAATCTGCTGTCTCCAACTGGGAGTCAGCTTCGTCGAGGCCAATGTCCAGCTTCTGGCCCCGGACAATTTTCTGATGGCGGGCATGGGAGTACAGTCGCCAAACTGTTGTGTTGATGGTTGGGACCTTGGATGGCGGGCGGACGTCTTCCTATTGCCGAACAGCAGTCTGATCGTCTCAGGTTCTTCATGGACCACCTGTGATAGCAACGCGAATTGTGGAGGCTACTTCTGGCAACAACTGAGATATCATGCCCAAGTAAGGCTCAACCCTCAGAACATGTCTGCGCCCATCTATCTTCGAATGATGTGGGAACCTACCAACATCAACGGTCAAACCCTCTACCAAGCAAACTGGTACTACGACACCACAAACGTTTCCTGGACAAGGTTTGGAAGCTTCCTGCCGGACTTTCGAGAGGGACCCTACTTTGACATTGGAATCCCCGGAGGCGTACCAACAAATCTCCCCCAAGGCGCCACCTACTTCTATCAGTTCGGCATCGCGAGCAAGATTCCGGTCTCAGGCTGGAGGGTACTACTGCTCTACCCATCCTTCCAATATCAAGGATCGTGGAGAGTAATGGAGAGGGCGAACATCATCCAAGGAGATTACTCCTTCTGGAAGGCTGAATATCGCTGGGGTGGCGAACCCTATGAGGGAGTCACAGCACAAGCGAATCTGACAGACCCGAACATCCCACCGGGCACAGCATATTTCAACTATGACGGCCGAACAATGAGAGACAACGCCCCCTTATGGTAACTCAAACCCGACCATTCGCTCTTGACTCTCGGTCAGGTGGCAGTTACTTGGGCCTCGACGTGTGCAGCAACCGGATGGTGTCCCGTTATCCCATGCACTAGGTTTCGGACCCCGACAAGCAACAGGGCTAAGGCAAGGATGGCTGCTAGAATGCCCTCGCCTATCGATGCGTCTAGGATGACTATTCCCGCTAGAATTACGGTAACAGCCCCGATCGCTGCTATTGAGACCCTAAGCCAAGGGGGCGGGTGCCTAGCGACCCCGACCCCGATCTCAAAGGCACCTACAATCAAGAGCGCCAATGCGAGAATTGTGATCAGCGTAGCCACGCCGGCTTGAAGATCCAGCAACGCGGTGATACCTAGGACGACGGCTATTATGCCTCCAGCTGTATTCAGGGTTCGCAGGGTGGGAGGCAAGACGATGGCGGATACGCCAACTCCTATTCTGAAGAGCCCTCCGACGACCAGGCCTGCCGCTATCACTATGACCAGTGTGGTGACGGCAAATTGTGGATCGGCCAAGACGACCGTCGCTGTAGCTATTACGATGAGCCCGCCAATGATCTCAAGGGTCCGCCAGAGTCGTGATGCCTTTACCTCGAGCCCTGCCAAGCGTTAGCGGGCAGGGATCAAATCCGAATAGCTATTTAGCGCCTTTCCAGGCGATGACTGTTCGGTATCGAAAGGCCGTTCTTCTCAAAGGATAGAACCGGGGTGTCTGACGCCGCCTTCACGTCTCCTATATTCGAGAATGGAAATAGAACCAAACCCCTCTTCGGTTGCCCATAGCCATCTTTGCCTGTGAGAACCGCTTCGAAGTCTACCGGCAGACTGAAGTAATCGTTTCTGTCTCAAACAATACTCTCAGTCTTGTCCTTGGAATGTCCACAATATCAAAGGGGTATGTCAGCAGCGCGGGATAAGAACATCCGGTACCGGGCAATGTAATCTCGACATGAACAATCAGAGTATGACCCTTCCGGTCCACTTGAGAGATTCTCACAGCGTAACCAGAGCCTGTCCAACCCAAGAAAACCGCAAC
>Ga0209235_1001957_pt1 | contig 11411 bp, 11 predicted proteins | sample GraSoi013_1_20cm_4_FD_185817 | JGI IMG/M metagenome (GOLD analysis project Ga0209235, IMG submission 185817) | Grasslands soil microbial communities from the Angelo Coastal Reserve, California, USA - Sample 09_25_2013_1_20cm (SPAdes) (version 2) | ecosystem: Environmental > Terrestrial > Soil >...
ATGAAATGAGGTCAGGGGCGCGATGGGACCGAAGGGCTGGGAATCCTCCCGCAGGTCCAGCATCTTTCGAGGAGGTTGAGCAAGTACGAGTTCTGTATCAACAGGTTTCGTCATCATGGCCACGTCCTGCAAGGTCTCAATCAATCTGCCTCCCTTCTGAGCGTCTGAAACGTTCGCCTTGCTATACCCCCGAAGCAAACTGTACCTGAAATCTACAATCTCATCGAAACCCTTGCCCATCCACCGTTCAGGAGTGTCAAGAATCTCAGTGTCGCCGGAGATCGATGGCACCATCGGTCCAACAGAGACGTTTGGATACCCGAATCTTCCTACAAAGACCCCTGGTGGACTTGACCCTGCGATGGATTTCAAGTCGAATTCGGGATGGTGCGCTGCCAAAAAATCTGCTTTGACATGTATCGCACATTTCTTCTCTCCTGAGAGCCTCTGAACTCTCAGGCACATTGGACAGAGCGTTTCGAGGGATGATACGACGTCGTCACGTCCCGACACGCCTCGACCATACGAGCCGAACAAGTCCGTCAAAGCTTGACCATTGCTCTATAATTCCGGACATAGGGCCGAATTCTAGCCTTTATCCGATAAACCTGTTCCCGTTGATACTCTCGACGGGGAGTCCCGAGGGCTAGGGTCCTCAACACTACCAGAGAACGGTCTTCTCCGGTAGAGTTCCTACTCCTGAGTACGTCAATTGTAGAATACCTGGGGGGAGGGTCTTGTAATTTGCATTTGCCTGCGCAGAGACCCCGTTGTATGGTTCTCCTCCCCAACGGTAGTTCGCCTTCCAATATGAATGCCATCCCTGGATGATGTTGGCCCTCTCCATCAATCTCCACGAGCCATCAGGGTGTACGAATGATGGGTAGAGCAATTGCACTGACCAGCCCGGGACCGGGGTCTTGCTTGCCACTCCGAACTGGTAGAAGAAGGCGTAGGCCGAAGGATAATTCCCGACCCCGACAACCCCGATATCGAAGTAATGGCCTTCCCTGAAGTCTGGGACGAAGCTTCCAAACTTTGTCCATGGTTGTCCAGTGTAGTTGTAGTACCAGTCTGCGTGCCAGTTCGGTTGGTCGTACTGCCACATCATCCGGAGATAGACTGATGTTGAGATGTCCGTGGGATTGATAATTCGCTGCGTATGATACCTCAGATGTTCCCAGAATATTCCGCCACAATTCGCGTTTCCATCACAAGTCTCCCAGGTCGAGCCCGAAACCACTCGCGTCCCGTTTGGTAAGACGAAGAGGTCTGCTCTCCATCCGAAATCCCAACCGTCAATACAGCAGTTCGGTGATTGAACTCCCATGCCGGCCATTAGGAAGTTGTTTGGCGCCAGCGCTTTCAGGTCCACTTTAGTGAAGTTTACTCCGATTTGAACGCAGCAAATCCTGTACTGGGTTGAATTGTAGTAGCCTGCGACGTACGGATAGGTGGGAACTCCGAGTGTCAACTGTCCGGAGCCGGAAGAGATACTTGTGGCGTAGAGGACACTCGGGTCCCAGAACTGAAATGATACGAGGGTCCACAAGGAGAAGAGAAGGACCGCAGCGACTCCAACACGGCGGATGTCTTCCAATCTCCGATTGAAATGCCTCAATAGGCCGACACTCAGTTTTCTGGGGACACCGAGTTCCAGTACACCCCCGATCAGAGCGAAGAATCCCCACGAGGGAATGATCAGAAACAGTAGGCTCCTGTCGCAGGATGGACAGAGGAGCGGCCAGAGAAACCCGGACAGGAGAAACGCGGAAGTGGCGCCCGAAGCCGCGGCGACAAAGATGGACCTGCTAATTCTGGCAGCTTGAATCCCAACTGCTATCTCTGAGACTCCGAAGAGGAGTGCTGCCTGGAACGGGACGAGTGGCGAGAGATAGGTGACGCCTGAGAACCATGCCGTCAGCGGAAACCATGCCGTGACCACGGATGTGATGAATGCGCCGAATATCGCAATCCATGGCCGCAACTGCTTGTTCAGCTTGTCTTCCTTGTATGATGCTCGGACGAACGCGGGCAACGCTCCGAATGAAAACATCATTGTGCAAAGACGGACCCCTGCTAGACCGTCTGGCCCAAAGGAATAGCACTCCGACCTCCAAATCGTCCCAGCCAGATACGTGGGACACGCGAGATAGAATAGAACATAGATTAGCGAGGCACTGAGGAAGACTTGGACGACAGCCCAGCGCGGGCGGAGAAGATATGCAACGAGTATTCCTCCGAGGGCGAACGAGACTACATCGGCTTCAAGCCTTGTTGTGGAGAACCGGTAGTACCAGTAACCATTGTTGGTCTGTCCAAACCAGAAATTAGCTCTCTCAAAGAGGTACGCTGGTGCCCACGGGAAGATTGCGAGCAGTGCTCCACGAAGAATGTTCCGAAGAGTAAGACTCTGCAAAAGGCTCGCGGAAGAAAAACGTGGAAGTCGAGACTATTGACCCTTGCCCACGCAATTAGCCGCCATCATTCTCGTTGGAATATATTCTCTCTGGAATATTCTGTGCCTAGCCGACCGTAGGGCCCCAGACCGAGCTTTTCGTGAATACTTAGCATTTAAACGGATTACTAGGAGAACAGAATAGTTCCTACGCTCCACATGCACTTGCAGAGGTGAACATGTCGATTGCGAAGATGTATGATATGCGGTTCCGAAGAAGTCTCCCTATGGCTTGGAGGGTCAATTGGATCTCTCTATCACTGCACGGATTGCCATTACGTTGGACCTATTGTCCTAGAGACTGATGCACAGAAGCCATTTGCAGACCAGTTCGTGTCCTTCTGGGACATTGTAGAGGGAGGCAGCTTCTGGAGCGAGACTGGAATATCAAACCAAATGCTGTTCCAGATGTGATCGCTGGGCGCTGCAGCTTGCAACGCCTCTCCCTATTTTCTTAGCTGTTTCCCGATCATCATGAGGTCGGGCTGTGATTCGTATCCGAGGGCCCTGAAGAACTCATAGGACTGCTCGTTCCACTTGTAGACTTGCGCGTTCACCTTCTTCGCTCCTTTGGCAACGAGACGCTTTTCGACCTCGCGAACGAGTCCCATTCCGATTCCCTTCCGTTGATGTTCGGGCTTCACGGCGAGGTGGTAGATCCAACCACGTCTTCCGTCCCAGCCTCCGATTACACTGCCCACGATCTCATCGAATTGTTCAGCAACTAAGAACAAATCTGGGTCTCGTTGGAGTTTCAACTTGACATCTTCAAGTTCGTCTCCGGGACGTAAGATCAGGCCAGCAACTTGCCAGAGGGTACGTACAATGGTATAGTCTTGGATCTTGAATTCACGGATCTTCATGATTTCTTTAGCATTCGCTTTGTCCAATCGAGCTGTCTCTCAAGATTAAGGGCGTATTCTTTCAGCATGAACTGGATTTCTTTGGGCGGAATCTTGTCCCTCTTCGATTCGAGAATTCCCCGGAGAAACGCTAGCTGTCCAGTCGTCATGTGAGTGAACATTGTTGGAATGTTGTTCGGATCGACCAGTTCTATGATTATGGACCTCATCGCTCCCCAGTTTTGTCCAGTTTTCAACAACATCGCGCCGGACTGCTGCAACAACGCGCGCCCTTCGGCAGTGATGTGATAGATGCGTTGGGGCTTTCCCGTCTTCTTGTGGGATTCTGCCTTGATGTATCCCCCCCTCACCAGTTCCTTTAGAATTGGATAGATGGACCCGGCTCCGGGCCTCCAGACGCCCTCAGTCTTGCTCTCGATTTCCTGCAAAAGATCGTATCCATGCGCCGGCCTCGCTGCAATTCTGTGCAAGACGTAGAGACGTAGAAAACCTCTGGGAATCCCTTGCGGGTGCGCAAGAGCGCCGTGAATTGTTGGGTGTCTGATTGTCGTTTCCCCAGAGCCAGGCATAAGTCTTCTTTGCATTAGGCCGCCCTTCGCTAATAAACCCGCTTCGCGAAGAATTCTTTATATAAATCCATATCGGATGCGATATATCTAATACGATAGAGGAATAGAGAGTTGCCGGCAGTCCAAGTTGAGAACCTAGTAAAAACATACGGGGATGGTACCCAGGCCGTTAAAGGGATATCTTTCAAAGTCGATGAAGGCGAGTTCTTCGGATTTCTCGGACCGAACGGTGCCGGAAAGAGCACCACAATCAAGATCCTTACCACTCTCCTTCGGAAGACCTCCGGCTCGGCAAACGTCGCTGGGCATGATATCGAGCATGATGCTCAAAAAGTCCGCAAGCTGATCGGCGTTCAGATGCAGGACACGGTCATCGATGAAGATCTGACTGGGCGAGAGAACCTGATGCTCCAAGGTCACTTACAGCAGATGCGCGGAGAAGAGTTGAGGGAACGGGTAAACGAGCTTCTCAAGATCGTTGATCTAGGGGATGCAGTCGACAAACGGGCAGCTTACTACTCAGGTGGAATGAAAAAGAGACTCGACCTTGCCTCCACGCTTGTTCACAGGCCGAAAATACTCTTTCTAGACGAGCCCACAACTGGCCTGGACCCTCAGTCAAGGGCAACAGTATGGTCGTATCTCAAGGATTTGAACCAGCAAGGAATCACGATATTCATCACAACACAATATTTGGAAGAGGTAGACCGCCTGTGCCGCCGACTCGCCATCCTGGATCACGGCGAAATCGTTGCACAAGGAACCCCTTCGGAACTGAAGGCGGAGATCGGGGCCGACCGTATCACGCTAGGGTTTGAGAGCGGAAACCCAGGGAACGGGAATCTCAAGGACAAGGCCAAACAAGTTCTCAGCAGTTTAGGGGGAATTACCGAGATCGTCGATTCTGACGAAGGGATTGTTATCTACGCTAAGAACGGCGGTTTCTTGGTTCCTGACATCGTACGTGCATTTGACACTGCAGGGGTCAAGCTCTCTTCCATCGGAGTGTCGAGTCCGACTCTCGACGATGTGTTTCTCAAACACACGGGAAGAAGAATTAGGCCCGAGGAAATCGACAAGTCAAGGGCTTCAGGAATGTTCGGCCGGAGAAGGAGGTAGACTGATGAGATGACTCTCGCCTCTGATTCTTACTACATGTTCCTTCGCTGGATGAAGAAGCTCGTACGAAACCCCATCTTGCTCTTCTTCTCGCTCTTTCAACCAATAATATTCCTCGTCCTGTTCACACAACTATTCAGCTCATTCGGTTCACTCCTAGGAGGAATAAACTACACTGTGTTCGCCACCGCGGGCATCGTTCTTCAGAATGCTTTTTCGAGCGCGTTTCAATCTGGCACCGCGGTAGTGGACGATATCAAGTCCGGTTTTCTCACCAAGATGCTCGCCACTCCGGCTAGTCGCGCTTCCATTCTCCTGGGTAGACTCCTGAGTGATGCTTTCCGAGTTTTTGCGCAATCGCTCATCATACTCGTACTAGCCTACGGTCTGGGGGTCTTTCCTGTTACAGGCTTCATAGGATACGTTCTAATCCTGTTCACCGTGGCATTCTTTGGCCTTGCCTGGTCAGGAATATCACTTGCACTCGGACTCAGGACTAAAAGCGCTGAAACGGTGTTCGGAATAGCTGGAACTTTGACCTTCCCTCTTCTCTTCATGAGTACAGCGCTTATGGACAAAAGTTTGATGCCGGATTGGATGAAGCCCGTGTCCGCGTACAATCCGATTAGCTTCGCGGTGAACGCGATTCGCGATCTCATAATGAAGGGATACCACTGGGACTCGTTTTTGCTATCTTTCGGAGTAATATCATTGATAGCAATCGTAACGATGGGCGCAACGTTCTACGAGTTCAGGAAAGTAGTCAGCTAATAGAATCCGCGACTAGGGAACGTTTGCGCACGGTCTCTCCTTCTTAGACGCTAAAGTCTGCTATGATTGGGTCCAAGAACTCCAGTATGTCTCGGGTCTCGAGTTCTACAAGCTTGTCAGGATCCCCTCCACCAGCGATGCTTCTTGCGTTTCTCTGGACGGTCGGATCGAGCAGGATTCGGCTGATCTTGTTGAACGGTGGTACTCCACCCACCGGATACCCTGAGTGCTCTAGGACCTCGTCCGGCTGGGCTAGACGCACGTCCTTGACCTTGAGCAGAGTCTTGACTTTCTTGTAACTGATTTTGTTTTTCGCTGGGAGGATCGCTAGTATGGGTTTTTTGTCTGAGCCTACGAGGACGATGGATTTGATGATTCTGTCTGCAGAGACTTTTCTCGCGGCTTCTTCGACGGTTCTGACTGGCTCATCAAACTCTATGAAGCGATGCCAGATTCCTTTTGAAACTAGACTAGCTCGGAGAGACTCCGAATAGTTTGGTTTAGCCTGACTCAATTTCCACATCTCAACGTTGTCCGAGTGTGGAGAGGAATCTTGTCGCCTCTCTCGGGGATCTCAGCCTTACGACTGCGAGATGAGAGTTCTCTGGTCTGTTTAGAAGAGTTGGGTATTGCCTCCGACGTCTTCGATAGGTTCGGATAGCCCACATGAACACGGAGTCCCGTGTGAACAATCCTCGAATGTGTTCTTGATTTTCGTTCCATAACTTCTCGCGAGTGAAGATTCTCCTGAGGGTCCGTCTGGCTAACCTATCGATGATTGTTCTGAAGGGGTAGTCCAACCAGACAACTGTGTCCGCCCGGCTCCAGACAATATCCCGGACCTGATGATAATTTCCGTCAACGACCCAGAGGTCGCCTTGCAATGATTGCTTGACACGTTCTCGGAAGAGATCGTTAGGCGCTTCTACCCAGTTGGGCTCCCAGTGGAGAGCATCGAGCTCGACGTGTGGAACACCAAGGAGTTGGGATGCTTTGCGGGCAAACGTGGTCTTGCCGGAACCGATCGTTCCAACGACCGAGATTCGTCGATGCGAGAGCTGCGGGCTTCTAGGAATCTGCTTAAATCCACTGGAACCCGAGTCAAGCGTGAGCACCTTTCATTTCCACGGAGAAAAGGGATAGAACTTGTCGTCAATCGAGGATCCTCTGCTAAAAGAAGTATTGGCCGCTTTCAAGGAGGACGCGGCCCATATGGCTGACGACCTGCTGAGAACAATCACTACCCAGGCTTTGATTGCCGCCTTTGCTCTCCTGTTAGCCATATCGTCGTTACTGAGGCTGCTCTTCTTCGTATATTTCGCTCAGTCAGGGGGAGTTGGGTTCCCGATGCGAGCGTCAGTGGACGCATCAGCGGTAGTGGAGACAGCTCTGACAGTTGTCTTATTCCTGCTTTCTGTAATCTCCATCTACAGCCTATTAGGCCTACGAAGAAGATATTCCAGACTGTTGGCCGTGGCTGAGAAGCTCGGCCGATGAAAAGTGCCCCTCTCACCGGAAACAAGGAAAGAGGCAGAGAAGCGACTGACGGTCCTGAAGATGATAGAGGTTTTTGCCGACAAGTGTCCAAAGAGCACACTGCTCAACGGACCGTTCGGTGGAGATGACAAGGCGTTTGATAGGCTGCTCGGACCCAGCGGCATTCTCACCAGGACATCATTGATCCTAGCCAGCACTGATGGCAGAGTCACACACTACTCTCGAACGGACGCAGGCAAAGTCTACCAACAAGTCCTCGACATGCAACTAAACTTCCTCGACCCCTACACGGGCGGAGAAGTCTGGAAGAAGTGATCAAGGTGAACTCGCCTGCCGCGACTATGGTTTCAGGACTTGATTGGAAAAAATGGGGAATTTGAACGAAGACGTAAGTGTGTTGACTAAGCGGCTAACCTAGTGAAGCCAGGGTGCAATTGTGCGCGCCAGTGGTTGCGTTGGTTGTGCTCGTACTTTGTTGTGTGGCGCCTGTTGAACTACCGCTAGCTGCAAAGGTAGCGCTGATCGCAAAGGCTGTAGCACCCGCGCCTACCCCGACCAAGAGGACCAAGAGTAGCACTGACCGAAGCGAAAATCCCCTCGATGACCAGGGTTGAATTTCATTCTCCAATATTTTCACCTCTACTATTCTTCCTGCACGCCGGACATCATGATCATTCTCCTAGGAGTCAGCTTAAATCCGGACCGTTCATGGCTCGAATGATTGCACTATTGTGGTGACGGTTAGTGCGGAGGCCTTTCTGCCTAAAGGCCTTTGAATCCTCTTTGAAGATCGTCAAGTAGATCTTCAACGTCCTCTATTCCGACGCTCATGCGTATGAGAGTGTCCTTGATTCCCTGCTCCTTTCTTCTCTGACGCGGGATGCTGGCATGGGTCATGCTAGCCGGATGTTCGATGAGAGATTCAACTCCTCCAAGACTTTCTGCCAAGGTGAAGACGCTAAGTTTTGTCAGAAGTTTTTCGCATTCTCGGAATCCTCCTTTGAGTTCGAAGCTCAGCATTCCACCGTAGCCTCGCATCTGGCGCTTTACGACATCGCGTTGTGGATGATCTGGTAAGCCGGGATAGTAGACTTGTTCTACCTTGGGTTGTTTCAGGAGGAACTCGCTGATCTGTTTCGCGTTGGAATTGTGGCGATCCATCCTAACAGCTAATGTCTTGATTCCTCGTAGTACGAGCCAGCAGTCTAATGGTCCTGGGACAGCTCCGACGGCGTTCTGCAGAAACTTGAGACGCTTACCAATATCAGCGTCCGCCGTGATCGCGGCACCGCCGATCAGGTCGCTGTGGCCTCCGAGGTATTTCGTTGTGCTGTGGACGGAGATATCGGCGCCAAGCTTCAACGGGTTCTGAAGATACGGGCTTGCGAAGGTGTTGTCGACGACTAGCATTGTGTGATTCTTCGTCGCGATCTTCGAGATGGCACGAATGTCCACGACTCTCATCAGCGGGTTCGTGGGCGTCTCGATCCAGATCATCTTGGTATTCTTTCGAACTGCCTTCTCCACATTGTCAGGAGACCTTGGGTCTACGTAGGTGAATTGTAGGCCGTAGTTTCGTAGAACTTGGTCGAATAGCCGGTAGGTTCCCCCATAGATGTCGTCTCCGGCGACTACGTGATCTCCTTTTCGCAGAAGCATTAGGACGGTGGTTGTCGCGGCGAGGCCTGAGCTGAAGGCGAGACCGACCTTCCCATCTTCCAGCGCTGCTAAACTCTGTTCTAGAGCATTACGGGTTGGATTCGCGGTTCGCGAATAAACATACTTGCCCTCGCGTCCGGGTTTAGCTTGCATGTACGTTGAAGTGAGATAGACGGGAACGGTGACAGAGCCTGTGGCGGGATCGGGGTCCTGTCCCGCATGGATGGCTGTGGTCGAGAACCTCATGATGATAAGCGGTGAAACTGGGCGCTGATTTAACATCTCTTTTTTAACAGACTTGGACACTTTCTCGTAGGAGTCGTTGGCATCGTGGCGTTTGTCAGACTCGTCGAGGGAATTTTTGCAGCCAAGGCAACATTCGAAGTTGTATCCAGGGATACCCTAAACAACCATTCATTGAGGACTCTAGGGTTTCCGTATGAAACTGTAACCTGAGACCCTCCAAGTCTTCGAAACGCCTTTGCGAACAATCTCGAGGTGGATATGGTTAATAGTGAATGGAAACGACTAATGCTAGTGCGATCTCTTGACCCCTATCAGTTGTCGTTCAGTAGTCCTCATCATTCTTTCTTTGGCAGTATTTTGGAGTGTTCCTGCGATCAACGCAGGACCAACTCTGACGAGCTTGATTCCTAGGAATTTCGAAGTCAATGCGATGGCCGTTAGCCCGAGTGGAGATGTGGCGGCTGGTAGCTTTTACGCCATGGATCCGAGTGTGATTCCCTGGGATCTTACTAATTCGATCTACAGATATGTTGGAGTGACTCTGATCGTTAGCAACTCAAACACCACGACACTCGCAAGCACGATCGGGATAAACGTACCAACCTCCCTTCCTTCTCTGCTTCCTTTCAAGGCCATTCTGATCATTCAAGGTGTGCAATTGAATACACCACAGATAGCCTCGGACATTGCCCAAGTTTTCGGAATGCCCTCGGGGTCATTTGTCGCCCTTACCTCGAACCCGGTCAGCCTTCCGCTGTCAGTTTTCGGGGCCGGACTGACTTCCACTCTTTACTCAAACTTCGTTAACAAGTTGGTACAGGGAACAAGTAACAAATCGCTGGTTATTGGAAAGTACACGGCCTCGCTACTAGAGCAGTCTAGTTCAGGGATTATTTTCAACAGCGTGGAATCCCTCACTTATCCACTGGGTGGCCTAGTTACCGCAACGTCATTGAGTCAGGGGATCTTCGGCACCTCATTCGACATTGCCTTGGGGGTCAATTCGACGGGAGTGATTGTGTTGCAAAAGAACCGCATGGACTTTTCACAAGCAACCGATCACACTCTGAACTTCGCGTCAGTCCTAGGGCTAACAACGGCGCTGAAATCCACCACAAATGAAACCTTCGTAACAGTCTTACCAGGAGGCGCTCAAGTGACCAGTTTTAGCCCATCTACCATGGTGATCCAGTCGAGTCCCACTGCCACCCTCATCCTAGGTCTATTCCCGTGGGTAGGTTCGGCAGAGAGAACGCTGCCAGACGTATCTGTCACCTTCCACTATCCTGCTTTCGACTCGCCAGTTCTCAGCGCATCCTGGACAACATTGCCCACGCCTTTCTATGTAGGTCAGAACTTCACCCTCTCACTAAGCATAGCCAATACCGGCGCGATGAACGCTCAGAAACTTCACTTTGATTTGTTCTACTCCGAGGCATATTCCTGGGACCATCCCAGTTATTATGGCAGCAGAAGTGGTACCATATCGTATGACGTTAGTTCAATTACCATTGGAGGTGTCGACACTCAGAGCTTCAATTTCTTGGCCCTCTCACCAGATGCCGGATTTACTATAAGCGCATCATATTTGGACGACAATAGCTTCGCTTACTCCTGGAACACCGTCTTCTCGGTTGCAGCCGAGGTCAAAACCGGACCATTAACCGTAACCAAGAGCGTGAACCCTACGAATCCGGTCTATGGACAGACCGGAAATATCTCCTTCAGCATTACCAACAACGATCCGTCGGCGACCTTCTGGAACATGATCGACCTCACACCAGAAGCAACTTTCTTTCTCTACCCCAATGGCATAGGAGGAGGTCCCACACCGAGTAACGGAGCCTGTCCGAACATATACAATCTTGAAGCTAATACTACACAATTCTCATTCCAACTCTCTGATTATTCTACATACTGTGGCTCCGGTGTTGTTACCCAACTCTGGGTTGGCAATCAGACAAGCTTGTACCCTGTTGCACTACAGGGAAGCATCCCTCTAGGGCCTGCAGATACCTGGGCCCCGGTACTTCACTTCCCGGCAGGTGCGGCGCCTAAGCTCTTCGGCTCGATAACAATTCAGTTGATGCTCCAGAACTACGGGTTGATCACGTATTCCAGCCAGATAGCAATTACGGGGCCTCTTCCTTCGCTCGGAGACCCTAATGCCTCCTACCTCGGCCTAAACTGCTCCCTCTGCCCGGTGGGTAAAGGCGCTTGGTCTCCTGC
>Ga0209235_1001960_pt1 | contig 11406 bp, 10 predicted proteins | sample GraSoi013_1_20cm_4_FD_185817 | JGI IMG/M metagenome (GOLD analysis project Ga0209235, IMG submission 185817) | Grasslands soil microbial communities from the Angelo Coastal Reserve, California, USA - Sample 09_25_2013_1_20cm (SPAdes) (version 2) | ecosystem: Environmental > Terrestrial > Soil >...
GATGTCGGCGAGAAACCGCTCGCGGTGCTCCGTCATCTCCCGGATCGTCGCGGGTGGCGCCACAGTCTGGTAGTGACGCGCACCCCACACAATCATCTCGACAAGCACGGGCGCGAGGGCGAGCCCCTTTGTCGTAAGCCGATAGACCAACCGCCGCGCGTCAGCAGCATCGCGCCCCTTCCCGATGACGCCTTCCGCCTCCAGGCGCTGCAGGCGGTTCGCCAGAACGTTGGTGGCAATCCCTTCCCCCCCGGCCAGGAAGTCCTTGTACGTGGTGCGCCCCTTGAACATTAGGTCGCGTACAATGAGGAGCGACCATCGGTCGCCCAGGACCTCAAGTGTTGCGTTCAGCGGGCAGTCGGAGCGCCGCTCGGCTACGACCCTCTTCTTCATGGCCGAAGCCTAATTCCATTGACTTGCGGTTGGCAAGCGAACTCATAAATTGCTTGCACAACGCAAGCTATCGCGAGGGATCATGAGGAAACACGTCTTGGCGGTACTCGTCTACGTCGTTGCCACCTTCGCGACGCAGGCGGTGTCGCATTTCGGCGTCAACGCTGCGCATTACGCCGCAGTCACCTATCTCCGGGCGCAACCTCTCTTCGCCCTCGGCATCCTCTCTATGCTGATCCAAGGGAGTATCATGGCGTATCTGTACGCGCAGGTGCCGGGGGCCGGACGGTCGATCGGCCATGCGGTTTTCTTCGCCTGGCTTGTCGGCGGCATTCTCGTGAGCTACGAGGCGCTCGCTGAGGCTGGGAAGTACAACGTGCCAGCGGTAGGGTCGTGGATCGCAGTCGAGCTAGGGGCGGGGGTTGTACAGTTCACGCTCTACGGGGCGCTGCTCGGTTGGGTGCATCGCGCGCGTGTGCCGCAGGCCAGGTAAGCGCCTGTCTGCGGGTAAGCACCTGTCTGTAGGACAGAGAGGGTGCAATCGAACTTCACGATCAAGGAGTTCGGACGTCACTTCCTCGGGCGCAAGCGCTAGCCCCCACACGCCGCCTTGTAGGCACCCTCGAAAATCATGACCCACGCCTGACGGTAGCCGCCTTGGACCATCTTGGCGACGTCGCCGAGCGCTTCCCAGTTGCTCTGCTTGAGCTCGACGCGGGTCCGGTCGTCGGCTAGTGCGGTGAAGCGGACCTCGACCGTGCTAAAGCCCGGGTTCTTCTCGGTCGGGTGCGGGATGTGGAAGTCCATGTTCAGGTAGCCGTAGGGGTCGTAGGTCTTGATCGTGCCCCACAGCTGCTCGTGGCCGTCGGAGGCGACCTCGACGATCTGGCCGCCCTCCCTCGCGTCGACGCGCAGCGCCTTCACGGTTTGGCCGCGCATTACGGAGGTTGCGAACTTGTCCTTCGGCCACCAGCTGCCCATGTCCATGAACACGGTGAACGCTTTCTTCTGGTTGCAGGGAACCTCGATGGTCTTCACGAGGGGCTCGAGCATGTCATTCTCCTTTAGGGCTCGTCCTTCATCCGTCGCGCGATCTCGGCGCTGTACGCGTTCAGGACGTCGGACCAGAATCTCTCGAGATATCGCCGCAGCTCATCCAGACCGTCGCGCCGCACCGAATACACCCGGCGATTGCCGCGCGGCTCGACGCGCACCAGCCTCGCCCCCTCGAGCACCTTCAGGTGCTGCGACACGGCGGGCCGGCTCACTGGCTGGCCTTCCGCCAACTCACCCACAGTCTTGGGCTGCTTGCGCAACGCCTCGAGGATGTGGCGGCGGGTGGGGTCTGCCAGCGCAGTAAATACTTCTGCGTAAGCCATTACTTACAGTAAGTGATGACTTACGGTGTGTCAAGCTGTGTGGGCCCTTAACGTGAGGGCCCTTGACGTAGCATTACGATCGTCATATTAGTACCAGATGCGGTACCCGCCCGGCCACAAGCAACGGACCCACCAGCGGATTCTCGACACCGCCGCCCGTCTGTTCCGCAAACGCGGTTATGCCGCGACCGGCGTCGATGCCGTCATGACGTCGGCCGGGCTGACCGCCGGCGGGTTCTACGCCCACTTCCGCTCCAAACAGGCGTTGCTCGCCGAGGCGCTCGAGCTCGCCTTCCAGCGATCCCGCGACCACTGGCGCTCGCGGCTCCAGGGCCGAGAGGGCCCCGCATGGGTGCGCGCGCACATCACGTCCTATCTGAGCCAGGAGCATCGCGACGCGGCCGAGCACGGCTGTCCCATGCCGGCCCTCGGCGCCGAGATCGCCCGGCTGTCCCCGACGTCGCGAGAAATCTTCGAGCAGCACCTGAGCCGCCTCGTCGCGGCCCTCGGGTCGAAGCTCGATCCCCGGTCGCCCGACGCGACTCCCGCCATCCCGGCGGTCGCGCTGTGCGTGGGCGGGCTGCTCCTGGCCCGCGCCGTGAAGGACCGGGCGTTGTCGAATCGGATCCTCGACGAGTGCCGCGCCGCCGCGCTGCAGCAGATCGAGACCACCGCAGGGTTGGGAGGAACGTCATGACTCAGACGGTATTGATCACTGGCGCGTCGTCGGGAATCGGTCGGGCGACGGCGCAGTTGCTGACAGAGCGAGGATTCACGGTTTACGGCACGGCCCGCCGGCCTCACCGGGCAACGCCGGAGCAATTCCGGCTGTTGGCGCTCGACGTGCGCTCGGACCACTCGGTGCGGGCCTGCGTGGACCAAATCCTGTCGCAGACCGGCCGGCTCGACGTGCTCGTCAACAACGCCGGATACGCGCTCACCGGCGCGTCGAGCCGGGATTCGTCCACACACGGATGACCGAAGCCGCGCAGCTCGTGGCGGGACCGCTCCCCGCCTACGAGGGACCGAGGCGCCGCGTGGTTGCGGCGATGGGCCGTTCCGTGGAGCGGGGCATTGCCCCTGAGCAGGTTGCGCGCTGCGTGCTCCGGATCGTCGAGAGTCGAGCGCCGCGGCTGCGCTACCGGGTGGGAGCCGAAGCGACGTGGCTCCCGCGCTTGAAGAATGCCGCGCCATGGACGGTGGTTGCCGCGGGCGTGCGCCGCCGCTTCGCGGTGGACGCGGCGACCTGACCCAAGCACGAGAGGAGGTTCGGTGCGATGGCTACGACCGAGTTGCAGACGTTCCTAGGCGTGTGGGACGCCGAGGCCCAGAAAACCGCCGCGTTGCTGCGCGCGCTGCCCGCGGGCCAGTACGACTTTCGGCCCGACGCGGGCGCCCGGTCGCTGGGCGAGCTCGCCTGGCACCTGGCCGAGGCGGACGCGTACGTGAGCTGGGGCATCGAGCAAGGCAAGTTCGCGCCGGGCGCCAAGGCACCCGGCCTCGAGCGGCCCCGGTCGATCGAGGCGCTCGCCCCGGGCTACGAGCGGGTGCACGCCGACGCGGTGGCACGCGTGCGGCGGCTGGGCGCGGACGACCTGGACCGCCGGCTCACGTACTTCGATGGCAAGGAGCGACCGGTTCGGGACCTGCTGTGGTCGGCGATGCTGTTCCATAACATCCACCACCGCGGCCAGCTGTCGGTGCTGTGCCGGCTGGCCGGCGGCACGGCCCCCGGGATGTTCGGTCCGAACCGCGAAGAGATGGCGCGCTTGCGGAGCCGGGCGGGAGGGTAGCCTATCGTCAGTCCATAAAGCTGGCGTCGCTGCTGTTCGGCTCGACTGGCGCTGTGGGGATTTTTGTGGGTAGACACGGCCGGATCCGAACGGACTCTCGCGACTCGGCGCGATCTTGCCGTTTCGCTACGTCGTCTGGGAGCTACCTGTTGGGGAGATCGCCGGACAGGAACGGAAGAGGATGGACCGATTTTGCAGACCTCTGCCTTACCACTTGGCTACGGCGCCAGAGGAAGGGTAAGGTCGCTACTCAAAGGGAGTTCTTCAAGTCTGTACGTGGCTTGCCGGCGATCATCGCTGTGCGCCCGCAGCGCACAGGAGAAAGGCACTATACTTCTCCCGTGCTCCGGATCTCGCACGCCCCGCTCGCATACCGCGCCGTCGCACTCGCGGCGATCATATCGGTCGGCTCGACAGGGACGGGCTTACCGATGTGCCTGAGCCTGTTGGCGCAGGCCGCGGCCCCGTGCGAAATGCACGCGGCGCACCCCGGAGGCGTCACACACCAGCACGCAGCGCAGCTCTCCGCGCTCGTCGCACAGGCGCCGGGGCAGGCCTGCCACCAGGATGCAGCCGGGCTCGGCTGCACCGCTGGAACCGCATGCCCGACCGCCGGCGCAGCGACGCCTGCACGGACCAGGGTGTCGGTCGCCCTCGCTGCGGCGTCCTGCTTCGGACTGGCAGGACCGGACTCCGGATTCGCATCCTTCCTCGCTCCACCGCTCTCTCCACCGCCTCAAGCCTAAGTCGGCTATTCCAGCTGTCGTGCGTCCGCCCCGCGAGACCGGCGCGCGCTTGCGACTTTGGCTTGAGGAGATCTGGATATGCGAACCATTCTCGGCGGCTCGGTGGCCGCGGCGCTGGCGCTCGTCGCCGGCACGACTGGGCCGCTCCGGGCGCAAATGGATATGCAACACCCGATGGAGATGCGCGCAGGGCCCCTCGGCATTCCGGAGACGCGCATGGGATCCGGCACCTCATGGCTTCCCGACGCCTCCCCGATGCACGCCGCCCATATCATGCTCGGCGACTGGACGCTCATGGTACACGGCAAGGGTTTTTTTCAATACGATTGGCAGGGAGGATCCCGCGGCAGCAACCAGCTGGGCATCGTCAACTGGGCGATGGCAATGGCAAGCCGACCGCTCGCGGGCGGCCAACTCCAGCTCCGCGGGATGGTGAGCGCCGAACCGTGGACCATCGGCAGCCGGGGCTACCCCTTGCTCGGGCAGTCGGGGGAGTCCTACCAGGGGGCGCCGCTCCACGATCGCCAACACCCCCACGACCTCTTCATGGAGCTCGCGGCACTCTATGAACGCCCGGTGGCTCGGCATTTCGCGCTCTCGCTCTACCTCGCCCCGGTCGGCGAACCGGCGGTGGGCCCCGTGGCCTTCCCGCACCGGCCGTCCGCCGCTGATGATCCGCTGGCGCCGATCTCCCATCACTGGCAGGACGGCACCCACATCACGTTTGGGGTCGTGACCGCGGGGGTCTTCACTCGGAGCGCCAAGCTCGAAGCATCCTGGTTCAACGGCCGGGAGCCGGACGAGATTCGGACCAACTTCGACTACGCGGGCCGGAGGCTCGATTCCTACGGCGCCCGTTTGACCGTGAATCCCGCACCGCGCTGGAGCGTGTCCGCCTGGTACGCCTACCTGAGAAGTCCCGAAGTGCTCAACCCCGATGAGTCCCTCCACCGAATCGGAGCGTCCGCGCTGACCACCCAGCCGGTGGGCACCAAGGGGACGTGGTCGAGCGCCCTGATCTACGGCGCGAACGACCAGATTGGGTCGGGGCGAGTCGCGAGCAGCGTCGTGTTGGAGAGTACGTTCGATCTGGACGGAACCAATGCCTGCTTCGGTCGCGTCGAGTACGTGAGGAAGAGCGCCGCGGAGTTGGTCATTCCATCAGTGCCCCCAACGACGCGGTACGCTGTCGGCGCGCTGGCGCTTGGTTACCAGCGCATGGTCGGCACCGTCGCCGGGCTCGCTGCTGGGGTGGGTGTGCGCGGTTCGCTCAACTTCGTGCCCTCGAGCCTCGAGGCGGCGTACGGCAGCCGCACGCCGGCTGGAGTGGCGATGTACCTCCAGGTGCGGCCGGCAGGCGCTCGGGAAGGCGATATGAAGATGCATGAGATGCCGCACATGCACGGAGGCTCTCATGACTAATCACCATGGCGCGCACATGGTACGGGACATGCTGCGGCGCTTCATCGGATCGGCGATCCTCACCGTCCCGATCGTCCTCTACTCGCCGCTCGGCACCTCGCTGTTCGGCCGCGAGCTCGCGCCGCCGTTCGGGCTGCCGCACAATCTGCTCGGCTTCGTCCTGACGTCGATCGTCGTCTGGTGGGGCGGGTGGCCGTTCGTGTCCTCGGCGTGGCGTTCGCTGCGGCGCGGCGAGCTCACCATGATGACCTTGATCGCGACTGGGATACTCGTGAGCTACCTCTACTCGGTTGCCGTGACGTTCGGGCTGCCGGGCGAGATGTTCTACGACGCCGCCGCGATGCTCACCGCCTTCAGTCTGCTGGGCCATTGGCTGGAAATGCGGAGCCGTGTCGCGACCGGCCGAGCGGTCGAAGCGCTGCTCGAGCTCGCCCCGCCCACCGCGCGACGGGTGCGGGAGGGACAAGAGGAGGACGTGCCGCTCGACGCCGTCGCGGTGGGCGACATCCTTGCAGTTCGGCCCGCCGACACCGTCCCGGTCGACGGTGTCGTGACCGAGGGCTCGAGCTACGTCGATGAATCCATGCTCACCGGGGAGCCGGTCCCGGTCGCGAAACGACCGGGCGACCAGGTCGTAGGCGGGACACGCAATCAGCAGGGAGCCTTTCGGTTCCGCGCCACCAACGTCGGAGCCGACACCGCGCTCGCTCGCATCGTCGCGCTGGTGCGGGAGGCGCAATCCTCGAAGGCGCCGGCGCAGCGGCTGGCGGACCTCGCCGGCAGGTACCTGGTGATCGTGGCGCTCGCGGCCGGCGTGGTCACCTTCGCGGCGTGGCTCGCGTTTGGACACCAAGGCGTCTCATTCGCGCTGTCGGCGGCTGTGGCGGCTGTGGTGATCGCCTGCCCGGACGCGCTCGCGCTCGCGACTCCGACGGCGATCACGGTCGGCGTGGGGCGGGCAGCCCGTGCCGGCGTGCTCTTCAGGAACGCAGCGGTGCTCGAGGCGGCTGCTCGGGTGGACACGGTGGTGTTCGACAAGACCGGTACGCTCACCGAAGGTCGGCCATCGGTCACGGATATCGTGGCTGCGGGGGCGGGAGAGGCCGAGCTGCTCCGGCTCGCGGCCGCAGCGGATGCGCAGTCGGAGCACCCACTCGCCACGGCCCTGGTCGAGGCTGCCAAGCAGCGGGCGCTTGCCGTCGAGACGCCCTCCCGTTTCGAAGCCGTTCCCGGCCACGGCGTAAAGGCGGTCGTGGGGGGTCGCACCGTGCTGGTGGGGAATCGCAGCTTGCTGGGCGGAAACGGCGTCACACCGGAGCTGGACCGCGCGGCCGAGCGGCTGCGAGCGGAAGCGAAGACCGCACTCTACGTGGCGGTGGATGGCCGGACGCTCGGCCTCATCGCGGTCGCCGACCGGATTCGCCCCACGGCGCACGTCGCCGTTCGGACGCTCCACGACCTCGGCATCCGGGTCATGCTGCTCACGGGGGACAGCCGGGCCACCGCCGCGGCGGTGGCCCGCACGCTCGGGATCGATGATGTCCGGGCCGAGGTGTTACCGAGCGACAAGGCTGCCGAGGTCCGGCGACTCGAGCAGCAAGGCCGCCGGGTCGCCATGGTCGGAGACGGGGTAAACGACGCACCGGCGCTTGCGGCGGCGACGGTCGGCGTCGCGATCGGCGCGGGAACGGACGTGGCGATCGAGACGGCCGGGATCATTCTGATGAGGGACGACCCGGCCGACGTCTCAGCTGCACTCGTGCTGGCCCGCCGGGTGCGCCGCAAGATCAAGCAGAATCTCTTCTGGGCGGCGATTTACAATGTGATCGCTATCCCGCTCGCTGCCGGGGTATTGTATCCAGCGCTCGGAATCCTGCTCAAGCCGGCGTGGGCAGCGCTCGCGATGAGCGCCAGTACCGTGACGGTCACCCTGAATGCGCTGTTGCTGCCACCGCTCAAAAGCGCTCCCTGAGGTGGTGGCCGCTGGTCAATCCCTCCTTGTCGGGTCGAGGGCCGTGGCCGCTGGCCGGGACTGGGCGAACGACGACCAGATCGCGACGGCGGCCACGATCGCGTTGGCCACGATCACGGGGAGCGCGTGAATCGCTACCCCGTAGGCCAGCCACATCAAGGCCGCCAGACCTTGCACGCGCCGCAGCGTCTTCTGCTGCTTGCAGAAGTATGAGCTCGTGAACGCGGCCGTCGCGAGCCATCCGATCCAGTCATACATCGTCGTTTCTCATCGTTCGTCCTCGAGAAAACGTGGCGATCACTCCTGCGCCGCCACGTCCTTCGCTTCCCATTGCTGCCGCGTGAGCAGCCGGATCGGCTCGAGGCGTTTGCGCGCCAGCGCGGAGTTGAGTCCGTCCAGCTCCTTCGCCGCCCACGCGTCGAAGTCCTTGATCACGTCCGCCAGCTCCCGGGCGATCGCCTCCGTGCGCTCGACCTGGGTCTGCGACGGCCGCCCATCGTAAAAGACCACGTTGCCGTAGAGGTCGGTCAGATTCTCACGCAGCCGCTCCTCGCCCGTGATCATCCCGCCCTCCTTGGTGGCGACAATCTTCTTGCGCAGCGAGTCCGCCGTCGCGGATGCGGCGCGGAGCCGCGGGGCGAGCGCGTCCTTCGCTGGCAGCTTCGCGGCCCGCTCGTCCAGCGCCAGCCGGACGCCGTTCATGCGCTCCACGGCGAACGTCATGTCGGCGAGCACCCCCGTGAGCTTCATCGCCAGATCGAACTGCGCCTGGCGGTCTGCCGCGGTGTGCTTGGTCCGCGCATCGGCCACGATGACGAGCGGGGTCGAGTAGACCTCTTTGTCCTTGGTCATCTTCACCGTGTACGTGCCCGGCAAGACCCGGGGACCGAACGCCGCGCCGAACGCGGCGCTGGCCGCCGACGGCACCTTGGGCGGCTTGAGGCGCATCGACCAGGTGACGCGGTTCAGCCCGCGGCGCTTGCTGCTGGGCACCGTGCCCATCAGCCGGCCACCCTGATCGAACACCTCGATCTTCAGATCGCCGAAGATGTGGCGCTTCTTCTGGTAGTAGCTGATTACGGCGTCGCCGGGTGGATTGGGCCCGACGAAAGCGGCATCTCCGTTGGCCCACCCGCCGGACGCCGAGACCCGCTGCACCGTGGACCGGGCCGGCAGGAACGCGACGTTGCTGGCGAGCGCCTCGGGTGTCAGCGCGCGCAGCGGCGTGATGTCATCGACGATCCAGATGCCGCGGCCATGGGTCGCGATCACCAGGTCGTGATCGCGGGGGTGGATCGCCAGATCGCGCACGGCCACGCTCGGCAGGTCCCCGCCCTTGTAGTGCGCCCAGTGTGCACCGCCGTCGATGGACACCCATAGGCCGAACTCGGTGCCGAGGAAGAGCAGCTGCTTGTCGACCAGGTCTTCCTTCACGACGTGCGCGTAGCCGCGGACCGGGCTGTCCGGCGCGACCAGGGGCGACCACGTCTTGCCGAAATCGGTCGAGCTGTAGGCGTACGGCCGCATGTCGCCGAAGGTGTGGATGTCGAAGGTGGCGTACACCGTGCCTTCGTCGAAGTGGCCCGCCTCGAGCGACGACACCCAGGCATTCTTCGGCAGTCCCCGGATGTTGGCGACCACGTTCGTCCACGTCTTCCCGCCGTCGCGCGTGACCTGCACGTTGCCGTCGTCGGTGCCGGCCCAGACCACGTCCGGGTTCTTGGGGGACTCGGAGATCGCGAAGATCGTGGTGTGCATCTCCGCGGACGAGTTGTCGACCGTCACGCCGCCTGACTGCTCTTGCTTCTGCTTTTCCGGGTCGTTGGTGGTGAGGTCGGGAGAGACCCGCTCCCACGTCTGGCCGTCGCGCGAGCGGAACAGCACCTGCGCCCCGAGGTAGATCGTGCCCGATTTCGTGGGGCTCACGTGGATCGGCGTGTTCCAGTTGAAGCGCAGCTTGCCTTCCTTGTATTGGGGCAACGGCCTGATGTTGCGCGTCTCGTGCGTCTTGCGGTTGACCCGGGCGATCTCGCCACCTTGATACTCGGCGTAGATATAGTCGGGGTCGGTGGGATCGACGAACATCCAGAAGCCGTCGCCGCCGTACATGTTCTCCCAACGGCTGCTGGTGACACCGCCGGGATATTCCGACTCGCCGACCCAGGAGCTGTTGTCCTGCAACCCGCCGTACACGTGGTACGGCCGGTCCATGTCTACGCTCACATGGTAGAACTGGGAGATCGGGAGATTGTCGGCCTTCCACCATTTGTTGGCCGCGTCGTACGAATACCACACGCCGCCGTCGTCGCCGGTGATCAGGTGGTCGGTATTGCGGGGATCGATCCACGCGTCGTGGAAGTCGCCGTGGGCGCCGCCCGAGATGTTGCTGAAGCTCCGTCCGCCGTCGGTGCTGACGATCAGCGGACCGTCCGGCTTGTAGATCCGATTCTCGTTCTTGGGATCGACGATCAGGTTGGCGAAATAGAAGGGCCGCCAGATCATAGCCTGGCTGCGGTCCCGGGCCTCCCACGTCTGGCCGCCGTCGTCGGAGCGATACAACCCGTTGGTCGGGACTTGAGCCTCGATGAACGCATACACGACGTTCGGCTTGGACGGCGCCACGGCGACCGCCACGCGGCCCCACGGCTTGGATGGCAGCCCTTTCGCGCTGCTCAGCTCGGTCCAGGACGCGCCCCCGTCGCTGCTCTTGAACAGGCCGCTGCCGCTCGGCGCGGTGGGGCCGTCGCCCCCCGAGCGGAACGTCCACCCCTTGCGGCGGAAGTCCCACATGCCGGCAAAGATCGTCTTCGGATTCTGCGGATCGAGCGACAGCATCGAGCAGCCGGTCGAGAGGTTCGATCCCTTCAGCACCTTCACCCACGTCTTGCCGCCGTCGGTCGTCTTGTAGACGCCGCGCTCGTCGCTATCGCTCCACAGCTTGCCCGGGACGCAGACGTACACCGTGTTCGTCTCGGATGGATCGACCACAATCTTGGCGATGCGCTCGGACTCCTTGAGGCCGAGGTTGGTCCAGTTGTCGCCCCCGTCCACCGACTTGTAGACCCCGTCGCCGATCGAGACGCTGTTGCGCGTCCACGCCTCGCCGGTGCCCACCCAGACCACCTTCGGGTTTTTGGGATCGACGGTGATTGCGCCGATCGACTGGACCGGCTGCTTGTCGAACACCGGTTTGAAGGTCGTGCCGCCGTTGACCGACTTCCACACGCCGCCGCTCGCGGCGCCGATGTAGACGGTGAGCCGCTCCCCCTCGTGCACGGCGTCGAGCGCCGCGACGCGGCCGCTCATGGCGGCCGAGCCGATGTTGCGGGCCCCCAACCCCGAGATCGTTTCAGAGTCGACCTTCACCGGGGCGGCCTGCTGGGTCGCCCGCAGGAAGAATGTGCCTTCGGTTAGCGACGGCTTTTTGGCCTGGACCTTCTTGGTCTCGGGAGGCTTCGCCGGGGCCGGTTCCGGTGGCTTCGCACCGGGCGCGGGCTTCTCGAAGCGCTGGTCGTCGAGCGCGACGTTGGCCTCGATCTTCTCGAACGTGACTTTCTGTTTGTTGTCGCTCCCTCTGACGTTGCTCTCCATCGCGTACGGCAGGTACCAGCCCGCGACCTCCTTGTAGTCGCCCAGCGAGGTCTCGAACTCCTGCTCCGCCCCGCGGATCATGCGCTTCATCTCGATCTTGATGGGGACGT
>Ga0209235_1001961_pt1 | contig 11406 bp, 9 predicted proteins | sample GraSoi013_1_20cm_4_FD_185817 | JGI IMG/M metagenome (GOLD analysis project Ga0209235, IMG submission 185817) | Grasslands soil microbial communities from the Angelo Coastal Reserve, California, USA - Sample 09_25_2013_1_20cm (SPAdes) (version 2) | ecosystem: Environmental > Terrestrial > Soil >...
CGGATGTTCATCGCGGGGGTGGTGAACGGCCGCACCTCGCCGCGCCCACGCGCGAGGTAGAGCTCGTGGATCGACGCGGGCCGCACCCCCGCCTCCTGCCCGATCTCCCAGATCAGCCAGCGCGCCTGCTCGCGCGCTTCCGGCCCACCGAATACCGCCTGACGCACCAGCTCGTCCATCGCGCCGCTCTGGCGCGCGGCCGGGCTCTGAAACCGCCGCAGCGTCGCTTCGGGTGTGTTCGCCATCGCTCTCAAATCCCTCCTCGCGACGAATCTAGACCGCGCCCACCTCGATGACCAGCCCGTCGTAGGCCGGCTCGACGCCCGCCGGCAGACTCGCCGCAAGCTCCGCGTGCGGCGTCGCGTGCGTGAGGTGCGTGAGGAACGTCCGGCGCGCACCGATTTGCTGCGCCGCCGCGACGGCCTCCGGGATCGAGAGGTGCAGCGGGTGCGGGCGCGGCAGCAGGGCGTTCAACACGAGCACCTCGAGCCCCGCCAGCCTGGCGAGCGCCGCCTCGGGAATGGCCTTCGCGTCGGTGAGGTAGGCAATCGGTCCGACGCGGTAGCCGAGCACCGAGCGCTCGCCGTGCGGCAGCGCCAGGGCGCGGACCCGCATCCCCGCGATCTCGGCTTCGCGGTCGGGCTCGAGGGGCCGCGCCGCCAGCTCCGGTTTGCTCGTGCCCGGCTGGGCGGGTGCGCCATCGAAGATGTACGCGAAGCGGCGCTCCAGCTCGGCGAGCGTGGCCGCCGCGCCGTACACCGCGAGCGGGGCCCGTTGGCGCGCGGAGAAGGCGCGCAAGTCGTCGATGCCGTGGACGTGGTCGGCATGGGCGTGGGTGAACAACACGGCGTCGACGGACGCGATGCCCGCCGTGACGAGCTGCAGCCGCAGCTCGGGGGGGGTATCGATGAGGAGGCGCCGCCCCCCCGATTCGATCAGCGCCGCGGTGCGGGTGCGCCGGTCACGCGGGTCGGACGATATGCAGGTACGGCAGTCGCACCCGATCTGCGGCACCCCGTACGACGTGCCGGTGCCGAGGAACACGAGCCTCACCTCACACGACCTCGACCTTGAGCAGGTTGGTGGTCCCGGAGACTTCCCACGGTAGGCCCGCCGTCATCACGATGCGGTCACCGGCGCGCGCGTACCCGCGCTTCAGGATCAGGTCGCGCACCACGGCGAGCATCGCGTCGTAGCCCGGCACTCGATCGACCAGGACCGGCGTCACGCCCCACACCAGCGCGAGCTGGCGGTAGGTCGTGGCCTGGGTCGTCACAGCGAGGATCGGCACCGGGGTGCGGAGCGCCGCGACCTTGCGCGACGTGAACCCTCCCGACGTGAGCGTTACGATGAGCGGCGTCTTGAGCATCCGCGCCACGGCGCTGGTGCCGATCGCGATCGCGTCCTCGACGGAGACCGTCTCGCCCGGAGCGAGCCGACGCTCGTCCCGGGTTCCCACCCCCACCTGCGGGCCCTGCTGCTCCATCTCCCGGATGATGCGGTCCATCGCCCGCACCGCCTCGAAGGGATACTCTCCCGTCGCCGTTTCGGCCGAGAGCATGACGGCATCCGTGCCGTCGAGGATCGCATTGGCCACGTCGGACGCCTCGGCACGGGTCGGCCGCGGGTGGTGCACCATGGACTCGAGCATCTGAGTGGCAGTGATTACCGGCTTGCCGTAGCGATTCGCCTCACGGATCAGTCGCTTCTGGACCGCCGGCACTTTCTCGAACGGCAACTCCACCCCCAGGTCGCCGCGCGCGACCATCACCGCGTCGCACGCTTCGAGGATCCGCGGCAAGTCGTCGAGCGCGGTCGCCTTCTCGATCTTCGCCACGAGCTTCATGTCGGGGGTCACGAGCGCGCGCAGCTCGGCCAGGTCCTCGGCGCGCCGCACGAACGAGAGCCCCAGATAGTCGGCGCCGGCTTCCACCGCGTGCGCCGCGTCCTCCCGATCCTTGTCCGTCAGCGCCGGTGCGGACACGTGCAGCCCCGGGAGGTTCATCCCCTTGTGCGCCGTGAGGGTCCCGCCGTCCACCACGCGGCCTTCCACGCGCGGGGCGGCGATTCGCGTCACCTCGAGCGACAGGAGACCGTCGTCGAGCAGGATGCGGGCGCCCGGGCGGGCGTCGGTAGCGAGATCGGCGTACGTCGTCGGCAGTTCATCGCCGCGCGCCTCGTCCTCCGGCGCGAACACGATGGTCTCGCCGGCGCGCAGGACACGCGGCGCGGTCAGGTTGCCGACGCGGATGCGGGGCCCCTGCAGGTCCACGAGCACCGCCACCGCGACGTCGGCGGCCGCCGCCGCTTGGCGCACTCCGGCGATCCAGCTGGCGCGCAGCTCGGGGGTGCCGTGGGACGAGTTCACACGAATGACGTTCGCGCCGGCGCCGATCAGCCCGGCGATTCCCTCGGGCGTCCCTGTAGCGGGACCGAGCGTGGCGACGATCTTGGTGCGGCGGATCAGAGCGGCTCCCCCCTTCCCTCTCCCTCACCGGTTTTCAACATGCCATGTACATGGCTGAAGTGTGGAAAACTCTGCGCCGAGAACGCTCGGGCCCGAGGCCCAAGGATGGTGTCCGACTCGGCACTACGCAGACGCGCTAAGTGGCGATCGAGTGGTCGAATAGATGGCACACTTCAAGTGGTCTCTCGCTCGGTCGCGCGGCAAGGGCGGGGAGCCGGGGGCATGCATAAAGATACGCACACGTGTAACCCCTAGCGCACGACCCCGATTTGCTTCTCCTCGAGCCGCAGCTTGAACTCCTCGAGCAGGTGAACCGCTCGGGCGATACTCGACGCGGGCAGTCCCTCGATGGCTCGCGCCGCGAGACGACGCTCGAGCTGCCCGGCGCGCAGCAGCACCTCGAGACCGTGCCGCGTGAGGGTCACGCGCACACCGCGCTCGTCCTCCGGGTCGGGCGTCGTCTCGACCAGCCCCTTGGTCTCGAGCCGCTGGATGAACGTGGTGGCGGCCGCGCGCGACACCCGCAAATTCACGGCGATCTCCTTAGGGCGGGCCCCATCCGGCCCACCCTGGTCGACTGCCACGAGCGCCGCCTGCGCGCGGTGCGACAGGCCGTAGGCGCGGAACGCGCGGTCGCCGGCCCGCTCCGCCGCCGCTTTGGCGGCCACGATCGCGTCGGTCAGCTGCAGGGCCAGCTCGGAGCGGTCGGTCATGGGTGTGTCAGTAGTTAATATGTTGACAGTTAATATACTAACTACATTCCACCCTGCAAGGCAGCGCCTAACAGGTCTCGGTCCAATCCACCGGCGAGCTGGCGCCGCAGCGGACGCACTTCAGGCTGCCGGGTTTGCCGGCGAAATCCTGCCGATAGTGGCACAGGGGGCAAACCGCGTAGGTGGTGACCACATCACTCCCCCGCCCTCCCAGCGTGGGCCGGAGCACCCCGGTGCGCACCACGATGCTCCAATGGTCGGGGACCTCGGTCCGGATCGTCACGTCGCCCCGGGGCAGCCGCACCCGCTGCTGTCGCACTTCGACGACGACGTGACCGTCCGCCGACTCCTCGACGATGGGATACCAGGCGCCGCGGCGGAGAATGTCCGCCACGTTGTCCGCACAGCGGGCCCAGCCGAGGGTGACGCGCATGGGGAATGGCGCTCACATGATACCATGTTTTGATAGATTGCGTTATGCACAACGTCGGCCGAATCGTCCGCCTGCAAATCCAACGCTCCTCGCTCAAGACCGGTGAGAAGCCCAACCGCACTTATGACCCGGCGCCGCTCTTGGCGGTGGATCGCCTGGCGCTCGGACCGGACGGCGCCCTGGGGGCGGGCTCGGACGGATCCTGGGTCGTGGACGTGCACCACCGAGCACATCCCCGTACGAAGAACGAGGACGGTGCGCACGGGGTGTCCATCGGATTCACATCCCACTACGCGCTGATGCGCGAACGCTTCGGAGACCGCATGACCCTCGGCTGCGCCGGCGAGAACATCATCGTCGAGACCGAGCGTCGAATCGCGCTCGAGGATCTGCAGCGCAGCATCGTGCTGCTCGCACACGACGGTCAGGAGCTCGCTCGGCTCGAGGTGCTGCAGGTCGCGGAGCCGTGCCGACCGTTCACCGGGTGGGCGCTAGGAGGTATCGTCGAGTCCCGGGTCCTGAAGGAGAGCCTGCAGTTCTTAGAGGGGGGAACGCGCGGGTACTACTGCCAGGGCGTGGGTTCGGGAATCGTTTCCATCGGGGATCGGGTGGCGGTGCTCGACGCGTGAATAGGAAAGGGGGAAGAGTGCCGGAGTGCACCCTTCCCCCTTCCCCAGGTCTAAACCGGCTGCTCGAGGGCTTTAGCTCATCTCATCCCAGGCCAGCGCTCCTACTTTCTTGCACCGCTCGCACACCAGCTCCTTCACTTCCGCCTCAAACCCTTGCCGGTGGCGGCAGGCGGGACACACGGCGTAAGTGAGGGGGAACAGGCGCCCCACCCGCTGAATCTCGCGCGGCTCGCAGCGCACGACGCTCCAGCGCTCGGGGGGGTGATAGCGGATCTCGAGGAAGCGCCGATCCACGGGTACGTTGCGCCGGTTCACGTCCAGCACGACGATGTGGCTCGAGGAGATCCGCACCACGGGGTACCACGCGCCCCGGCGCAGCAGATGAGCGCCTGGTCTGCCGACCCGGGCCCAGCCTTTGGCCTGAAGCCGCGTGGGTGTCATCGGACGGAATGGAATAGTCACGCATTGAGGATAACACCATCGCGGTGCTGGCAGTCGTGACAGCCGTCACAGGCATGACCGTCGCGCCGGATGTGACGCGCGACCCCGGCGCGCGGTGAGGCGCGGCCTCGACCCTCGTCTCTGCCCTAGCTCAGCCGCACTCCGAGAAGCCGCACACGTGGCACTTGGCGCAGCCCTCGATGAAGGCGAGCTGCGAGCCGCAGTCGGGACACGCGCCGATGAAGTCCTGCGCGCTACCCGTCCCTTCCCACTCGCCGGCCGTCCCTTCGGGTCCGGGCATGTCCGCTTGCACGGGAGCGGGGGCGGACGCCGGCGCGCCGCCCAGGAGGTCCTGCTGGATGCCCTGCTTTTCCTGCATCCACTTCTCGATCGCGATCCCGATGGCGTCCGGTACCGAGAGCACCTTGTTCGGTCCGAGCCCGACGACCCGATCGGAAGAGATGCCCCGCAGCTGGCGGTACACCTCGCGCAGAGGGATGCCCGAGCGCAGCGCGAGCGAGATGAGCCGTCCGATCGCTTCCACGTCGGCCATGAGCGCGCCACCGGCCTTGCCGAGCGAGATGAAGACCTCGAACGGTTGGCCCTTGTCATCCTCGGTGATGTTCACGTACATGGTGCCGAGCGGCGTCTCGACCCGCCGCGTAGCGCCCTTGAGGAGGTCGGGGCGCGAGCGCTTGGCCCGTCGCTGCAGGTTTTCGGCCTCGGCGTCGTGCAGCTTGTCCCGCGTGCGCGCGAGCTCGGCCTCGAGCTCCGCAATCCGGCCCAGCGCTTCCGCCAGGGCGTCCTTACCCTGCCCCGCGGCCTGCTCCTGCACTTTCTTCGCCGTCGAGCCGGTGGAGAGCACCTGCATCTCGCGGGCGCCGTCGCGGTACACGGTCACACCCTTGCAGCCCAGCTTGTTGGCGTAGCGGTAGATCTTCTCGACGTACTCCTCGGTCGCATCGTTCGAAAAGTTGCAGGTCTTGGAGATCGCCGAATCGGTGAACTCCTGGAACGCCGCCTGCATCTGGATGTGCCACTCGGGCGTCACGTCGTGCGCGGTGACGAACACGCGCTGCCACTTCGCGGGCACTTGATCGAAGTGAATGTGCCCGGCGGCGGCGATCTGCTGCATCAGCTCGTCGGAGTACCACCCTTCCTGCTTGGCGATCGCGACAAAGTCCTCGTTCACATCGGGCATGATCACGCCCGCCTGGTTCCGCATGAAGGCGACGGCGAACAGCGGTTCGATGCCCGACGAGCAGCCGGCGATGATCGAGATGGTGCCGGTGGGCGCGACGGTGGTGAGGTTGCAGTTGCGGAGCCTCCGCATGGGGCGCACGCGCTCACCCTTGGGCCCGCGGGCGCAGGTCGCATCCGGCCCCCAGATCGACCGCTCCCACTCGGAAAACACGCCGCGCTGCGCGGCCAGCTTCTCCGAGGCAGCCTTGGCTTCCTCGTCCACGAATTCCATGACGCGCCGGCCCAAGGCCACGCCCTCGTCCGAGTCATAGGGGAGGCTCAGGCGCACCAGCAGGTCCGCCCAGCCCATGACCCCGAGCCCGATGCGCCGGATGCGCTTGGCGAGGTCGTCGATTTCGGCGAGCGGGTACTTGTTCGCGTCGATGACATTGTCGAGGAAGTGCGTGCACAGGTGCACCGCCGTCCGCAGCCGATCCCAGTCCACCTCCCCGTCCTTCACGAACAGCCCGACGTTGATCGAGCCGAGGTTGCAGACATCGTAGGGAAGCAACGGCTGCTCGCCGCACGGATTGGTGGCCTCGTAGCTGCCGAGCTGCGGCACCGGGTTGTAGTAGTTCGCCCGATCGATGAAGTACACACCCGGCTCCCCGGTCTTCCAGGCGCCGTGCACCACCTTCCCGAACACCTCGCGGGCGTCGAGCCGGCCGACGGCGGCGCCGGTGCGTGGGTGGATCAGGTCGTAGCTCGTCCCCTCCTCCACCGCCCGCATGAACGCCTCCGTCACCGCCACCGAGATGTTGAAGTTCGTCACCTGGGTGAGGTCGTCCTTGCAGGCGATGAACTCCAGTATGTCGGGGTGGTCGACCCGCAGGATGCCCATGTTGGCGCCGCGCCGCGTCCCGCCCTGCTTCACCACGTCGGTCGACGCATCGTACAGCTTCATGAACGACACGGGGCCCGAGGCCACGCCCATGGTGGAGCGCACGACGTCGTTCTTGGGCCGCAGGCGCGAGAATGAGAACCCGGTTCCGCCACCCGATTGGTGCACCAGGGCCATCGCCCGCAGCGTGTCGTAGATCCCGCTCTGGCCGTTCGAGAGCGCGTCCTCCACCGGGAGCACGAAACAAGCGGAGAGCTGGCCTAGCGGCCGCCCGGCGTTCATGAGCGTGGGCGAATTCGGCATCCAGACCCGGGTGGCCATGAGCTCGAAGAACGTCTCCGCCAACCCTTCCACGGCCTTCTCGGAGGCCCCGTAGCGTCGATCCGGCTCGGCGATGGTGCGCGCGACCCGCCAGAACAGGTCCTCGGGTCGCTCGACCGGCTCGCCCTGGTCGTTCTTCACCAGGTAGCGGCGCTCGAGCACGGTGACGGCGTTGGGGCTCAAATCGAGTGTGCCGGTGCGGCTGGAAGCAGACATGCGGGCTCGTCCCTCGCGGAGGTGAGCTTGCTCACCAAACGTGTGGTATGTGTGAAATTTACTGCGCGCGGATCAAAAAGGCGCGGAGGGGCAAGGTAGACCGTTGAGGCGGCCCGAGCAACACCCCGCGAGAACGCCACCCCCACGGCACATGCAACAATTCACATCACAAACTTGTTCCAGCGATCGGGAACGTCCCCGCGCGGTGCCGCTGCGCCTCGGCCACGTAGTGCTCCCAGGTGTCCCGGATGCGCGCCCGCAGGGCGTCGTCCACCGGTCGGGTGACGCGTGCCGGCACGCCCACCACGAGCGAGCCCGGGGGCACCCGGGTGCCTTCGGGCACGACCGCCCCGGCGGCGACCACGCTGCCCGTCCCGATGTGGACGCCGTTCAGGAGCACGCTGCCCATGCCGATGAGACAATCGTCCTCGACGGTGCACCCGTGCAAAATGGCGCGGTGCCCCACCCCGACTCGCGCGCCGACGCGCGCGGGGAGGTCCGCATCGACGTGCACGATGGTGCCGTCCTGGAGATTGCTGTCCTCGCCGATCACGATCGCGGCCATGTCCCCGCGAAGCACGGCGCCGTACCATACGCTCGCCTGCGCGCCCAGGGTGACGTCCCCCAGCACGATCGCGCCGGGAGCGATGAACGCCGTCGGATGAATGTTGATGGTTACTGCCTCACCGGCTGGAAATTCCACTGGACCCACGCGTCCACCGGCTCGCCATTCTTCTGGGCAGGGTTCCAGCGCAGGGTCTTCGCCATGTCCAGCGCCTGGTTGTTGAACGTGTCGAGGTTGGAGGGTCCGAACACGCGCGCCTCGAGCGTCGCGCCGTCCTTGGACACATGGATCAGCAGGATGGCCTGGCGCGGAAAGATCGTTGCATCGGAGGACACAGGGATCCGCGTCAACGACAGCGGCACCGGGCGCGTGTCGAAGCAGAGATTGTCCTGGTTGTAGGCGGGCCCATACTGCTCGCACGGTCCGGCGTTCGACCCTCCTTCACCCGATCCGGCCTGTAGCTCGACCCGCACGGTGGACGGCGTACCGGGCGTGATGACCACCTGGCGGTCGTACGCCTCGAACCCGGTCGCCCGCACGGCGAGGCGGTACGTGCCGGGGGGCAAGTCACCCTGCGAGCCCCGAAACGGCATCCCGTTGAGCGTGACGCGAGCGCCCTGGGGCAGGCCCTGGAGCGTCAGGTGCCCGAGCGTCCCGGGAGGGACCATGCGGGTGCGGGCGGTGTCGGCGTGGGGGATCGCGGCCGCGCTCTGGGCCGCCGTGTCGAGCGCTGTCGGGACCCCGGTGTCGGACAGCAGTCGCTGGGCAAGCGTGTCGCGAGGTGCAGCCGATGCGGAGTCTCCCGGAGCGGCTCGGGCGAAGAACAGCAGGCCTTTCTTGTACGCGTACAGACCGGGGGCGCCCAGGCCAATGGCCAGGACGACCACCCAGAGCGCGATCCCGGCGGCGACCGAGCGTCGGTGGTGGTCGCCCGCCCCGGGCTCGCCGGAGACGCGCGGCAGCGGCGTGGTGAGCGCGGACGCCAACCGGACTCCCGCCAGGGACGGAATGGCTTTGGTGGCGGCGGTCGCGAGCCCGACGGCCGCCATGCCGCCCCCCGCCTCGAGCACCTGCACGAGATCATCGGCGCTCTGAAACCGCTCATCGGGAGCCTTGGCCATCATCTTCCGGATGATCTCGAACACGGTGCGTTGGTCGTAGGTCTCGAGCGGTGGGGTGGGGATTTCCTCCATGATATGCTTGTAGCCGATCGAGAACGAATCCTCCCCGTCGAACGGCACGCGGCCGGTGAGGCTCTGAAAGCCGACAACACCGAGGGAATAGATGTCGGAGCGACCGTCGAGGGCCTGGGCGCGCGCCTGCTCCGGGCTCATGTAGTGCGGCGTGCCGATGGACATCCCGGTGCCCGTCAGCTTGCCGCCCGACGCCGCCTTCGCGATGCCGAAATCCGTAACCACGGCCAGCCCGTGCTCGTCGAACATGATGTTGTCGGGCTTGATGTCGCGGTGCACAATGCCGCTCTTGTGCGCGTACGCGAGGGCGCGCGCCACCTGGACCAGGATTTGACGAATTTCGGGCGGGGGTAGCGTGCCGCGCGCGGCGAGCACCGACGACAGCGGCTTGCCGCGCAGGAACTTCATCACGAAATAGATCACCCGACCGGATTTGCCGACGCGATAGATCGGGATGATGCTGGGGTGCTCGAGCTTGGCGGAGGTACGAGCTTCGCGCTGGAACCGCTCGACGAACTCTTTGTCGAACGCGAGGGAGAACGGCAGGACCTTGATCGCCACGTCGCGGTCCAGCTGCTTCTCGCGTGCCTTGAAGACGATGGCCATCCCGCCGCGGCCCAGCTCTTCGAGGATCTCGTACTCGTCTTTCAGCTGCTCCCGTACTAGATCGACCTCTGTCGCCTCGACCTGCTGATCGCGCACGGCGGCCACTGGAGTCGTATGCGACAGATCCAGTCCGCAGGAGCGGCAGAACTTACTGGCGTCGTCGTTCTCGGTGCCGCAGCGGGAGCAGTACATCAATTCTCCGAAGGGTCGCGGAAACTTAGGGATTCGTCGGACGACGTGTCAACTCGCGACACCGCCCCGCGTGCTCAGAAGTCGGAGGCGAGCGCCGCGTACACCTGTGTGCGCCGCGGTGTACCCGACGGCGGATCGGCGAGCGGCTGCGCGACGCCGAGTCGCACCGACAGGGGAAAGTCGTAGCTCGCCGTCAGCACCCCGGCCAGCTCGAGTCCGGCGGAGCGCAGCCGGGTGAGGCGCGGCGACGTGCCGGGCGCCCAGGCGTCACCGGCGTCGGCGAACAGGTTGAGCCAGAGCTTGTCGACGCCGAGCGGAAGATGACCGATGGCACGGCCCACGAGCGCGAGCGGCAGGCGATACTCGACGCTGCCCGCGACAGCGCGCTCGCCGCGCAGCTCGCCCGACGCGTACCCGCGGATTGGAAAGGCGCGCGTGGCGTTGAGCGTCGGTGCGAAGAAGACGTTCACACCCTGTGGGGATACCCCACCCACCCGGAACGAGGTGCCGAGCGGCCCGGTGGTAGCGCCGGCTAGGAGCCGCAGCGCCAGGACGTGGTGGGCGAAGCCGCCCAGGCCGGGGACGCGCGCATACAGCGCCAGCCGGGAGCGCACCTCGTTCGACCAGCGCGTGGAGCCCTGCTCGTCCCGCCGCCGATAGGTCGCGGACCACGTGAACCCGTTCTCCGGTGAGATCGAAAGGGCACCGACCACCAGCCGCGACAGGGTGAGCGTCACCGAGCCGCCGACGAGATTCTGGGTCTCGCATCCCACGCAAATGGCGGCCAGTGAGGTGTCGGGGATCGTGGCGAAGCGTGTGCGCTCGAACTCCACCGCGGCCCGCAGGCTTGCCAGCCTGCGCCAACGACGCGTCACGAACGACGCGCCGAGCGCCGCAAAGTGGTCGAGCTCCGAGACGGTGAAATTCGGTGCGCTCGGCGGCGATCCAAGGTCCGCCCAGGACGCCCAGGCCGACAGGTCCAGCGTCGGGTTGCCCAGCACCGACGACACCAGCGCGAAGTCGCCTGCGGCGCGGAACGGGTGCGGCGAAATGTATAGGTCGGCGGCGTACGCGAACCGCCCCAGGGCGTCCGTTCCCGCCGTGAGCGCGCCGCCAAACCGTCCGGTGGGTCCGGCGTTGTCGAACAGCGGGATCCAGAAGTGCGGACGCAGCGATGGCCACATGGTGTAGCCGGTCTCGGTGAGCGGCACGGCGGGCGCGGAGTCGAACCGCAGCGGCTCGGGGAACGTGACCGGCACACGTCCCTCGACCACCGGCGCCCGGCGCAGCTCCCAGCCGCGCGCCCCGAGGGCGGCATACAGCAGGGCACCGTCTGGGAGCGGCGCCGGTGCCCGGGCGCCGAGCAGTTCGCTCGTGAGCGGCTGCGCCCCGCCCGAGTCGCGCCAACGATACACCTGCGGAATTCCCGTCGGGTCGGCGACGAACCAGATCTCACCGCCGGACGCCCACACCACATCGGCGATGCTGCCGCCGGTCTCGACGAGCACCGCGGCCGCGGCGGGAGAGTCCGCCGGCCAACGCACCAG
>Ga0209235_1001962_pt1 | contig 11398 bp, 9 predicted proteins | sample GraSoi013_1_20cm_4_FD_185817 | JGI IMG/M metagenome (GOLD analysis project Ga0209235, IMG submission 185817) | Grasslands soil microbial communities from the Angelo Coastal Reserve, California, USA - Sample 09_25_2013_1_20cm (SPAdes) (version 2) | ecosystem: Environmental > Terrestrial > Soil >...
GAGGAGACGGCGGTGATCGACGGGCGCACCCTGCCGGGCGTGGTGATGCCGGCGCGCGACCGCTTCGTCGTGGACGACCGGCGCGGCGGGCCGGAGATCCGCTAGGGTGAATGCTGCGAACAGTCGGGGCGAGTGGATTTGAACCACCGACCAGCATTTTCATTTCTCCCGAACGGGGCAGAGGCCACCTGCTGACGTTCCATCCTGAGACCCAGGTCGGAGTTCACCGGGCGGGGCTAAGCCTGCAGGGCAAGCGGTGAAGACGGCCGCGCCGACCAGCTGCTCGCTCTGGCAGTTCGTCCTCTACTTCCTGAAGCTTGGGACCCTGGGCTTCGGAGGTCCGATCGCGCTCGCCGGGCACATGCACCAGGATCTCGTGGAGCAGCGCGGCTGGATCAGCGCCCAGGACTACAGAGAGGGTCTCGCCTTGGCTCAGCTCGCCCCGGGGCCCCTCGCTGCGCAGCTCGCGATGTACCTCGGTTGGGTGCGGGACCGCGGACTCGGAGCCACCCTCGTCGCGCTCGCCTTCATCGGCCCTTCGTTTCTCATGGTGCTTGTCCTCTCGGAGTTCTACGTCCGCTTTGGCGGGCTGCCGTGGATGCAAGGGTTGTTCTACGGAATCGGCGCCGCGGTGATCGCCATCATCGCCCGCAGTGTGCTGAAACTCGTGCGCATGACGCTCGGCAGAGATCGGCTCCTCTGGACGCTCTTCGCCGCGAGCGGGCTGGTGACTGCCTGGACCGAGTCTGAGATCATCTGGGTGTTCCTCTTGTGCGGGCTCGTCCCGATGCTGCTCCGCAGGCGGCAGCCCGCTCCGGCGACCCGGGCCCTTGCGTTCCTGCCCGCCGCGCCCGGGCTCGCCACCGGTGTCGGCGGCCCGTTGGCGGTGGGCTTACTATGGAAGATCCTGGCGTATTTCGCCGGCGCCGGGTTGTTCGTTTTCGGAAGCGGGCTCGCGATCGTGCCGTTCCTGTATGGGGGTGTGGTGCAACAATTCCACTGGCTCACCGAGCGGCAGTTCATCGATGCCGTGGCCGTCTCGATGATCACGCCTGGGCCTGTAGTGATCACGGTGGCGTTCATCGGCTACCTCGTCGCGGGACTGGTCGGTGCGACCTTGGCCGCCATCGGGGTCTTCCTCCCCGTGTATCTCGTGGTCGTCCTCGCCGCTCCGCACTTCAATCGAGTGGCGAAGAACAAGCAGGTGAAGGCGTTCGTGGACGGTGTCACGGCGGCGGCGACAGGGGCGATTTCCGGTGCCGCCGTGATCCTCGGTCGGCGGTCGCTCCTGGACCTGCCGACGATCCTTATCGCGCTCGCGACCTTGGCGCTCCTCTTGGCCCCGAAGAAGATCCCGGAGCCGGTGCTCATCCTTGCGGCGGGGCTCGTCGGGCTGGTGCTGCAGGGCGTCGGTCCGGCCGCTGGGTGACTTGGGGGTGGACCCGTGCAGTGGGTGACGCGACGGCAGATCCGCGTCAATCGCACGGCGACCGCCTGGCTGATCCGGCGCTTCATCGATCCGGCCGCCACGTTCACCTTCGTCGAACCGGGTGACGTGGCTGAGGTCGAGCGCCGCACCGGCGCCATCGGCTTCGACGCTCCGGGCGCCCGGTATCCGCACCAGGATGACCGAGGCCGCTGCTCGTTCGAAGCGTTGGTGCAGGAACACCGCCCCGACGACCCGGCGCTCGGCGCGCTCGCCCGCATCGTGCACAGCGCCGACTTCAAGGAAGGACTCGCCGCCATTCCGGAGGCGGTCGGCCTCCTCGCCATCTCCCGAGGCTTCCCGCTCGTGGCGCGCGACGATGGCGACACCGTCGAGCGGGCGTCCTTTCTCTACGACGCGCTGTACGCTGCCCTCCAACGGCCGGGGCCGTGACCACATTCACGCGCGTGACCGTCACGTTGGCGAGCTTCGCTCTCATCACCAGGGCGGCCGCAGCCCAACAGATGAGCGCGCTCGACACGAGCGGCGGGAGGGGGAGGTCCGCGAGCCGCGCGACCATTCACGCCACCGCGATCCGCACCGCAGTGACGCTCGACGGCAGGCTCGACGAGTCGTTCTGGGCGACGGCGGACTCGATCGACGACTTCCGCCAGCGGGAACCCCTGGAGGGGTCCTCCGCCACGGAGCACACGGTCGTGAAGGTCGCCCATGACGCCGCAGCCCTCTACATCGCGGTGCGCTGCGACGACTCGAACATGCGCGGCGTGCGGGCCAGCCAACTCCGCCGGGACGCCGATCTCTCAAGCGACGACAACGTTCGCCTCCTGATCGACAGCTTCGACGATCGGCGCAGTGCCTTCGTGTTCGGGACGAACCCGAACGGGGCGATGTGGGACGCGCAGTTCTCGGGCGTCGACGACTTGAACGAGAACTGGAACGGCGTGTGGGACGTCGCCGTCTCGCGCGACAGCGCTGGATGGACGGCCGAGTTCCGCATCCCGCTGCTCGCCCTGCGGTTTCACGCGGGGACGAACGCGGAGTTTGGGTTCAATGTCCGCCGCTTCATCCGCCGGAAGAACGAGGAGGATCTCTGGCGCTCGTACGGCCGGGCACAGGGGCTTTACCACCTGGCCAACGAAGGAGCGATCACCGACCTCGGGGCCCTCCACCGCCCGCACGATCTCGAGGTGTACCCGTATGCGCTCGGCCGAGCCGTGGAGACCGAACACGACAGCGTCGGTGGAGAGACGACGCCCGGCTTCGTCGGGGCGAAGGCCGGAGTCGATGCCAAGCTCGGCATCACCCCGACGTTGACCGCGGACGTCACCGTCAGCACCGACTTCGCGCAGGTGGAAGCCGACCAGCAGGTCATCAACCTCACCCGGTTTCCCTTTTTCTTCCCCGAGAAGCGCGGGTTCTTCCTTGAATCGAGCGGGCTACTCGACCTGGGGACGCCGGGCCGGGTGCAGTTGTTCTACTCGCGCCGCGTGGGTCTCGACACGAGCGGTGCGCCGGTACCCATCTTGGCCGGTGGCCGAGTGTACGGGCGACTCGGGCCGTGGAAGGTCGGTATCCTCGATGCGCAGACCGGCGCTGGCGACAACGCCAACGACGCCGTCGTGCGTGTGCAGCACGACCTCTTCGCCCGGTCCTACATCGGCGGCATCGGGACGCTCCATGCTGGACCGCGCGGCCAAGGCGTCGAGCGGGCGGGCGGCTTGGACATCGACCTGCCGCTCATCGTCCACGGCGGCAATCTCGAGCCGAAGGTTTGGATCGCGGGCAGCCAGACCCCGGGGGTGCCTGGGACTCCCCTCGCGTGGCGGATCTCGACCGACAACCCGAACGATCTCTTCGACAACTTCATCTCGCTCTACCGCATCGACTCGGGCTTCGCTCCGCCGCTGGGCTTCGTCCGCCGCACCGGCGTCTGGGAGACGACCGGGCACGTGGACTTCATGCCACGGCCAGGAGTGCTGGGGATCCGGCAGCTTGACTTCACGTTTCCCATCCCGAGCTGGGATGTCATCGCAAACGAAAAGGGCTCACTCTTTCGGAGCGCCGACTGGCAGACGGCGTGGTTCGAGTGGCGCGTGTTCGGGGGCGACCGGCAGAATGGCGATCACTTCGAAGTCAACTTCCAACGGCTGCTGGACGCGCCCACGGACACCTTCGACATCTTCCGCGGCGTCGCCATCCCGCCCGGCCGCTACTGGTGGTCCCGCTACGAGCTGCAATACTTCATGAACCCGGGCCGTCCCATGAGCTTCGGGGCGTTCGTGAACTGGGGTCAGTTCTACGGCGGTCACAGCACCGATCTCGAGCTGAGCGCGGCGTGGCGCGCCGGTGGCCACATCCTCGTGAGCACCGATCTGACCAGGACAAAGGCTCAGCTACCGGCCGGGGTGTTCACGGCCGTGTTGTCGGCGAGCCGGCTGGAATACGACTTCAATACCCGCACCAGCTTGCTCGCGTTCGTCCAGTACGACAACGAGACCGAGCGCATCGACTTCAACGTGCGATTTCACTGGATCCCGGTGAGCGGCGACGATGTCTTCCTGGTGTGGAACTCGGGGTACACGACCGATCCGCTCGCCCGGTTTCGCTTCCCGGACGCCAAGGCCCTGTCCCGGCCGCTCAACGGGGGCTTGGTCGTCAAAGCTGTCCATCGGCTCACGCCGTAGCGACGGGCGTGACGCTCCATCAGTCGGGGCGAGTGGATTTGAACCACCGACCTCCTGGTCCCGAACCAGGCGCGCTAACCGGACTGCGCTACGCCCCGAATGCGCCCAGGAGGACTCGAACCCCCAGCCTCTTGATCCGTAGTCACGTGTACGGCGACAGCAAACGCCATGCCGCGACACGTGCCGTCATTCCTCGCCGGACGCGCCCGACAGTCTACCGAAACCGCCGGGCCGCGTCTAGGCCTGCGCGAGGCACACCCACTTTCACACCCACTCTACCCCGATGACCGCCCGCTCGACGGAGGATCATGGCAGCAAGGTCTGCGACCTGAGTGCAAGCCAGAGTTGTAAGCGTCAGCCGGAGGCTACTAGCGTAGCTCCTCGGGGGCGCGTACAGAGTCGCTGAAGAAGGGTTGCTGAGTCGCGATGCGTACCTTAGCCTCCAAGTCGGGGCCTTTTAGGATCACTGGCATGGTCGGCAGCTCGAATCCCATCACCATCCTCATGGTGGAAGACAGCGAGGAGGACATCGAACTCACCTTGCGTGGTCTCGAGCGCGCAAAGCTGCAGAACCGCATCTGGACGGTCCGAGACGGTGTCGAGGCGCTCGCGTTTCTCCGACGCGAGGCCCCGTACGAGGCAGCCCCTCGCCCGGATCTCTTGCTCCTCGATCTCAATCTGCCGAAGCTGGACGGGCGAGACGTGCTCCTTCGCATCCGAGAGGATCCGCACTTGCGGGAGCTTCCTGTTGTGGTGCTCACAGTGTCCGAGAGCGAGCAGGAGCGTGTCGCCGTACGCGCAGCAGACGCCTTCCTGACGAAGCCCGTGAATTTCGAGCAGCTCGCGAAGCTTGTCCAGATGATCACCGACTTGGGGTGGTCGATCGTGAAGGTATCCCGCGCGAGCGCAGAAGCCTAGCGGACGGTGCTGTTTACCCTCTTCACCAGACGCCGCACGGCAAACCCCGCCGCGCCAACGACGCCCACGTTAGCCCCGACGCGGTGCCGCCACGGGGAAAAGGATCAGGCGGCGATCCTCGCGGCGCTTCCGCCCATCGAGAACTTGGCTAATTCGCGAGCGGGCGCCGTAGCCAACTGGTAAGGCAGAGGTCTGCAAAGTCCCTGTGCCTCTTTCCGCCCCCTGAGCTGCGGGAATGGGCGCAAGTGAACCTGGTGCCTAAGATGCCCGAGAGGCGACGCAACGGGTAAGCCGTTTTCGCGGCAGGATGGGCGGAAACGCGACAACACCAACGCAGAAGTCGTGTGTTCCGCCTTCACGTGGCCGTAGAACTGCGCCGTGATCGAGATGTTCTTGTGTCGCGACCGGAGATTGCCATTCGTTCCTACACGCTGGTGTCCAGCAAATCGCTAGCGATACACCCGTTCTTCGCAGAGAAGATCCCGCCTGAGCATCGGCCCAAATGGGCCCTGAAAGACCTGACAGATATTGGGGCGGTAATGACCCGTCATGTCGAGGACGATCGCCTGCTTCGAGCGGCACAATGGTTGTTTGATAGCTACGCGGCCACGAATCCACTACTGGCGTTCGTCCAGGCCACTACGTCCCTCGAAATACTGCTCGGTGACAAGACGCTCTCAGACCTCGTGGGCCTTGGAGCACTACTCGGGAATCGCTGTGCGTTCTTGACGGCAAGTCTCGCAGCCAGCGCGACAAGATCCTGACGGACTTTCAACGCATCTATGAAACACGCTCGAAGATCGTGCACCGGGGTCATCCTCGCCTATCGCCAACGGAAGAGAACGATCTCTGGATGCTTCGCTGGATGTGCTCGCGGGTCATCCAGGAGGAAATGAAGCTGATGTTGGCTGACCCTAGGGCGTAATCGTCAGGCCGTGAGAACCTTCACGCACTTGCTCACAGGCCGGTCGCGGTGCTTGTAGCGCAAATAACTACGCTACTGAACACGTCTCTGAACACTCTCTTCTCGACCTTAGCCCTGCGTTCTAGCGATGGATGCCGGAGTCGCTCATCGAGGGTGAGGCGTAGAGGCGGACGGGCCGAATGCAGTTGCGGAGCTCCGTTGACGCCCGGCTCATTGCTTACGTCTGTCCCGTTCGTCACGTCTGTCCCGTTGAATGGTCACATTGTTGAACCCCGCCCGGCTAAGCGCCGCGCGGATGGCGTCCAACTCTGTCGGCGGGTCCACGACTTCCACGGTCCATATCACGGTGTCTCGTCGTCTCTTGCCACGTCGTAAAAACAGGTTTCCGAGCAGCGGAAATCCCGCTTCCGCTAAAGCTCGGGTCACAGCGTGTGTTTCGGCTGTGTCTACCGCGATTAGATACCGCATAGACGCTGGAAGTCTGGTCGCTCGTGCACAGTCATTGTTCTCCGTGGGGCGGTCGCTTTCAACCGACGGTGCCGCTGTTAAGCTTGCTCAGACACTGCTCAGCTGCCTCCGCCGCCACCTTCTGGCGCTCGCTGCGCGTGACGATGTAGGTGTTCGCAGTGAAGTATGCATCCGAGTGCCCGAGCCGCGCGCTGACTACTTCCAATGGCACTCCATCCTCCAACTCCAGCGTCGCGTGCGTGTGCAGCAGAGCATATGGCTTGAGCAGCGGCTTGAACCGGGGCTCCTTCTCAGCTCGAATCTGTAAGGACCCCAGCTTCGCACGCTCACAGATGCGGTAGTAGCTCGCGCGGAGGCTCGACCACTCCAGAGGAATCCCGTACTTGGTCTTGAAGAGCAGGTCACCGTAGCGGCGCCTATCGCGAGACGTGTGTGGCCGCCAAGACGCCGAGTATGTTCAATCGCGCGCGCGCGGCATTACAAGCGTTCGTGCGCGATCGCGTCGGCCCGCGGAGCGCGCTCTGGCAGCAGGTCACCGACGTCCGGCCGATGAAAGAGCGTAAGCACGGAGGGCAGGGGTACACGCTCTCAGAGGCGCTTGGAATTCGGGACCGCCTCGCACCGCACGCCGGCCGCATCTGGTGGGGCATGTGTCTCACGGGGATGAACCCGAAGGAGTTCTGGGGCGACTGGACTGTGCATTCCGGAGAGCGGATCCACGTCGCGGGAACGAAACGCGAGGGCCGCGTGCGCGATGTGCCGCTCGCCGATCTCCCGACCCGGCCCGAGCTCACCCCCGCGGGGTTCCGGAGCGCGCTACAGCGGCTGGATCGGACCGTGACGCCGAAGCTCGCGCGGAAGACGTTCGACCGCTGGATGCAGGATGCCGGAATCCCGCGCGTGCGCCGCAAGCGATATCTCGGCCACGGGAAGCGCGACGTGACGGACGACTATGAGTGGTACGAGGTCGTCGCCTATCTCCGGGAGGACGCGGGGAAGATGCGGGCGCTCTTGCCGCAGCAGGGCATGCGCGTCGTCCCGGGAGGGAAAACGTCGTGACGCACACCCACTTTCACACCCACTGGTGTCGCGGAATCGGACAGCGGCGCCGCTAAGTTGTTATGCGCCCAGGAGGACTCGAACCCCCAGCCTCTTGATCCGTAGTCAAGCGCTCTATCCAGTTGAGCTATGGGCGCGAGTGGGCGGTACTAGACTCGAACTAGTGGCCTCCACGATGTCAACGTGGCGCTCTAACCAACTGAGCTAACCGCCCGAACGACCAGACGGGTAGACGACGAGACGGGTAGACGGGCAGCGGTTCGGACTGTGTAGTGTGTAGAGGCTGTCGCCTCCACCCTACGAACCGCTCGACGTCTACCCGTCTACCCGTCTATCCAAGAATAGCGGGGGTGGGATTTGAACCCACGACCTCCGGGTTATGAGCCCGGCGAGCTACCAGACTGCTCCACCCCGCGTCGTTTCCATTTCGGATTGTCAATTTCGGATTGCGCATTGGGCGGCCAAGCCGGCACCATGGCGCCTCGGCCAGCCCTGCCTCACAATCCGCAATCCGCAATCCGCAATCGCCAGAGCGGGAAACGGGACTCGAACCCGCGACCCCAACCTTGGCAAGGTTGTGCTCTACCAACTGAGCTATTCCCGCAAACCTAGACGGGTAGACGCCGAGACGGGTAGACGGGGTAGGGGTGTCACCGCTTCGTGCCGACGCCGCCCGTTGAGCCCCTGCAAACTCTAGACTAGACACCGCTCGCCGTCTACCCGTCTGCCCGTCTAGCACGTGGAGGCGAGGGGGATCGAACCCCTGACCTCGTGAATGCCATTCACGCGCTCTCCCAACTGAGCTACGCCCCCATTATATTGGGCGCCCCCGAAGCGCCCCGGCGGGAACACGGCATCTTACCGGGGCGTTCTAGCGGTGTCAAGCGTTTTCAGGCTTTTTTGTGAACTTTTCGCTTCCTGAGCGGTATCACCGGGCGGTGCGAGGCCCGATAGCCATGTCCAAGCAGACCCGACGCAAGAAGACGACGGTCGCTCCCCAGCGAGCCCGCGCGGTCGCCGCCAAGGCGACCGCGGCGGGGCCCGTCGGCTCGGTGGCGCCGCCCAGGGCCGCGCGCCGGCGCGGTCGGCGCCGGGGTCTGCTCAACGGGCTCGCCACGCACGAGCACGAGCGCGACATTCTCGATCAGTACCTGCACGAGGTGTCCAAGACGCCGCTCCTCACGCAGAAGGAGGAGATCGCGCTTGCCCGCAAGGTGCGCTCGGGCGACCAGGAGGCGATGCAGGAGCTCGTGAAGCGGAACCTCCGCTTCGTGATCTCGGTGGCCAAGAAGTACCAGAACCGGGGGCTGCCGCTCACCGACCTGATCGGGGAGGGCAACGTCGGCCTGCTCACCGCCGCCCGCAAGTTCGACCCCGACCAGGGAGTGAAGTTCATCTCCTATGCGGTGTGGTGGATCCGCCAGGCGATTCTCGCCGCGCTGGCGCGCCAGGGCCGGACGGTGCGGGTGCCGCTCAACCGCACGGCCGACCTGTCGCGCATCGTGCGCACGGCCGAGTACCTGCGTCAGACGCTGCGGCGCGAGCCCACGCCGGAAGAGATCGCGGACGCGACGCGGCTGTCGCTCGAGGTCGTGCAGTCGCTCGCCGCGCTCAACACGGGCGACGTGCGACTCGACGCGCCGCTCGACCCCGATGGCGACCGTTCGCTGATCGAGCGCTTCATCGCCGAGGATCTCCCCGACACCGAGGAGCGGGCGATGGACCGCTTCCTGTCGGACGAGATCGAGAGCGCGCTGAACACGCTCCAGAAGCGCGACGCGAAGGTGCTGCGGCTGTATTTCGGCCTGGACGGCGGCCGCGAGCACACCCTGGAGGAGATCGGCGGCATGCTGGGCGTCACCCGCGAGCGGGTACGCCAGCTGCGGGATCGCGCGCTCAAGCGGCTGCGCGACGGCGACGTGGGAAAGGCGCTCGCGAGCTTCGCAGCGTAGTCTTAGACGCCGAGTGGCTGTGAGCAGCGAGTGGTCAGGGAGTCCCCTGGCCACTCGTCGCTTATGGCCGCTTGGCGTCTTGGCGTCCCGGCGTCTCAGCGTCTAGCTTTTAGCCCGTGATCGAACGGGTCGGCCGGGGGACCGTCCGCGCCATCAACGCGGTCGGCCGCTTCGGCCATTTCGTGGGCGACATGGTGCGGGCCGTCCCGGACGTGGCGACCTGGGGCCGTCTCACCCTGGTGCAGATGCGCCGCGTCGGGGTCGACTCGCTGCCGGTCGCCCTCTTCATCGCCGCCTTCACGGGCGTCGTCCTCGCCCTGCAGGCGTCCTACACCTTCACGGGCACCGTCCCGCTGTACTTCGTCGGCACGCTGGTAGGGAAGACGATGATGTTGGAGCTCGGTCCCGTCCTGGCCGGGCTCGCCCTCGCCGGGCGGGTGGGCGCGAGCATGGCGGCCGAGCTCGGCACCATGAAGGTGACCGAGCAGGTGGACGCGCTGGAAACCCTCGCCTACGATCCGCAGAGCTTCCTCGTCCTGCCGCGCGTCATCGCCGGCACCGCGATGTTCCCCGTGATTGTGGCCCTGGCGATCCTCACCGGCATCGTGACCGGCTGGCTCGCGAGCATCGTGCTGCTCGATCTGTCCACCCAGGAGTTCATCAAGGGATTGAAGCTCTTCTATCGCTTCAAGGACACCTGGTTCGGCCTGTTCAAGAGCGCGACCTTTGGGTTCACGATCACCTTGGTGGGCTGTGTGGTGGGGTTGAGGACGCGGGGCGGGGCGGAAGGCGTGGGCCGGAGCACGACGCAGGCGGTCGTGTACTCCGCGATCCTGCTGCTCGTGCTCGATGCCTTCTGGGCCCTGGTGCTGCTGCGGTGATCGAGTTCCAGGACCTCCACAAGGCGTTCGCCGCGAAGCCCGTGCTCGACGGCCTGACGCTCGAGGTACGGGACCGCGAGACGCTGGTCATCATCGGTTATTCGGGGAGCGGCAAGAGCGTGGCGCTCAAGCACATCGTGGGGCTGTTGCACCCCGATGCCGGGGACGTCATCGTTGACGGCCGCGCCGTTTCGACCCTCGACCGCCCGGCCCTCACGGCGCTGCGGCGCGAGATCGGATTCGTGTTCCAGTTCGCGGCCCTGTTCGACTCGCTGACCGTGGCGGACAACGTCGCCCTCGGCCTGCGGCGCCGCGGACTCGCGGAGGAGGAGATGGCCGAGCGGGTGCGGGAAGCGCTCGCCTTGGTCGACCTCACCGGGACGGACGAGCGTTATCCCGCGGAGTTGTCGGGCGGGATGCGCAAGCGGGTCGGGATCGCCCGCGCGATCGCGCTGCGACCGCGCTACGTCCTCTACGACGAGCCCACCACGGGCCTCGACCCCGTGACCTCGGCCGTGATGGACCGCCTGATGGTTCGGACGCGCGAGCACCTCGGCGCGACGGGGGTCGTGGTCACGCACGACATGCGGAGCGCCTACACCGTGGGCGACCGCATCGCCATGCTGTACGAGGGCCGCATCCGGCAGGTCGGCACGGTCGCCGAGATACAAGCGTCGGAGGATCCCGTCGTGCGTCAGTTCATCGAGGGACGTGCCGCGTGAAGCGGGAGAACGAGTTCGCCGTCGGCCTCGTGGTGATCGCCGCACTGGCGGTGGTCGTCGCCGGGGCGCTGTGGCTGTCCGGGGCCCATCTTGGCAAGGCCGAGGCCGTCTACACCGCGCGCTTCCGCACGGTGGGCGGCCTCTCCGTGGGAGATCCGGTGGTGTTGCGGGGCGTGCGCGTCGGGCGCGTGGAGGGGATCCGGCTGGCGCAGGGCAACTGGGTCGAGGCGGACTTGAAGATTTACGCGGGCGTCCAGGCCCCTCCCAAGCCCGCCGTGATCGCGGCCTCCGCATCGCTGTTCGGCGAGTGGGCCGCGAGCCTCGTGCCGCTGGACCAGCTGC
>Ga0209235_1001964_pt1 | contig 11381 bp, 10 predicted proteins | sample GraSoi013_1_20cm_4_FD_185817 | JGI IMG/M metagenome (GOLD analysis project Ga0209235, IMG submission 185817) | Grasslands soil microbial communities from the Angelo Coastal Reserve, California, USA - Sample 09_25_2013_1_20cm (SPAdes) (version 2) | ecosystem: Environmental > Terrestrial > Soil >...
CGGGAATGAACTCTTAAATGGGCTAGTCATGAGGCTGATGCCCAGCAGGCGTGAAAGAGACGTGGACAACTGATGCTCGGTCTGTTCGGGAAGAAGAAAAATCAGACCTCCCCTGCGGGAACTTCCCCGGGAAATTCGGAGCCGCTGGTCCTTAGCAAGCTTCAAGAGATAACTGGAACTGACGCTGAGATGTATCAATCTCTGTCTAGACTCCTCTTTCTCGACCCTAAGAAAATCACAACATCCTTGGAGGATGCAGTAAGTCAGGCGACCACTTTCGAATCAACGGGCAACAAGACTAGAGCGGAAGTGTGGTATAGGATTGCGGGCGGGATCGCATTATCTCGAGGAGATGCTGAGAGCGTCAGAAAGTTTTTCGAGAAGGCCTCTTCATTTGCCGGAGACCGTCGACCCGAATACAAGACCATTGCAAACCGATCCCAAGATGCGGTAAGCTTGGCCCGAAAATTCTACGAAAGCATGTAGGCAAAACTTCTCGTAAGATACCTAACCTGTTCATACCGGTAGCATACCCTCGAATAAGATTCAGGAATGATGGTGCAACGAGCGGGGGACGAGATTTTCTCAGCCTGATCAAAAGAATGAATACTCTTGGGTGACTCAATCGTATATATTTATGCGCAGCCTAGAAGGCTCTCGTGACAGGAAATTTTCTTCTAGCAGAGGGTACGAGCCCGGTTTGGCCTTGCAGGAGAGCGTTCATGAGAATGTCCTCTCATTAATGATGAACAGAGCTGACAGGGCAGAGATACTGGGGTATCTCGCCGCGGAGGGCAATGAGTATCATTATGCCCAGACGCATTGGAGATTTTTTCCCACTCGAGGTCTCTCAGGTAAGTGGTATCTCATACACTACAAGCAGGACGCAGTTGAGTTCACGAACCTCGATTTGGCCATTCAGCAGAGGTTTCTGGACTTGCTCGATAGGGTGTACGGCATGGACAAAGCCCGTTTCGATAGAAAGGGACGTGTCCGAATTAGGCCGAGGACAGTAGTATCCGACTTGTTGAGCCACAGCAGGCTTGGGTGTCTGTCGTGGCAAGTTCCAAAGGCGGTGATGGCTGGGGACTGTAGCCCGAGGGCGGCTTGGTGTAGAGGATATGCGGATGGAGACGGCACAGTGGCCAAGACAGAGATTTGTCTTGACTCTACGAATTCTTTGGGTCTCAACCAGGTGCAAGACTTGCTGCAGAGCCTCGGAATCCATTCAAAGGTGAGGGGACCGTACTCTCGCGAACCGTACTTGGACAGGTTTAGCTTGGTCATTCACAAGGAATCTCTACGTCAATACGCTGGACTCATCGGGTTCAATCACCCAAAGAAGACGCACGCGTTGACCAAGCCACTGGGAAGCCCCGGTGGGTCGTGAGTTCTATTGGTGCGTCCCGGGAGGCAATTACCTCGTTTCCTCCTTCCGGGCGGGATTTGAACCCGCGATCAACGACTTTCCCGGCCTATAGAGGCTCGAAAGGCCGTTATGCTAAACCGGGCTACACCACCGGAGCGGCTGGCTACTTCGAAGACGGTTTCTTTTACCTTTTGGTAACAGTCAAAGACTCAAAACACAGGCATTTGTTCATGATTCAAAAAGTACTGACACTGCCCGTGTGCCTTCATTTCGTGATCCTGAATCCTCTAAACTCTCCCGAATAATCCGACCATTCAACTTCTACCCTTCTGACGATTGCTCCTCGAGGACCAACGTGGCAGAATCGAATCAGCTCGTCCAATCGCGCCTTCTCTCCTTCACCCAAAGCCTCCACCCTACCGTCCTGAAGATTTTTCACCCATCCTGAGATTCCGAGTCTTCTGGCATGATCAGTGATTTCCCGTCTGAAGAAGACTCCCTGTACCAGGCCTGTAATCAGAATTCTTGCTCTGGCTTCCATTCATAGAGGAAGGACTGCGGAAGCATTTCTCTCTTGCTTTAGGCTCAGATGAAGAGGAGACCTATAGACGGCTCAGGGTCAAGTTGGCGGAGGAGGGACAATCTGACGAATGGGTGCCGCAAGAGGAGGGAGAGGCAATTCCTTTGACGCGACATCCAGCTCCTGGAGGAGGCCGGCTATGGCGAGTCCGTGAATCGCGGAGAATACATTTAGTGTCATGTAGAGATAACCGGCTTCCTCAACGTCAAAGCTCAGTCCGTGTTTCATGAGGACGTCCCTTGTTCTGGGAAAGGCAACTATCAGATCTCCAATAGTCGTCTCAGCACGAATCGAGTCTATCTCTATGGTGAAAACGCGGGAATCATCGAAGGCTTGGGATGCCGCGGGTCGTGCAGGTAAAGGAGTGCTCGAAGCGATGTTACTCTTTTCAGGAGGCTTGGTAATTGGCTTTCTCTGAGGTTTCTTGGATTGAGCGTTAGTGAGCTTTCCCAGCCTCTTGGAGACTTTCTTTGATCCTGTCTTACTGCTCCGATTTTTCTTTTTTGCCATAACCTTCACGAGGTTCTCGACGGCGGACTAAACTCGTCCCTTCGACTCCTCTTAGTAGGCGGCTCCGACTATTAATACGCTCGGATGGAGCGCCATGTCAACTCTCCGAGGGTTGAGTTGACCAGGCTATTGGGAGACCTTGCATGAGCTGCTGCACATGTTGAGAGGCTCTAATGCGCAGCTCGTCAGCGACGGTTTGAAAGACTGGTGCCGAATAGTCTTCGATCTGGCCATGGTCTGACAACCGAGCAATTAGCGGGTCTACAGGGACCGACCCTAGGAACGGTACACCTAGCTGCTTGGCCAGTTTCTCGCCCTGCGGCTCTCCGAAAACTTTGATCGCTTCACCACAGTGGGGGCATATTAGGTAACTCATGTTCTCCACCAGACCCAGCAGCTCGGCGTTCATTTTCTTTGCCATGTTGACGGCCTTAGTGACGATTAGAGAGGCTAGCTCTTGTGGGGAGGATACGACGATCACCCCATCTAGGGGCAGGGACTGGAGGACCGTTAGGGGGGCATCGCTAGTCCCCGGTGGCAGATCTACGAGGAGATAGTGTAGGGAGCCCCAGTCTACGTCCCAGTAGAGTTGTCGAATGACGCTGTTTACTATTGGGCCTCTCCATATTACAGGCATTTCCGGATCATCTAGAACCAGGTTGATGGACATCACTCTGATTCCGGTCCGAGTTTTGATGGGAGTTATGCGACCGCTAGGACTCTTTGACGGCCGCTCGGTAAGGCCAAAGATTTTCGCGATGCTGGGGCCTGTCAAGTCTGCATCTAGGACTCCTACCTCGTATCCTAGCCTTCTGAGCTGGACGGCGAGCATGCTCGTGACGAAGGATTTTCCGACTCCGCCCTTGCCCGATGCGATCGCGATTATGTTTCTCAATTCACGTTTTCCCAGCCGATCGATGCCTGGGCCTGGGGCCGCGCTGTTTCCTTGCCCGGGCGGGGTTTGAGCTGCTCTGCTCTGGAGGTTCGTCCTGAGTTCGTTTAGCTCTGTCTTGGACATTGCCGTTGTTTCAACTGTTACGGATTTGACCTCGTCTGATTTCTTCAAGGCTTTCTCGACATCGGCTTGGAGAGTCTTTGCAAGAGGACAATGAGCAACCGTCAGTGCAATTGTGACTTTAACATGGTTGCCTTCTATCGAAACGTCTCGGACCATGTTGAGATCGACGATGCTGATGCCGATCTCAGGGTCAAGAACTCCGCGCAGGTTATTGACGATAGAGTTCCTGTCGATCAATCTTTCTACTATCCGAGACTGTTCTCCTCAGTCTAGATGCATGGGAAGGTATTTACGCTCTCTTTCCCTAAGCGGCTTCTCCGTGAGAGCACGGGGCTGAATTAGGGTTTGTGTGAGAATTGCGCGCTTCCCCTTGTGACGTTTGGACCGTCAAGGCGCACGATTTGATGAATTCATCTCGTTAAGAGTCGAGATGGAGAGAAATGTCTGTCAGTGACAAGACACGAAAGGCCCTGAAGGAATTTGGTCTGACTGAGTATGAAGCAAAAGTCTACGTATCGCTTGTGGAGTCAGGCACCCAAGCTGCGAGCGAACTAAGCAGAACCGCTTCTATTCCCTACTCGAAGATTTACGAGATTCTGGGAAATCTTGAGCGGAAGGGATGGGTCGAGACAGAGCAGGGTAGACCTAGCAAGTACTATCCTAAGGCTCCTTCGACCGCTCTTGAATCATCAAGGGCTCGGTTGGAGACGACTCTGAAATCGAGCCAAGCTGACGCGATGGGAGAACTTCAACCGCTATATGAGAAGAAGGGAGTCCGGGAGAAACCGGATATTTGGATAGTGAGAGGTCAGAACAATATTCTAGACAAGATAAGAGAGACTCTTGGCCGAACGAAGAGAGAGCTTTTCGTTGCCATGCCTGTTGTACCCGATCCAATCGTCTCGGTTGCGCTGCCTATACTCGCGTTGATGAAGGAGAAGGGTGTGAGCGTGTCCGTGATGGTTCCGCAGACCACGAGCCGGGAGACTCTCCGAAAATTGAAGGCGCTGGTTCAGGTCCGTACTAGAGAGCAGATGTTCGGAGGTGGTATAATCTCGGATGATGATCAGATAATAATTCTTCTAGGGGAGGATCCTCTGAAGGGGCTGACTCTGGCTATATCCTCGGATCATATTGGGCTGGTGAGGTTTGGGAAGAGCTATTTCGAGTATCTCTGGGAGAGCTCGAAACCTCTCTCATAGAGTGGGACTGACCGAGGTGGCTAGGGGAAGTGGGCGGGTGAGAGTTCTCGGAGTAGTCTTTATTCGCCTATGGTCTAGCTTTCTATCCCGCGGCTATCTGCTGCGCGCGGGGGTACCAGAGCCAGGTCTAATGGGCAGAAGGCGCAGTAGGAGCCTGCCTCGGGCTTAGGACCCTGTGGCGAAGGCCTTCGTGGGTTCGAATCCCACCCCCCGCACCAAACAGCCCCAAGGACTGGGATATTGCAGCGTCTCCGGAATACTCGCGTCCCAGAGAGGGTCGAATAATTCTAGACAAAACAAGAAAGACAAGAAACGAGGTCGCGATGCCTCTAGTTCTTCCGAACGAGCGGTCGACAGGAAAGTACGGGACCCGGCGCCCTCGAAAGTCTCGAGCGTGGAAGGATAACGGCCTGGAGAGAATCTCGCTTAGCTGCCGGTGACATTAATCGTCAGGCTTGACGAGACAAGATCCGAAGTGCTCGAGCCTCGCACGGAGACTGTCGCCATGAATGTTCCCGGCTGGTCGAAGTCGTGTGTTGCTGAACAGGTCCCGAGGCTGCTTGAAACAGCGATAGACTCGCCGTCGCCAAACTTGAAAACACATGTGAACGGCCCTGCTCCACCACTGTATGTGACGGCAAACGTCAGAATCTGCTCAGGACCTGTCCCTGTTGACGAGCTTGTGAAGCTGTTGACTGTCAACGGCGGGTTGGAGAACGTGTAGCTGAACGAGAAGCCTGGGTAGACTCCTCTTGCACGCGGGGCTTGGAGCAGTATAGAACTGCCTTGAACAATTCGAACGTTTCTCACTACGCCAAAGTGGTCAAAAGACGTAGGGTCTCTGAACAGGATCGTGTTCTGCCCGCTCACTACGAAGCCAGAGATGTCGAACGGTCCAAAGTCCACCGCGGCATTCTCGTAGGGCCTATAGTCGCCGGTTCCGGTGAGATGGTTCAAGCCCGCGGGAATGTCTGCAACCAGTTGGCCGTTGACTAGGACGGCCAGCTGGCCGACCCCGTCATCAAAGTCATCGAAATCGAAGCCGTTGAATGTCAGAAGGACGGGCCCGCCGGTAGCGGATCTCACATTCACTGTGAAGCTACCAGAGCTCTTGGCATGGCTTGCGTCACCACCGTACGACCCTGATATCACGTGCCTACCCGCGACGGTCGGAGTGTAGGATACAGAGCAAGTAGCCATGTTTGGAGCATTCCCCGCGACGAGCGTACATGTCGGAGATGACGGATTGAATGTTCCAGTAGAGTTTGTTGTGAAAGCCACCGTCCCAGTTGGAACAGTGGAACTCGTCGAATTATCGATCACTCTCGCAGTGCAACTCGTAGATGTGCCTGCCAGAACTGATCCAGGGGAGCAGGTGACAACGGTCTTCGTCGAGTGAAGGGGCGGAGGAGCGGTGGAAGCAACTGCGAGCTTGAAGCTACCAGTGCTCCCGGAATGAGTCGAATCTCCTGTGTAAGATCCAGTGATCAGGTGGTGACCTGCGACCGTAGGAGTGTAAGACACGCTGCAGCTCGCTGTGCCTGCTGGTGGACCAGACGCCAGAGTACACGTGGCAGATGTTGGACTAAATGTGCCAGTCGAGTTCGACGTAAAGCCGACGGTCCCTGTTGGCGCTGTTGCACCAGAGGATGACGTATCAGTGACAGTGGCTGTGCACGTCGTCTGACTGCCTACCTGGACAGATGATGGGCTGCATGAAACGGTTGTCGCGGTTGCGTGAGGCTGAGCAGCTGTTACGGTCAGGCTAATGCTGGTTGGGGTGGTGGTAGCACCGAGAGGCGAGCCAGTAACCATGAAACTGTACGGGCCAAGCGCAACAGACGAAGCAACATTGATCGTCAAGACACTAGTAGCCCCCGCCGCAGTCGGAGTCACAGGGTTCACAGTGAAAGACCCACAAGTAACACCAGCAGGAAGACTACTGCTCACACAGGACAACGTGACAGGCAGAGCAGAACCAGCCGTCAGCCTAGCAGTAACAGTCACAGTACCAGAACTACCCTGCACAACACTCACAGGACCACCATTCGACAACGAATAGTCAAACGGAACAGCGGTAACGGCTAGATTGAACGTGCCATGACTGGTAGAGTGGCTTGAATCACCGGTGTAGGTGCCGTTGATCAAGTGATGACCAACCGCTGCAGAACCGGGCGTATAACTGACGGAGCATGACGCGGTACCGGCCGTCGCGCCCGCCAACAGAGTACAACTGGCGGAAACCGGAGCGAAGGTGCCGGTCGAATTGGTCGTGAAGCTGACAGGACCAGTCGGAGTCGTAGCACCTGTGGCAGAGGTGTCAGTGACTGTGGCCATGCAACTGGTAAGGGTGCTGACTCGAACCGATGGAGGAGTACACTGGACGGTAGTGGTCGTAGGATGAGGTGGAGGAGGAAGTTGTACTATAACCGGGACGATGATGGAACGGGTCGTCGAACTGCAACTTGTAGCGGTGCAAGTTCCGGTCACCGTTGCGTTGTAATTCCCGGGAGGTGTGGAGGCGGTGGTGGAGACCGTGAGTATAGAGGTGAACGAGTTGACTGAATTCGAAAGGGATCCGCTAGCGACGCTGAGCAGGGCAGTCGGACCATTGGTCACAACTGGAGTTATCGCCCGCGTCAACGCGACAGTTCCGGTTCCGCTCAGAAACCTGCTGACGGTAATTGTGGACGGGAGCGACGACCCAGCATTGATGGTAAGAGAACTGGGATTCGCTGAGAGAACGAAGGTCGGCAGAGTGATGACCGTGCCCGTAATCGCCGTCTCCGGGTTAGGAGCCGCCCCACCATTGGTTATGGTGACACAGAGCCCGGGGACACTGGAACCAACGCCGCAAACTCCAGTCAGGAAATTGACTGGAGTACCGGTAGTCGCCGCCGCAACATTGTATACGATTTCGAAGAGATTACCGGTCGTAGGGGCCAGTGTGAGTCCTGCGAGGCTAACGACTCCTACGTCAACAACTCCTGGGCCGTCGCCTGAGGCGATACTGCACCCTGTTCCCGCGCCGTTGATACAGTTGGCGAGCGGTAAGATGGGTTGTGCGAGGAGAGTGTTGTTGAGATCAGCTTTTACCGGATTGAGAATCGTAATGTCTGTCTTAACAAAGATGCGGAATCCGTTCAGAGCGTCGGAGCTGTCAATATTGATCCCGACGACAACCTTGGTTCCGACTGCGCCACCAGCAATGTTAACTGGGCTCGTTGGGCATCCAGAGGTGCTGGTGATTGGGGGGGCCGCAACGCATACAACCCCAACAATCTGACCATGAGCAGTTGGAGTCGTAGAAAGGTTGAGGGCGAATATGGTCAAAATTACGAAAAGGATCGGGAGAACTATCATTCTTTGCATGGTGGCACCTAAACAGATGGCGTGAACCCAGTTTCAGTGTTCTTAAGGTTTTTTATCTCCAGAGGCAAGCGGAAGCTACCGCTGGATATGATCAGTCTATCAGAGCTACCTTGAACAACCGCTGGAGATCAGAGATCAGAGATCACATTTTCCAGAATAGGAAATAACAACGCACACAGTGTTTGGTGTCATTATTCATAAGAGGTCTTTTCTACGTTCTCCAAAGCGGACTCTACGAAAAACGAGGCAGAGAGAGCAGGCCTCTGATGGAATAAACTGTTCAGTACAAATTACCTATCTAGAAGAAAAAAGAGGGATGTTTGGTAGATGTTATCTAGTACACTGATGCGCCGAAGTCCGCTGCCGCTGTCGCGACATCGATGATGTCGACTTTCCCATCGCCGTTCAGGTCAGCCGATGGATTGTAGCGTGAAGAACCTATCGTAGCGTCGAATCCAACTGCGATCATTGAAACATCTACGATGTCGACAGTGCCGTTGTGATTGAGGTCGGGCGTCCTCGTAACCAGGCAAGTCGCTGTGCTACTCGTAGTGATGGTACAGCTGGCTGCGAGCATGAACGGAACAGACGGTACGTCGAGCACAAAGTTCAGGCTACCGCTCATCGATGAGGATAGGTTGATGGTAATGGTTTTCGAGAGGATTACTCCACCTGTTGTACTGTTTACAGCCGTTATGGTCACAGTCGCGCTCAGGGTCTTGGCTGTTGTGTCTATCGTGATCGTCCCTGAGACCGTCACAGTGACGCCGTCGAAGCTCATGGTCTTGCTGAAAGAGGTCGTCTGAGTTGTCGCATGCGCCGAGGAGAGTGGTGCAATCGCCGCGAGAGCCAATACTAGCGTGGCTAGTAGGGGTGTTCGCAATGATTTTCCTCGGTCAGCAAAGATGTAGACGAAACTTAACTCTTTCGATATCTCAAGCTAACTCAAGCTCTAGGATGATAACGACAGCAACTCCAATGCGCCATTCAGCTTCATACTCGCTTAGTCTAAGACCGTGTTGAAATCGAAGTAACAGTCGCCTCTCTTCTGGTATTTCTTACGAATCGTAAGTTGGGCACAGAACAATCCGAGATCAACATAGCTGGCGTCTACTAAGAAGATATTCGGAAAATCCACCACCCCGATGGTTTGTAGGTAGAAATTGAAGGCCGCGAATGATGGGTGATGATTCGAATATCGGCTACGTCACGATTCCATAGTTCTTCGCCATAATGGCCACGTCTATAATATCTACGATTCCCTTACCGTTGATGTCTGCATATGGATTCCAAAAAGGGGATCCCGGAGTTGATTGGAAAGCCAGAGCTACTGTAGATGCGTCGACGACCCCGACAGACCCGTCTTGATCAACATCACCCAACGGCAAAATATGGATAGCTGATCCTACGGCCATGCGGTTGCCCGCAACATTTCCAAGACTCTCACCGGCGACGGGCGCGACCGTCGCTACCAGCGCATACCTCGCGGCCAACACGTCTGTTGTGTTCCAAGCAACCTGGATAATGGCAGACCCTCCGGGGGACACCGTCGCCGTCGCGGACCCGGCAATGTAGCTTGTTTTGTTGACCGCGGTCACTTGGACTGCTACTGTCTCGACGAAATCACCTGGGTCCGTGACTGTCACGTTGATCTTTGCTATTCCACTCTGCCCGACGGATTTCATACCGCCCGGGTAGAGCAGCGTGGGAGAATATGCGATTTTCGAGACGGCGACATTGTGGACTGGGAAGATAGGGCTGGACGTGACGTAGTAGAGATTGAGAGTCGACCCGGTGGGCTGGGTAGAATCAAAAAAGATCCAGATCGTGTTTCCGCCAGCTGTCACGGGTGCTGGATCACTCTCATCGGTTTGACAGCAGAGAGGGTCGAAGGTGAGCTGGGTGTCAGCAGACCATGACAGTCCATTGTCGAAAGAACTCTTCGTGAAAATCTTCGTCTCAAAGAGGCCGCCACCGATGCTCAGATCTCTAGCCCAGAAAAGCCAGAGCGTACCGTTTCGGTCCTGCAGAACATCAGGGTGAGCGTCAAGAGAATTGCTGGAGACGATCCGGAAGGCAGGGCTCCACGAGGTTCCGTTGTTTATCGATGAGAAGACTTGGTATATCTTGCCCGCGTTGAGCCACTTAGACCATACTAACCATACCCGCCCATCCTTCGTGGCCGTCAGCCCAGGATAGAGATTGAGCGTAGCATCGGAGGTCAGCTGGGTCTCGCTGGACCAGACGTTCCCCACCAAGGTCTTGTAGAAGATTTGAGCAGTAGACCCACAGCAAGTTGATATTTTCCGGGCCCAAGACAGCCATAGAGTTCCGTCTTGGGTTACGACAGCATCAGGATCTGTATCATTGCCCGAACCTATCGTGAGATGAACGCGACCTGACCAGATTCCAGCGTTGTATCTCTCATAGTAGATGTTGTAGGCGCCCGTAGTGTTTGCTACCCAGAAGAGAAGGATCGTGTTGTTGTGGAGCTGAGCTAGTGAAGGTCCCGCGTTGTTGACGCGCACGGTTCCGGGGCCGGTTATGTTAACGGGCAACGACCAGAGCCCGCTGCTGAGAGTTTTGTAATAGATGTCTGACCTGAACGAGAACGGGTTGGCTCGATTCGACTGCCAAGCCAACCACAGGCTTCCATCATCAGCTTGAAGCGTGCTAGGCAAAATGTCGAAACTTGGGGGAGTGCTGAGGTCAGTGAGGACCGGAGCTGACCAAGTTACTGCTCCCTTGGCAGACTGTAAAAGCCCGGCGGCGGAAACTGACAGTAATGCAAGGACGATCACGGTTCGGGTTGTTCTTCGCATAAGCATCATCTCATGAAAATCTAGACCCCGACCGCAAACGAGCACCATCCGTTTCTTCCCGGTCAAACAGTAGACTCTGCGTGTTTAGCGGCTGTAGTACTTCTGATTCTTTAGTAGATTGAGATTGACGAGCCTCCTGAAGGGGCATCTTTGTGACATCCTGTGGCGAGTTCACGAATGAGAAAAAGAGAGAGGGGAGTCGCTTCGCAGCTTACGCTACGACCGCGAAGGCCCCTGCCTTTGTGTTTCCACCTGGACTTGTGAGTGTTGTGGGTGATGTTCCCCATAGTATTGTGGCGGTGAAGTGGAACTTCGTTCCGATGTCAGTGGACGTGAAGCTCTGGGATATTGTTGGTGTCAGGCTGGCTCCCGCTGTCATTGTGATCACGGCCGACTGTGCTGTGAATCCTGCTGTTCCTGTTCCGTCCACCCCAATTATCGTGATCTGGGCGTAGACTGTGATGGAGTTTGGATTAGTTATCTTGGCAGTCCAAATCTGCATGTTCGA
>Ga0209235_1001966_pt1 | contig 11374 bp, 11 predicted proteins | sample GraSoi013_1_20cm_4_FD_185817 | JGI IMG/M metagenome (GOLD analysis project Ga0209235, IMG submission 185817) | Grasslands soil microbial communities from the Angelo Coastal Reserve, California, USA - Sample 09_25_2013_1_20cm (SPAdes) (version 2) | ecosystem: Environmental > Terrestrial > Soil >...
AGTCTTTCTGACCCGGATAGGGTTCGGTGTCATCTTGGTCATCTTTCCTCTCTACCTTCCGATTCCAAAAACTCAATCGGCGTTTGCGGGCGTTGTTACTGCAATCTATCCTGTGGTCGAGGGAGTTTCAGCTCTTCCCGTGGGTGCTTACGTGGATCGCAAGGGGCGAAGAAAGGTGTTCGTTGCGGGTCTAGGGCTTATCGCAATCCTGAGCCTCCTGATCGGACTATCCAACAATCTTGTGCTGGTGGGCGGTGCCCACGGCATAGAAGGTTTGGCCGCAGCGATGGTAACAGTTGCGTCCCTGACGATGATTACCGACCTGACAGTTGTGACGAACCGGGGAGTTGGCATGGGCGGCTTCGACCTTGCCAACCTAGCAGGTTACGGGGTGGGCATAGTTCTAGGTTTTGTATTCAGCGGCGTCTTCGCCGCTGACCTCGGAGCAAGCTTCCTAGTCGTCTCTGCTATCCTCGGCGTCTCAACCGTTGCCGTATTTCTCATCCTTCGGGAACCCGCACACGTCGCCCACGAACGAAGAAGTCTGAAGGAGATGTATTCTACCCTCACAAGCGATGTCGCGGCGATACTTCCTGTATGGTTTGCTCTCACGGTTGTACTGGGATTCTACATTTTCTTGCCGAGGATTGTGGGTCGGATGGGAAGAACCGATCTTTCCCAGTCTGCACCCGCCATACTTCTCGTGTTGGTGCTTCTCGGGGCTGGAGCTCTCTTGTTCGGGAGGTTGTCTGACAAACTAGGCCGAACCAAGATTATGGCTGTTGGAGCTTTGGGTGAGATAGGGTTCCTTCTGGTTCTTCCTGAAATCTTCGGACCACTGATCAGCATTCCTCCCGGCACACCTTGGATTGACTCCTACTACATGGTCGGACCCATCGCCATTGTTGCTGGGTTCTTGTTCTTTCTCGGGTCAGCCTTGGTTCCTTCTATCCTCGCGTTCATCGGGGACAACGCCGCAAAGGAGTTTCGGGGTTCAGCCATGGGACTGTACAGTCTCATGCTAAGCGCGGGAATAGCCGCCGGCCTCGTACTAGCCGGAATAGCTGACGACCTAGGTGGCGTCCAGGCGGTCTTCTACTCTGCAGCTATAATTTTCTCAGGCCTGAGCCTGACTAGCGGATATCTTCTATACCGCAACAAGCAATTTGAGAACTCAGCTAGTATCGTTAGCAAACCGCCCAGCAGTTCAGCCTAGACTGTTTCCGCAAAATGAAACTCGTAAGAGATAAGTCTCCTAGTTTCTAACCGTTATCCTGATTTTCTTGGCAGAGTATACCGTTCACACTACTCGGGTGGCAAAGAAGTTCGAATGGTTTGGAATGACCGTTGTCAAGCGTTACTTGACGAGGGACAAAGATAGCAGGGATCTTCGGGACGTGCATTCCAATCCGGAGTTCTACGACAAGGGCATCGATCTTGTTCTCAATCTGCCAAACGCCCAGAAGAGGACAATCGATCTCAAAGTCGACTCATACATCGGATCTGATCCATCGCGAAAGATAAGAGGTCTATGCAATCCAGACAGTGGTTTCATTCTACTTGAAACAATCAGTCAGCTCCAATATGATAGATCGAGAAATTCGACAAATGGTACTCTGCCTGTTAGACAAAAAGCAGATGTCCCTGGCTGGTTCTTTACGAGCTCTGCCGATGAGGTCTATTACTACTTCCTCGCTCTGCTCAACACAGAAAACCAGCTAAACCCACTCTACGCGGAATACGTTGAACTCGTAAAGGGCAATCAACCAACAGATGAAGTTGAAAATCGTCTATTACGAGAACTGCGTGTAGATAGGGACCTGTTAGTGAGTTTTTCTCTTTCAGAGGCGAGAGCCTGGTATGATACCGTCCCCGAGACAGTGTTTCATGGATATGCTCCCGCTCCTAACCCGAATTATCTCACTCTGAGTAAGAGAGTTAGGCGTGATCTATTCATATCAAATGGAATTGGGAAGAGTCATGGTTCTATCTTCTCCTTGGTCAAACCGAAATCGGTTTCCCGGTAGCCCCAGGCCCCGCAATCCTTATCGTCCAATTACCACCATTTCTTACTGTACTTTAGCGGCGTTGTTTTTTCATCCAACGCTGGCTTTCTGAATACGTAGAGATGTTCGTGGGCGATCTTATAGAAGTCGTAACTATGTCCCCGCCATCTCTGGCGAGTTGTCATCGTCTTGTGTTGAAGCTTGATTATGTCTTCTTTGAGTATGAAGCCCACGCTTAGAAATGCCTGCAAAACTCCCAGCGAGATCGGAATGTAATGTCGTCCCTTTCGCGTGTCTCCAATGAGAACTCCGCAGTATCGGTTGTTTTTCAAAACTCTGTATGATTCGGCCGCGACTTTTCGCATCGCATCAATATAGGCAGGGAGCTTCAGACGCGAGAGGTCGTCCGATATCCGCTTTCCGGTATATGATATGATTCCGGCATACGGTGGATGAGTGGAAATAAGGTCGATAGTCTCCTCACCGATCAAATCGAGGTTTCGCGCATCGCCTACGTAGGTTCGAGTCGCTACGCGGCTCGGTCTATCAAGGGTATTGTAGTCAAAACTCAGCCTGTCTTGCGCCACCATAATGGCATCCGGGTTGACATCGACTCCGATTCCGTCTCGGCCTAGGAGCTTGCTCTCTACAAGAGTGGTCCCGCTCCCACACATCTGGTCGAGAACGAGCTCTCCAGGTTTGGAATATTTCGTGATCAAGTTCCGTGGTATGTAGGGACTCCAATTTCCTCGATAATTACCAGAATGGGTCGCCCAGTCGCCTCTACTAGGGAAGCTCCACACCGTGAACTCTTCCGACTTGTAATCTTTCGGGGGTCCGAACTCTTTGATTCGCCACGGTCTGCCTATCTCTACCTCAACATTTTCGATTTTCACGTGTTGCTTCTCAGCGACGAACCTACGGTACTCGTCTTCGGTTACGAGTTGCATTCCCATCAGTTTCGGGGGGTTCGCCATCTCTTGTACTTGCAAAATACCGGCACTTTGCCTATTTGTTGGCCTAGATTAAATTTGGTCAGACCATAGGAGCGTTACGGAGATGCTCTTCACTGGGTCGTTTTCTTGAGCCCAGGTATGACCTCACCCGTAACCCACTGGACCCCCGCCCCAGATAGCACGTACGACCCTTTCTCGGCGATCAACTTGCCTTCGCGCTTCAATTCGCTCGCCCGCGCCCTCACAACCGCTCCGCTTGTTGTCTTCCATGAGGATCCGAGAAGAGTGCTCAGTTCGTCGTCCCCGAACGTCTTCGGGTGGGTCGCGTAGAGCACGAGTGCGAGCGCTTCTTTTGCCGACAGGGAATCGGCCGGGACTGTGAGATAGGGCCGTCCCTCTCCGCTGAACTGGACTATTCCCTTTAGCAAATCCGATGGTTCAGATGTCTCTATGGTCTGGATTGCTTCTGGTTTCGCCGGTACTATTCCATCTTTGAGTCGTAAGTTCTCTACAAGGTTCTCGAACTTGTCGCGGACGTATTCGAAGTCTCCTTCGAGCTCGATTTCTTGGTCACGGGTCCGGATTCGGAACCTAAGCCGTTTCTCCTGGGACATGATTGCGCCTCTGAGTGTGCAATCGGCGGTCTATTTCGAGCTTTCCAAGCTAAGTTTGAGATGGGTGAAACTAAAGCTGGCAGAATGTAGAAATTCCTACACCCATTTGCCGAGAATCTTCTTGCACTCTGGACAGAGCCCATGCCTCGAAACTAGAGTTACCTTGCTGCACCGTGCACATTTCCGAGGGCCACCTGCCTTAGTTCGAGGAGGCTCGTAGAATCTGCCCTTGAATCCCGGCGGTTTTACCGTGCATCTTCTTGTCCGAGACAATTTGTGATCCTCATCGATAACTCATCGTTGGTATGAAGCTAGATCTAATCGAGACGGAACGAATATTGAAAAAATATTGGAGGTTGGGCTTTCACGAGCTGCTGCCCTGGTCGTACTTGGTCCGCTGGTCTTAGAACTGGTCTCTGGTGACAGTTTGTTTGTGGACGTTCTGTCCTTCTAGCGCATGTACAACTGCTACGACTACTTTGATGGTCGGTATCAGAGCCATTGCGAGGAAGATCAATGGGTACGCCCACGGGGCGCTGGCGAAGAAGCCGCTGACCATTGTCTTACTGACACTGTAGAGGATGTATATCGCCGTCAGCTGGAAGACCCAAGCCAAGATGGGCGCGTAGGCCTTGTACGTTCTGTAGCTGTCCGAGACGACGTTGGCGAGTTGTGTTCCAAATTTCAAAACGACCGCGGCAATGATGAGCCCGAGCGTAAAGATGACGAAGCTCGCGATGCTGAACGCTGTGCCTGGGACTATCTGGGTGGTGATTCCGGGGAAGCCCAAGACAATGCTCTGGACCACGATGAGGACGATGATTCCCGCGAGCAGTCGTATGACGGAAGGCATTACGGGCCGAAAGCCGCCCAACGGGTCATGTGTATTAGTCGGCATCTCAAAACCACTTTTCCAAGAGATACCTAGCCTAGCCAAGGATTAGCCCATGGCCTAACTCTCCGACCCCCCTCGCCGTTACACTGGGCGCTTAGCCATGTCCCTTAGTCCCTATAGTGAGAAGGAGACGACCGTCAGAATGGCCGAACTGAAAGTGTACCTATCCGAAGATCTTGATCGACGATTCAGGATGCTCGCTATGAGCGTCTACGGTTATGGTAGAGGCTCTCTGAGCGAAGCTGCTGTGGATGCGCTCACGAAATGGTGTGAGGGACATGAGGCTAGCAAGCTGGACCGGCCACCGAGGGAAGCACTTTCGCATTCGAATTCTGATCCTGTCTCGCGCGCGGAAGAGCGGCCGGATGCCATCTCATCGGGAACGAAAGAAAACTCCGGGTCTTCCCTCCCCGTTAGCTAAACTCTATTTCCTTCGTCCGGTTTCGTCTGAGGCATTGGGACCTCTTCCTTGGGAGATTGGACGCGCACGCCTTCCAAAACCAGGAGATTGAATTTTTCCTCGCGAAAAAAGTGGCGAACCTGGCTTGCAAAGAACCACCGAATTGATCAGGAGGTCTGGCTAGTCTATGATAAGAGGTTCTTCCGGTCGCGTTCAATCTCATACAGAGATTTCCTTAACGACGCGGTCGAAGAAGCGATATGCTATGGCTGGATCGACAGTAGAGTCAAACGAATAGGCGAAACAAAACTTGGAGCACGCTTTACTCCGCGTAGGTCGAGAACCAACTGGTCGAAGTACAATAGAGTCCGCGCGCTGAACCTACTTCGCGACGGTAAGATGACAAAAGCTGGCACGGACGTTCTACCGGTAGAATGGACAAGCGAGAACGTGGACAAAGACCAAGCTAATAGAAGAACGGTCGCTCACTGCGTGGATGGAATTTTGGTGGAGGGAAGGAAGTTCCTGGCGGAGAGGAGGCGAGATGATGACGATGCGGATCCGGGACTGATAGAGATCCCCGGCGGTCACGTGGACCCCGATGAAACCTTGGAGGATGCTTTGAGAAGAGAGATGAAGGAAGAACTCGGAATCGACGTCAAGAAGGCTAAACTCGTTCAGGAGAGTCTCTACACGGCGAGCAATGGTGAGAGACAGAGAATTCACTATTTCCATGTGAAGAAGTGGAATGGTAGAATCAAGTCTACAGAGGCTGAGCGGGTGTATTGGGAATCTAAGATTTCCAATCTGGGCGTTATCCCTGATAGGAGAGCCGTTCGGAAAGTCTTGAGTTCAAAGCCCCGATAGCGAATAGATAGGCTGAACCCTCGCGAAACCGAGCAGTTTCGGGCGGCGAATCCAGAGTCTACAGTCCATAGGGAGGTTCCGGAGTTTACAGAGGAGAGCTGTTTAGACAGGTCCTTGTGAACGCTCGGTTTGAGGCTCAGCTAGTTTATGAGGCCCGAGTCCTGAAAATTCTCTTTCCCCGGGATTCCCGGGAAGACGATGGTTAGAGGAGCGCCGATATTTGCGAAGTCAAGTCAGGGCCGAGATTCGGTACTACATTGACGGTCGCAAAGCTGAGAGATTCAAACTCAGCCTTTTCGAGCTGATGAGCTTGAACAGTTTTCCTAACCCCGTTAACCAAACATTGTACTTCAACAATGAGGAGCACGAGGTCCCATTCACCTACTCGATCAGAGGAAGGAGATACGAGCAAAAGCCGTTCAAGGAACGGTTCAAGCTCAAGCTGAGCGACAAGTGGATTTTCGAGGTAAAGAACACCCGGTCAGAACATGGCCGCTTCATCAGACACAAACGACGAAACGAGATGCTGCCGCTTCAAGAAATCTTGTCGAGCGTAAAACGAATGAGCCGGCTAGGCCATGTCAGGATTCCACACAAACTGGGCCTCTATGCAGCCGCGAGCTATTCTAGGAATCACTTTCTTGACAGTGATCGAGGACTGCGGGTTACAATGGACGAAGATGTCCGGTACTTCACCTTCGAGGGACTTGCAGGGACAATGCTAGGGGCCTCCAACCGGGCCATTGTGGAGCTGAAGATTCCGCCGGGCAGAACAAGTCGTCCACTAGTCAGAAAAATTCACGGTCTTCTCAGGAAGGAGAACGCAGAACAGGGCATTTCCAAGAAGGCCACGATCTTCAATCTCATCGAGGACCGAGCTAGGAAATCTGGTGAAGCGTACAAGGAACCGAGCCACAATACAGAGATCAAAGCGAAAGTTGCGCTTGACGCCGAGGACCAGGACATTTTCCCTAGGATAAGAAACGATCTATCAGAGGGCAAGATCGAGGGATTCAGACTCTCTGACTCTTACCCGAATGTCATGGAGACTGGCAAGCTCTACCATTACGTTCAGGTGCCCACGCATGAATACGTGAGGTTCGAAACTAGTGGTCAATCGAGGTCCGCGACGATCAAGGAGAACTTTCAGGTCGTGCAAGACCCTTATCGACTGGGTAACGTGATCAAGAGGCGGGAGATTGAGGAACCTCTTCAGCCGGACATGCTGAAGATGCCATACAAGGTTCTCACGAGGAGGAGGAAGTACTTCATGGTTGAGCGGAACGGGGGAACCAGGGAGTACGCGGTGATGATGGACAGGAGCACGCATCGAGGCCACGAACTGTATCAGTTGGAGGTGGAAGACGTTCTAAACTCGCCTTCTACGAGAACCGAGACACGGAGCATCAACGATGTGGCATCCATGGCCAACTATCTCATAGAAGAGTACTCACTGGAGCCCACGATTCTGACGAAAAACCAGTGGCTAATGAGCCTGCCGAATTAGAACGATTTCAAGGCTTGACAGCAAACCTAGAAACCGGATTCTCTCTCGAAGCCTCGACGAATTTCCGATAGCTGTTGTTCCGACTCTCGGCTTCTGTGTTTAGCGCCAACTGAATTTCCGGCGATTTGTTGAGTCCCCGAAGATATGCGATCATCACATCGTGGTCGCGTATAGTGCCAAGTAGATCTTGCCAAGTTCGGAGAGCTACTAGCGGCCTCAGTGGTCTAGAGAATTCACCCATTTCTAGAACATAACGGAGTTGTTTACAATCTCGCCTAACGACATGCAATTCCTCCACCTTAGAGGGGTCTTCCCTTACTAGTGGGAGTTCACCCGTAATCTTTGAGCCTAGTTTTCCTACGACTTTGTTGTATCTTTTCTGGAGAATGGGTTCGGAAAGATCTCTGGGTTTCACGTGAGGTCCCGGATTTTTCTGAACTGACGATGCTAGCTTTTTCGCTTGGTCCAGATGAGACTTGCGCGATTTCCTCAGATCCTCTATGAGTCGTTGGTATCTGGGATTCTGCTTGTACATTGACAGTTTCGAGAGAATGATATCCTGGTCTCTGACACTGGCGTTTACCTTCATCAACTCCCTTATGCGAGACATGGCTTTCTGCGCCTTGTTCTGCTTCCGCGTTGCTTTGGGAAGCAATGCGAAAGCGGCCTGCAGACGGCGGGTCGCAGTTCGAAGCCGGTGAACGTTCTCAGCATTGGGATCTTTCAGGTAGGCCTTGACTCTTCGTGTCAGCGCTTTCGCGAATTTGTTGTACTCTTTCGCGAAAGAGTCGCGAGTAATCAAGGGAAGGCTGGGTTCGAGAAGTGAGACTACTTAGGTTTTCTTGGGCGTTTACATGGCGAGTTGAAGATTGAAAGTGCCTTCAAGGTCTTCGAGGTCTCTAAGAATATCTTTCAAGAGCACTTTTGGAATTTGGTGCTTGCCTTGGGCTATGTGAAGGCGAGGGATTCCGCGCTCAGAACTCATCGATAGATGGATGTTCGTCTTCTGTTGGAGTTGAGCAATTTGTATCAGGACTGAAATCTTCTTCACCATCTCCATGCTTTTCTTGTCGAGGAGGCGCTTGTAATTTGTCTGAGCCCAATCTGTCCGCCTCATTCCATTCGCTCTAGCAACAGACAAGGCCATGATCAGCTGGTCTTGGTGTGATAGTGGACTGTCAGCCTCCAAGACGATGTAGAACAAGGTCTCCGGATTGTAGGTCGGAAGGTCTGGTAGGACGTGATCGAGAGCCTCTGAGAGGATCGCATACTCTTTCTTCGTTAGGTTTCTATGCGATAATAGAGACTTGGCCAACTTTTCCGGGGCGGACGTCTTCGTGCGTGTTGGTGTCCCTTCGCGCATCAGAACCCTGTCTACAAGTCCCTGGCGGTATGAGCTTGGGCTTTCGAGGAAAGCTGAGAGTACTCCGTCTCTGAGACCGTGTGTGCTCACGATGAGTTTGCGGAAGCCAATCTTCTCCATGAGTAGGTGAACTACTAGAGACCCGGCGATGATTGATTGGCTTCTCTCTTGACCTATCGCCGGATTCTTTCTGATCGTTCTAAGACTCATTCTGCGGAGAGCGCGATGTACTGATTCTACGGCGTTCTTCTTCATCGAGTAGTTGTGCAGCTTGTTTAGCGGATCCCACCTTCGCATCTGGTCATACCGCGCGATCGCGCGGACCGAGCCTCCGACACCTACCAGGTCAAGGTTTTTCGAAGATGGAAGATGTTTCTTCTCCGGCAGGAGTTCGAGTATCCGTTTTCTCATTCGCGCATAGTTTTTCTTCGTGTAAGATCCGTCTGGTTTTGCGTAAAGGTCTGTTAGTCTTAGTCCTCCGAGAGGGACTGAGAGGATTTTTCTGATCGTAGGCTCCGAGTAGATGACCATCTCTAGGCTTCCGCCTCCAAGGTCGAAGAATAAGCCGGAGTGAACGCTGGTAGCGCTCTTGGCTCCTTCGAAAGCATACACTGCTTCTTCCCTTTCCGAAAGGACTTTGAACCTGAATCCGGTCTCTTGAAATGCTTCTTTGAGAAATTCCTCTCTGTTCCCTGCTTCCCTGACTGCGCTAGTCGCGACAGGGAGGACATGGTCTGGCTGCTCAAGGTCTACAATTGCGCGGAACTGCTTCAGGGCTTTGAGAGTACGTCGGATGGGTTTGTCTCCTAGAAAGCCCGTTTGATCAAGCCCTTCTCCAACCTTCGCGAGGACCGAACGTTGTCCATACGCGACGAACAACTTCTCCCGTGTAACTTCGTAATTGACCAGTTTCAGCGAGTTGTAGCCTAAGTCTATCACAGAGACTTTCAAACTTTGGCTAGGGCCGCCCGTCGTTTCGATTTCACTTCGGCGGGGTCATGGTGATACGTCTTGGGTCTATCACGCCATCTTAGTGATGATTTTCGGTGTGAGAAGCCAGCGGAGTTCGCCGGAGACTCGAGGAGTAAACGATGTTATTCGGACTTTTCCGATGCCTCCCTTTTTCAGAACAATTTTCGCACCCGTGGTCCCGATGATTTCTCCTATCATAGAAGTCAGGTAGGGTTCGTGTCCTACAAGGATTGGTCTGGAGTTCTGCTCGAGTCTTGCCAGTTTGCGATAGAGTTCTGCCCTGCTTCCGTCTGGCTTCAATTCGTCCCATTCTTCCAAGGTCCGGATATTGAGGGCCTTGGCCGCAATCTCAGCAGTCTCTCGAGCCCTTCTCAACGGACTTGTATAGATCCGATCGGTTTGCAATCCCACTGTCTTCAATGACTTCGCTATTTCTCGGATCTCGGTTCGGCCTTCCGGTGTTAAGGGTCGTTCGGAATCTTTCTCCACAACTGTCATTCGGTTCCCGGCCTCTCCATGTCTCAGTATGAAAATATCGATCTTTGTGGAGGTCGCTGTCTTTGATGGGGTCAGAGCGGATGTTGGTGAAGTCGCCTTCTTAACGTCAACGTCCTTGTTGTCCGAGGACGCAGGTCGTTGTCTCCGTACCCTCTTAGGCTCTGTCAATTGTCCCTATGGGAGGTTTCGGTGAGTCAGATAAAGTTCAGTAACCACGCTTTCTCCGTTCAAGACCATGAGTTGGACTAGGATGGTCAAGCTACCGCAGGCTCTGGGTTTCGGCCGCGAGATCGAATCGATCCTCCTCATACTGTCAGACCATCCTGAGGAAATTGTCAGAAAGATTGCTGATAAGAAAAGCGTCGGAGATTATCGATTGGTCGGGGAGAAGACGAAGCTTCTTGCCGACACATACTTCGACACTCCCAATCACTTTCTTTCGCATCGCAAGTTGAATCTGAGAATACGGACAGATAACCAGGATCGTTGGATCACTATGAAGACGCATCCTAGACGAACTCTCTGGGGTGGAATGGTCCGATCTGAGATGGAGGTTCCCTGGTCAAATGAGACTATTGAAAAAGTGGTTTCCGAGCTGAAAATCCCCCATCACTCTTCTAGTAATGCCGGCCAGACCAATCTTTCAGATCCGATTGAACTATTGAGGAGCAAAGGCCTGGTTCCCATCCAGCGTCGAGAGACGCAACGGCAGGTACGCGAGGTTACACTCGGCCCTGAAGGGTCCCAAGTCCTAGCAGAACTTGACATTGACTCAGTGCTCTATGACTTCGACGATCAAAAGATACGTCTCTTCGAGATCGAAGTGGAGAGCAAGTCCGAGAAAGGCCAGAACGTGGTCAAGAGCGTTACAAAGAGTCTGAAGGGAGAATACGGCCCGATCCTACGAAGCTGGCGTCACGGAAAACTGGCAACCGGAACTGGAATCGCGAAGCTGTTGAAATCGGGAGAACTGCGACCGCTGATCGATGCTGAAAACCGTCTTCTCCCAGCTGCCTACGACAGGCTCAACAGAATCCTCTGAGGCGCCGATCAATAGTGCGTAAGAACCAAGGGCTGGACAGAGCGAGTGTAAATATCCCTATTAGGCGATAAACCTCTAGACATATGATAAGTCCTTGAGCGAAGAACTCTCCGTAGAACGAGTGATGGGTGCCCTCCGGAATTGCTATGATCCCGAGATACCAGTCAACATTGTCGATCTCGGTCTGGTCTACGGCGTCACCATAGACAGTGATACAGTGAAGGTTCGAATGACCCTTACAGCCATGGGCTGCC
>Ga0209235_1001968_pt1 | contig 11367 bp, 10 predicted proteins | sample GraSoi013_1_20cm_4_FD_185817 | JGI IMG/M metagenome (GOLD analysis project Ga0209235, IMG submission 185817) | Grasslands soil microbial communities from the Angelo Coastal Reserve, California, USA - Sample 09_25_2013_1_20cm (SPAdes) (version 2) | ecosystem: Environmental > Terrestrial > Soil >...
GTTCGGTTGTCCTCGTGTCGCTCAAGCCCGTCTTCGCCTGGGGCATCGCGGCGGCCTGGCTGCGCGAGCATCCGACGCCCGCCGAAGCCTGGGGTATCGCACTCGCCGTGATCGGGGCGAGTCTCATCGGTCTGGGCGACGCGCGCCTCTCGTCCGGCGCCCTGGGGGGAGACGTCCTCGCGCTGCTCGGCGCACTCACCGGCGCGGGCTACTACGTCATTGGGCGGCGCGTTCGTCAAACCGTCGGGATCTGGCGCTACGCGACCGCCGTGTACGCGGTGGCCGCCGCGGCGCTCGCCGTGCTCGCGCTGGCCCGCAGCATGCCGCTGGTGGGGTTCGCGAGACGCGACTGGACGGTGTTCGGTGCGATGGCTGCGGGCCCGATGCTGATCGGCCACACTGGCATGAACTACGCGCTGCGCCACTTCCGCGCCACGACGGTGAACGTTGCGGCGCTTGGGGAACCGGTGGGTGCGACTCTCCTCGCCTGGATCATCCCGGCCATTCACGAAGTGCCGCGGCCGCTCGCCCTGGGCGGCGGAGTTCTCGTATTAATCGGGATCGGCATGTCTCTGGGAGCGGGGAGCGGTGACGGGAGCGATCATGCGAGTTGAACAGGTTCGCGGTGACGTGGTCGAGGCGGTTCACGAGGTCCACGTCGCCGTCGTGGATTCGACGGGCGGTCTCGTGGCGCGGACGGGCGACCCGGAGCTCGTGACGTTCTGGCGTTCAGCGGCGAAGCCGTTCCAGGCGCTGCCCCTCGTAGAGGACGGGGCAGCGGCGCGGTTCGGCCTCACGAGCGAGGAGCTGGCACTGGCGTGCGCGTCGCACTCGAGCGAGCCGGATCAGGTGGCTCGGGTGCGCGAACTGCTCGGCAAGATCGGGTGCTCGGAGCGCGATCTGCTGTGCGGCCCGCACCCACCGTTGTCCGATCGGGTGGCCCAAGACTACCAGACGCGCGGCTTACGGCTTACGGCGGTCTACTCGAACTGCTCGGGGAAACACGCCGGTATGCTCGCGCTGGCGCGCCACCACGGCTGGCCCACGGAGTTCTATACGCGGCTCGAGCACCCCGTGCAGCAGCGCTGCCTCGCGGAGGTGAGTCGCTGGACGGAGGTCGGGGTCGGCGACATCCGAACCGCTGTGGATGGATGCGGAGTCGTGTGCTTCGGGCTTCCGCTGAGAAACATGGCGCTGGCGTACGCGAGACTTGCGATCGCGGATTTCGGATTGCCGATTGCGGATTCGAAGGGCGTGCGTCCAATCCGCAGTCCGCAATCCGCAATCGTGGAATCGATGCTGCGCCACCCCGATCTCATCGCCGGTGAGGGTCGGCCCTGTACCGAGATCATGCGGGCGCACCCCGGGCGCGTGATCGCCAAGGTCGGCGCCGAGGGTGTGTACTGTGCCCTCCTCACGCAGGAACGACTCGGCGTCGCGCTCAAGGTCGCTGACGGACACGCGGTCGCTTCGGCACTCGCCATGGCGGCCGTGATGGAGGAGCTAGGTCTCCGGCCGCGTCCGGCCGGGCTCACCACTCGACCCAACGTGAACACGCGGGCTGAGACGGTAGGGGAGCTGCGTGTAAAAGGCGGACTGGAGCAATGAAACGATGAGGGAGCGGGGAGCGGGGAGAGGTACAATGACCGCTGGGACGGGCCCGGTGCTCGACGCCCCAACCGCAGCGTTGGTGCGCGTGGCGGCGGCCGTCGCCCGGGGCAACGGGCCCGAGCTCAAGGCCCGCTTCGCCGCCGCGCGCGACGCGCGCGTCCCGGGGCGGTGGATCGAGGAGCTGCTGCTGCAGAGTATGCTCGTCGTGGGCTACCCATTGGCGCTGGTGGCGTTCGCCGCGTGGCGTGGCGTTGGCGGGCCGGCGCCGATCGAGGGCGATGGCGCGGAAGACCTGGCGCACGCCGATTGGGAGTCGTGGGCGGCGCGCGGCGCGGCGGTGTGCCGCGAGGTGTACGGGCGCGCCTATCACAAGTTGCTCGTGAACCTGCGCGCGCTGCACCCGGCGCTCGAGAACCTCGTCCTGGTGGACGCTTACGGCAAGGTCATCGGGCGGCCGGGCCTCGATCTCAAGCGGCGCGAGCTCTGCACGGTGGCGACGACCGCGGTGCTCGGCACCGCCGAGCAGCTGCATTCGCATTTGCGAGGAGCGCTGAACACGGGGGCGGAGCCGAAGGAAATCGAGGCGGTGCTGTCGCTGATCGAGGGTGATCTCGACGACGAGCAGCGACGGCTCGCCGATCAGCAATGGGCCGATGTGAAGAAGAGGAAGCTCTAGAATGCGGAATGCGGAATGCGGAATGCGGAATTGAAAGGCAAGGTCGTGCCGCAAGTCGATCTAAAGGACCGAACCAGAGCATTCGCGCTGGCGGTGGTTCAGCTCGTGGAAGAAATCCCCCACGGCCGTACCGCCGACGTTATCGCCCGGCAGCTTCTTCGGGCGGGCACGTCCGTAGGCGCGAACTACAGGGCTGCTTGTCGGGCGCGGTCTCGGCGCGAGTTCATCGCGAAGCTGGGAATCGTTGAGGAAGAGACCGACGAGACTCAGTTCTGGCTTGATATCGCTGCTGAGCGTGGGCTCGCTGATCCTGACCGCATGAGCGCGTTGGCTGACGAAGCGCGTCAGCTCGTGGCCATCGTGGTATCGTCGATTCGTACCGCGCGCAGAACTCCTCGTGCAATTCCGCATTCCGCATTCCGCATTCCGCATTCGAGTTCGTCGCGTTCCGCATTCCGCACTCCGCATTCGTCTGGTCCGCAATGTTCATAGACCGCGCGGTAGTCCACGTGCTCGGGGGTGCGGGCGGCGCGGGAGCTTCCTCCTTCCGCCGCGAAAAGTTCGTCCCCAAGGGCGGGCCCGACGGTGGGGATGGGGGAGCGGGCGGCAGCGTGTTCGTGCGCGCCGACTCGAACCTCGCGACGCTCCTCGACTACCGCTACCGCACCCAGTGGAAGGCGGAGCGCGGGCAGCACGGCAAGGGCAAGAACATGACCGGCAAGTCCGGGGCCGATCTCTACCTCCCGGTCCCGCCCGGCACCGAGGTGCGCGACGCCGCGACGGGGGAGGTGATCGGTGAAGCGCTCGCGAGCGGGGACACGCTGCTCGTGGCGAAAGGCGGTCGCGGCGGCCGCGGCAACGCGCGCTTCGCCACTCCGACACACCGCAGCCCGCGCGAGTGGGAGCCGGGTGAGTACGGCGCGGAGCGCCAGCTCGAGCTGGTGCTGAAACTGATAGCCGACGTCGGGCTCCTGGGCGAGCCGAACGCGGGGAAGAGCACGCTGCTCTCCGTGATTTCCGCCGCTCGCCCGAAGATCGCGGACTACCCCTTCACCACGCTCGAGCCGCACCTCGGGGTAGTCGCCTTGTCGGACCACCGGACGTTCGTCACCGCCGATATTCCCGGCATCATCGAGGGCGCGCACCTGGGAAAGGGGTTGGGCCTCAGGTTCCTGCAGCACGTGGAGCGCACCCGGCTCATCGCGGTGCTCGTGCCGGTGGACAGCCCCGACCCGCAGGCGACCTACGAGCTGCTGCTGCGGGAGGCCGCGTCCTACTCACCGGAGCTCGCGGCAAAGCCACACATCGTTGTGCTCACCAAGGCCGATCTCACGCATCCCGCATCCCCCATCCCGACGATCCGAACGCAGGGCGGGGCTCCGGTCGTCGCGATCTCCGCCGTGACGGGCGCGGGCGTGCCGGAGCTGCTCGAGACGCTATGGCAGGCGCTGCGGGCCGGAGTCGCGACGAGGTAGCCGCGTATCTGGCGCTCGCGCAGGTCCCGGGGATCGGGGCCGCGCGGCTGCGCACCCTCGTCGCCGCCTTCGAGACCGCGGCGGCGGCCGTGCGCGCTCCGCACGGCGCCCTCGCGGCACTCCCGGGATTCAGCCGCGCCGCCGCCACCGCCATCCGCGCCAGCTCGCCGCAGGCGGGCCATGAGATCCTCGACCAGCTGGATCGCCTCGGTGCCGCCGTGCTGCTTCCCGAGGACGCGGCGTTTCCTCCGCTGCTGAGCGAGGTCCCCGATCCGCCCGCGCTGCTCTTCGCCTGGGGTGACACGGCGCTGCTCGCCCGTCCCTCGGCGGGGATCGTGGGCAGCCGCGACCACTCGCCCTACGGCGCCGCGGCGGCGCGCCTCCTCGCCGCCGGTGTGGCCGGCGCGGGAGTGGTCGTGGTGAGCGGCATGGCGCGCGGCATCGACGCGATCGCGCATGCGGCCGCCCTGGACTCGGGCGGCGCTTCGGTGGGGATCCTCGGGAACGGATTCGGCGTGATCTACCCGGCCGTGAACCGCGCCCTGTACGAGCGCATGGTCGCCCACGGCTGCCTCGTCACGGAGCTGCCGCCGGGCGAGCGGCCTCACGCCGGCGCGTTTCCCAGACGCAATCGCCTGATCTCCGGACTCGCCGGGGTGACCGTGGTGATCGAAGCCGCGCCCGGATCGGGCGCCCTGATCACCGCCGACTGTGCGCTCGACCAGGGACGCGCGGTCCTCGCCGTCCCCGGGCCGATCACGAGCCCCACCTCACTCGGCTGCAACAAACTCATCCAGCAGGGCGCGAAGCCGGCACTCGCGCCCGGAGACATTCTCGAGGAGCTCGGCCTGCCGGGGGCGGCTCAAGGCGCAGCCGAAGGAGGTCCACCCGGACGCACTCCACCACCGGACCTGAGCGCGTTGCAGCGCTCGCTGTGGGAGACGCTTCGCTCGGAGCCCAGGCACGTCGACGTGCTGGTGGCCACCGCGGGCGCCGAGACGAGTGCGGTGCTGACGGCGTTGACGGAGCTCGAGATGCGGGGGGTGGTGAAGCAGGAGCCGGGGATGCGGTTTGGGCTCACCTGAATGCGGAATGCGGAGTGCGGAATGCGGAATTGCAGGGAAAGGTCGTTCGCGGCACGACGCCCACATTGATATTCCGCATTCCGAATTCCGCACTCCGCACTAGGTTTTGTTCATGCCCCACCTCTACCTCCATGTCCCCTTCTGCCAGCGCCGCTGCTCCTACTGCGATTTCTCCATCGCGGTGCGCAAGCACATCCCGGCGCAAGAGTACGTGGACGCCGTGCTCGGGGAACTGGCGGCTGTATGCCCGGCTGACCTCGGGCGCGAGCCCGGGGATTTCGGTGGCGAGAGTTTGGACACCCTCTACCTCGGCGGTGGCACTCCGTCGCTGCTCCCCCCCGACGCGATCTCGGCCCTGCTTACGTCTCTGCTTGACGTCTTTCGTGCTACGCCTTCGCGTGACGTCTTTGAAGTCACGCTGGAAGCCAATCCCGAGGATGTGACGCCCGACAGTGCGCGGGCGTGGCGTCGCGCCGGCATCAATCGTGTGTCGTTGGGCGCGCAATCCTTCGACAATCGGGTCCTACAGTGGATGCATCGCTCTCACGACGCGACGCGCATCGGCGACGCGGTGCGGACCCTTCGTGCCGCGGGGGTCGACAACATCTCGCTCGATCTCATCTTCGCGCTCCCCACGGAGCTCGAGCGCGACTGGGCGCGCGACTTGGACCTCGCCTGCGCCCTGCTCCCTGCGCATCTCTCTCTCTACGGGCTCACCGTCGAGGAGCGGACCCCGCTCGCCCGCTGGATCTCACGGGGTGCCACGTCCGCCCCCAACGACGAGCGATACGCGGACGAATACCTGCGTGCTCACACGCGGCTCGCGTCTTCTGGCTACCATTTCTACGAGGTGTCCAACGCGTGTCGCGACGGGTTCCGCTCTCGTCATAATTCCGCCTACTGGTCTGGTCGGGCTTATCTCGGGCTCGGGCCCGCCGCGCATTCGTTCGACGGCAGGGTGCGTCGCTGGAATCTGCGCGCGTGGGAGGCGTACCGACGGGCCGTCGCCGCGCGCCGACCGGTGGTCGAGGCCGAGGAGGTCCTGTCCGAGGAGCAACGGGAACTCGAGAGCCTGTACCTCGCGTTGCGCACCGATGCAGGGATGCCACTTGCCGCCCTCTGCCGCCCTCTGCCGCCTGCTGCTGCCCGTTGGGTGGAGCGGGGCTGGGCGGAGATCAGGGACCAGCGGCTGGTGTGCACGCCCGAGGGCTGGCTCCGCTTGGACGCCCTCGTCAGCGACTTGACCAACCCGGGGGGAGCGGTCTAAATTGTTAGCAGGTAAGAGCTTGGGTGACATGGCAGGGTCCCTGAACGAGCGCGAGCGCCAGGTCCTCGAGGCCGTTATCGAGACCTACGTCGAAACCGCCGAGCCGGCGGGGAGCCGGACTATTTCTAAGAAGTTCGGCCACACGCTCTCCGCGGCCACAATTCGCAACACGATGAGCGACCTCGAGGAAAAGGGCTACCTCTACCACCCCCATACCTCCGCCGGCCGCATCCCCACGGACCTCGCCTACCGCGTGTACGTGAACTCGCTGATGCGGCTATCGCAGGTGTCGGCGTCCGACTCGCACCAGATTCGCGAAGAGCTCGCCGAGCGGAACGCCGTGGACCAGATCCTCGAGCGGGCGGCGCAGGTGCTCGGTGTGCTCACGAAAGAGCTGGGGGTGGCGGTGGGCCCGACGCTCGACGAGGCCCTGCTCGAGCGGCTGGAGCTGCTGCGGGCGGGGTCTGACCGGCTGCTCCTCGTGCTCACGCTCAAGAGCGGCGTGGTGCGCACCATCTTCGTGGAAGTGCCCGCACACATGGCGCCCGAGATCGTCGTGCAGGTGGCGGTGGTGCTGAACGAGCGCCTCGCGGGGCTGACGCTGCGCGAGATCCGCGCGACCCTGTCCGAGCGGCTGCGCGATGCCGCGCCCGGCGCCGGGTCGAGCGAGCTCCTGAACATCTTCATCCAGGAAGCGGACGACCTGTTCGACGTCCAGGCCACCGGGGCGGTCGGCGGGGGCGTGGTGCTGGGGAGCGCGCAGTTGCTCGCCGGCCAGCCGGAGTTCGCCACCAAGGAGCGGCTGCAGGGACTGCTGGAGGTGACCGAGCGTCGCGACGTGCTGCGTGAGGCGCTGGCGAAGCGGCTCGGTCAGGGGCTCACCATCACGATCGGTAGCGAGCACCAGGACGCGACGCTCGCTCCTTTCACCTTGGTGACTGCCTCCTACCGCCTCGGTCCGCTCGCCGGAGTCATCGGGGTCATGGGCCCGACTCGTATGCCGTACGACAAGATCGTGGCGCTCGTCGATCACACGAGCCGTCTCGTGGGTGAGCTGCTCGAGTGAAACGCGATTACTACACCATCTTGGGGGTCAAGCGCGACGCGGACGAGGCCGAGATCAAGAAGGCCTACCGCCGCCTCGCGATGAAGCACCATCCCGACCGCGTCGCGTCGGGGGAGAAGGACGCCGCCGAAGCGAAGTTCAAAGAGATCACCGAAGCCTATGAGGTCCTGCGGGACCCCGAACGGCGCGCCACGTACGACCGCTATGGCGAAGCGGGACTCAAGCGGGGCGCCGGGGCGGAGGCCGGGGGGTTCGCCCCGTTCGACCTGTCGGAAGCGCTCAACATCTTCATGCGCGACTTCGGCGGGTTGGGCGGGTTCGACGCCTTCTTCGGCGGCTCCGAGCGTGCTCGACGCGAGCACCATCGCGGCCAGGACCTGAAGGTCACGCTGAAGCTCAGTCTCGCCGAGGTGGCCAGCGGCACCACCAAAAAGGTGAAGGTGCGGACACTGGACCGCTGCACCGCGTGCGGCGGCACCGGGGCGGCGCCCGGTTCCAAGGCCACGAGCTGCGGTACCTGCGCCGGCACGGGCGAAGTGCGCCGGGCCGCGCGCTCGATGTTCGGACAGTTCGTGTCCGTGTCGCCGTGCCCCAGCTGCGCGGGGGAGGGCACGGTGATCCAGCAGCCCTGTCCGAAGTGTCAGGGCGACGGACGCGTCCGCGCCGACAAGGAGCTCGAGATCAACGTCCCCGCGGGCGTCGCCGACCATCACTACCTCACCATGCGGGGACACGGCGTCCCCGGGCCCCGCAATGGTCCGGCCGGCGACCTGATCGCCGTGCTCGACATCGCCGAGGATCCACGGTTCGAGCGCCAGGGCGACGACTTGATTTACGACCTCCCGGTCTCGTTCACCCAGGCGGCCCTCGGCGCGGAGGTTGGGATCCCGACGCCGTACGGCGACACGACCCTGGAAATCGCACCCGGCACGCAGACCGGTGCCGTGTACCGTCTGCGTGGCAAGGGGCTGCCGCGCGTCGGGGAAGGGGGTCGCGGCGATCTCCACGTGCGCGTCCATGTCTGGACGCCCGTCAAGCTGACCGCGGAGCAGCGCGCCCTGCTCGAGCAGCTCGCCAAGATCGAGAGCAAGCCGCCCGCGGAAGGGCACACCGGCAAGAAGTTCTGGGAGCAGCTGCGCCAGGCGTTCGGGCGCTAACTGACCCCGGGCGCGAGCCCGGGGTGAAAGGGGACGATGCCCGGAGCCTGTGTCTTCTGCAAAATCGCCGCCGGCGAGATCCCGGCGACGGTCGTGAAACGCGGCGACGGCATGCTGGCGTTCCAGGACATGAACCCGCAAGCGCCCACGCATCTCCTCGTGATCCCCACGCATCACGTGGCCACGCTCAACGACACGAAGGACGCGGCGTTGCTCGGGAAGCTGCTCGGTTTCGCGCGCGACCTGGCGCGCGAGGTCGGGATCGCGGGTCGTGGGTATCGCGTGGTGGTGAACACGAACCCCGACGGCGGACAGACGGTGTTCCATTTGCACCTCCACCTGCTCGGCGGCCGGCCGATGACGTGGCCGCCGGGGTAGCGTCCACTCCCGTCGATCGAGAAGGGTTGCCGCCCGCACTCGGCGGGGCTAAGTTTTTGTGTCCGTCACAGTTACCCAGAGGGTGAGAAGGCGGGGATCCTGGCCGACTTGCACACGCACTGTCATTCCGAACCGCCGAGCGAGCGACGCAAGCGAAGGATGGACGCGGCGCGCCGTAAGAGCCGGCGCACGCACCCGGCCTGACGTGGCGAGCTTGCCCGAGCGGCTCCGCGCCGCGATGAACCAGGCCCGCAAACAACGCGATCAAGGGCGCACGCTCCTCCTCTCCACCATCCTCGCAGACCTCAAGAACCGCGAATTCGAGCTCCAACACCCCGTGTCTGATGAAGAGGCGGCCGAGGTCGTGCGTCGCGGTATCAAGCGCCGCCGCGAAGCGGCCGAGCAGTACACCGCCGCTGGCCGCGCCGACCGGGCCGAGGTGGAGCTCGCCGAGGTGACGGCGCTCGAGGAGTTCCTGCCCGCCGCGGTCGACGCCGACGAGATCCGGCGCGCCGTGCGGGAGGCCATTGCCGGTGGGGCGAAGGATCTCGGAAAGGTCATGGGACAAGTGATGCCCAAGTTCAAGGGCCGGGCGGACGGCAAGCTGGTGAACCAGATCGTCCGCGAGGAGCTGGCGGCCGCCGTATGACAGTCGGAGGAGGGGTCGCGCCCTCCGTGCTGGAGACACTGGAGTTTCCTGCCGCGTTGGAACGGGTGGCGGCGCACGCCGCCGGGCCGCTCGGCGCCGCTCGCGTGACCCGCCGCTCCCCTGCCACCGATCCCGATGCCATCCGCGCCGCGCTCGCCCAGGTCGCCGAGCTCGCCGCCCTCCTCCTCACCGACGACGCGATTCGCGCCGAGCCCGTCCCCGATATTACCGCCGCCCTGGAGCTGCTCGGCGTGCCGGGGAGCGCGCTCGAAGGTGCCGCGCTGGCGCGGCTTGGGGGCGCGCTCGCCGCCGCCCGGATCGTCGCGGGCGATCTGGCCCGCCTGGCGGCGGAGGCGCCGCGTACTGCCGCCCTGCGGGTCGCTCCCCCCCCGAAAGAGCTCGAGCAGCGGCTCGCCGTCTCCCTCGACGCGGATGGCCAGGTCCAGGACGGTGCCTCCCGCACCCTCGCGCGTGCTCGCCGCGCGGTGCGGGAGGCGCGTGCGCGTCTGGTGCAGAAGCTCGATGCCATGCTCGCCGCGCTCGATCCCACCGACCGCGCGCCCGACGCCGCGGTGACGGTGCGGGAAGGTCGCTACGTCATCCCCGTCCGCTCGACCGCCCGCGCGCGCATCGGGGGCATCGTGCACGACGAGTCGGCGACCCGCGCCACGGTGTTTATCGAGCCGCCCGAGGTGATCGAGCTCGGCAACGCGCTGCGCGCCGCCGAGCTGGACGAGCAGCGGGAAGTGCTGCAGGTGCTGCGGGATCTCACGGAGCTGTTGCGCCCCCATCGCGACGCGATCGCGGCGGCGTGGGAGATGTGCGTCGCATTCGACGATCTGTGCGCCCGCGCGCGCTATGCCGTGGAAGTGAACGGCTTCGCTCCGGCGATCGGCACGGGACCTCTCGAAATCCGGAACGGTCGCCACCCGCTGCTGGTGGGGGGTGAGGTCGTCGTCCCGTTCGATCTGGTGCTCGCGCCCGACGAGTGCACCGTCCTGGTCTCGGGCCCGAACACCGGCGGCAAAACGGTGCTCATCAAGGCCGTGGGCTTGCTCGCCCTCATGGCGCAGAGCGGCATCATCCCGCCGATCGGCCCGCACTCGACACTCCCGGTCTTCACCGGCGTGTTCGCCGACATCGGGGACCGCCAGTCGATCGCCGCGAGCCTCTCCACCTTCTCCGCGCACGTGGCCGTGCTGCGGGACATCCTCGAGCGCGCCGCAGCGGGATCGCTCGTGCTGCTCGACGAGATCGGCAGCGGCACCGACCCCGCCGAGGGAGGCGCGCTCGCGACCGCGGTGCTGCAGACGCTCACGCGTCGGCGGGCGGTGACGCTCGCGACCACGCACCTGGGCGCCCTCAAGCAGCTGGCGGCGGAGACGGTGGGGATCGTGAACGCGTCACTGCAGTTCGACGGCGAGACGCTCACGCCCACCTACCGACTGCTCAAAGGCGTGCCGGGACGGTCCTACGGGCTCGCCATCGCGCGGCGTCTCGGGATCGCGGGTGACGTGCTGGAGATCGCCGAGCGGGCCATGCCGAAAGCCGAGCGGGAGCTGGACGCGCTGCTCGCCACCGTCGAGGCCAGGGCTCGGGAGCTCGAAGCGAGGGAGCAGGAGCTCGCCGCGCGTGATCAGAGTCTGCGCGGGGACGCGGAGAAGGTCGACGCGCGCGCCGCGGAGCTGGCGGCGGGCGAGCGGGAGGTGAAAGCTCGCGCCCAGAGTCTCGAACGCCAGGCGCGCGAACACGCCCGCGCCTACTTGCTCGAAGCGCGCAAGAAGGTGGAAGACGCACTGGGCCGGGCGCGGGCAGCCGTTGACGAGGCGACGGCGCGGGAGGCCCGACGGCTCGTCGAGCAAGCCATCGACGAGACTGCCGGGGACGCGGCCGGGGAAAAAACCAGGGAAGGGTGGATGTCGTTGGAGGAGCTGAAGCGTGCCCGCAGGGGATCTGCCTCCCCCAACCTCCCCCAACCTCCTCCAACCTCCACCTCGCGGTCC
>Ga0209235_1001973_pt1 | contig 11357 bp, 10 predicted proteins | sample GraSoi013_1_20cm_4_FD_185817 | JGI IMG/M metagenome (GOLD analysis project Ga0209235, IMG submission 185817) | Grasslands soil microbial communities from the Angelo Coastal Reserve, California, USA - Sample 09_25_2013_1_20cm (SPAdes) (version 2) | ecosystem: Environmental > Terrestrial > Soil >...
TGCAGCTCGGCGGGCTGGTCCGAACCTACGTCAGTCCCGATCCCGACCAGGGCACCATTCCCTTCTTCACGCACAGCATCGGCGCTACCGGCGCGCTCGAGCGCGGGGGCACCACGCTGGGCGCAACCGCAGGCTACCACGAGACCCGGCTGGATCGGACGGACGTAGGGCAATGGACGCTCGACGCCGGGCTCGATCACCGCATCAACGACGTGCTGCGGGTCGCCGCCGCCACGCACTTTCTCTCACACGCTTCCAGCAGCGACGCGACGCAGGACATCTACGCTGGCCTCGAGTACCGCGTGTTCCGCGGGCCGCTGTGGAGCGGCGGATCGACAGCCACTATCCGGGCGCGCTACGGCGTTGCGGTCGCGCACGGCTTCGGTGCGGACCACCAGTTCGGTGGCGGGATCGACTTCGGCGACCCATTCGCCTTTGACCTGCTCGTGGCGCGGGACGGGGGGTACGCGGGGGCGACATGGCGGGCCGTCGCAGGCCTGCGGGTCGGCATCGGCCGCTACCGCGTGAGCTTCGCGCGCGACGGTGGCGTGAGCGACCTTGGCTCGGCATTCCGCGTTGGCCTGGAGACCCGGCTACGGTGAGCGCTGATCTGCTCACCCTCACGCCGGACGCCGCGCGGGGCGCCATCGCCGATTGGCTGGCCGCTCGGGGAGAGCCCGCCTACCGACTGCGCCAGATCGTTCCGCGCCTGTGGGAGCGCCCCGCTGCGTCCTGGGCGGACGCTACCGACTTGCCCGCTGCGCTACGCGGCGCTTTGGAACAAGCGTTCCCGATCGCGCGGCTCGACCTCGCGGCGCATCAGGTCTCCCGAGACGGTACCGAGAAGTTCCTTTGGAAGCTCGCCGATGGTGAAGCGATCGAGTCGGTTCTCATTCCCGAAGGCAAGCGCCGCACGCTGTGTATCTCCTCCCAGGTCGGCTGCGCGCTCGGCTGCGTGTTCTGCGCAACGGGCCAGATGGGTTGGAGGCGCAACCTCTCCCCTGCGGAGATCGCAGGCCAGGTGCGCGAAACCGTGATCCGCGAGCCGGCGTTGAAGCCGACCAACGTCGTGTTCATGGGCATGGGCGAGCCGCTGCTCAACTGGGAGCATGTCGACGCCGCGCTCACGATTCTGAACCACCCTCTTGGCCTGGGGATCGGCGCGCGCCACATCACGGTTTCCACCGTCGGCATCCTGCCGAATCTCGCCAAGCTCGCCAGGCGGCCTGAGCAGTTCCGGCTCGCGTTGTCGTTACACGCCCCGACACCGGCACAACGGCTCGCCTTGATGCCGATCGAGAGGAAGTACACGCTGGCGGACGTCCTGGCCGCGTTGCGGCGGTTCCGGCGCCGCGTGACCCTCGAGTACGTGCTGATCGGCGGGCAAAACGATTCCCTCGAGACGGCGGACGCCCTGGCGGCGATCGCCCGCCCCCTGGGGGCGCTGGTGAACCTGTTGCCATTGCACCCGGGCGGGGCGCCCGGGCTCACGCCCAGCACGCACGCGCAGATGCTGGCGTTCGAGCGGCGGTTGAAGCATCACGGGGTGGAAGCGGTCCTGCGGCGCAGCCGTGGGCTCGACATCAGCGCCGCCTGTGGCCAGCTACGGGTGGAGCTCAGCCCGCGGCCGAAAGTCCGACCCCAGGAGCACGCTCGCATCCAGTAGCCGGGTGCTGTCGGGCCGGACGATCACGGTGCCGACATCCAGCGCCTTGCGAATGCGCGCGCCTACCGACGCCGGCCCGCGCCGGATGAGGATCCGCGTGGAATCGAGCGGCAGTCCCATCCCCGGCGCGTTCCCGAAGCTCACCACATCGATGCCCGCCTGCCGCAGTAGCCGCGTGCCCACGCGAGCGAGGCCGGGCTTGCCGCTGGCATTCAGCACCTCCACGATGATGCGGTCGCCCGCGTCTCCCGGGATCGGAAACGCCTGCGGCTCTCGATCCCCGTGACAGGCGACTGCCGCGAACGCGAGGAGCAGGCGTAGTCCGACGGTCCGACGGTCCGACCGTCCGACGCTCATAGCACCAGCGCGTTCCAGAAGGCCACCGTTTCGGGCGGGAGCGACCACCCCGAGCGCAGGACCCATTCGATCCGCCGCCGCGCCACCTCCCGCAGTACGGCGTCCCGCTCGAGCGGCACGCGCGCGGCCAGGGCGCGGCGCTCCTCCCGGTCATAGTCCCGGCCCGGCTCCAAGAAGTCTGCGAGGTATAACATGCGCCCCACACCGTCCCAGCCGGCGTGGCCGAGGGAATGGTAGCGGATCGCGTCGAGCACACCGCGATCGGTCTCGCCGTCCTGCGCCGCCCGGTCGGCGGTCATGGGGCCGTGCGCCAGCTCGTTCGCCGCCGGGGCGTCGCGCAGCGCGTCGTGCAGCCAGGCGGCGCGGATCCAGCGGCTGCGCTCGGCCTGGGGCACGCCCATGGCCGTCGCCCACTGGGTGACGAGACCGACGACGCGCTCGATATGGGCTCGCCGCTCCGGCGTCGCCTGGGCCCAGGGCGGAAGCGCCATCAGGGCCGCACCGCCGGGTCGGCAGCGATCCCCTCCCCCAGCACCACGTTGTCGATGAGCCGGGTCGGTCCGACCCGCGCCGCGACCACCACGATCGTCTTCGCGGTCGCGCGCGCCACCGGCTGGAGCGACTCGTCTACCAGCGCGAGATACTCCGGCGTCACCCCCGGCACGCCGAGGATCTCCATGCCGCGACGCTGCAGGTGCTCTGGATTCGCTTCCCCGCCGCGCCAGGCTTGCTCGACGGCCCGCAGGGCGCGCGACAGGGCGAGCGCGGAGCGGCGTTCATCGGCGGTGAGGTAGGTGTTGCGCGAGGAGAGCGCCAGGCCATCCAGCTCCCGGGTCGTGGGCGCGACCTCGATCTCCACCGGGACGTCGAGATCGGCCACCATCCGTCGGATCAACGTCGCTTGCTGGTAGTCCTTACGGCCGAAGATCGCCACATCCGGCTCTACCACATGAAACAGCTTCGCCACGACGGTCAGCACCCCGGCGAAGTGGCCGGGGCGGATCGCGCCCTCGAGAATCCCGGCCATCGCCTCGGGTATGACGCGCGTCACCGGGTCCGCGGGATACATCACCTTCGTCTCGGGTGTGAAGAGGCAATCCACGCCGCGCTCCTGGGCGAGCGCGCGGTCGCGCGCGCGGTCGCGCGGGTATGTGGTGAAGTCTTCGTTCTGGCCGAACTGCAGCGGGTTCACGAAGATGCTCACTACCACACGGTCGGCGCGCGCCTTGGCCCGATCGACCAGCCGCAGGTGCCCTTCGTGGAGATAGCCCATCGTCGGCACGAAGCCGATGCGGCCGCCGTGCGCCTTCTGGGCGCGGCTCCAGGCGCGCATCTCGGACAGGCCGGAGAGCTCGAGCATTGACGGAGGGGGGAGGGGGGGGGGGCGGGAGCTACTTCCCGAACGAATGCTCCGGTCCCGGATACCGCCCCTCTCGCACCTCGGCGGCGTACAGGCTCACCGCTTCGCGCACGTCGTCCGCGAGCGAGGCGTACTTCTTCACGAACTTGGCGCTGAAGCGCTCGTTAAGTCCCAGCATGTCGTGCAGCACCAACACCTGGCCGTCACACGCCGGCCCGGCCCCGATCCCGATGGTCGGGATGGTGAGCGACTTGGTGATCTCCGACGCCCGCGGGGCGGGCACAAGCTCCAGCACGATCGCGAAGGCCCCGGCGTCTTCCAACGCCTGCGCGTCATTTTTCAGGCGCAGCGCCGTCGCGTCGTCTCTCCCCTGGACGCGGTAGCCGCCCAGCGCATGCACCGACTGTGGCGTCAGCCCGATGTGGCCCATCACCGGGATTCCCACGTCTACCAGCGCCCGGACCGTCGGCGCGATCGGCGCCCCTCCCTCCACTTTCACGGCGTGGCACCCGGTTTCAGCCAGCACGCGCCCGCAGTTCCGGATCGCCTCTGCCGGGGTGACCTGATAGGTCAGATACGGCATGTCGCACACCACCATCGCGCGCTGCGCGCCCCGCCGCACGATCTTCGTGTGGTAGATCATCTGCTCCAGTGTCGCCGACAGCGTCGTCTCCGCACCCGCCAGCACCTGGTTCACGGAGTCCCCGACCAGTAGGGCGTCTACGCCGCTCGCATCGAGCAGGCGGGCGAACAGCGCGTCGTAGCAGGTCAGCATCACGATGCGCTCCGCCTTTTCCTTCATCTTGAGGAACGTGTGCGTCGTCACCGGCCTAAGCTCGTCAGCCATGGGTCACCGGCAGCGCCTCGAGCTCGGCGATCTCCCGGAGCCAGAAGTCGCGATGCGCCAGCTCGGGGTGCGGGATGGCGAGCTCGGGCGTGCGCACGGTGCGGTCGCCGAACCGCACGATGTCGAGGTCCAACGTGCGGGGCCCCCACCGCACACGCCGCTGCCGCCCCCGCTCGGTCTCGATCGCCCGGCACTCCCGCAGTAACTCGGCGGGTGCGAGCCCGGTCTCCAAGAGCACCATCTGGTTCAGGTAGGGTCTCTGCGGAATCGGGCCGAGCGGCGCCGTCTCCTCGATCTGCGAGACGGCCACCACCCGGGTCTCGGCCAGCCGGGCCAGCCGACCGACGGCGTACGCCAGATGCGCGGCGCGCTCGCCGAGGTTCGACCCGAGGGCCACATACACCCGCTCGCGCGCGATCACGCCCGAAACCTAGTGCCGTTCCAACGTGTTTGCCCCCAACCGGGGCTTTCTCCTGGCCTGAATGGCTGGCACGGCACTAGGCGCTCAGGCGACGCTGGCGAAGCCGCGCGTCAGTTCCCGCAGCATCGTGGCCACGGCCTCGAGCTCGCGCGTCGCCAGCTCGAGCTCTGTGAGCCCGCGCGCGGCCTCGCCGGCGCGCGTGGCCACGTCGTCCGCCTCCGTGCGGTTCTTCCCCGCGATCGCGGCGACGGCGTGGATGCGTTGTCGCAGCTTGGTGAATGCGGTGTCCTGCTCTCCCGCTGCGGTCGCGATGCGTCGTGCGTGTGTGGTGGCGTCGGCCGTTGCCGCCACGATCGCGTCCAGCGCTTCGAGCGCGCCGGCCGACACCTCCTCCACACCGCCCACATTCACTTGGCCGCGGCGCATCTGCTCCACCACCTCGCCCACCTGCCGGTGGATGTCCTCCACCAGCTGCGCCGCCTCGGCCGCCGCCGAGGCGCTCTGCTCGGCCAGGTGCCGGACCTCCTCGGCAACCACGGCGAACCCCTTGCCGTGCTTGCCCGCCCGCGCCGCCTCGATGGCCGCGTTCAGCGCCAACAAGTTGGTCATGTCGGCCAGCTCCCGGATGGACGCGATGAACCCGGTGATCCGCCGGCTCACCTGCCCCAGGCGTTGCACCTTGATCGAGCTCTCCCCCACGAACGTCTTCAGCGCCACCAGCAGCTCGATCGCGTCCCGGATCTGCTGGCGGTTCTTGGCCGCGACTTCGCTCGCCGAGCTGGACGCGCGCGCCGCCTCCGCCCCGTCGTCGGACACCCGGCGGGACATCTGCGACAGCGTCTCCGTGGCCTCCAGCCCGCCCGAGACCTCGCCCTCCTCGCTGGCGACGCCGGAGCGGATCGCCTGCGTCGAGACGGCCACGGCCGCGGCGGCTTCGCGCAGCCCCACCGCGGCATGCGTCAGCGTGCCGAGCTGCTGGGTCATTCGTTCCACCGTCTCGACCAGCGGCCGGCGCAGCTCGGTGATGTGGATGGCGGTGGCGAGCTGGGTAGCGAAGGTGGAGATCGTCAGGATGTCCTTGCGGCGGTAGACGCGCTTCTTGTGGTGCTCGAGCTCGAGCGTCCCGATCACCTGGTCCCCGAACTTGAGGGGGACGATCACCAGGCTCTGCACCTCCTCGCGCGCGTCGGCGATGCGCTTGTCGCGAGTGACGTCGTCGATCACTTCCGTCTTGCCTGCTGCCACGATCGCCGCGCGCAGCGTCGCGGTGTCCGCCGAGGGCTCGCCGCGCACGACCCAGCCGATGCCGCTGCGGTAGGCGAGGGTGAGCCGGCCGTCCGCCACGCGGTAGACACGGAAGTCGCCCCAATCGACCAGGCGGTGCGCCAGGCGCTCGATCCGGCGGAAGGAATCGTCGAGGCTCAGGTTGCTCGTGATCACGGCTTCCATCGCGTGGATCTTGTTCAGCTCCTCGGCCGAGATCGCCTCTTCGAGCATCCGCTTGAGCAGCAGCCCCAGCGCGCCGAGCGCCGCGGCCACGAACACCCATGCGAGCGGCGGCCACTCGACCACCGTCGCGACCACGGTGGCGGTCGCGATGACCGTGGCGAAGTACGCGATGCATTCGTAGCGCACGATCAGCAGCTGCTCGTCTTGCTCCAGCTTGGCCCGCACGATCAACGTGAGGTAGAAGAGCAGCCGGCCGATGACGAAGTACGCGAGGAGATAGAAAAAGAGCGCCGGGATCGTCGCCACCGAGATCCCTGGAGCGGCGATGTCGGACATCCGCAGGATCGCGGCGTACACCCCGTACGCAGCCACGAGCGCGATGACTTCGCGCCCCAGGTTGATCCAGGCCACGCGCACGGGCTTGCGCTGCCACACCCAGTCCGCCCCCAGGACGGCGCCCGTCACGGCCAGCGCCGCCGCCGGCATGCCCACCAGCAGACTGCCGGAGAGCGCGACGAGCCCGGTCTGATTGAGGTAGGAGTACTTGCTGAGGGGCACCGCCAGCCCGCGGAGCACGACGCCCGCCGCCAGCATCACCAGGATCTCGGGAATCTGCCCGAGCCACCGCGGATCGGCGGCGAGCACACCCGCGAGCAACGCGAGCCCGCCGTACGCCAGCGCCTCGCCGTACAGGTTGACGAACCGCTGAACGCTCACGCCGGCACCTCATTCCCCCGGGCCCTGACCGCCGCCGCCAGGTCGCGCAGCAGCCGCTCCGCCACGTTCAACCCTGCCCCCGGCTCCCCTGCGCCGCCACGCAACGCGTCCACCAGTGCGCTGCCCACAACAACGCCGTCCGCCACCCGCGCGGCGGCCGCAGCCTGGGCCGGCGTGCTGATGCCGAACCCGACCGCCACCGGCAGTGACGTCACCGCCCGGATGCGCCGCACCTGGACCCCGAGGTCGGGCGGCACGTCATGGCGTGCCCCCGTCACACCGAGGCGCGAGATGAAGTAAATGAACCCCCTGGCCCCCGCGACCGCTTGCGCCAGCCGCGCGTCCGAGGTGGTCGGTGCGATCAGGCGGATCAGCGCCAACGGGCTCGCCGCCACCGCTTCCTCGACTGCCGAGTCGCTCCCAGCCGGAAAGTCGGTGAGCAGCAGGCCGGACGCGCCGGCGGCATGGGCGTCGGCCAGGAAGCGCCCGATGCCGTAAGCGAGCACGGGATTCAGGTACGTCATGATCACGATCGGGATGCCGAGCTGCGCCTCGCCTACCAGCTCCAGGACGCGCGCCACGGTGATCCCCTGCGCCAGCGCGGCTTGGGTGGAGCGCTGGATGGTCGGCCCGTCGGCGAGCGGGTCGCTGAAGGGCACGCCGACTTCCACGAAATCGGCTCCGGCGGCCTCCGCGAGGCGCAGGGCGGCGATGCAGGTCGCCGGTGTGGGATAGCCGGCGGTGAGGTACGGGATCAACGCGGCGCGGCGCCGCTCCCTGCCCCCCCCTTCGGCGCGGATCGCGCGCCACCGCCGCGCGATCGGGTGCTCAGACAAAGTAGTCGCTGATCTTGAGGCCGTATTTCTGCGGGTCGGTGACTTTGACGATGGTCCGCGGGAAGTTGCCACCCGCATCACGCTGCGCAAGGTCGACGACGGTGCCCGGGTGGAGGAGAGCGCCGTCCGGGGCCGCCACGATCCGCACGATGGGGCGGTGCACGTGGCTGACGTCCGCGTTGGCGGCATGCACGAGCGCCACCTCGTGGGTGTCGAGAATGACGCACGTGCCCACGGGGTAGATGCCGACGAGATTGATGAACGCCTTCACAACCACCGAATCGTAGCCGCGCCGGGGGTTCTCCCACATCTCTTTCAGCACCTGGTCGGGCTGGATCGGCACCGTCTGGTACACGCGCCGGCTCGTGGCCGCATCGAACCCGTCGGCGACGGCGACGATCTTCGAGAAGATCGACAGCTCGCGCGCGCGCACCGACTTGGGATAGCCGGTGAGGTCGTTCTTCATGTGGTGCTCGTAGGCGACGATCATGCCGCGGTAGGGGATCTCGCCGTAGCCACGCAGCCCGAACAGCGTCAGCACGCCCAGCCAGGGGTGCGCCTGGATGATGCGCCACTCCTCGTCGGTGAGGCCGCCTTCTTTGTTCAGCACCTCCAGCGGCACGCGGGACTTGCCGACGTCGTGGAACAGGGCCGCCATCCCCAGATCGTAGAGCTGCAGCTTCGAGAAGCCGAGCTTGCGGCCCAGGGCGACCGAGAAGATGCACACGTTGACCGAGTGCGTGAACGTGTACTCGTCGTAATCGCGCAGCGTGGTGAGCCCCATCAGGGACTCCTCGTTGTTCAGCACCTGGTCCACGATGGCCTGCACGGCGCGCTTGACCTTCTTCACGTTCGCCGAGCGGCCCATGCGGATGCTGCTGACGACCTCCTTGGTGACCGCGACCGAGCGGGCGTAGGTCCGCTTGGCGGCCTCCTTCTGGCGCTCGGCGTCCTCGACCTCCTCGTCGGTGTCGAGGGGCGGCTCGACGGAAACGTGGGTGACCCCTCCATCGGAGAGCTTCTGGCCCAGCTCGAAGACTTTGTTGGGGCTGGCCTCCTTCGCGGCGAACGAGAGCAGCAGCGACACGAAGATCTGCAGCTGGCGGCGGTCCACGCCCTCGTCGATGCGGACGGCGCCGACACCGCACTGCCGGAACTGGCCGAGGATGTGCGAGAAGGACGCGTAGTTGTCGAGGTCGAGCCGCAGGCGCGTCGAGTTCACGAAGAGGAACTCGCCCTGCAGCCGCACCTCGAGCTCGCGCTCGACTTCGAGCAGGTGCGTGGTCGCGGCGGTGAGGTCGTCGAGCGCCTTCTGCACCTGCGCGTTTTCGACCGGATAGAGCTTGAGCGACCGGAAGGCCGTGTACAGCATGACCAGGAACTCCCGGCCCGCCAGGCGGAGGAAGCCGTCCGTGGTCTGGACGGTTTCCATCATGGACGCGCGGCGCGCCGGAGCGGTCGGCTCGGTCATGCGGCAGACTCCCGCAACGCCCGATTCACCGCGTTGCGCACGAGCGCCTCTTTGTCCTGAGCGGCGCGCTCGAGCACCGCGCGCGCCTGCGGGGAGCGGATCTTCCCTAGGGCCATGGCGGCGCAGGCGCGCGTCTCCGGGTCTTCCCGCTTGGCCAGCAGCCCCTTGGGGGTCAGCATCTTCTCCAGCAGCGGGATCCCATTCGCCCCGGCGAGCGAACCGTACGCCTCGAAGAAGACCATTTTCTCCGTGAGGTCGGCGTTCTTGAGCTTGCCGCCCGTCACCGCACCTTCGACGCTCGGGAACGCGTTGCGGTGCCCGCGCGCGGCGAGGTACTTGACGGCCGCGATGCGCACGTCCCGCTCACTGTCTGCCACCGCGTTCTCCAGCAGGCGCATCGCGCTGGGGGTGCCGATCGCCGTGAGCGCCTCGACCACGGCCATCTTCAGCGCGCGGTCGCCGGTCTCGAGCAGCTTGCCCATCCCGTCGGGCGCGCCCGGAAGCTTGAGTCGTCCCGCGACCCGCACCATCTCGAACTGGGTCGCCGGATCGGCGCTGGCGAGCGCTTTCAGCACTTCGGCCGTGTTCGCCTGCGCCAGGCGCTCGCCCGCCCGTTGCACCAGCTCCTGCACCCGCTCGTTGGTCAGCCGGGGGATCCACGACAGCAGCGTGCCGAGCGCATCGGGCCCGGTCTCCTGGAACAGCTCGCTCAGCTCCTCCTCGGTGGGGTGCACCGTCGCTTCGTCCAGCGACTGCAGCAGCTGCGAGAGCGTCTCCGGCTGCGACAGCCGGTGCGGGAGCGCCTCGAGGGCCTGCCGGTGCTCGGGGATCAGCTCGCGGGCGCGCTGCAGGATGGTCCGCGATTCCCGCAGGATGTAGGCGACGGAGCGGAAGTCCCCCGCCCCCAGGAGGTAGGGGATGAAATTCTCGACGATCGAGATCAGTTCGGCCCGGACCGTGCCATACGTTTGCAGCTCGAGCAGGTCGAACAGCATCGCCAAGACGTTGCCCCGCAGGTCCTGCGCGTACTCGCGCTCTACGGACTTGTGGAGGAAGTCGATCTCCTTGTCGTCGAGGAAGTAGAGCGTGGTGTCGAAATCGTCGATCGACACCAGCCCCTCGCGCGGGGGAGGCGCTTCCTCCACCACAACCCGCCGCACGTCGCTGGGAGAAGAGCTGGGGATCGTCTCCGCGGCCTCGATCGGCACCGCATTCTCGGTGGCGAGCTCGCGGAACGTATAGGCGATGAACTGGAAGTCTTCCTGCCACAACAGGGTCAGCAGGTCGTCGGCCGCGTCCGCCTGCAGGGTTTTCGCCAGGTGGAGCACCCGCAGGAATCCGACGATCTCCTGGTCCTCCACGCCCGGCTTGAACAGGAGCGAGCGGACGCCGTCCTTGTACAGCGTCCAGGCGATGCTCTCGTTCTTCTGCTCCTGGTGGTAGACGACGGCGCCTTCCCAGCGCAGGTCCGTCTCACCCACGTCGAAGTGCAGATCGTCGGTGGCTTGCCAGATGTGGCGGAACGCGCCGCGGATGTTCTCGACCGCGCGCTGGTAGACCGGATTGTTGGGGAGGTAGAGCTGCGTCGCCCGCATGCCCTTGCTGAGGAGCGTCATCAGCTCCTCGACCTGCGACGGCGGCAGGGCCAGCTCGGGAATCGGCGCGGGTGCGTTGCTCAGATCGCGGCTCCGGTGAGTTCGGCGACCAGGGCGACGTCCTTGTCCCCACGGCCGCTCAGGTTGACGACGACGACCTCCCCCTCCTGCCAGCGGCCCGGCCGCCCGAGCACCCAGGCCACGGCGTGGGCGCTCTCCAGCGCCGGCAGGATTCCCTCCAACCGGCTGAGCCCGGCGAAGGCCTCGAGCGCCTGCCGGTCCGTTACCGCCTCATACAATACGCGGCCCGCGTCTTTCAGGTAAGCGTGTTCTGGCCCGACGCCGGGGTAGTCCAGCCCCGCCGACACGGAGTGGGCCGGCTGCACCTGCCCGTCGGCGTCCTGCAACAGGTAGGACAGGCTCCCGTGGAACACTCCGGGCCGCCCGCGCACCAGGGACGCCGCGTGTCGTTCCGTGGCGAGACCCTCGCCGGCCGCCTCCACCCCGACCAACTCGACGTCGCGGTCGGCGAGAAAGCCCGCGAAGACACCCATGGCGTTCGAGCCGCCGCCGACGCAGGCGACCACCGTCCGCGGCAACCGCCCGCAGCGCTCCAGCACCTGCCGTCGGCACTCGCG
>Ga0209235_1001974_pt1 | contig 11355 bp, 11 predicted proteins | sample GraSoi013_1_20cm_4_FD_185817 | JGI IMG/M metagenome (GOLD analysis project Ga0209235, IMG submission 185817) | Grasslands soil microbial communities from the Angelo Coastal Reserve, California, USA - Sample 09_25_2013_1_20cm (SPAdes) (version 2) | ecosystem: Environmental > Terrestrial > Soil >...
TTCGAGACGGGCGATATTCGCCCTTCCTTTCTAGGCTTCTCTCAAGCCTCACATTCATCCCGGCCCCAAAGATTGTGAAGAACGCTGCAAGTAATGCTACACGGACAGGTTCGAGGCCGTCAGTTGAAACATACAATAAAGCTAGAAAGCCCCAAACTAAGGACATAGCGGCTTCCAACCCAACTGCCCGCATGGGTCTCCTGTTACACTTGGAATAAGTCCCAAATATTCGTTTTGGAGAAGGTGAGCCACTTGATTGACGAGCTGGTCGCAGGAATCCTCACCAGGAAGGGCCGTTTCCTTGTCGAGAGGAGACGGTTAGATGATGAACCGAACCCTGGATACGTGGAGATTCCTGGTGGACACGTGGACAAGGGCGAATCTCTGAAGGAGGCTCTCAGACGGGAGTTGAGAGAGGAGTTGGGAATCAGAGTCAGGAGAATGTCGTTCGTTCTAAATGGCCTAGCAACCGCGTCAAATGGAGAGAAGGGAAGAATCCACTACTTCCACGTTACCAGTTGGCAGGGGAGAATAGAGGCGAGAGAAGCGGAGCGAGTTTACTGGGAGTCGCGAATAGAACGCCTGAGCGTCCCTTCTGATAGAAGAGCTGTTGGGAAGGTGTTGAAATCCATGCTTTTGGTGGATGAGAGGTCGGCTATGGTTAGGGTGGAGGGCCCGTAGGCTTATTCTGGGACCGAGTCTGTTACGAGTTTGCCATCGACGACTTTGATGAACAGGTACCTATTGTCCCGGAAGATGATTGTGAGCTCATTCTCGCCCTCGGTCACTGTGAGCACGTCCTGCCCAATAATTCCGTCAAACTTCGCCATTGCTGATTCCTTGTTTGCCGGTGATAGTTGCGGGTTTAAAGAATTGATGATTGCTATTCGATCTGGACCTTCAACGTAGGCGATTTCGCCGTCGCCTGTCCTCTCTCTGTGAAGACATGTTTTCCCCACTTGACCCCAACCCTGGCAGCAACTGAATGCTGTCCCCTACCCAGCTTCTTGGCTGGGACCTCGAAGGTCCGGGTCACGTCGAAGAGCATGTTCTGAGCCTCCTCCTCCGTCTTCGGATAGAGAATTGTCTCGAACTCAGTCGCAACGGTCGCCCAGACACGGTAAGGAAGCTCGGGGTTGCGGGTCCAGAAGAAGACCCCACGCCTGACGAACTTATCCTTCTTCACCTCCACCGACAACAACCGGCCCTTACGTTTGACGAGTGAGACCCAGTAGCCGACTCGGAATCCCATGTCGTGGTCATCGTATGCCTTCTCCCAGAGTGACCTGACGTAGTTTCGTCGAAGCCCTCCTCTCAGTTTGAAGCTGACGGTGAATGCGAGATTGTCGTCTAGTTTGGCTTTCTGTGGCGAGCATGTGATATTCAGGTCTGTTAGATCTGCCCAGTGTTCGCCTTTTGGATGCTGGAGGGAAGCTTGTTGCAACTTTTGTCTGTCCTGTTCTAGACCATCCGGTGGTTTGACGGACAAAGAAAAGGTGTTCGGTGAACGGTTGGATGTTCTTAGGTGCCGGTTATGGGTTCGATGTGGACCGCGCTGCAGCCGCAGCCGTCAGCATGCTTTCCACGCCGCAGTGAGCCGCGGTAGAGACGCGCTTCGAGCTTCTCGCCGTTCTTCTTCTCCCACTCTTCCACTGTGATTCCGTACTTCTTCTGGATCCTGTCACGGTACCATTCGGGTATGACGTTGAAGCTGCAGAAGGGTATGATTCGAAGGTCCGGCGTCAAGTAGTGAATGTCGCACCTCTGGAGTCTCTCCTCGTCCTGGTTGTACTTGTCCTGGAAGTGCATCATTCCGAGGAACATGCTGCGAGTGTGGAACTGTCCCACTGAACTGTAGTCGTGCTTCAGCAGTGCGCCTACCAGTAGTTTGGCCAGGTTGAGCCCTGCGGGCTGCTTGTCTTTTTCGATGAAGCTGTTGAGCTTGGTCATGAACTTGGCTGCGACGAGGTACTTGTTGCTGCCCGAGTTGAGCTCGTCAGTCTTCTCGTCCAAGTATTCGAAGAGCCCCTTCATGTCCACGAAGGAGGTGATTGGGACAAGCTTCTTGGACTCTTTGTCCTCGAAGATGTAGGTTCCGGCGCCGCATGCGAAATGTATGGACAGCTCGTACTGTGGGCGCTTGGTGAACGCCTCAACGAAGTGGGTAACTGGCGAGCAGCTTGGAACTGGGAACCAGGCGTCTTTGGGAACTTCTCCATTGGTCTGTTCCTCGATTCGGTCGATGCAGTCTGGTATGGTGATTCGGTACTTGTCGCGCTCTTGTTTCTTCATTCGCCCGGTGAGTGAGACTGGCTGGTAGCTGATGGCTCGGACGATGTCGATGTTTCGCTGTGCGAAGCGGAGAATTCCGCCCAGCTCGTGGTCGTTGATAGATTTGATGACTGTTGGAACTAGGACTACTCCGACGTTTGCTTTTCGGCAGCTCTCGATGCAGTAGGGTGCTTCCCAGTGGTTCTTCGGGTTGGTCTTGGGGCTGACGCCGTCGAAGCTCATGTAGAGGTTGCTGAGACCTGCGTCGCGGAGCTTTACTGCGAGACCTGGGTCTAATGCCAGGTTGATACCGTTAGTGTTGAGCTGGATATGGTCAACGCCCTCCTCTTTGATGATTCGGACGATCTCTGGAAGTTCTGGTCGCAGGGTTGGCTCTCCACCAGTTATTTGGAGCGAGTTGCCTGGAACTGGTCTCTCGGCTTTCAGAGCCCGGACCATTTCCCGTATCTGGTTGAGTTCTGGCTCGTAGACGTATGCGCCTTCGAGCCCTTTCTTCACGTAGAAGAAGCAGTACCAGCACGTTAGGTCGCAACGGTTTGTTACGATGATGTTTGCTAGCCCTGTGTGGCTGAGATGGTTAGAGCACAAGCCACAGTTGGCGGGGCATGCGCAGCTCTCGATCGGAACTTGTGGGGCATGTGTTCCTTTGCCGTCGCTCCAGTATGTGGCGAATTTCTGGTACATGTCGTAAGACCCAAAGTAGAGCTCCTCGGTTTCGCCGTGTTCTGGACAGGTTTTGGTCATGAAGACCTTATTGTCACGTTCGAAAATTGTGCTCGGGAGAATCCTATTGCATTCTGGACAGATGCTCTGTGTTCGGCGTATGAACTTCCCAATCTGGGTCTGTCTTGGCTGGGTTAGTTCCGCCGGTAGCTCGATTTCTAACAGTGCCATCGTATACCACTATGAGTAGTGAATACGCCAGTCGCACTGCTAATAAGGGTTCTGACACGACTCCCCAGGTGAACATGGGTAACAGGAACGTGTCTATTGTTAGACCCTTGAACCCCAAACAGGACATTGACGAAATCCCGCAAAATGCGCTCCATTTCACGATCTATCAGCGGTCACTAACGATCGGCTTGACGGCCTGAAGGAAAGTGCTAACGATCCTATGGTCTCAAAACCTAGGACTCACCCGTTTTGGGCGGCGTTAGAGAAAAATCGCCCATTCTCCCTGCCGGACAGAAAACGACCGCTGAAAATTCGACCGGGCACGGACGCGGCCGTTTGAGACGTGAAACTCCCGGACAAGTAAGTTCCTCAGAAAGCGCTAGTATTGATTTGTCGCTTTTTCATTCTTGATGAGGAGCGCGATTAGGAGCCCTATTCCGTTCAGTACCGTGGCTGCGAGGAAGGCGTATTGGAAACCGATGAGGAGGGAGGCGAGTGATGGGCCTGACGCTCCAACAGGTGTGGGGTCCGTTATAGTGGCTATGGTCAGGAGTACTGCTAGGCCCAGGGGAAATCCTATACGCTCTGACGTGTTGATTAGTCCTGAGGCAAGTCCTTCTTCGCCGCGCTGAGTGCCAGCCACGGCGGCGATACTCAGTGCTACAAAACCGATGCTCGCTCCTAGCGACCAGACTATGAGCCCCGGTAGTATGCCGAAATAGCCGCCGGCTACTGTGATCGGAATAAGCAGTGCTGAGCCGATGGTCACGAGTGCCATTGAAAGTATGAGGACTGGTTTCATACCGATGCGATTCGTCAGCCAGGATGAGCCCCATCCTCCAACGAAGAAGAATATGAGGGCGGGCGGGAGGAACGCGATACCTGCGGCAGGGGCCGAGAAGTTCAGTATCTGCTGGAGGAAGACTGTCAGCAGGAAGGTGAGCCCTCCTGCAGAAGAGGTGAATATCAATCCCATCGCATTAGCGGATAGGACGTTGCCTCGACGCAAGAAGCTCAAAGGGATGAGCGGGGCCCTCGACCGGTTCTCGATCGCGAGGAAGCCGGCAAGGATCAAGCCGGATAATCCTAACGGCACAAGGGTATCGATGGATGTGAAACCGTCAATGGAAGCGATGGTCAAAGCGTACACGAAAAGTATCAGCCCCCCAGTCAAGGATACTGCTCCCGGCAAGTCCAAGTGTCTCTCTGTAGAGCGGCCGGGATTGTCTGCGAGGAACTTTTGGGAGAGAATGGCCCCCACGGCTCCTATAGGGACGTTCACGAACATTATCGACCTCCAACCTAAGGTTGCCGTGAGAACACCTCCGAGTATGGAGCCTGCTGCGAAGCCGGCGGAGAGCACCGAGATGAAGATTCCCAGGGCCCTGTTTCTCTCCTTTCCCTCGGGAAAACATGAGATTAGGATTGCAAACGCTGTCACTGTGGATATGGCTGCTCCCACGCCTTGAACCCCCCTCGCAATGACTAGAGGGAGGAAGGAGGGGGCTAGGCCCCCGGCGAGCGAGGCTATGGTGAACAGGACGATTCCGAACACGAACAGTTTCTTTTGGCCGTACACGTCTCCCGCTCTGCCGCTGAGCATCAGAAAACCGGCCAGGGTCAGCCCGTAGGCTCCAATGATCCATTGGCTTTCAGTTAGTGAGACCACGAGTTCTGTACGGATTGTGGGGAGGGCCACTTGAACGATGGAAAAGTCGACGACGTCAAGAAATCCGGCGACGATGACGAGCACCAGCGTCATCCGGCCGCGGATGGCCTGGGTTAGTGCCTGAGGTCTGGCTTCCTCGACTTTCTGAACGGTTTCTTGCTGCATATTCTTCGCGCCCGGAGGTTCGCGTAAATATACGTTAGCGTTTACAAATTACGAAAACCCTGTAGAGCTCCGTAGACACCATACCTCCTTGCGACAAGGATCTCACCCACTCAGCATTGACGACTACTCTACTCTAGAGTAGGAATACAACAGGCATGTGGCGTATGCATTCGGAGGAGAGACCTGCCAGCAAGTCTAGTATGGCCGAGAATTGTGTCCGAGATGATTATCCTACGTTTCTGCCGATATGGGAATTTTCTCGACCGCCACGCCGGGAGCCTTCGCCTTGGCAGTCGACTTCGCATTTGGAATGAGGAGTGAACTGGCAGCTCCAAGTGCGACGAAGATAGAGGCAGTAAAGGCTGCCCAGCGGGTCCCTTGGGTTATTGCGTCGTTGAACACTGTGATGACAGCGGCTAACTGGGCCGCAGTCAGGCCAGGAGGTATCGACGAAAGGATGCCTCCTGTCAGTCCTGAGTTGAACGCTTGTGCCAAGGAGGCTTTGAACTGGTCGGGAATGATGGTGCTTGCGGCCAGATCCGCTTGCCCGACTGCGGAAATCGTGGCAACGAGGACGGCGCCTATGACAGCGACACCGAATGCGGAGCCTATCTGTCTAACTGTATTGTTGGTCCCGGATGCTACGCCGGCTCGTTGCCAGGGAACGCTGCCCAGAACCGTGCTGACTAGCTGGCCTAACGCGAGCCCGATGCCAATCCCGTAGACTGCTAGAACTGGATAGAAGTAGACGAGCGGATTGTCGACTGTTGTGATCTGGGAGAGGCTGAAGATTGCGGTTGCCTCCAGGACCATTCCGGCTGTGATTATCCATTTTGGCCCGATCTTGTTGGATAGTAGGCCAGCGATCGGTGCTGTGATGAACAGGGAGATGGCTAGGGGAAGGAACGTTACTCCCGTGTCGATGGCGCTGAGGCCTCTGACGATTTGGAAGTAGATGGAGAGGAAGAATATGACTGCGAACTCGCCCATCGAGACGATCGTGACCGTAATGATGCCGTACCGGAAGCCTTTGTATCTCAGCAGACTGATGTCGAACAATGAATCCTTTCCTGCCCGTTGACGTCGTCTCTGGAGGAAACCGAACACTCCTAGCAAGATGAGACCGGAGATTATGGAGAGGGCCGACAGCGAGACGCTGTTCGAAGGCCAATTAATACCGGCTACGCTGAACGTCTCGCTTGGCGTGAGCCAGCCGTAGGTCTGGCCTTCTATGAAGCCGAAGAGAAGCGCTGAAAGGGAGAGCGTGATGACAGTTACGCCGGCGTAATCGGTGGAGTAGTTGGGATCCCTGAACTTTGACTCTTTGATTACCAATAGGGCTCCGACGACGGCAACGATTCCAATCGGGACGTTGATGAGGAATGCCCAGCGCCATGACCAATACGTTGTGAAGTAGCCTCCTAGAAGGGGTCCAAGGACCGCTGAGGCACCGGCGACAGCCCCCCATGTTCCAAAAGCGATTCCCCTTGCTCTCCCGGTGAAAGTTGTTGTCAGTATTGAGAGGGTGGAGGGTGCGGCCATGGCTGCGCCAAAGCCTTGGATTACCCTACCCACCAGCATATTGGTGAGGTTACCGGAGACCCCGTCGACAATGCTGCCGAAGACGAAGAGAACTACTCCGCCGATGAAGATGCGCTTTCTCCCGAATTCGTCCCCCAGTTTTCCCCAAGTCAAGAGGAATGAGCCGAAGATTAGGGCGTAGAGGGATACAATCCATTCCAGGTCCTTGACCGAGACTCGGAAGTCGCGTTGGATAGAGGGAAGTGCAATGTTCACTATCGTGGCGTCGATGACTATGACGGCCAGTGCGAGGCTCAAGACTAGTAGTATAATGAACTGGCGTCGTCCGAGCGTGCTTGAAGCCGCAGGAGAAGTCCCTGTCGAGATTTGTTGTTTTGACAGGTTTGGACTCTTACTCTCCGGTGTTTCTTCCATGTTCTTTGCTCTGCCTTGGCGGACAATTTCTCTCTGCTTTAGACCTTGAGGCGGTTGAAGTCGCCCATGATGCTGCATTGCTCCGGGGAAACGATCCCTATGACCTTTCTGAAGGGTGAGCCTGCATTCGGGTCCTGGCGGATTCTCGCGATGACCTCATCTCGATGTTCGAGGTCTCTGTAGGACTCTAGCTCGACCCATACCTCCTCGCCTCGGCCAGCTGAGATGGTCTTGCCTATGTTTGTGAAATCCTTGAACGTCTCGGCGTTGGTGAATTGTAAGGACTCTGAGCTAACCATCCCGCGCCTTCTGATGATGTCTGCGAGCTGTTCTGGATATCCATCATCGTGTCACCGTTCCTCCTTTGCATTCTGTAGACGAAGAGCTGAACATAGCCTCTTGGCTCTCCTTCCGTTCTCGATTCAATGCCGCTCATCCTATCCCGATATACGTGTTATAGTATAACAAATACGTAAGGGAGCAGAAGTATTCTCGTGAGGTCTTTGCAGAACGAAACTAGGTCAGAAGCAGAACGTGACGCTTACGAGTCGGAGGCGTTGCGTCCAAGCGTAAAGTTCGCTCAATGTCCCATTCAGACCGTCGCCCTTGGAGTCTTGGGAAGAAGTGGACGGGGCTGATACTACGAGATATCGGGTTCCGGAAAATAGACCGGTTCAACAGACTTCTCGAGTCGATTCCCGGTCTTACTCCAAGAGTCCTGCCGATGCGGTTGAAGGAACTGGACGAAAAGGGAATAATCGAACGCATCGAGACTCGTAATTCGCCAATTGTGGTGCGGTGGGGTCTCACGGAGAAGGGAAGAGACACCTTACCCATCTTGATGCGCCTCATCGCCTTTGGCTCAAAATGGTATCCTCAGGGGGGTCTTCAAGGACAAGGTCCCACGAACAATAAGCGAACTCTTCCCGAGTCCTGAAGCGAGATAGATCATCAAAGGCTACACTTGAACAAGACTTCGCCCGCGGACTGGCTCCGGTACACGGAGTGTTTCTCAACGCCGTCGCTGAGTGTCGCTAGGCTTCAGCGCCCCCTCGTACACATAATTCTCCCTTAGGCAAGCCTGGTGCCCAGCTTCTGAGTGTTCATCTTACTGAGTAGAACTTCTCAGTTCATCTTTCTCCGTGATTTGGCCAACGTTGCGGGCAACGTAATGTTCCAGTGTGGAACCAAGTGCCAGAGCAATGAGCCTTCCTTGTGCTACCCAGACCACAGCACCCACGACTTCGAAGATCGTGAAGAGAACCAGTCCACGAAAGAGTTTGCCATCGAGTCTTGCAAAGTGAAGGAATGGAAGTCCTTTCTTGACATTGTCCGTAATCTGGTGCTCGACGAAGAGCGACCCTAGAAAGAACACGATCGCTAGAACTCCATTCACCGGTATTAGAAGAAGCCATACCGTCCAAATCACGGCTTCTAGACTGGTGAAGCTCAGAATTTCTGTGAACTCTCTTCCCGAGATTCCCCTTCCAGTCTGATCCATCTGAGCAATGATATGCTCCATGAGAAGGAAAAAGCCGAGGAAAATTGAGGCGAAACGCGCACGGCCTATGGTGGGAATGAACTGGTCTAGCTGATTTAGGCTGGACAGAATGGCTAGGTTCCCAAAAACCGAGTCCAAGCCTTTGCCTGTGGCGACGGCCAACCATCCCATGAGGCCAACAATCTCCAAACTTGTCACAATGAGAACTACGAGAAAATGCGCGAGCCCTGGAAAATGGAAGAAGCCCACTGGGCTGCTCCGTGCCTGGTCAGTCATGCGAGTAACTGCGAACGGACTACGGAATTATAGCTTTCCCAGCTGAAGACTCTCTTTCCCTGACAGCCAAATTCAAGACAGGCAAGCTGAGAATCTACGAACCCTTCCTGGTTACACAACCAATCCGGCATAGCCGCTTGGGACGCGAGCTTCAATCGCTGGTTCGTCGTGGAAAGATCTGATGAAGGCTCTTCGGAGTCCCATCCTAGAAGAGTTCTCTTGCATTCCATCTTGATGAATGGCCTATGAGACTCATGATGATGAGAACAGTATCCTTTCCCTTCTCGGTGAGCTGCCAGATTACACCTGTAACGAGACTCATTCCGCTGATTCTTCCTCTTCACGTAGCCGCTCTTTTCTAGCTGGCTCAGCCGTTTTGCCAGAACGCTTCCGGTTATTTCGGGCATGTAGGCACGCATTTCATTGAACCGGTCAACTCTCATGAACCCCAACGAGTAGAGAATCAGAAGACTCCGTTTCCTGCCGAGAACATCGAGGCTAGCCCTCACCGGACATGCGAGGAAGACGACAGCAGGCCGGAGAGACGCTTTGAACGGAAGTACCCGTGAGTCCGGTCGCCGCAAAGGATTGCTTGGAAAGCTGGTATGCTCCAACGTCTGGCGCCCAAGGTGTCCGACCAAACACATACCCCAATAAATATCGCGCAACCTTTCGGCATGTCCCATGGACACCACTAGTGAAACGTGTCTGGGTCGTATCGATACCGGTCTCCAACTTGAAAAGGCACTGGCTTTCTATCGGGACATGCTCGGACTCAAGCTCCAGCTTGATGGGCGCGTGTTCACCTGGATTGAACTCGGTCCAGAGAAGCCACTCTGCAAAATCGGCCTATACGAAAGGAAGGAAGGTCTTCCAAGAGTATACCCGATAATGACTGGAATTACGCTCGATACCGACGACGTCCAGGGCCTGTACAAGCGCTTGGAAGCTAGTGGAGCCAGATTTGCGAATCCTCCTAAGAAACTCGACTGGGGAGGATGGTCAGCGGACTTCCTAGACCCAGACGGCAACTCGCTGAACGCGGTGCAGGACCCGGGTCACCACAAACGAATGCCGCCCGTCGCCACGGAGAGAGTTATTCCGATGGGAGAGGTAGAGCTGACGAAGGGGCCTAACCTTAACGGGTGTTACAGTGTATGGAAGGGTCGCCGATGACATATCCATAATGTTGATCGCCCGACCTTGAAAATCCGTTCTCTAGTGTATTTTGTAATTCCGGCCTGGCGTCCACGTTCACGTGTGGCCGAGTATTGGGTGTGGCCTATAGGGTTCCTCTAATCTCTTCACATCATCAACGGTTAGCTGCAACTGCGTTGACTCCACGGCTTCTTCGATATGCTCTCTTCTGGTGGCCCCGATTATGGGCGCCGTAACTCCTCTGTGAAGGAGCCATGCCAGAGCGATTTGGGAAGGGGTCACATCTTTCTCTTTGGCAACTTCCTCTACGCGTTCGAGAACGTCGAAGTCCTCGGAACGGAAGAATCTCTCTGCAAAGTATTTGTCCGTCTTAAACCGAACTGTGTCTGGTGTTTTTCCCCGCTTGTATGTTCCTGTGAGAAAGCCTCGGGCGAGAGGGCTCCAAGGAAGTAGGGCAACGCCTTGGTCTTTGCACAACGGAATCATCTCTCGTTCTTCCTCGCGGTAGCATAGGTTGTAGTGGTTTTGCATCGAGACGATCCTTACGGCGTGGAGGAGGTCGCTTGTGTAGAGGAGCTTGGCGAACTGCCATGCATACATGCTGGAGGCGCCTATGTACTCAACGTTTCCCTGCCGGACGAGATCGTTGAGAGTGAGGAGTGTCTCCTCTATGGGGGTCTCGTAGTCAAAACGGTGGATCTGGTAGAGGTCGATTCTATCAGTCTGGAGTCTCTTGAGACTCTTTCTCACCTGTGCTAGGATGTGGTGTCGTGAGAGGCCTTGGTTGTTGGGTCCCTCGCCGGTTTTGAGTCGAACTTTTGATGCGAGAACAACGTCGTCGCGATGGTCCTTGAGGAGCTCCCCGACAATTTCCTCGGACCTTCCCTGCGAGTAAGTGTCCGCAGTGTCGAAGAAGTTTATTCCTAGGTCAAGAGCACGCCTTACAATTGGCCTGGCCTTGTCGATTTCAACCATCCATTCCTCAGAGTTGCCGAAAGACATCGTGCCGAGACAAATCCGGGAGACCTTTACGCCCGCAGAGCCGAGCTTAACGTGCTCCATACTCTCGCCACGGTCGCAGCGTTTGAGACTATGGCTTTAACCCTGTAATCCAGGGTCTAAACACAGCTCCTAGGGCAAAGCTTTAGCCAATGACCTGAAAGCTCGCTTCAAGTTTCGGAGGTCATGATCCTTGCCATCTCCAGCTTCTCTCAAGAAGAGGCCTATCGATGAGGGGGAACTTGCGGAGACGCTCGAGACCCAGTTCAGCCTTCCCCGAATAGAAACGCGAGCCTACATCAAACTAGTCCAAACACCCGACCCGACAGTTAGCGAGGCATCCAGTCTCCTCGGTCTCCCAGCAGAGGAGGTCAGAATTCTCTTCGAGCGAATGGTGGAGCGGGGGCTGATAATCAGAACCGTTGGAGACCCCCCACGGTTCAAA
>Ga0209235_1001978_pt1 | contig 11347 bp, 13 predicted proteins | sample GraSoi013_1_20cm_4_FD_185817 | JGI IMG/M metagenome (GOLD analysis project Ga0209235, IMG submission 185817) | Grasslands soil microbial communities from the Angelo Coastal Reserve, California, USA - Sample 09_25_2013_1_20cm (SPAdes) (version 2) | ecosystem: Environmental > Terrestrial > Soil >...
AGCTCCTTCTTCTGGTTCAAGCCCAAGGCGCTCCTCCATCTTGTCGGCCGGAAGTTCGATCACATCTTTCATCCCGATCGATACTTCTCTAGGCTCTAGCATGCTGGCGAGTCCAGCCTTACGGGCGAGGTTTGTAGTAGTTCCATCGCAGGCGATCACCACGTCGGTCGGAATCTTGTCTGGGCCTGCGATTATTCCTTTGACAATTCCGCGCTCGAGTACAAGGTCGTCGACTCTGGAATCCGTAATGAGAGATGCTCCTGCCTTCTCAGCCTCCTCTGCCAGCCACTTGTCAAACTTAGATCGAATAGAAGTGAAGCTTCCTGTCGGATCCTTCGATTCGTACTCGACGCTAAACGAGCTGTCCGCAGTCATGAATGTGATTCCCTCCTTTCTAACGAAGCGTTCTACCGGTGCGTCTTTCCATCTCTCTCCAAGTAAGCGTTTGAGGGCGTAACTGTAGATCCGTCCACCAAAGACGTTCTTTGATCCGGGAAATGTTCCGCGTTCAACGAGTAGAACCTGGACCCCTTCTCGAGCGAGGGTGAGAGCGGCTGCGCTTCCGGCCGGGCCTGCTCCGACCACTGCGACTTCGAATCCTTCTAGTGACAACTCTGTCTCTCTTTGACCCCGTCTCGGGGTTTATCGGGTTTAGCTCTAGGCCTTTCGGTGCACAAATGGAGAGTTAGCGCGACACACCGTCATTCTCTTTCGTCTCCCCACCTTCCCATCTCTGTTTCAATATCTTCTCAATCAAATCCACAGCTCTTTTGATCTGCCTCTGCATTGCCATCGGATCATAGCCGACTGGCGGCTTGCTGTCCAAGTATCGTCTGTACATGTCAAAGTCCAGGAATTTCTTGCTCGTCTCAAAGATCGCCATCAGGGCAGGAGAGTCCATCTTGTCAAGGTCATCGCGCCTGCAATGATAGAACCCGTTGTCTCTCACGAAGGTTATCTTCTCATTGCCGACAGAATCATTGTAGACATCCTCCCAGAGGTTCCTGTCGACTTCATTCTCCTCTGTTTTCCCAGAAGCTATCCTTGATTCGAATTCGCGATAAAGTCGAGTTGCTTCCTGCTCCGAAACCTCAAGCGCTTTGGATACTTGTTCGAGGGTCAGACCCTTCTTCAGCAGATAGTAACATGCTTCCTGCAGATACTGAGAAGAATCGTCGTCTTCTTTCTCAACATTCAAGGGCGAATGTTCTCTCCAAGATCTCGCAGGACTGTCAGGCGCGCTCGTGGCTAGATATGATCTTCTCTAACGACTCGTGTACTATCTTTGCCTGCACTTCGAGCCCCAAGTCCACAGCCGGGATGGCCTCCTAAGAAACCTTACCAGTGGATCCGTTCCTTAGAATATGGCTCCGCTATTTCTTGAAGTATCTTCGGCATTTCCTGCATTGGAAACGGTTCTCCGAGATGTTCTTGAGTGGCACGCTGCAGAATGGACATGTGTCCAGAACCGCTAGAGTGCCTTCCGATCCTTCTAACACCCCTACCTTGATACGGCGTAATCCGTTCCCGATACTCGCTTGTTGTCTTCTCGAGTACGCAATGAAGGAGCCTCCAGCAATGGCCGCGGAAGCCAGTAGCCCAATCGCGACGGCGATGCCAACCGAAGAAAATGTGCTGGCCAGGTAGTCTTGCATGAACCTGTTGTGGATGTATTCGTTGTAGAGCCAAGCAGCTAAGAAAATATTGAGAATTGATTGAATCCCTATCGTCAGCGTTTTTCGAGACACTTGGTTCATGGTAGCAAGTCCCATAGAAGAAACAGACTCTCTTACGAATCTAGGAGTTAGACTATCGTTCTCGAAAATAAGGCTACCCAAAAGTGGGGTGTCCACATGGATCTAGCGTTGGATCTACGCTCCGTCCCAGGCGGTGGTGGGGCTATCGATATGCTTCGAAGTCTTGCCCGAGGAGGCTTACCGCGATCTTTTGCACCATGATCTCGTCAGTTCCTTCGTAGATCCGGCACACTCTTGTGTCTACCAAGTGTCTGGGTGCTCTTGTTTCGAAGCTGTAGCCGCTTGACCCGAATATCTGAACTGTTCTGTCGGCGGCGTCAAAGGACGCGTTTGATGCGAAGTATTTCGATTGGGCGATGAGTATGTCTGCTCGTTCACGGATCTCCTTGTCTTCTGGTTGTTTGTCGCTGCGTTGTTTGAGCAGTGCCGCTTTGTATACGAGGTTCTTCGCGGCCTCCAGATTCGTTGACATTATTCCTATGTGGCGTTGGACGAGTTGGTGTTTTCCGATCGGTTTTCCATGCTGAATTCTCTGCTTTGAATAGTTGACCGCCTCGGTAACGCAGTCTTCAATGACTCCCAAACATCCTGCGGCTACACTGAGTCTTCCGCTCATCAATCCGGAATATGCGACGCTAAGCCCCTTTCCTGGGGGACCGAGTAGATTCTCCTTTGGGACCCTGCAGTTGTCGAGGAAGATCGATCCAGTGTCTGAGGTGGGCATTCCTAGTTTGTGTTTCTGTTGCTGGGCTGAGTAGCCCTCGAAACCTTTCTCGACAATGAACGCGCACATTCCATCATGTTTGCCCTTTGGATAGGCGAATATGACAGAGATGTCAGATATGCTTCCGTTGGATATCCAGGCTTTGCTTCCATTCAGGAGGTAATAGGTTCCCTTGTCTTCAAAGGATGTTCGGAGCGATGTGGGGTCGCTGCCCGCGGTAGGCTCTGTGAGCCCAAAGCACATTACTTTCTCTCCTCTTGTCGCTTGGGGAAGATAGCGCTGTTTCTGATCTTCGTTCCCCCATTTTTGCACGGTCATCTGGCCAAGTGAGACGTGGCCTGAGAGAAATGTTCGGACTCCAGTTCCTTCTCGACCAATTCTTTCCAAGGCGAGGGAATATGTTAGAATGTCCGCCCCTTGGCCCTCCCCGTACCGTCTCGATATCGGAAGCCCGAGGAGTTGGGCCTTCTTGAAAATGGGGACAAGATGATCGTTGAATTTTCCTGCCAAGTACGCTTGGTCTTCTAACGGTCGAAGTTCTCGGCAAGCTCGGTCAACCTCGTCTAGGATAAGTTTCTGCTCGTCTGAAATATCGAAGTTCATCTTGGAAAGGTCTTCGCTACCTGAGTCTACAACTGTCTTCAATCGAAACAATCTCTCCATAGTCCTGTCCTTAATGTGAGTTTTGTCAAAACGTTATATGACCGGCCCGACGCACTCAGAGGCGCGACAGTCGCTTTGCCAATTCAAGTTGACGAAGAGGACATTCCTTTCTTTGCCGAAGTAATAGCAGGTGGAAGGATAACTATCCCTGAAGAGATTCGAAAAATCTTCGGAGTGAAAGACGGCGACCATGTCATGTGCAGAGTAAGGCTCGTAAAACGAGCCGAAGACGTCAAATAATACAGTAACGGAGCCCGCGTGGGCCCCAGTGTGGATTCCTATTTCTGACAATCTTAAATAACATCGCTAGTCTCCGCTCATCTTAGAGCCCTAGTTGATACTGGCCGTCTCCGATCCTACGAGAATAATCGACGGCTTTCAGGATAAGACAATCTTGGTCTTAGGGGACCTGATGGTCGACCGTTATGTTCGCTCTCAGGGCCGAAAACTCTCGAGAGAAGCACCGGTCCCTGTGGCGGATTTCGTTTCCGAGGAACTTGTGCTCGGAGGTGCCGCGAACCTGGCCAACAACCTGGTCGCGCTCGGGGCGAAAGTCAGGGTGCTGGGTGTCGTGGGAAATGATGAGCCAGGGAAGTGGATCCAAGAGGAGCTTGAGAAGAAAGGGGTTGACATCTCAGGCACCGTTGTGAATAGCCGCCCGACAAGCCTGAAAACCCGATTTATTCTGAACCATCGCCAGTACCTGAGGATTGACAAGGAATCACGGACCGACGTCGAGTCGCATGTGACCAAGCAATTCCTCTACTCTCTGGACGACCTCTTGGAGGACGCGGACGGGGTGGTGTTTTCCGATTACGATAAGGGCGTGATAACTCCGGAACTCATAAGCAATGTCGTCGAAGAGTGCCGAGTCCAGGAGAAGAAAGTCGTCGCTCAGCCGAAGGTTCGGCATTACCTCGACTACGTGGGAGTTTCAATGGTGAAGTCAAACGTGCGTGAGGCCACGATAGCTACTGGCGTTTCCATGGTCAATGATACGTCGCTGAGAAACATGGGCCACAACCTCATGACTCGGCTGGAGTGTGAGAGCCTCCTCCTCACACGAAGCGAACAGGGCATGATTCTCTTTGAAAAGAAGAATATCACGAGTTTTCCACCTTTCAAGGGTCCCAAGCCCGGGTTCAACGCCGTCGGTGTAAGAGATTGTATGACCGCCGTTCTGGCCATGTCAATCGTCAGTGAGGCACCAATCGGGGAAGCTGTCTTGCTCGCCGGACTTGCAGCAGCACAGCACGCAGATAATCTTGGCACTGTCGTTGTAGACCTGAACGATCTTCGATCTCAAGCTAGCACAACACTTGAGCTTGCAGAGCAGATAGTTCAGGTTCCGGTCCACTGATCATGGAAGAGCAATCGATTCCCATCGGTATGCTTCTGCAGAAAGCCGCTCAGATTCGAGCCCATATTCTTGAGATGGTGGCGGAGGCAAAGTCCGGCCACCCAGGTGGAAGCCTTTCGGCCGTCGAGATCCTTGTCTCTCTGTTCTTCTACAAGATGCGGCATGACCCTAAGCGTCCAGATTGGCCGGATCGTGACCGGTTCGTCCTGTCTAAGGGACACGCTGCCCCAGTCTTGTTCTCTACTCTTGCAGAGGCTGGATATCTTCCAACTAGCGAACTCAAGACTCTACGGAAGATCAACAGCCGTCTACAAGGCCACCCAGACCATAGGGTCCCAGGCGTCGAGTTTCCTGGAGGTTCACTGGGAATTGGTCTTTCGGCTGCTATAGGCATGGCTCTCGCTGGTAAGGTGGACAAGAAAGACTATCGAGTATACGCGCTTCTGGGCGACGGCGAGCTTGATGAGGGAGAGACCTGGGAGGCGGCGATGGCTGCACCCAAATTCAAACTTGATAATTTAACTGCGATCGTCGACAGAAACGGGATTCAGCAAGACGGTCTAACCGAACAGATCATGCCCATGGAACCTGTGGGCTACAAATGGAAGGCGTTCAATTGGCACGTCTTGGAAGTCGACGGTTTCGACTTTCGCCAAGTAATCGACGCCTTGGAAAAAGCGGAGAATATGAGAAACAGACCAACTGTGATCATCGCACATACCGTCAAAGGGAAAGGCGTGTCCTTTATGGAATGGGATCCCGCATACCACGGCAAAGCACCGGACAAAGACACCGTCCGTAAGCTCGTAAAGACGATGTTGGAAGAATGAGCGGAGTCAAAATCGCGCCCTCGATTCTTGCGGCTGACCATGCAGACCTGAAGGGCGAGATCGGGAGAGTGGAAGAAGCAGGCGCAGACATGATTCACGTAGACGTTACAGATGGACACTTCGCTCCCAACATAAGTCTGGGACCCGACACTGTCAGGGCAATTCGCAAAGTGACGAGACTCCCGTTCGACATTCACTTGATGATTACAAACCCGGAAAAATTTTACGACCCCTTTCTCTCTGCAGGCGGTGACATCATAACGGTGCATGCAGAGGCTGCCGGCCGCTCGCTTCTCCACAAGTTATCAAAGGAGATTCACCAGAAAGACAAGAAATTGGGACTTGCGCTAAAGCCCTCCACCCCCATCCCATCTTGGCTGCGGAGAGAAACGAACCCCTTTGACGTTGTTCTCGTTCTTTCTGTCAACCCGGGGTTTCCAGGTCAAGCGTTCATGCCGAGCGTTCTGCCCAAAGTAAGGAAAGTCGCAAAGCTCGCTGACTCGGGAGGATTAGACGTGGAGGTTGATGGGGGAGTGGACCAGGAGAATGCGTCGACAATAGTTGAAGCAGGAGCTACCGTATTGGTTGCGGGAGCCTCCATCTTTCGGAAAGGTGATGTTAAATCCGCTCTCCAGAACATGAGGGCCATCACTCAAAGGACTAAGAGAGAGGTTCCAGCATAGTGCTCGTTCAGCTAGCTTCAATGCGTGATGCCTACGCTGAGGTTCTGTTGGAGCTCGGTCAAGAAGACCCTAGAGTCGTTGTTCTGGGCGCTGACACGTCCGTATCCATTAAGACTAGCTTGTTTGGAGATCGTTACCCTGATCGATTCTTCAATGTCGGAATCGCAGAGGCGAACATGATGGGCATAGCGGCAGGGCTCGCGCTCGCCGGGAAGATACCATTTGTCACAACCTACGCCGCCTTCGTGCCCGGCAAATGCCTAGACCAGATTCGCAACGCAATCGCCTATCCCAATCTCAACGTGAAAATTGTCTCTTCCCATGGCGGATTGACAGTCGGGCCAGACGGTGCCTCGCATCAAACGATAGAAGATGTAGCAACGATGAGAGCTGTACCCCGAATGCATGTTATCGTTCCCGCCGACGCTCCTTCCACCAAATCCTTGGTTGCTCAAGCATGCAGGACCCTCGGTCCCTTCTACATCCGTCTCAGTAGGCCAAGCGTCCCCACAATCTACTCGGCATCCAAAGATGTCGAGGTCGGAAAGGCCAAGATACTGAGGGAAGGGTCCGACGTTGGTATCATAGCATGTGGCATAATGGTCAATGAGGCGATGGAGGCTGCTGAAACCCTCTCGAAGACAGGCGTCTCAGCGGAGGTTGTTGACTCCCACACAGTGAAGCCGCTTGATTCCGAGACAATTGTTCGAGTTGCAAGGAAGACTGGTGTGCTTGTCACTGCTGAGGAGCAGAATGTGATCGGTGGCTTGGGTGGAGCGGTTGCCGAGGCCATCACTGGATCATATCCGGTTCCCATTTCGAGAGTTGGAGTCAGGGATACTTTCGGAGAGTCAGGTGAGCACCAAGAACTCATGGTTAAGTACGGTCTGACATCAAAGGAAATAACCCGAGCCGCAAAACACCTAATCAAATCTAGGTGATAGATTGAAGATATTCCTAGATACTGCCAACACTCATTGCAAAGGAGAACAGAGACTTTCTGGAACTCGTATCAGAAATTCTCCAGATCGTACAGGGTCCAGTCAACCTTGAGGTCGTGAGCCAGAACACCGAGGGAATGTTGCAAGAAGCTCACAACCTGGCATCTCTCAGCCCGAACGTGGTTGTAAAGTGTCCCATGACGAGCGCGGGCTTGGTAGCGGTCAAGACGCTCAGCAAAGAAGGAATCAACACGAACGTCACCCTCGTTTTCTCGCCCAACCAAGCCCTGCTTGCGGCAAAGGCAGGGGCTACGTACGTTAGCCCGTTCATAGGACGCTTGGACGACGCCGGGCATGAAGGAATGAAGGTGATTGAAGATACTTTGCAGATTTACCGAAATTATGAGATCGAAACCCAGGTTCTGGTGGCCAGCATTCGCCACCCTGTCCACGTGGTTGATGCTGCAAAGCTAGGAGCCCACGTTGCCACAATGCCGCCTGATGTCCTCGAAAAAATGGTGAAACATCCTCTAACTGATATTGGTCTGAAGCGTTTTCTTGACGATTGGCAGAAGGCTGGTCTGAAACTTCCTGAACGCGGAACTTTCGCCGCTAAGGCGAGACCGCTTGTTCAGCCTGCTCGATAGAGCAAAGCTCTCGTCCCCGTTGAGTTGCAAAGAGAGTGGCTACGTATTGCCAGCCATCGGCGAAATGGGACTCTAGCTCCTAGAAAAATGGGTCTTAGTGGCCCTATTTCACGACGCAAGAGCGGCCTTAGCTCGGCCGACAAAAGTTGTCGAGAAAGGCCTAGCCAGGTCCGGCATCAGACGAGTAGGTAAGAAGGTCCAAGAAGAACATAAGAGAAAAGTTCCCCCGCAACTCCCAAGATGTAGGCTTCCAACGCCATCGAGTTGAGGATGTTGACGGTCAGATTTGATTGACCTAAAAACTGTGCGGATGATGCCGCTGTTGCTAATGCCGAACCCGCTACTAGGAGAGCAATGCTGAGCTTTAAGAAGCCTCTAACTGTTGGCCGACTCTTGCTGTTTCGCAGCAGTCGGGTAGCGAGAAAGTACAGGGCGAGAGCGAACCGCCACGCTTGGAGAGGGTATGAAAAGGGTGAACCGATTTTACCCAGGCCGAGACCTGTGAAGAATAATCCCAGGCTAAGCATTCCCAACAGCCTACGGCGAGTGCCCTGCATCGGGAGAAGCATAGGGGACTCGAACTAATTAGGAGGATGGTTGATGCGGACTCGAACTCTCGGGCGCGCAGTTCAGGGTTACGACGCGTTTGTAATCTACTTGTTAGGCGCTCAGATCCTCGCGATAACTGGTGTCGCTAAATTGCCCCTGAGCTTTTTTCACGCCTCAGGTACCCAATTTTTCCTCTTCCAAGTGGGACAAGCGTCTTCGCAACTCCTTTCAATCATAGCACTCGCTGTCGTACTTCGAAAAACGAATGCAAGAGCAAACAAAGCCTAGACCACTATTTGTATGAAACAAGTGGCCCAATTTGTGAGGGCATGCCGAGAAGTCTGTCTCCTTAGCTAAAAGGAAACTGTAAACCTTTTGAGGAACCTGTGATTGCTCTCGCTGTTACCCTTTGACTAAGTATGTCTTTGTCACGGGCGGCGTAATGTCCGGAATAGGCAAGGGGGTTATCGCCGCTTCTATCGGGAAAATAATTCAGGTCCGCGGCCTCAAAGTTACCGCCGTTAAGATTGATCCTTACCTCAACTACGACGCGGGAACGATGAATCCCTACATTCACGGCGAAGTCTTCGTCACAGAAGACGGAGGAGAGACAGACATGGACGTAGGGACGTACGAAAGGTTCCTAGATATCAATGTCCCAAAGAATCACAACATAACGACCGGGCAAGTGTATTTCTCGGTAATCGAGAGAGAACGGAAGGGCGACTTTCTCGGTAAATGCGTGCAGATCATACCCCACATAACCGATGAGATCAAGGATAGACTCTGCAGAATTCCTAGGGAAGAGGGAGTAGACTTAGTATTGGTAGAAATAGGTGGAACTGTCGGCGACATCGAATCTCTACCATATCTCGAAGCTGCACGCCAACTTCGCCTGGAAGAGGGCGCCGAGAACGTTCTCAATGTCCACGTTACCCTTGTTCCTGTGTTAGATGTAGTCGGCGAGCAGAAGACCAAACCCACACAACATAGCGTCCAAGAGCTCCGTCGAATCGGGGTGCAGCCTGACATAATCGTCGCGAGAAGCAAGGAGCCTCTCAAGCAGGAACCGAGGCGAAAGATTGCCCTCTTTTGCAACGTAGAAGAGTCTGCCGTATTCACCTCCCAGGACATGGACAGTATCTATCAGTCTCCTCTCCTGTTAGACCAACAAGGGCTCGGCAAATTCATCACGCATCGTCTTAGATTGCCCGAGAACATGCCCCAGTGGAGTTCTTGGAAGAAAATGCTCGAAGAACATCTAACCCAAGCCAAGCAAGTAAACGTAGCAATTTGCGGGAAGTATGCAGAACTCGCCGACTGCTATGTAAGCGTCAATGATGCCCTCAAAGACGCGGGAGCATCGGCGGGTGCCAAAGTCAACCTAGAATGGATCGAAACTGACGACTTTGAGAAACAGCCAGAAAAGGTCCGGCTCCTGTCGCGATTCGACGGGGTCTTGGTACCTGGGGGATTCGGTTCGAGGGGTGCGGGGGGGAAGATTCTAGCAATAGAATATTCTCGATCACATGATATTCCCTTTCTGGGCATATGTTATGGATTCCAACTAGCGGTCGTCGAGTTTGCAAGGCATATTGGCATTGTAGACGCCGCAAGCTCTGAGCTCAATCCCCGGTCGAAGAACCCTGTTATTGACCTAATGCCAGAACAGAATGGAATCACAGAAAAAGGTGGAACCATGAGATTGGGAGCTCACGAGATAACTCTTGATGAGGCGACACTAGCCTACTCTCTCTACGGCAAGAAGACGATTTGGGAGAGGCACCGTCACCGATTCGAAGTGAATCCAAGGTATATCCCTCAGCTCACTTCTAACGGGTTAAGATTCTCAGGAAAGAGCGATTCCGACAGAAGAATGGAGATTCTTGAGGTGCCTTTGAGTAGATTCCACTTTGCCACTCAGTTCCATGCAGAATTCAAGTCGAGACCTGATCGACCTTCACCGCCATACTTGGGCCTCGTTGAGGCAGCCGCCTCAGTGAGAGTCCCATCATCGAGCACGTCTCCAGTTGTCATTAGCTCATCTGGAAAGCGCTGAATAGTTGGAATCGGTAGACAAATCGCCCGTGTCGAAGCTGGCAAAGGGTGTGAGAGCTCCCGTAATAACAATGACCCTCGCCGCTAGTACGACCGCTCTGGTTCTAGTCGTGACCTTTTTCGCGAGCATCAATCTCCCTGCAACTTCTGGCCAGGTGTTTGACGCAGGAGATATTGTCATTTTCATTACAGCGATGACTTTTGGGCCGATAATCGGGGGGATTGCCGGAGGAATCGGCTCAGGATTCTCAGATGCTCTGCATGGGTACATCACCTTCGCGCCGTTCACGTTGGTCATCAAAGGACTTGAGGGGCTTGTCGCAGGCTACCTCGTTGGGCACCGGTTTCAGGGCAGGGAATACGTCGCTTGGTTTCTAGCTAGCCTGATAATGGTCGGGGGGTACTTTATCTCTGAAGCCTACTTGATGGGATTCATTTACGGAAGCGGTCCAGGTCTTGCCAACGCAATCCTAGAATTTCCATTCAACGTGCTACAAGTATCTCTTGGAGGAAATATTGGGATTCCTGTTTCAAGATACCTAAGGAAGTCTCTTCCACCATTAATCATGCCATTGAATCCTCTGGCGAGACGAAGCTCTAGCTAAAGTGTATTCTGGAGTCGCCTCGCGAACTAATGGTCCGGATGCTTGAGACAGATCAACTGAGAAATTCAGAGGCCATTCAATATCACGAGTTCTGAACCATAAAGTACCGCGCCTCAAAAGGGGATACGGAGATAATTCTCGTGTACTCAAACAATGATTAAGGCAGGGCGGATTCCTTACGGATTAGGTTCGCTAACGCAGATGTAAAGGACGTTACTGCCCCTGACTATTAGGCTGCCAAAGTTCGTGGATGGGTCTCCTCCTCGGTATTCTCTTGCTCCGTCGAGGATGATGTTCATGTGGCTGTCACAGTCAATCATTTTGCCACGGTACTCCGCGTCATTCTTCAGTCGGACTGAGACATCGGCTTGCAACTTTCGAACGAGTAGGTTCAGCGGTTTTTTTGAAGGTTCCAATTTGCGCCTTCCGCAGACCTTTCCTAGCAGCACATAAAAACTCTTGGATAAAGATGAATGATCAGAAGAAACGGTGTTGACTAGCGAGCTTATTCTTCTGATTCGGAGTTCTCT
>Ga0209235_1001980_pt1 | contig 11345 bp, 12 predicted proteins | sample GraSoi013_1_20cm_4_FD_185817 | JGI IMG/M metagenome (GOLD analysis project Ga0209235, IMG submission 185817) | Grasslands soil microbial communities from the Angelo Coastal Reserve, California, USA - Sample 09_25_2013_1_20cm (SPAdes) (version 2) | ecosystem: Environmental > Terrestrial > Soil >...
GATCGATCCTATTACCGCAGTCCGGACATTTGAGATAGCTCATATTCTCAACTAGACCAAGTATTGGGACTTCCATTTTCTTGGCCATGTTCACGGCTTTTGAGACGATCATTGAAGCGAGATCTTGTGGCGAGGAAACTACGATGACGCCGTCAAGCGGAAGAGATTGGAACACGGTCAGAGGGGCATCGCTGGTGCCCGGTGGAAGGTCCACGAGAAGGTAGTGAAGTTCGCCCCAATCTACGTCCCAGTACAGTTGCCGGATGACGCTGTTAACGATTGGACCACGCCAGACCACCGGCATGCTCGGATCATCTAGGACAAGATTGATCGACATGACCTTGATTCCAGTTCTCGTCCTAAGGGGTACGATTCCGCCCCCGGGACCCTTGTAGGGCTTGCCAGAAACGCCAAGCACTTTGGCAATGCTTGGACCGGTCAGGTCTGCGTCCAGGACCCCTATTTCATATCCGCGTCTCTTCAGCTCTGACGCGAGCATGCTTGTGACAAATGATTTTCCAACTCCTCCCTTCCCTGAAATTACGGCGATAATGCTACGGACGCCTCGCCGTCCGAGACGTTCAATCCCGGGTCCAACCCCAGGCCCGCTTCTTGACGGAGTCGAGGAGCTTGCTCCAGGCTGCAGCTGGTGCTTCAACTCGGCCAGCTCACTTTTCGACATAGTTGTCGTTTCAACCTTCACCGATCTTACGTCTTCGAGCTTTCGCACTGCATTCTCGACATCACCCTGGAGAGTCTTCGCAAGCGGACAGTGGGCTACCGTAAGGGCAATTTTCACGTAGACATCACCATCACTAACCGAAATATCTCGAACCATTTTCAGATCAACTATGCTCCGGCCAATCTCAGGGTCTAGAACCCCCCTCAGCTTTTCCAAGACTAAGTTCTTATCGACCAAACCGTACGCCACAGTTCGAGACACGATTATGATGCGTTTCTTGCTATTTACACTCTCCTTCAACCATACAGCATGGAGGGCGCTGTCTTAGCTCGAGGAGAAGGAAGATGCCATGATGGTCTCGGAAGCGACTAGAAGAGCCCTAAAGGAATTCGGGCTCACAGAATACGAGGTCAAGGCGTACATTGCCCTAGTGGAATCTGGACCGATGCCTGCGAGCCAGCTGAGTACTACAGCCACCATTCCCTACTCGAAGATATACGAAATACTGGTGAACCTGGAGAGAAAGGGTTGGGTAGAAAGCGAACAGGGCAGACCAAGCAAGTATTTTCCTAAACCTCCGAGTACAGCCCTCGAATCCTCCAGAGTAAGAATGGAGAACACGCTGAAGTCCAGCCAGACAGACGCAATGTCAGAACTACAACCTCTATACGAGAAGAAAAGAGTCCAGGAAAGACCCGACATATGGATCGTCAGAGGACAGAACAATATTCTAGATAGAATCAAAGAGACTCTAGGCAGAACAGAAAGAGAGCTGCTCGTTGCCATGCCGATAGTCCCCGACTCGGTGATTTCGATGGCCACACCGTTACTATCACTAATGAACGGTAGAGGTGTCAAAGTATCCGTCATGATTCCGAGCCTGATTAGCAAAGAGGTGACTAGGAAGCTGAAGGGGCTCGCGGAGGTCAGGGTCCGCGAGCAAATGTTCGGCGGCGGAATTATCTCTGACAGTAACGAGATCATCCTTCTACTCGGAGAAGAACCCGAGAAAGGGCTTACGCTCGCCATCTCATCTGATCATGTGGGATTGGTAAAATTCGGAAAAAGCTATTTCGAGTTCCTCTGGGAGAACTCCAAACCATCCTAGCTTGGTTCAGGTCAGACAAAAAGGGGTAATAGACCATGCGTGGGAGTCCCGGGCCGATGCTCCGCTAGTGAAGCCATGAATAGTAGAACGTTACCGAGAACCCTGAAATACATGTTAGCCCTAAAAGTGCCCGCTCCGGTGGTGTAGCCCGGTTTAGCATAGCGGCCTTACGCTCCTTTAGGAGTGGGTCAATCGAGTTGCAGCCGGGCTTGGCTGCGGGGAAACACAAAACTCCAAAGCCGTTGATCGCGGGAGGCTTAACGCGTCCCGTTAGGCCCGCGAGTTCAAACGGCGGTGCCTGAAATTCCCGCCCGGAGCACCATTCCTCCACGCTAGCTTTCCCTGCTGCCGCCTTAACGAAGGAAAATTCCCCTGAAACTCCCTGTAAATACTCTCCTCGACTCGACCGCCATGATTGAGAATGTAGAGTGCTTCATTGGATTTTCTTCCAACTATGTAGGGAAGAATCCTCGCAATGACGGCGACTGCTCGCGAGCCCTGAGACTCAGTCTCATAGCGACCCTTGCGAGGCCCCATCAGTGCAACGCCCATCAAGACAGCAGCCCTGGCAACAGGCTCGGGATCGTACATGCCTATCCGAACTCTGGCTCTGTAGTACCGCCTCCCATGGTTTGGTGCACTCGTATAGCTAACTTCTCCATCTGCCAGGATCAAGGCTCCCAGCCACGCAGCGTTGACCTTTCCTCTTAGAGCTGTGAGGGCCGAAGGGACTATTGGACTTCTTCCCAAGGACTTACCCTGGAAGATACTATCAGCTTGTATTATGGGAAAGAGGTTCCTAAACCTTCTTTTGGGTTTGTGGCGCGGGGTCAAGCTTACGAAATGAATGGGAGGGAGGGGCCGGAAGATAGATAGTCACGAAAATGCGAAGCGCATCATCGCCAGTGCGGTCCAACAACCTTGTCGACCTTTTTTTCTTCACTGAACACGCGATTTCCCGAGCGCGGTTTGAAGATCGAGAACCTCACCCAAGCTAAGAAAATGCTGGTCATCGCAGGGCTTATTTCGAGTCTCGAATGACGATCCAATGCATATACGCGGGGGTACCATAGCCAGGTCAAATGGGCAGTGGGCAACTGGAACGCGCCCGCCTCGGGCTTAGGACCCTGTGGCGAAGGCCTTCGTGGGTTCGAATCCCACCCCCCGCACCAACGAAAATAGTGGGCCTGAGCGGGAGGCAGGCTCTCTTTGGAAAGCGGGAGGGATCTTGAGACATTTTAAGACTCTTGTTTAGTACAGAATAGTCGTGGTTGGGTCTGGAAGAAAAACCCGGAGCTATCACTAAGAACTTTAGATTTCGCCTCGGCCTCTACGCATTATTCCTTCTCTGCGGGTTCTTGGTTTTCGCTGTCTCCTCTCTTTCACCTGACCTTTCGATCGGAACCGCGACGGTTCCTTTGGTGTTTTTCCTGACTACCATCGCGTTACACAGAAACGTTCGTTTCAAGATTTACTGGGAGGTTTTCTTTGCCTTCTTCGTTTTCTCTCTTGTGTGGTTCGCCAGGCATTTGATTCTCGATAGTGCCAGTGTGCATCCATTCTACGCGACGCTCAATGGCAATGTCGTGGCTCAACTGATAGATACGACCGTGGTCATCATCCCCATCATACTGTTTACGACAGCCTCTAGGAGTCGACTCTCCTCTATCTTCCTGAAGAAAGGAAATCTAAAGCTAGGGTCCGTCGTCGGATTAACGGTACTCGCCATCTTCTATCTGCTATCTGCTGTTGTCGCTATACCGGTGGCAGGAATGAGTCCAAGTCGGTTCCTGTTCCTTACCCCCTTCCTTCTGGTCTTGGCTTTGACAAACGGCTTCAAGGAGGAATTATGGTTTAGAGGGTTATTCCTGAACAAGTACGAACCGCTACTGGGGGTTCGACTCTCAAACTTTCTACAAGCTCCGATCTTCGCAGCGAGCGTAGTAGAAGCAGAGTTCTCATCAATTCTTATTGGCATCGTGATTGTGTCGTTCTTTCTGGGATTAGGACTAGGTTACCTAATGCGCAAGACAGGTAGCATATTCGGTTCTTCACTGTGCGAAGCGGGCTCGGTGATTCCCATCTTTCTAGTTGCTATTTCAGCGTTAAAGTGAAAACACGAATTTCAGCTAGGAAGGCCCTTTACTCCACAATGGACCATGTCTGCTGGATACTCTCGTTGCTGAAAAAGGAAAAATCGGGTATCCAATTAGAATCGGTCCAACGTAAAGAAATCCTCAGTTGCTTATATGTACCGGTAAAGTGGTGCTGAAATCCCACCCCCCGCACCAAATGAACTTGATAACAAGGCAATGCTGCTGAGCGCTCGAAGCGCTGCCCTCTGAAGAACGCACCAGCTCGTCTAGGCAACGTATCCAGAGGGTTTTGTTCGGCGGACGTATAATATGGTGGCACTTATTGCGCCCAGAATAGCAAGCGCGGAAGCAAGGTATGGAGCTAGCAATCCCGCCCTGTCTACCGAAGCTGTGATACCACCGACGGACAAGTCTGGCTTGATGACAAATTTTCCAAACATGGCAGAGGGGTGGAGGGAGCAGTAGTAATTCCAAGTTCCCGGCGTCAGCGTCACGAGGTAGGGATAGCTGATCGGAGTAGCGAATTGGATCGAGCATGGATCTGTGCCTGGACAATCATCCGTGTATTGACCTCCGTCTCCGTCGGCATCAATAATGAACCTGTGAGGGATTCCATCTCCGCTGCTCAGGCTCAGCGAAATCATGTCGTCTCTGGTCACGGTTATCGTCGGGTTGGGATTTGAGGTTGTTCCATTCCAACCTACATTAGGGCAGGCCGCTACGCACGCTGACAAGACAATTGTCACATTCGCGGCATGAGCGTCCGGAACGGTCGGTAACAAGGTTGAATTGAAGACACCAATACCGACGCTTGCCAGCAGAAGAAAACCAAGCATGGTAATGGGATTAACTAATCCCCGCATGAGAACTCACTATTCAAATAGGACGTTAATAACATTATCTGGGACCAGCGGCGTCCGAAATGTGCAGTGTCTGTTGTTTGTTGCGCCCCGCACGAGTCTCGCCGTGATCAACAGAGTGACGGATAGAAGGATCCCAAATTCGCCAAATGCTATCAGCTGATCATCGAAATGCTCGCTCGAGGGTAGAGCCGTATCGAGAAAACTCAGTTTACCACCAAATGTCGGATCTGGGCCTCCTGCACTTCCAACAGCCTCACCGACAGAGTCGCCGCGAGCCAAAGATGACACAAAGTTCTGGGTAACTCTATCTGTATAACCCGAACCAACAGAATCGTCCCAACCCACGAAGTTGCTTGCCCCCTTATTGATGAAGGCAGTTGCAATGTAGTGGTTGCCCTGAAGGGAGGAGCAGCCCATCTGAACAACTATCGCGCCTCGAAAATTACCTTGCATCGACTCCTTGAAAAAACTGGGGGTGATTGCGAAGAAAGTGTTTCCAGGCCGGACAACCGCTGGTGCGACCTGCCCCCCAAGTTGCTCGTAAACGTACCGCGACTTATCATAGATCTCGGACGTGACGATTGAAACGCTAGTTGGAACGCCATAGTATATTGCGGTATGGGAACGTATTATCACGAGCCCATAACTCTTGGAGGGAAGGTCCCTGAATAGAGCGACCGTGACCTGGCTCGGAGGATAATAGTCGACAGTGTACCCTGCGAGGTTCAGTGTCCGAGTAACATTCCAGATGAATGATGGGTCGTGATCCGTCAGAGATAAGGAATCCAGCAAGGCGGCTCTTCGAAAGTTCTGGCCCGTCTGAGTGAGCGAATGGATCGATTGGGAAGGCCAGATGCCCATTCCGAAGCTTGAGAGAGCCATGGTCAATAGAAAAACCACCACCACTACCCTCTTTTTCAGGTGGCGAGATTGGGCGACATCTTCTCCAGGCTCAGCTATTCTCGTCGAAAGCTGTTGCCGGTCCCTGGGAAGTTCAGCAAGGAATCTATCCAGGCGGGACCCTCTTTGGCCTCGGTGATCCGAGTGATCTTGATTATCCTCTATGCTCAATCTCCATCACACCTCATAGGGTCTCGAGAATGTCGCGCAGGTGCCTCACAGGATAGAAGAGGTGCACGTTTCGAGTGTAATAAGCATGGTTGACGACTACACCACCGTCAAGCTCGAGAATAGATGCTTGCACCTTCGACGAGCTTATGGATCGTGCGCGATTCAGAATCTCACTTCGTCGGAGCCTTATGCGATGGAATGGAGTGGAGGAAGAAGGTTTGGCCCTGTTCGTTTTAGCTGTAAAGGTGGCAAGCCACAAAGTGATCCTTCTCTACCTCTACCAGAGGAGGCTCCTCGCGTATGCACCTGTCATGAGCGTAAGGACAGCGCGTGTTAAACCTACATCCCGGAGGAGGATTCACAGGACTGGGAATCTCACCACTGATAACCTCAGTCCGCCTGTAGCTTGGATCGGGAACTGGAACAGCGGCTATAAGCGCTTTCGTATACGGATGAAGAGGTAAGTCGATTAGATTAGTTGAGCTCGCCATCTCCATCATCTTACCCAGATACATTATAATGACACGATCACAAACATGCTTGGTCACAGCAAGGTCATGAGTGATGAATACGACAGAGGCTCCCCTCTTCTTGACCAGGTCGACCATCAGATTCAAGATCTCCGCCCTGATCGAAACGTCCAGCATTGACACCGGCTCATCGGCCACGACGAATTTTGGGTCCAGAACGAACGCACGGGCAACTGCGACTCTCTGACGCTGACCACCGCTCAGCTCGTGTGGATACCGATGCATGAACTCCTCCGGTGGAACAACTTCCACATCACGCATGATAGCCTTCACCCGCTCCTCAAGCTCGTCCTCGTTCTTGGCCACCTTCTGAACCCGCAATGGCTCAGCTATGATCTCCTTGATCGTCATCCGCGGATCCAGAGACTCAAACGGGTCCTGGAAGATAATCTGCATGTCCCGCCGCAGAGGCTTCATCTCGGAATCGTTGAGCTTCGTAATATCGATACCATTGGGCTCGGTCTTGCCACGGAGGTAGTTGGCTTCGGAATCGCTGAACCTCGAAAAGTCCATCCCGTTGAAAAAGACCGAGCCCTCTGTGGGCTCGACCAGGCGCAAGAGGAGACGCCCAGTCGTCGTCTTTCCGCTTCCGCTCTCACCTGCCAGTCCGAGAATCTCGCCCTTCTTGACAACGAATGAGACGCCATCAACGGCTTTGACTGTGATTTCTTCTCTCGTGAAGCTTGAAAGGAAGCCCTTCTTGAGCGGGAAGTGTTTTTTCAGCTTCTCCACCTCGAGGACATGTTCTTCGCTCATTTGCGACCCTCCCCGTACAGATGGCATGCTACGAGATGGGTTCCCTTCCCGGGTGGAGCCAAGGGGGGCACCACCTTGTGGCACACGTCCATCACGAAAGGACAGCGCGGGTTGAACCTGCAACCAGAAGGTGGATCTAACAAGTCAGGAGGCGATCCGGGGATCGAGGTGAGCCGTATCCTCTCGCCCTTGATACTGGGGAAGGCCTTGACAAGACCCTGGGTATAGGGGTGAAGTGGTTCCTTGAAGATACCCTCAGCATCTCCGTATTCGACGATCCGGCCAGCGTACATGATAGCCACTTTCTCGCAAGTCTCCGCGATTATCGAGAGATCGTGGCTGATCATAACCATTGATAGGCCGAGCCTATCCTTGAGTTCGCGCATCAACTTCAGTGTTTGAGCCTGCACGATCACGTCTAGTGCAGTGCCCGGCTCATCGGCTATCAGAAGCTTAGGGTTGGCGGCAAGAGCCATAGCTATGAGGGCTCTCTGGCGCATTCCGCCGCTGAATTCGTGGGGATAATTATCAACACGGTCAGGCTCCACGCCAACCAGTTCCAAGAGGTTGCGGGCCCTGTCAAGAGCGGCCTTCTTGTCGGTCTTGGGCTCGTGGATTTGGATGGCCTCAATTATTTGGTCTCCAACCTTGAAAACAGGGTTGAATGCGTTCATCGCTCCCTGGAAAACGATCGATATTCCTTTCCACCGAATCTTCCGCATCTCTTCGTTGGAAAGCGATGCGAGGTCTGTTCCCTCGAAGAGGATCCTGCCCTTGCGGATTCGGCCACCTCTTGGAAGTATTCTGAGAAGTGAAAGAGCGACGGTACTTTTTCCGGAGCCGGACTCGCCCGCAATGCCGAGGGCTTCACCCTTTTCGACACTGAAAGAGACGTCGTCTACGGCCCGAACCCAGCCACGTAGGGTTTCGTAATGGGTTGTGAGGTTTTGAACCTCGAGTACTGGTGCCATTAGCTCTGATCCACTTTCTTGCGTGAAAGCTGAGGCAACACCGTCTCTGCCTCAATTAAGCTTTGGGGGAACGAAACCGCAGGAAACTAGTCAGGCTTTCCACCGACGGCAAGTATTTCGGAATCTTGACATATCTTTCTCGGTTTCAAGTCGCGCATCTAAGCGCGCGATATGGCTGGCTTATCTGCGTCTGCGAAGTCTCGGATTGAACATTTCATCGAGAGCGTAGCCGATCAGCACGAAAGTGAGGGAGACGAAGGCTATCCCGATCCCAGGCGGGATGATCCACCACCAATCCTTTAATGCGTTAGCGGCCTGAGCGTTGCTGATTATTTGTCCCCAGGAGATGAGGGTTGGGTCGCCTAGACCGAGGAAGGACAAGGCGGCCTCGGTCAGTATGGCCGCGGGAACTGCGAGCGCCAAGTTAACGTATGTTAGGGAGACCACGTTGGGAAAGATGTGTACCTTCAGAATTCTTCCTGTTCCCGCCCCGGCTGCTCTAGCGGCTTCGATGAAGGGCCTTACCTTCAGACTCAGAACCTGTGACCTGATAACCCTGGCGAATCCCATCCAGCCGAGGAAGCCGATGAGTATGATTATGTTGAAAATGTTCTGGCCTAGGACGGTTATCAGAACGAGCAGGAGCGGTAGAGCGGGGAGCACTAGCATCATGTCGGTGAACCGCATTAGAGCTTCATCTGTGAGACCTGTCTTGTAGCCGGCAATGAGACCGACGATGAGGCCTAGCGAGATTCCTAGAAAAGCCGAGACTAGCCCCACGAATAGGGATATCCGCGCGCCATGGAGTACTTCGGCGAAGAGGTCGCTTCCCTGGGAGTCGGTTCCCAACAGCCCGAACGATGTCCCGTCTGCGACTAGGCCGAGGTTGGTGAGGTTCACCCTGCCGGGACCGCTGAAGTGGATGGAGACGCCGAGCGTGTAGTCATTGACTTGGCTGAAGATGGCCGCCGAGAGACTTAGCGGCTCGCCCGGCTGGAGACCCCCGGCTAATTTGAACTGGTCAGCATCAGAGTCGAGCAGGTAACGTGGTGAGATCCACTGGTTGCTATTTGTCACATTCGTCGACCAGAAAGTATAGGTCTTCTCCGTGCCGCGTGTGAGGAACAGTGAAACCTGAACTGGTTGATTGACTGATGCTCCTTGGGCGTCAATCTGAAAGGCTCGGAGTTGGAATTTTGACGGTGGTCCATGGTATGGATAGTGAAATACTTTCGAGACGGTCACGCCCAAACTTGAGCTCGCATTTGAAGTGATCTGAAGGGATCCAGAAGGAGGCCCGACAGGTGTCGAGGGTGACCACGCAAAAGAGAGAAAGGCTCCTTGGGCTCGGGGGTAGTGATAGGACCACTCTTGGAGGGCAGAGGGATTGGCGAAACTGGGATCGCTTACGACAACCATATTGTTACTTAGGTAATATCCGTCCGGAAAGTAGGCAACCCACCCGGGTTGAGCGAAATCCCCGCTGACTTTTACCAGCTGCGGGTTACCTGGGTAGAGAACCGGGGCGACCAACGCAGCGCCTATCGCGATAATGAGCATGATGACGCCGAGCGCGGCCATTCGGTTGCTCAGCAGCACTTTGAGAAATTTGTATGTCCGTCTCAGGTTAAACCTTAGATTAGTCTCGCCGGAGGCCTTCACCCGCGCTCCACCCTCCGGTTATTCGTATCGTATTCTAGGGTCGAGTATGCCGTAGATCAGGTCTGAGAGGAAGTTGGCCGCGATGACACTCAGTGCTAGAATGTAGAACATTGCCTGCATTACTGGAAAGTCTTTGTTTTGAATAGCATTAAAGAGATACAGGCCAAGTCCGTCCCAGTTGAAAACAGTCTCGGTTATTATTGCTCCTCCGAGGACGGTGCCGAAGGCGAGGGCTGAAGCGGTGACTATGGGAAGAGAAGCGTTCTTCAGGGCGTGCTTGTAGAGCACTGCCCGCTCCTTCAGTCCCTTTGCCCTCGCAGTGGTGATATAGTCCTCGCTCAAGGTCTCAAGCATTGTCGCTCTAGTCAAGAGTAAGTATCCCCCGTATTGAAATAGCGTTAGAGTCACGAGCGGCAAGGTCAGGTATTGGAGCCTCGTCAGCAAGTACTGGGGCCAAGGCGGAATCCCGTTACTGCCCCAGTCAAAGGGCACAGTGTTTCCCTGCGGAAACCAGTTCAAGACAGTCGCGAAGAAAGTGATCAGCATTATTCCCATCCAGAACGTGGGGAGGGAAAAGGTTGTTAGCGATGCTGTAACGGAGAAGCTGTCCACGCTACTGCCTCGACGTGCCGATACGATGACACCGATGACCAGCCCCAGAAGAATTGCTAAGACGGTGGACGCGCCTACGAGAAGAAGGGTGTTGAAGAGCCTACCAGTATGCGCTACGTCGTTTATTACCGGATGTTGGGTCTGATACGAATTCCCGAAGCTGAAGGTGAGCATGCTCCAGAAGTATGTTATGAAACGGTCGAGGGGGGGCTTGTTGAGACCGTAAATGTCCTGATAGAACTGGTACTGCTTTGGGGTGCTTCTAGGGTTTCCCTGCAGGGCGGCTATTGCGCCTTGGACCCCTGGCATTGCCTGGAATATAAGCCAGTTCACGATGATGACGAAGAGGACTAGAAAGATCGTGTAGGCGAATCTTTTGAGAATGTATCCGCGCAGGCCCATTTATCATTGACCAAGATAAGAAAAAAGGGAGAAGATTATTTTAGGCTTGCGTTGGGCTTTGCTAGACCGTTACTGATATCTGAACTGTCACTGACGGTAAGTTCGCGGTTGCTACTCCGTTTATGGCGGTCGCTTGAGCTTTGACGAAGACAGTGTATGTTCCAGCTGCAGTGCCGGCTGCCACGTTGATCGTTAGAGGTGTGCTTCCGGTTGGAGTTCCAGAAGCTAGTGTAAACGATGAAGTGAACCCACTTGTCGTTAATGCCGAGGATTGGACGGTCGACAATGTTATTGCGGTTGGTGACGTGAAGCTGTTGTCAGGTACTCCTGATAGAGCGAGTCCGACCGTTACGGATCCCGAACTACCAGCAGCGATCGCGATGGTGCTAGCGCTGGATGTGATGCTGTAGCTGCCTAGGACGCTAGCGTCTTCGTAGAGCGTTGGCGGTTGGCCCTGTGTTCCAGCTAGCGAGCCGTAGTTTGGTACACCGAAGTCCCATGAGGGACCGTTGTTCCTCCAGTGACTGATTTGAATCAGTATGGGTATCGGATTGGCAGGCAGTTGTCCGCGTCCGCCACCAGACACCGTGTT
>Ga0209235_1001982_pt1 | contig 11344 bp, 10 predicted proteins | sample GraSoi013_1_20cm_4_FD_185817 | JGI IMG/M metagenome (GOLD analysis project Ga0209235, IMG submission 185817) | Grasslands soil microbial communities from the Angelo Coastal Reserve, California, USA - Sample 09_25_2013_1_20cm (SPAdes) (version 2) | ecosystem: Environmental > Terrestrial > Soil >...
CGAAGAGCTGATCCGCCGCCATCAGGCGGGCGACGTCGATTTCTCACGCGTCATCACGTTCAATCTCGATGAGTACTATCCGATGGCGCCCGACAGCCCCCACAGCTATCACCGCTACATGTGGGAGAACTTCTTCGCGCATGTGAACATCGCGAAGGAGAACGTCCATATCCCCGACGGCACGATCCCGCGCGAGCGGGTCGTGGAGGCCTGCGCGGCGTATGAAGAGGCGATTCGGGCAGCCGGCGGCATCGATTTCCAGCTGCTTGGCATCGGCAAGACGGGGCATGTCGGCTTCAACGAGCCCGGATCCGATGCGACGTCGCGGACGCGCATCGTCACCCTCGACACGCTGACTCGGAAAGACGCCGCAGCCGACTTCTTCGGCATAGAAAATGTGCCGCGCGAGGCGGTCACCATGGGCGTCGCGACGATTCTCGATGCCAGGGAGCTCGCCCTGATGGCGACCGGCGAGCACAAGGCGGGAATCGTGGCGCGCGCCGTCGAGGGCGAGATTTCTCCCGATGTCGCCGCGACGTTCCTGCAGCGGCACCCCAGCGTCAGCGTCTACCTCGACTTGCCCGCCGCCGCCGAGCTGACCCGGATCAGTACACCGTGGGTGCTGGCAAGCGGGGGCGGGAGCGTGGACTGGACGCCCGCCATGGTCGAGCGGTCAGTCGTGTGGCTCGCGGAGCGCTCCGGCAAGGCAGTGCTCAAACTGGCGGCGCGCGATTACGCCGAGAACCACCTCAGCCCGCTGCTCGCGCGCGCGGGATCGGCGGGGCCGATCAACGGTCAGGTGTTCAACCGGCTCCGCGACAAGATTCGTGGCCGCGCCAAGCTGCCGGCGCACGAGCGCGTGCTCGTGTTCTCGCCCCACCCCGATGACGACGTCATCTCGATGGGCGGCATTCTCCGGAAGCTGTGGGAAAACGAAAATCAGATCGTCGTCGCCTACATGACGAGCGGCAATATCGCGGTGTTCGATCACGACGTGGCCAGGCATCTCGATTTTGTCGAGCGGGCCGCGAAGGCGCTGGGGCTGGATGCCTCGGCCGTCCAGCGCGCGCGCGCCACCATCAACGCCGGGATCGAGCAGAAGGCGCCGGGGGACGTCGACATCCCGGTCGTGCAGAACCTCAAGAAGTTCATTCGCGAATCAGAAGCGATCGCCGCGCTGGCGGCGGTGGGCATTCCGCCGAGCGCCGCGCGGTTCCTCGATCTGCCGTTCTATCAGACCGGCGAAGTCCGCAAGCGGCCGCTCTCCGAGGACGACATCGCCATCGTGCAGCGGTTGTTCGACGAGGTGCGGCCCGATCTCGTGTTCGTCGCGGGGGACCTCTCGGATCCTCACGGTACCCATCGCACCTGTAAGGCTGCCATCGAGCGCGCGCTGGAGCGCTACCAGAGACAGCGACCCGAGCTGTGGCTGTATCGTGGCGCGTGGCAGGAGTGGTCGCTGCACGCGAAGATCCTCGCCATCTTCCGCCACCAGTCGCAGAAGGACACTGCCCCCTTCCCGGGCTACGACGAGCGCGAGTTCTGGCAACGGGTGGAGGCGCGGAATCTCGAGACGGCGGCGCGCGCCGACCGGCTCGGACTGCCCGAATACTACGCGATGGAAGCCTATGTAATTCAAGGCGCTTAGCCGCGAAGCCGTTGCACGTTGCAGGGCCTGTTCATTATGTTGGCGCCGCATTCTTCCTTCTTGGAGGAGGCCCAACGATGAGCGCTTCAACCACCAAAGCAGTGAGTCTGGCGATTGTCGCGGCCCTGTGGGCCGTCATCTCCCATTTCGGCAAGCTGCCGCTGCAGCTCTGGCCCGTCATCGTCGGTCTCGCGTGCTTCGTGGGCGCGGGCGGCGGCGTGATGGGACTGCAAAAGTCCGTACTCGGGTCGGCATCCGGAGTCGTCTGGGCGCTGCTGTATGCGGCCGTGTCGACCGCGCTCGGCCGGAACGACCTGCTGGACGCCCTGCTCCTCGGCGCCGCCGTCTTCGGCATGGTGTTCCAGGCGCGCATCCCGCTGTTGTCGTATACCACGGGTGCGCTTGCCGGTGCCGCCACCGCCATGGGTGCGCGCGCCGTCGCCATCAACGGCGGTATCCGAATCGCGATCGCCCTGGCGATCGGTTGTGTCCTTGGGATCGCGGCGGAACGGATTGCGGAAATGCTTGGTCGAATGCGAGTCGTGCCGTCAATGTCGAATCGATAGACGCATCACGCTGGCGACGCGGTAACATGGTAGGGGCGCAGCATGCTGCGCCCCATGTTTCCTCTCCCCAAAAAACCAAACCCGGAGCCACGATGCGCTCCGGGTTGGCGAGGTCGGGCAGAGTGGCCGTCGACACTCACGCCGCGACCTTCATTTTTCCGTCCGGAATGTAATCGCGCCTGCACGGCTACTTTGTCAGAGAACCGTCCAGTCGAGTCGGGAAACTGTTGCCGGTTCCGCGTCTAAGAGGGATTCTTGAGACGATGACTCGTTTCCGGGTGAGACGCGGTGCCGTCGTCGCCGTGCTGCTGGTACTCGCGTTCGCTGTCGCGGCCGCGCTCGGCGTACAGGCGTACGAGACCGCCCGCTACCATCGCGCGCAGGCGGACCGCGTGCTGCGAGACTACGCGGCGCTCGCCGCCGCGCGTGTCGCGCAGCGCAGTGCCCTCGAGATCTACTACGCCGTCAAGCCACCGCTGAAAGCGATCCAGCACGCCAACGAGATGGCGCCGCACAAACCGCTCCCACGCCCGGCCGACCTGCATTTTGACGTCATGGAGCACGAGTTCTCGCTCGCTCCATACATCCGCTTCACGTTCCGGATGGACCTCAAGACGGGACGGCTGCAGACATCCGGCCACGCCGTCCCGCCGCTCGTACGAAAGTGGCTGGTCGATACGCTTCCCGTGCACACACGCACGGTCTACGACACGTCATGGCATATGGGCAGCGTCCTGGGGCAGCCGGACTGGGACCGCCGCTATGTCGTGTACACCGTGGTGCGCGACTCGCAGGGATCGCTGCGCACCGCGCTGGGCTTCGAAGTCAAGCCGGCCGCCTTGCGCCCGCTCGTCGTGCAGGCGACTGAGAAATTTCCGCTGCTGCCGCGGCCGCTGACCGGTGGAGTCGAGTACGACTCCATGGGCTCGATCATCATCACCGACCGCTACGGCGTCGAGATCTACCGCTCCGCCGTCCAGTACACGTCGCCGTTCACGGCGCGCGACACGATCGGTACCGATATGGGTGATCTCTACGCGCAGGCGACGTTGCGTGGCGCGATTGCCGATCAACTGATCATCGGTGGCTTACCGAAATCGCGTTTGCCGTTGGTACTGGGCCTGCTCGGACTGACTGCCGTGTTGATCGGCACGGCGCTCTTCCAGTTACGGCGCGAATCCCAGCTCACACGGCTCCGCACTGATTTCATCTCCGGCGTCTCGCACGAGCTGCGCACGCCGTTGGCCCAGATCCGGATGTTTTCCGAGACGCTGACGCTGGGTCGCGTGCGCTCCGACGAGGAGCGACGCCGCTCGCTGGCGATCATCGATCAGGAAGCCAGGCGGCTGACGCACCTCGTCGAGAATCTGTTGCACTTCTCACGCTCGGAGCGGCAGACCGCGCACATTACGCCGGAACCGACCGCGCTGGGTCCGCTGGTCGAGGAAGTGATCGACGGGTTCGCCCCGCTCGCCGCAGCCCGCGGGGCGACGCTCTCCGCGGCGGTCCCCGAGGATCTCGTCGTCACAGCCGATCCGGGCGCGGTGCGCCAGATGCTTCTGAATCTGCTCGACAACGCGGTGAAGTACGGGCCCACAGGCCAGGAGGTGCGCATCGGCGCAAGCCGGGACAACGGTGTCGCCAAGTTGTGGGTGGACGACGGCGGACCGGGCATTCCCCGGGCCGACCGCGAGCGGGTGTGGGAGCGGTTCTGGCGGCTGGAACGCGACCGGGAATCGGCAGTCGCGGGCAGCGGCATCGGCCTCGCGGTCGTGCGCGAGCTGGCAATCCTGCACCACGGGCGCGCTTGGATCGATGACATCGGCCCCCCCGTCGGGGGGGGAACCCGGGTCATCGTCGAGCTGCCTGTATGAGCGCGGCTCCTCCGATGGCGCATTCAAAACGGATCCTCGTGATCGAGGACAACCCCGACCTCGCATACGGGCTGCGCAACAACCTCGAGATCGAGGGCTACGATGTTGAAGTCGCCAAGGATGGCGCCCGCGGCCTGACGCGCGCGAAGACCTCCAAGCCGGATCTCGTCGTCCTCGACTTGATGCTCCCCGGGATGGACGGTTTCCGCCTACTGCGCGCGCTCCGCGAAGAAGGCCACGGGATGCCGGTCCTCATCCTGACCGCACGGGGCGAAGAGGCCGACAAAGTTCGCGGTTTGCGGCTCGGCGCGGACGACTACGTCACGAAGCCGTTCGGCGTGCTCGAGCTCCTGGCGCGGATCGAGGCGCTGCTGCGCCGCGTCGTCGAGCCACGCAAGAATGGCGGGCCGCCCGCCCCGCCCTTCGACACGTTCGGGGACGTCGAGGTGCTCACGCCTTCGCGGACGGTGTTGCGGGAAGGCTCGCCCGTCGCGTTGACACCCAAGGAGTACGATCTGCTGCTCGCCTTGATCCGACGCGACGGAGCATGCATCACGCGTTCGGAGCTGCTGATCGAAGTCTGGGGCTACAGCGCCGAAGTGATGAGCCGGACTGTGGACACGCACGTGGCAGAGCTGCGCCGCAAGTTGGAGCGCGATCCCGCCAACCCCAGGCATATTCTCACGGTTCGAAAAACCGGCTATCGTCTGGCGCGGTGAGCGCGACGAAAGCCGAAGTGCTGCGCCGGCTCCATGTCGAGGGGCCGATGCTCGTCCTGCCGAACGCCTGGGACGCCGGCAGTGCTCGGATATTCGTGGAAGCCGGCTTCCCCGCCCTCGCCACGACGAGCGCCGGGATCGCGTTCAGTCTCGGGCTTCCCGATGGCGAGCGGATCAGTCGCGACGAGATGCTCGCGGCCGTATCCCGCATCACGCGCCGGATCGACGTTCCCATCACGGCCGATATGGAAGCGGGCTATGGGACCACACCGCATGCCGTCGCTGAGACGGTTCGTCACCTCGTCGAGGCTGGTGCCGTCGGGATGAATCTCGAGGATCGGATTGAGGGGAAGCAGCTGATCGACTTTCCACTCGCCGTCGAGCGCGTGGGTGCCGCGCGGGCCGCCGCCGATGCCACAGGCGTCAGGCTGGTTCTCAACGCTCGGACTGACGCTTTCGAGGCGCCTGAGCTTCCGCGTGACAAGCGACTCGCCGAGGCGGTGCGCCGCGGTAACGCGTTTCGCGCGGCGGGCGCCGACTCGGTGTTCGTCCCGTTCGTCGGTGATCGCGGCACGATCGAGCAGCTTGTGCAACAGATCCGCGCACCTGTGAACATCCTCGGTACGCCCAACGCTCCGACACTCAAGGAGCTCGCCGCCCTCGGCGTGCGTCGCGTGACCTTTGGCTCTGCGCCAATGCGCGCCACGCTCGGCCTGGTGCGGCGGATGGCCCGCGAGTGGAAAGAAAAGGGGACCTACGGAACCCTGGAGGCGTACGGGATTCCGTTCGCCGAGCTGCAGAAACTGTTCGCCTAGTTCAATTCCACGTGCAGGTGATCGGCGGTGCCGACGTGGCGCCGCGTATCAAATCCCATCAGCCAGAAGTAGAACTGCACGCCGCGATTCTTGATGACGCCGCGACCCGTGGTCCGCAGGTCGACGGCGTGGACCCAGCCGTCAGCCTGCTTGTAGTGGCGGCTGCGATTGTTCGTGCGCAGTCCCATCCGGCCATAATCGTCGGGCACACGGCCGGTATCGGTGATCAGGATGTCCCGATCCACGAGGATGGCGGTGGACAGCGCAAGACGCAGCAGCGGGTGCACTGACCGGTAATAGTCGCGCACGGGGGCCGACTTGGCGTTCACGCTCGCGAGGTACAGTAAGGAATAGCCGCAATAGAAGACGACCAGCGGCAGCGCTACCCATTTTGCGAGCGGCATCACGAGCGCTCGACCCCCGCGACCACCGCTCCGGGTGAACTTGCGGGCGATCCACACAGCGTAGGCCGTCACCACGCCGCCCGTGAGGATCCCAGCGGTCAGCACCGCCAACCATACCGATCTCGTTCCGTGCTCGTAGATGAACACAGAGCCGCGCACCAAGACGGCGAACGGCAGTGCTATGATCAGCACGATCTTGAGAAGAGCGACTGCCACGTCGCCGGCGAGCGCGCGCCATTCCGCGGACGTAGCCGGCGCTGCCTGCCGCAGTGTCTGCCGCCACTTCCGCCGCCATTCCTTCTGCGCCTCTCGCTTGAGCCGCTCGAATCGGACCGCGACGCTCTCCATACTGAGGAAACTTACGTTTGGCGGGCAAATTGCGATTCCACGAAGGCCTGGTTGCCAGAGGCCGATATTCAGGCGAGGCTTGAGAGGAAAAGGAGGAAGCGATGCCCGATACCATCCGAAAGGTTGACTACTACTACGTCACCGCGCCGGACAAGCCTGGAGAAGGAGCGCGAATCTTCGGCGTGCTGCGCGATGCGGGTGTCAACTTGCTGGCGATCCATGCCTTCCCGAGTGCGCGCAAATCCCAGATCGATGTCGTGCCGGCGGACGCGGTGGCATTTCTCTCGGCAGCCAAAAACGCCGGACTCAAGGTCTCGAAGCCCAAACCCATGTTCCTGATCGAGGGAGACGATCGCGTCGGCGCCCTCGCGCCGATATTGTCGCGACTCGGTGCGGCCGGGATCAATGTCACCGCCACCAGCGCGGTGCGGACCGGCCCGGGACGCTACGGTGCATTGCTGTGGGTTAAGCCTCGCGACGTCAGGAAGGCCGCCGAAACTCTCGGCGCCTGACAGCATATCAATACGCTACCCTTAAGGAGGGACTCGTCATGGCGTCCCGCGCGGAGCGATTTAAGAAGGCAGCAGTCAAAGCAGCCAGGACCGCCAGGAAGTGGGCGCAGACCGCTGCACGCGAAGCTGACCGGTTGCTCAAGGAAGCGCAGAAACGAGCCGCGACGGAGCAGCGACAGATGCGCATCAAGGCCGCGTTGCGCCGCACGGGGAAGGTGCTCAAGGCGGCGGGACGGGCGGCGATCGTGGCCGGAGTCGCGGCCGGCATCGCCTCCGCGCGCGCCAAGAACCGCAGCAAACGCAGGATGCGGGCGAAACGCTAGTCGGAAGCGCCCGCGAGCTGCAGCACCTTTTTCCACTGGGGCGCCGTCACCGGACTCACGGACAGGCGCCCCTGTCGGACAATCGGCAGGTCCACGAACGTCCTGTCCGCCTTGATCTGCGCCAGCGTCACCGCTTGCGGCAGCCGGCGGTGCGCTTTGAGGTCGATCACGACCAGCTTCGCGTCCTTCTGCTTGGGATCCGTGTAGGGCGCGGAGACCACGGTGGCCCACCCGACCACCGCTTTCTCGTCACCGGTGTGATAGACGAGCACCTGGTCGCCCGGGTGCATCGATTTGAGGTTCCTCAGCGCCACGGGATTCTTGACGCCGTCCCATACCGCCGTCTTTTCGCGCTCCAGGTCGTCGTAGCTGTACGTGCTCGGCTCCGTTTTGACCAGCCAGTAGTTCGCCATTTTTAGCTCCGCGGCGCGGCCGCGGGGCTCACTACCCGGGCCGCCCATTGTTGGATGGTTGCGGCGAGCTCGTTCATGACGTCGTTCTCCGTCTTGCCCGTTCGTTTCGGCACTTTGAACGAATGGTCGCCCTCTTCGATCAGATGCAGTGTCGCGCGATCGCCAAGTTTGCGCACGACCTCTTGTAGCAAATCGAGCTGTGCGAACTCGTCGCGCGTCCCCTGAAGAAATAGCATCGGCACGTCAACGGACGTCAAATGCTCGGCCCGGGTCGTGCCCGGCCGTCCGGGTGGATGGAGCGGGAAGGCGAGGAACACCAGGCCGCGCACGCCGGGCATCGGCTGGGACGCCTGCGCCTGTGACGTCATTCGCCCACCAAACGATTTCCCACCGGCGATGAGCGGCAATTCCGGTGCCCGATGCGATGCCGCGACGACGGCTGCACGCACGGCAGCCTCAGCGACTCCCGGCGAATCGGGGCGGCTCTTGCCGGCCTGCATGTACGGAAACTCGTAGCGGTAGGTCGCGATGCCGCGCCCCGCGAAGACGTCGGCTGCCTGCGCGAGAAAATGGTGTCGCATTCCCGCCCCGGCCCCATGCGCGAGCACGTACAGCAGGCGGGCATCGTGTGGCCGAACCAGCAAGCCGTCGTCAGTCTTCCCCAAGGCGCTCATTGAGCCGCTCCAGTACGTGCACCAGATCGGGCTTGGTCTCGAGCACTCCCACGACTGGATCGTGACCCAGCTTCTGCATGCGCTTCAGCGCGTTGGCGATCGTGAGGTTGCTGTTGTGCAGCTTGCCGTTCACCTCATCCCATTCGATCGGCATCGAGACCGGCGCGCCGGGAGAAGGACGGACGCTGTAGGGTGCGACCATCAGCTGGCCGGCGCGGTTCTGGAACGCGTCGACGTAGACTTTGCCTTCCCGCTTGCTGATCGTGCGCGCCGTCGTCGCGATGTCGGGGTGTCGATCGGTGACGAGCCGCGCAAACAACATCGCGAGCTGCAGGCATTGCGCGTATGTCAGCTGCCGGCCGAGCGGCAGCATGATATGCAGGCCCGACTTCCCCGTCGTCTTGATGAACGCGGGCATTGCGACTTCTTCGCACACCGTCCGCATCGTCTTGGCCAGCGTGATGACGTGCGCGAACGGCGCGTCCTTGGGGTCGAGATCGATGAGGCACCAGTCGGGCTTCGTGAGATCGGTGATGCGGCTGCCCCAGATGTGGAGCGGAATCGTGCCGAGGTTCACGAGGTAGACCAGCGACTCCACGTCATTACAGACGAAATAGTTGATATCCCGCTGCGTATCTTCGCTCCAGATCGGGATCGTCTGAATCCACTCCGGGACGAAACCCGGTGCGTCCTTCTGATAGAATGATTTTCCGTTGATGCCGTCGGGATACCGCGTGAGCACCACGGGACGATCCTTGAGATACGGCAGTAGCCAGGGGGAAATCGAACGGTAGTACTCGATCAGGTCGCCTTTGGTGTACTTCTCGTCGGGCCAAAAGATCTTGTCGAGGTTGGAGAACTTGACCTCGCGAGGGAGCGGGGAGCTGGGAGCAGGGAGCGGGACTCTCTCGTCAGCCCCCGCTCCCCGCTCCCCGTTCCCTGCTCCCGGCATCATCACATCTTCCGCCTTCTTATCATCCCGAAAGCGCACGAAGACCGATTGGCGTAGCAGCCCGTCTTTCGTGATCTCCTTGTAGCGCACGTCGCACACAAGTTTTGGCTCAACCCAGATGTGGTCCGGGCCCTTGGGAAGCGCGCCGTTCTCTGGCGGCTCACAGGGCGGCGTCTTGCGCACGAGACTCGCCAGCGTCGCGCTGATCTCGTCCAGCTGCGCGCCGCTGAACCCGGAGCCCGCTCGGCCGCAGTAAATGAGCTTGCCGTCCTTGTAGGCGCCGACGTGCAACGAGCCGAAGCCGCCGCGTGACCCTTTCGGCTTCGAGAAGCCGACGACCACGAAGTCGTCGATGCGGTCGGCACGAATCTTCAGCCAGTCGGCGGAGCGGCCGCCGCGATAGGGGCTGTCCGCCTTCTTGGCCATGATGCCTTCGAGTCCCAGTTTCACGACCTGCTCGTACAGCGCCTCGCCGTTCTTCTCGAAATGCTCGGAGTACCGTAACGGGCCGGTCCGAGGCAGCACCTTCCGGAGGATTTCCTTGCGTTTGACGAGCGGCAGTTTGCGCAGGTCATAGCCCGCGAACGCGAGCAGATCGAAGACATACAGCGTCGCCGGCGATTCGATTGCGGCGCGTCTCGCTTCGCGCGCACCCAGCTTCGCTCGTGCCTGGAGTTTGTTGAAACTTGGGTGACCGGACTCATTGAGCACCACCAGCTCGCCGTCCAGGATCACGCCTTCGAACGGAGTCGCCTTCACGGCACGCGCGATCTCCGGAAATGATTCCGTGTAGTCGAGCCCCTTGCGTGAATACAGAATCGGCTCGCCGTCCTGACACGCGGCGCGCATGCGGTAACCATCGAGCTTCACCTCGAACACCCACCCGTCCTTCGTAAACGGCTGGTCACGCGTCTCCGCCAGCATCAGCTCAGTGTCCTCCACGCGGAGTGCGCGCTTTGGCGCGCCCAGCTTCTCCAACTCCTTCTTGATCGGCTCGGCGCGTTGTTTGGCGTTACGCAGCTCGTCGTTGGTCAACCCTGAGAGAACCGACTCGTTCAAGTAGGCTTGAGTCGAGACATACTGGTCGCGCTCTTTGATCAGCAGCCATTCCTTCTCGGTCTTCTTCAGCTTGATGAGCGTCCAGCGGCCGCGAAGCTTGTAGCCCCGCAGCTCGAAGAGCAGCTTCCCCTTTTCGAACCCTTCGCGCACATCCTCGAGTGGCACCCACACGCCTCGATCCCAGACGATGACGGTGCCTGCGCCATAGTTCCCTTCTGGAATGATCCCCTCGAAGTCCCCGTACTCGAGGGGGTGGTCTTCGACTTTTACGGCGAGGCGCTTGTCGGCAGGGTTGGCGGACGGCCCCTTGGGGACCGCCCACGATTTCAGGACCCCATCCATCTCCAGCCGCAGGTCCCAATGCAGGCGCGTGGCGTCGTGCATGTGGACGATGAGCAATCCACCCGGTTTTGGCGCCGGCTTGGGGACTAACCCCCCGGGTTCGGGGGTCTCAGTGAATGCGCGCTTCGCGCGATACTGCGCCAGCGAATCGGGAGACGTCGATTTTGATCTTGGCATGAACCGGAATTCTAGCGGCCTGGGAGGGCAGCGACGAGGCGCCGTACCTCAGCGCGCATCTTGTCGCTAATCGCCCCTTCCGACTGGCTTAGGACGCGTTCGTAGTCGGCGCTAGCGCTGTCCGCCTTGCCCAGCTTCTGATACGCGAATCCCCGCTGCACCAAGGCGTCGGGATAGTTCGGCCGAATTCGCAAAGACTGGCTCAAGTAGTAGATAGCGGTCTCATACTTATCGAGCGCGAGATTGGCGAGACCAAGGTTGTAATTGGCGATCGGGTCGTTCGGGTTGATGCTTTGGGCTCGTTCGAGAGGAGCCAGTGCGTTCTGAGGGCGATTGGTGCGCATGTAGGCGACGCCGACGTTCTCCAGCGCCAGCGCATTGGTCGAGTCGTGACAGAGGACCAGCTCGAACTCGCTGATCGCTTCCGCATTCTTCCCTTCATGCAGGTACGCTCCGCCCCGGGCAAGATGCGCGTCGTCTCCATGACCTGGCCGCCATTCGCGTGCCAATAGAAAAGC
>Ga0209235_1001983_pt1 | contig 11343 bp, 9 predicted proteins | sample GraSoi013_1_20cm_4_FD_185817 | JGI IMG/M metagenome (GOLD analysis project Ga0209235, IMG submission 185817) | Grasslands soil microbial communities from the Angelo Coastal Reserve, California, USA - Sample 09_25_2013_1_20cm (SPAdes) (version 2) | ecosystem: Environmental > Terrestrial > Soil >...
TGCTGGAAGAAGTTGTAGCTGGCCAGAAGACCCAGCCACGGGGTCACCTGATAGGCCGCGCGTAACACGACCCGCAGGGCTTTCACGTCGATGTTTTCCCGCCCGATCGACTTCGAGATCGTGTAGGTCGGCGCGAGATCGAGCGCCAGGCCCTGGGCAAGCGTGGTCACGCGCACGGCGCCGGCGATCGACTGGTTCTCGGTCGGTCCGCCCAACCCACCCGCCACCGCGATGCTCCGGTCGTAGCTCAGCGACGCCGAGCCGAAGGCCAACCGCTGCGTCAGGCTCACCGTGCCCGCGCCACTTACCTGATCTTCACCCCCCGTCGTAAACGTCGGGCCGGCGCTCACGCTGCCGGTGAGGGTCTGCGTGAACTGATACGACAGGCCGGCGCGGGGTGATTGCGTCGTCGTCCCCGAATGTTTCTCGATGTCGAGGTACGACACCTGGTAACCGACCGTTCCCCGGAGTCGAGGGGACAGATCGTGATTCAGGTTCGCGTTCAAGGCGTACGCGTCGGAATCGCGGGCGTTGTTGCTGTTGAAGCGCTGGAGCGTGTAGGAGCCGATGAGCTGTACGGAGGTGCGGGGCGACAGCTGCCACGCGACGCCCGGGGTCAGGGTGTTGCCGACGGAGCGTGTGCGTCCCGTCGCGATGCCTTCGGGGCTGGACGTGTTGGTGAAATCGCTGGCCACGAGGGTGTCGTTCAACGAGAGGGTCACGAGCGGCGTCACCAGATAGGTCGTCTCGACGAAGAACCCCTGGGTGTGGAAGAGGCTATCGAGTTGCTCCTGATTGAGGTACTTCTCGGCCGTCGCGAAGTAGCCGGCGGACAGCCGGTACCCCGGGCTCTCCATCACGACACGGAGGCCCGGACTGGCGTGGGTGATGTAGTCCGATTTCCGCCGAGCGTTGTTGAGGAAGACGTTGTCGTTGTATTCCTCGGCCAGCGTCAGCGTGGGAATGATCACGAAGGGGCCGCGGGCCGACGCCGCAAAGAATTCCGGTCCGGCCAGGATCGGAACTTCGCCGGTGTACTGGGCTCGGGCCGTCACGGGCCAGGTGAGACACATCACTCCGATGACCACCGACCAGAAGGAGCGGCGAAAAGACATCGCACTTTCGGTTCTAGCATAGGACCTCTCGAGGACGAGAGCTTTACGGTTGCGGATGCTATCCGTCGCCGGGATGGGGCAGCCGGACGATCGTGTACCCCACCGGATGGCGTTCGCCCTGGTGGACGCGGCGGTTCGGCACCGGCGACTCGGCCGGCGCCGATTCGTCGCGTGGCCCACGGCGTCTTCGGTCGAGGATCACTTCGACGCCCTTCAGGCCGGCGAACGACCGCGTCAGGTACCGGTAGAGCTCGACGGCGTCGGGATCCAGGATCAGGAGCATCCGGCGAACCGGCCGCCCCGGACTCGCCGCCGGACGCTGGGGAAGCGCCGCCAACAGCAACGTCCGATGGTGATCGCAGATGCCGTGGGTGTCGCTGGGATCGTCGAGCGGCGGCCGCTCACCCAGGAACCCTGGCTTGCCTTCCTCCTGACACCACGCGCACCACGCCTTCATCGCACAGACACGGGTGCGCAGGTGATGCCAGCCGCGGACGTCAACCACGGCGCACCGTTACGGCCGGGTAGTCGCTGCATCTCGCCGAAGCGTGAGGAAGTCCGACAGCGCGACCCTCGGGCACTGTCCGTCGATGATGTTTACGTCCATCCGATCGCGAGTCCTCACGTGCGACCTAACGCTGTGCCCTGCAAGCTTTTTCGGGCGTGGAATGCTCCTTGCTCTTTCTGCGTGTCCACGAGCGTGCTGTTCGAGCTCGCACGAGAGGTGCGGTGATGAGGTGGTTGGTCGCTGTTGGCGTGATGGCCGTGGCGCTCATGGGAGCGACGGCTCCTGCGCACGCCACGACGCAGACATTCTCGGCGGCGAGCTCGCTCGACGTCGAGAGCGACCAGGTCCGCCTCGTCGTCCAGACGGCTCCGGTCTCGAGCGATCTCGAGCGAGAGAGCCTTGCGCTGGAGCTGGCGCCACCGACGGCGAGTCAGGATGCATCGCGCCAGTCCAGCATGATGACGGCCACACCACCTCCCTCTGTGCTCCTGCTCGTCGGGACCGGTCTCACAGGACTGGCCGGAATGGTACGCCGCCGTCTCGCTCGACGGCACGGAATTGCTTGGTGAGCGCGCTATCGCGACGTGGCGCGGATCATCGGGCGGTCGGCTCACGAGGGTGAGCCATCGTCGAGCGACGTGTTTCGACACGCGTGGTGTGTCGCTGCTGTGAACAAGCGCGGGTACGCCCGCGCGCTTTGGTATTGATCGATGGAGAGCGCCACATGGCTGTGACGAATGCCGCCACGGATCGGGAAGTCGAGAGCCGCCCATGCTGACCAACGCGAACGCGGTGACCGCAGCTCAGCCCATCCGGATCGTGCTCGCTGATGGCCATCCCGTGACGCTCGACGGTCTCGAGCAGCTGTTCCGTGGCGAGGAGTTTGCCGTCCTCGCGCGCTGCACCGACGGCGAGGACACCGTGCGGACGGTGCGGACGCACCGCCCCGACATCCTCGTCCTCGACTTCCGGCTGGCTCGGAAGGACGGCCTGGCGGTGATCCGCGAGCTGAAGCGCGAGAACCTTCCCACGCGTATCGTCCTCCTCAGCTCGGCGCTCGAGGAAGATCAGATCGGTGAGGCCATTCGCCTCGGCGTGCGCGGCGTGGTGCTGAAAGAGATGCCGTCGGCGCTGCTGCTCCAGTGCATCCGCAAGGTGCACGGCGGTGAGCCATGGGTCGAGAAGCGCTCGGTCGGACGGCTCCTCGAGAAGCTGCTGCGCCGTGAGATCGCCTCGCGCCAATTTGCCCTCGACCTGACCGGCCGTGAGCTCGAGATCGTGCGGCTGGTCGCCACCGGCCTGCGGAACAAGGAGATCGCCACGCGGCTGTTCGTCCGCGAAGGCACCGTGAAGATCCATCTGCACAACATCTATCGCAAGCTGAACGTCAACAGCCGGATGGCGCTGACGCTCTACGCTCAGAAGCGAGGCTTCGTCTAGAGAGGCGCCCGGGGCGGCCGATTCGTCGGAATCTCCGACAGTTGCATTCGGTGAGTCGACCGACTAGAGTCGCCGCCCGTGAGGCCCTCCCACCAGCCCGACCGCCGTCAGGCGCGTCGTTATCACGTCGTCGTGCCCGTCGAATTCGAGACCGGCACCGGGATCACTCGGGACGTCAGCGAGGTCGGTGTCCTCTTCGAGACGAGGACCATGATGCATTTGGGGGAGGTCATCGAGTTCGCGCTGCTGCTCGGCCAGTTCGACCCGGGAGGGAACTATCGGGTGCGCTGCTCCGGAGCGGTGGTGAGAGTCGACGAGACCGACGACGCGTACGCCGTTGCCGTCCAGCTACACTCCTACTCGCTCTAATCGATCACGCCGATCGCTCAATTCTGACGCGAAGATGGTGAGCATCGTGCGGTCCGCGTTTTAGCCCCGTTCCGCCTATACCGGAAGTTACATAAAACTCTATCCCCCGAGATATTGCTGGGTTCACCCCCCCTCACCTACAGTGCCGCGGCATGCACTCACCGACTTTGGGTGCAGAACGAGCCCACATGCGGAAACAACGTCGAGACGGAGGAAGCATGAGAACACTGACTGTCGCCTGGGCCCTGGTGCTGGTGCTCCTGGGAGGATTCGCCGGGGCCGAGACCACGACGCCGCCGACCACGGCCGCGCCCGTGGAGCCCTCGTCGTACATCATCGGTCCCGAAGACGTGCTCCAGATCATCGTCTGGAGGAACGAGGCGCTCACCCGGGCTGTTCCGGTTCGGCCAGATGGTCTCATCTCGCTCCCGCTCCTCCACGACGTTCAGGCGGCCGGGCTCACGCCGTTGGCGCTGCGTGACGTGCTCACGAAGCGCCTGAGCGAGTTCATGACCGACCCGGAAGTGTCCGTCATCGTCACCGACGTCCGGAGCTTCAAGATCTCGGTCATGGGTGAAGTGCACCGTCCGGGTCGATACGAGTTGAAGAGCAACACGACGGTGCTCGACATGATCGCCCAGGCCGGGGGGTTCACGTACTTCTCCAAGAAGTCCAAGATCGTCGTCCTCCGTCAGAACGGTGCCAAGACCGAGCGAATCCCCTTCGACTACAACAAGGCGGTCGAGGTCAGCGGCCAGAACTTCTTCCTCCAACCCAACGACATCGTCTTGGTGCCATGATGAAGCTCAACGAAGAATCGGTCCTCGACCTGGCGGTCGCCGTATGGAAGCGGCGGAAGTGGATGGGCATCGTCTCATTCCTGCTGCCCTTCAGCCTCACCATCGGCACCATCGCGTTTTTGCCGAGCCTCTACCGCTCCTCGGCGCTCGTGCTCGTCGACCGTCAGCAGGTGCCCGAGGCGTTCGTCCGCCCGACCGTCACCAGTGGACTGGAGACGCGGCTGCAGACGATCAGCCAGGAAGTGTTCAGCCGGGCCCGTCTCGACGGGATCATCACGCGCTTCCACCTCTATGAAGACTTGAAGAAGCGGGTGGCGGCCGAGGAAGTCATCGAGCGCATGCGCTCGGACATCCAGCTCGAGTACCGCGGCGTGGACCGTGCCGGTCAGCGGGGCACCATCGCCTTCGCGGTGAGCTTCCGGGGCAAGGATCCGCAGACCGTGGCCCAGGTCACCAATACGCTGGCGTCCTTCTTCATCGAGGAGAACCTGAAGGTGCGCGAGCGCCAGGCCGCCGGCACCGCCGAGTTCCTCAAGGCGCAGCTCGCCGAGGTCAAGGCCAAGCTCGACACGCAGGAGAAAGAGGTCAGCCAGTTCAAGAAGCGGAACCTGGTGGACCTGCCGCAGCAGGCCGCCGTGAACCTCGGCATGATCGAGCGACTCGACACCCAGTTGCGCGCCAACGTCGACAGCCAGACCCGCCTGGCCGAGCGCCGCGAGCTCCTGGCCAAGCGGGCCGCGCAAGCGTCCGAGTACATCCCCAACCCGCACCAGCCCGCGCCCGTCTTCTCGTCCGCGCCGCGGGATCATGTGTCGGCGCCGGCCGGCCCGTCGCCCGTGCAGTCGCCAGTGCTCGTCGATCCGTCGGCTGCCGAGCTGCTCCGGCTCCAGCAGGAGCTGCGCGCGATGCGGAGCCGCTTCAGCGACAAGTATCCCGACGTCGTCCGCCTGCGCGCCGCCATCGAGTTTCTGGAAAAGGAGATCAGCGAACGGCCGCGCCCGGTCCCGCCGGTGGCGAAGGCCGAGACGAAGACCGACGCGACGGCCGAGGTCAAGACCGAGGTGAGCCCGGCGCCGGCGCCCGTGCAGGCCATGATCCCCAATCCGTACCTGCAGCCGCTGCGTCAGGCCCAGGAAGAGATGGAAGCCGACATCCGTGCGCTGCGGGCCGAGGAGCAGCGCCTGCGCGCGAGCATCGCGACCTACGTGGGCCGCATGCAGAACGCGCCCAAGCTCGAGCAGGAGTTGATCGAGGTCACCCGCGACTACGACTCCACGCGCGAGCTGTACGGGTCCTTGCTCAAGCGGTACGAGGAGGCGCTCCTGGCCGAGAGCATGGAGCAGCGCCAGAAGGGCGAGCAGTTCCGGGTCCTCGACCCCGCCGTTCCGGCCGAGGAGCCGATCGCTCCGAACCGCGTGCGCCTGGGCATCCTGGCCGTGGTGTTGTCGCTCGGTCTCGCCGTCGGCGCGGTCGTTTCCGCCGAGCGCATCCGTCCGGCCTTCCATTCGGTCGACGCCCTCCGCGTCTTCAGCAACGTGCCGGTGCTGCTGAGCATCCCGGCCATCGTCACCGGCCGTGACGTGCTGCGCCGTCAGCGCCAGGGGCGCCTGGCCATGGTCGCGGTGGTGCTCGCCATGGCCGTGCTCGTCGGCAGCTCGTACTTCTTCGCGCACGGCAACGAGTACCTCGTGTCACTCATGACACGGGGAAGGTCGTAAGGAGAGGGGCATGTTCGAAGGTTTCTACGGCCTCAAAGAAAAGCCGTTCAATGCGACGCCGGACCCGAAGTTCCTCTTCATGACGCCGAGTCATCGGGAGGCGCTCGCGCACCTCGTTTTCGGCGTCCAGGAGGACAAGGGGTTCCTCGTGCTCACCGGCGAGGTGGGCACCGGGAAGACGACCCTCTTGAACGCCCTGCTGCGGAAGCTCGACGCGGGCTCCACGGCGGTCTCGTTCATCTACAACTCGACGCTCTCCTTCGACGAGATCCTCGAGTACATGCTCAAGGACTTCGGAGTGAAGGCCGAGGCCAACACCCGGGTCCAGCGGCTGGTCGCCCTCAACGCCTTTCTCATCGAGCAGCGTCGGGCGGGTCGAAAGAGCGTGGTGATCTTCGACGAGGCGCAGAACCTCGAGACCTCGATTCTCGAGCAGGTCCGCCTGCTGTCCAACTTCGAGACCCCGAGCGAGAAGCTGCTGCAGATCATGCTGATCGGTCAGCCCGAGCTGAAGACGAAGCTCCAGCTGCCGAGCCTGCGCCAGCTCAAGCAGCGCATCGCGCTGCGCTGCACGATCCATCCGCTGTCGGGCGACGAGGTCAGGGACTACATCCGCAACCGCCTGCGCATCGCGGGCGCTCGCGACCTCCGGTTGTTCGAAGACCGGGCCGTCGAGCGCATCGCCGAGTACGCGGCCGGCATCCCGCGCGTCATCAACATGGTCTGCGATCACTGCCTGGTCTCGGGCTACGCCCTCCGCAAGCGGCGGATCGACCGGGCGATCGTCGACAAGGCCGTCGAGTATCTGGAAGAAGGCGAGCGCGCGCCGTCGGAGTCGCGCGACAGCCGACGGTTGGTGCGGTGGGTCGTCGGAACGATGGCGGCCAGCACGGCGGCGGCGGCCGCGGTCCTCACGATGCATTCGGCAGTGGGTGGTTCAATCGCCGCGCCCATTTTCGAGATGGCGCGCGCAGCAAGGGCGTGGTTACTGCCATGAGCGAATTCTTCAGAGCCCTCGAGCAGGCTGGACGGGACCGCGACGAGCGGCTGGCCAAGCAACGGAACAATCGGAAGCTACCGGTGGCCGCGGAGCCGCCAGCCCAACCGGAACCCGAAGTCCCGGTGGTCGCGAAGGCGAGCAAGCCGCGCAAAGAGTCGCAACCCGCGGCGGCCCCGAAGGCCACGCCGACGCCGGCGCCCGAGGTCGTGGCGACCGCGCCGGCGAGCACTCCGCGCAAAGAGTCGCAACCCGCGGCGGCCCCGAAGGCCACGCCGACGCCGGCGCCCGAGGTCGTGGCGGTCGCGCCGACGATCACGCCGCGCAACGAGACGCGGCCCCCGGTCGCGGTGGAGACTCCCGCGCCCGTGGAACCCGAGTTGGCCACGGTCGAGGCGGCGGTCGCGACGGAAGTTGAGCCGGAGCCAGAGCCGGAGATCGCGACCGACATCCAGCACGCGATCTATACGGAGCTCTACCCCATCTTCCACCCGGAGGTCGAGGTCGAGATCGACGCCGAGGTCGAGCCGGAGATGCCCGTGGACGTCGAGTCGGAGATCCACGACGACGTCGAGATCCACGCGGCGATCGAGCCCGAGCTCCACGAGGACATCGAGCCGGACATCCACATGGATATCGAGACCGAGATCCATGCGGACGTCGAGCCAGAGGTCCACGCGGCGATCGAGCCCGAGCTCCACGAGGACATCGAGCCGGACATCCACATGGATATCGAGACCGAGATCCATGCGGACGTCGAGCCAGAGGTCCACGCGGTCATCGAGCCGGAGATCCACGCCGACGTCGAGCCCGAAATCCATGCGGACGTCGAGCCGGAGATCCGGATGCACGAGGAGCCGGAGATCCAAGCCGAGGTCGAGGACGAGACGGAAGCCGAAGCCGCGTTTGCGACCGAAGGTGGCAGGGCGGCCACGCCGATGCCGTTTGCGATGAGAGCAGCGGACGCGCCCGCTTTCACTGAGAGCGTGCCGACGGTCAAGGACGACGATGCCGAGAGCGTCGACGACCGCCTGGTCACGCTGCTCACGCCGAACAGCTTCGCCGGCGAGCAGTATCGGACGCTGCGACACCTCGTCGAGAAGATGCACACCGAGACGGGCGTGTCGGTGGTCGGGGTGTCGAGCCCCAGCATCGGTGACGGCAAGACCACGACGGCCATCAACCTGGCCGGCGCCCTGGCCCAGGCCCGGGAGACCAAGGTGTTGCTCATCGACATGGACCTTCGCCGCCCGGCGGTGAACGGTCAGCTCGGACTCCGGGGCTTCAACCCGAAGGGCGTGGTCGCCGTGCTCGGCGCCGGCGCCTCCCTGGACGACGTCATCGTCGAGCTGCCGATGTTCAACCTGTCGATCATTCCCTCGGGGCCGCGCCAGTCGGCGCCCTACGAGCTCCTCAAGTCGAGCCGCCTGCATCAGATGATGGACGAAGCCCGGCGCCGCTTCGACTACGTGATCGTCGACACGCCGCCGGTCATCGCCGTGCCCGACTGCCGCGTCATCAGCAGCGGTGTCGACGGCTTCCTCGTCATCGTCAACGCGCACAAGACGGCGACCCGGCTGCTCAGCGAGACGGTGAGCGTGCTCGGACAGTCGAAGGTGCTGGGCCTCATCTTCAATCGCGACGACCAGCCGATCGCCGAGCACCTCTACAACTCCTATGGCCCGGACCCGAGCGGCGGATGGACCGGCTCGATCCGCCGGCGCCTGCGCCGGAATGGTCACGGCAACGGCAACGCGAGCGGAAACGGAACCGGTTACCTGAGCGGCAACGGCATCACGCACTAGTCACGGGCCATGAAACCGCTCCTTCTCGCCCTCGTGGAAGGCGTCGCCGTGTTCGGCGGCGTCACGACCATGACGGCACTGTGGCGGCCGGGCGGGGTGGACAACCTCCACCTGGCCGTCCAGGTCCTGCTCCAGGCGCTGGTGCTCTCGGTCTGCTGCATCGTCGCCTTCTACTACAACGACCTCTACGACCTCTACATCGTCCGCGACTTCGAGATGTTCCTGTTCCGGCTGGCCGAATCGCTGGGCGTCATGTTCATCCTGACCGCGTTTTCGTACATGGCGCTGCCCGATCTCAACATGGCCAACGGGCCGTTCGTCTCCAGCGTGCTGATCATCGTCGGCGTGCTGATCCCGTTGCGGGGCGCGACCTACACGGTGATGCGCCACCGGTTCCGCAGCCGCGTCATCATCGTGGGCTCCAACGATCTCGTCGCCGATCTCGTCCTCGAAGCGAGGAACCGGCCGAACGACGGCCTCACGATCCTCGGCATCGTGGACGACCGCGTGGTGGGCGAGGCGAGCGTGTTCGGCGTCCCCGTGCTCGGTCCGATCAACGACATCTCGAAGATCCTGAGCGAGCACCGTCCCAACCGGATCGTCGTGGCCCTGTCCGAGCGCCGCGGCCGGCTGCCAGTGCGGGCGCTCCTCGAGGCCAAGGCCCGCGGCGTCCGCATCGAGGAAGCCACCCAGGTCTACGAGAACCTGACCGGGCGGATGGCGCTCGAGTCCCTGATGCCGAGCGCGCTGATCTTCGATTCCGGGTACTGGAAGTCGCCGCCCGACCTCGCCATCGCACGCGTCATCAGCATGGTGGTGGCGGCCGTCGGGCTCGTGGTGACGGCCCCGCTCATGGCGGCCGTCGCCGTGATCATCAAGCTCGACTCGGACGGACCGGCGCTGTTCATCCAGGACCGGATCGGCCGCCTGGGCCGACCGTTCCGGCTGATCAAGTTCCGCACCATGCGCGTTGCCTCCGGGCCGCACTCGGAGTGGGTCAGGCAGAATCAGGATCGGATTACCCGCGTCGGCCACTGGCTGCGCCGGTTCCGGCTCGACGAGCTGCCGCAGTTCATCAACATCCTGCGCGGCGACATGAACCTGGTCGGGCCGCGGCCGCATCCGGTCGCCAATTTTGCCCTGTTTCGTGAGCACATCCCGTACTACTCGATCCGCTGCTCGATCCGTCCGGGCGCCACCGGCTGGGCCCAGATCCGCTACGGCTACGCCAACAGCCTGGACGAAGAGATCGAGAAGATGCGGTACGACCTCTTCTACATCAAACGCATGTCCCCGCTCTTCGATCTGCGCATCGTCTTCGACTCGGTGAAGACCGTGATGTTCGGACGAGGCGCGCAGTCCGCCGACCTTTACGACAAGCAGATACCCAAGCAGGTCGTCAAGGCGAGCTGATGCTCGAGACGATCGCCAGACAGCCATCGCCATCGATGGTCACGGAACGGTGCGTACGCCACGGCGTCCTCACGTTCGACATCGAGGAATGGTTCCAGGTCGAGAACCTGCGCGCCGTGTTCCCGCGCGCCGGGTGGGACGAGCGCCCGCGCCGGGCCGCTGACGGGACGCGCGTCGTGCTCGATCTCCTGGAGTCGCACGGCGTGCGAGCGACCTTCTTCGTCCTGGGCTGGGTGGCCGAGCGCGACCCGGAGCTGGTCCGCGAGATCGTCGCGCGCGGCCACGAGGTCGCGTGCCACGGCCATGGCCACGTCCTGCCCATGCAGCTCACGGAGCAGGAGTTCCGGGACGACCTGACGCGCAGCCGGCAGGCGCTGGAGGACATCAGCGGGACGCCGGTGATCGGGTATCGGGCACCGTCGTTCAGCATCAGCGAGCGCCACCTGAAGATCCTGGCCGAGTACGGTTTCCGCTACGACTCGAGCTTCCACCCGTTCGCGCTCCACCGGCGCTACGGACGCCTCGCCCATCTGGGCGCACGCCTGCGGCCCGGTGTCTATCGGACCGACGACGGCCTGATCGAGCTCGCGCTTCCCGTCGAGCGCTTCGGGGCGGCGGCGTTCCCGGTCTCCGGCGGCGGGTACTTCCGCGTGCTCCCGGCCCCGCTGTTCCGGCGCCTGGTCGCGCGGGCCCTCGTGCGCGACGGCCACTACGTCATGTACCTGCACTCGTGGGAGTTCGATCCGGCGCAGCCGCGCGTGCGGGGGGCCAAGCTCGCCGCCCGCTTCCGTCACTATCACAACCTCGTGCGGACGCTGCCGCGGATGCAGCGGCTCATCCCGCTGTTGAAGGACCTCGGGACGCGCTTCGTCACCGCCAGCGATTTCGTCGGTGGCGTGCTGGCCCGGCAGAGAGCCGCGCATGGCCGCTAGTCACTGGCCCGCTCGGCGCCCGCTGACCACGGATACCGCGGGCCCCGGGCCCCGGATCGTCGCGCTCGGTGGCGGCACCGGGCTTCCCGTGCTCCTCGGCGGCCTGAGGGAAGCGCTCTTTCCCCGCGATCGGCTGGCCTCGGCCCGTCGCGATCGGTTGACGGCGATCGTGACGGTGGCGGACGACGGCGGGAGCTCGGGCCGCCTGCGCGAGACCTACCGGATGCTGCCGCCCGGCGACATCCG
>Ga0209235_1001988_pt1 | contig 11335 bp, 5 predicted proteins | sample GraSoi013_1_20cm_4_FD_185817 | JGI IMG/M metagenome (GOLD analysis project Ga0209235, IMG submission 185817) | Grasslands soil microbial communities from the Angelo Coastal Reserve, California, USA - Sample 09_25_2013_1_20cm (SPAdes) (version 2) | ecosystem: Environmental > Terrestrial > Soil >...
GCAGGTAGGTGATCTTCTCGAACTGCGCGCCCCGGGCGCCGGTGCCCCGGTTGTCCACGCTCGCGACGAGGTAACCGTCCTGCGCGAGCATCTGGTGCCAGAGGTACTGGGTGCCGCCCCAGCCGTCGGTCACCGTCTGCGAGCCCGGCCCGCCGTACACGAACATCAGCAGCGGATAGCGCTTCCCGGGATCGAAATCCCGCGGCCGGATGATCCAGGCGTTCAGGTCGGTGCCATCGGGCGTCCGGATCTTGAGGAACTCCGGGAGCCGAAGCTGCAGGGCGTTCACCTTGCGCGCGAGCGCGAGGTTCTCCGCCACGGTCCGTACCAGCCGGCCGTCCGCTCGCCGCAACAGCTGGACCGGGGGGACGCCCGCTCGCGAATACGTGTCGACATAGAGCTGGAAGGTTGGATCGAACTCGACCCGGTGCGTGCCCGGCTCCGTGGTCACCCGGGCCAGGCCCTTGCCGTCGAGCCCGATCTTGAGCAGCGGCCGGCCGAGCGGGCCGTCGATCGCGCCGGTGAAATAGAGCAGCTTCGCCGGCTCGTCCACGCCGTACAGATCGAGCACGTCCCAGCCCCCCGGGGTCACGCGGCGCACGAACGAGCCGTCGCGGTTGAAGAGATACGCCTGCGTGTATCCTTCCCGATCGGATAGGAACAGAAACTGCCGGCCGCCGTTGATCCACTGCGGCTGGTGCGCGTCCACCCAGGCGGAATCGCGATCCGTCATGACCACGCGCGACGCGCCCGTACGTGCATCGGCCAGCAACAGGTCGAGCCGGTTCTGGTGACGGTTCAGGCGGGTGAGCCAGACCTCGTCGGGCGAGCCGGCGAAGTCGAGCGCCGCGATGTAGATGTCCCGCTCCGCCCCGAGGTCCACCCACGTGGTACGGCCGGAGCCGAGCTCGATCACACCGATCTTCACCTCGGAATTCGGCATGCCGGCTTTGGGGTAGCGCACGGGGACGAGCTGCGGGTAGAGCGAGTCCTGGTTCACGAGGTAGAACGGCCGGATGGCCGACTGGTCGAGCCGCCAGAACGCGATGCGCTTCCCGTCGGGGCTCCACCGGAACGCGTCGCGCAGATCGAGCTCCTCCTCGTACACCCAGTCGGAGGTGCCGTTGATGACGTTCTCCCCGCCGTCGCCCGTGAGGGCGGTCTCGACGCCGCTCGCGAGGTCGGTGACGTACAGATTATCGTCGCGCACGAAGGCCACGAGCCGGCCGTCGGGAGAGAACTTGGCAAACATCTGGTAACCGGGCTTCGTGCTCACCGGGATGAGTCGCTTGGCCGCGAAGTCCCAGACGTAGTAAGTGCCTTTGGTGTTGAGCCGCCATACGCGAGCCGAGTTGGTGAAGATGAGCAACCTCGAGCCGTCGGCGGAAAAGCTGTACTCCTCGATGGTGACGGGCTGGCGCGCGCCTGGCGGGACCAGATCCGCGGCGCGCAGCAGCAGGTCCTTCTTCCCGGTGAGCGCGTCGACCCGATAGAGATCGCTGTTGCCGGACGCGTCGTCCAGCGTCGTGTACGCCTTACCGTCCTTCATCCAGGCGAGCGAGACGAGGTCGCTCGCGAAGTCGCGCGTGCCCCAGATCGTGTGCACGGTGAGGGAGGGGGGAGCCGGGACGCCTTGAGCGGCGAGCGGCCCCACGAGCAACGCGACGGTACAAACGGCAATGCAGCGGCGAACCGCAGGTGAAATCATGATGGCCACCGGGAGGGTACGTTGGGGTGCCCCAAACTTACCCCCCGATGGCCATCGTGGAAGGTCGGACGGCTCAGCCTTCGAGGCCGTCGCGGTTATCGTCCTCGAACGCCTTAAAGGAGTTCTGGATGTTGTTCGACGCGATGCTTTCGTTCGGGCCGCCCTTGTTCGCCGAGGCGGGATCGACGAGCGCGGTCTTCGTATCGTTCAGGTACCAGCCCGAGATGTCGACGCGCAGCGTGACGTTCAGGCTCTGGCCCTCCTGCACCGTCACCGGCGGGACCAGGCTCGACTCCTGGCTCTGGTCGACGTCGGAGGTGAAGGTGAAGTCGCTGCGCGTACCCGCCTGGCTGTACGTCCCGGTCACCTTGATCGAGATGGTCGCGAAGTCGGGATGCGCCGCGATGAACGCCGCATCCTCGCTCGAGCTGGGCTTGTGGATCTCGAACTCGAGGGCGTTGTAGGTGCCCGGAGGCGCAGCAACAGTCACCTCCGTCGCGATGGCGGAGCTGCCGAGCGGCAGCGACACGAGGGTCGCGCCGGTCTCGAACTCCTCGCAATCGCCGTTGTCCATGACCGCGTCGCAGGCCGTGACATCGGACCGCTTGAGCTCGACCTGCCGCAGCACGAGCTCGACGCTGCGGACGATCACGGTGTCGTTCCCGAGCGCGATCACGGTGCTGTCGCCAGCAGCGGCGACCGTTGGACTCGGGGCGGTGGCGAACGCGGGGCTGGCGGCCGGAGCCCCGGCGGAACGGGACGTGAGCGAAAAGCTCACCGCCCCGGTGGTGCCGTTCGAGCACGCCGCGAAAACGAACGCCGGCACCAACGCGAGCAGCTTCACATTCTTCATACTTCCTCCTCAAACAGTCGGGATGAGAGACTGGGGGCGCGAACGCGCGGCCCAGGGTGGCAAGCGTTGTGCCGCCCACGGCGCGCGGCCCGGCGGAGCCCGCCCCGCACGACGTGTGAGGGGTCTCACATGTGTTCACGACACGTGGCGATCTTGTCTGCATCGAATCGGCGCAGCGCCGTCCGTTGTGAGCCAGGAGGATTCATGAAGCCCGTGATGCAGCGCGACCAAGCGGAGACCTTCCGGAAGCTCCACCAGGGGCCCGAGCTCCTCGTCCTCCCCAACGCCTGGGACGTGGCGACCGCCCGGCTCGTGGAAGAAGCGGGGTTCCCCGCCGTCGCCACGACGAGCGCCGGCGTCGCATGGGCGCTCGGCTACCCGGACGGCGAGCGCATCAGCCGGGACGAGATGCTCGCGGTGGTGCACCGCATCGCCGCGGCGGTGCGTGTCCCCGTGACCGCAGACCTCGAGGCCGGCTACGGCGCGACCCCCGAGGCGGCGGCCAGGACCGCGCGCGACGCGATCGCCGCCGGCGCCATCGGGCTGAACCTCGAGGACGGCACCAACGAAGGACGTCTGCTGGACGCCACCCTCCATGTCGAGCGCATCCAGGCGGTGCGCGAGGCGGGGGCCGCCGCCGGCGTCGCGATCGTCGTCAACGCCCGCACCGATGCCTTCGAGATCGAGCAATGGACGCCGGCCCAGCGGCTGGCCGAGGCGGTGCGCCGGGCGAACGCCTACCGCGCCGCCGGGGCGGATTGCCTGTTGGTGGTGCACGTGAGCGACGCCGCGACGATCGGCCGGCTGGCGCGCGAGATCGCCGGGCCGCTCAACGTGATCGCCGGGCCGCCCGCCCCGGCGCTCGGCGAGCTCGCCCGGCTCGGCGTGCGGCGCGCCAGCCTCGGGCCGCGCGTAACCCAGGCGGCTCTGGGGTTCGTGCGGCGCGTGCTCGCGGAGCTGCGCGCGCGCGGCACCTACACCGCCATGGCGGAGGCCCTCATCCCGTTCGCCGACCTGCAGCGTCTCGTGACGGCCGCCCCTTGACGGGACCGAACGCTACGGTATATTTATTCTAAGAGATGAATAATTAATACTTTCCGGTTAATACCTTTGGGTGGCCCGAACTCGTGAACAATTGCACGCCGACCGCCGTCGCGATCCTGAAGCCGATTACTCCCCCAGACGGGAGCGAACGGGCGGCGTAAGCGTGTAGACGACTGAGACGAAGCCCCCGGCCCGCTCCCCACCGAGCGGGCCCTTTTTTTGGCTGGAAAGCGGAAAGGAGCGGCGATGCCGGAGTCCGAGCGATCGCGCTGGGCCAACCGCCGTGCGCCCGACCTCGACCCGTGGCGCGAGCAGGACGCGTGCGGCGTGGGGTTCGTGGCGCGGGCGTCGGGAGAGCGCTCGCACGACGTGATGGGCCTGGCCCTCCAGGCGCTGGCCCGCGTCGCACACCGCGGCGCCGCGGCGAGCGACAGCTCGGGCGACGGCGCCGGCGTCCTCACCCAGATCCCCGCGCGTCTCTTCGGCCGCGATCCGGAGGGGGGGGAGCCGTTCGCGGTCGGCGCGTTCTTCCTGCCGCGCGACCCGAGCGCGCTGGCCCTCGTCACGTCCATCATCGAGGAGGTGCTCGACGGCGAGGGACTCCCGGTGCTCGCGTGGCGCGACGTGCCGGTGAACTTGGACGTGCTGGGCACCGGCGCGCGCGCCACCTGCCCCACTATCCGGCAGGCCATCATCGCCCCTCCCATCGCGGACGGCGGTCGGGGCGACGCGGACGCGTGGGAGCGCTCGCTCTACCTCGCTCGCCGCACCATCGAGCGCCGGGTCGCCGAGGCAGGGGGGGGCCCGGGGGGAGGGCTCGAGCCCTGGTTCGTGTGCTCCCTCTCGTGCCGCACCCTGGTTTACAAGGCGCTGCTCACGGGCACCGAGCTCGGGGCCTTCTTCCCGGACCTGCGGTCGCCCGACTACGAGACGGCGCTCGCGGTCTTTCACCAGCGCTACTCCACCAACACGAGCCCCAGCTGGGCGCTGGCGCAGCCGTTCCGCCTCCTCGCCCACAACGGGGAGATCAACACCCTCTGGGGGAATCGCAACGCGATGCGCGCCCGCGAGCCGGCCCTGGCGTCGCCGCTGTGGGGCGCGCGCGTGGACCGCCTGCGACCCGTGATTTGGGCCGAGGGGAGCGACTCCACCAGCCTCGACAACGCCCTGGAGCTGCTGGTACGCTCGGGGCGCGACCCGGTGCACGCCCTGATGATGCTCGTGCCCGAGGCGCACGAAGGAGCCGTCGAGATGGAGCCCGCGCTGCGGGGCTTCTACGAGTTTCACGAATGCCTCGTCGAGCCGTGGGACGGGCCCGCGGCGCTCGCGTTCTCGGACGGCGTGCTCGTGGGCTCGGCGCTCGACCGGAACGGCCTGCGCCCCTGCCGCTACAAGATCACTTGCGACGGCCTCGTGGTCGCGGGCTCCGAGACGGGACTCGTGGATCTCGACCCGCAGGAGGTCGTGGAAAGCGGGCGCCTCGGCCCGGGCGAACTGCTGGTCGTGGACACCCGCCGCAAGGCGATCCTGCACGATGCGGAGGCGAAGCGCGAGGTGGCGCGCCGCCGGCCGTACGCGCGGTGGGCGGCCCGTAACATCCGTCCCCTCCGGCCCACCACTCCTGCGCCCGGCCCGGCGGCGCTCGCCGAGCCCGAGCGCGTTGCCCGGCAACTCGCCTTCGGCTGGAGCCACGAGGACCTGCGCTACGTGCTCGAGCCGATGGGCGCCGGCGGCCAGGACGCGGTCTGGAGCATGGGCGACGACACGCCCATCCCGCCGCTCGCGCGCATCCCGCCGAGCCTCTACGTGTATCTGCGGCAACGCTTCGCGCAGGTGACGAATCCGCCCATCGACCCGCTGCGCGAAACGCTGGTGATGTCGCTGCGGATGCACCTCGGTCGCCGCGGGTCGCTGCTCGCGGACCGGCCCGACGGCCTGCGGCTGGTGCGGAACGAGCACCCGGTGCTCCTCGAGGCGGAGATGGCGGCGCTGCGCGCCGGCGCCGGCGTGCAGGCGGTCGCGCTCGACGCGACGTGGAACGCCGCCCCCCCCGCCGGGCCGGACGCGCTGCGCGCCGAGCTCGACGGCCTGTGCCGCGCGGCGGGTCGCGCGGTGCGGGAAGGCGCGCGCATCCTCGTCCTGAGCGACCGCGCCGCGGACCGTGAGCGGGCGCCGCTGCCCATGCTGCTCGCGGTCGGGGCCGTGCACCACCATCTCCTCGCCAACGGGCTGCGGACGCAGCTGGGGCTCGTCGCCGAGGCGGGAGACGCCTGGGACGTGCACCACGTCGCCGCGTTGATCGGCTACGGCGCGGAAGCCGTGCATCCGTGGCTCGCGCTCGAGGCCGTGCGCGCGCAGGCGCCGGAGGAGGACGCGCGCTTCCGGTTCCGCGCCGCGGCCGAGAAGGGCCTCCTCAAGATCATCTCGAAGATGGGCATCTCGACGCTGTCGTCGTACTGCGGCGCCCAGATCTTCGAGGCGCTCGGGCTCGGCGCCGAAGTGATCGACCGCTGCTTCACGGGCACCGTGTCCACGATCGGCGGCATCGGGTTCACGGAAATCGCGGAAGACGTGCTGGCGCGCCAGCGGGCCGCGTACCCCCCGCTTGCGAGCGCGCCGCCGGCGCTCCCGGACCACGGGCGCGTGCGCTACCGCCGCGACGGGGAGGACCACGCCTGGTCGCCTCCGCTGGTGCGCGCGATGCAGGAGGCCGTGGCGGCCAAGACGCCGCAAGCCTTCGGCGCCTTCCAGTCGCGCGTCGCCGCCCGGGCGCCGGCGAGCCCGCGCGACCTGTTGACGATCCGCCGGGAGACACCCGTGCCGCTCGACGAGGTGGAGCCGGTCGAGGCGATCCGCCGCCGCTTCGTCTCGACGGCGATGTCGTTGGGCGCGCTCTCGCCGGAGGCGCACCGCACTCTCGCCATCGGGATGAACCGGATGGGCGCGCGCTCCAATTCCGGCGAAGGCGGCGAGGATCCGGACACCTACGCGCCGCTCGAGAACGGCGATCGCGCCGACAATCGCATCAAGCAGGTGGCGTCGGCGCGCTTCGGCGTGACGACCTCGTACCTCGTGCGGGCGGACGAGCTGGAGATCAAGATCGCCCAGGGGTCGAAGCCGGGTGAAGGCGGCCAGCTTCCCGGCCACAAGGTCACAGCCCTCATCGCACGCCTGCGGCACTCGGTGCCGGGCGTGCCGCTGATCTCGCCGCCGCCGCACCACGACATCTACTCGATCGAGGACCTGGCCCAGCTGATCCACGATCTGAAGCAGGTCAACCCCCGCGCGCGGGTGGGCGTCAAGCTCGTGGCGGAGGCGGGCGTGGGGCGCGTCGCCGCGGGGGTGGCGAAGGCCTACGCCGACTACGTCCTCGTCTCCGGCCACAACGGCGGCACGGGCGCGTCTCCCCTGTCGTCGATCAAGCACGCCGGATCGCCGTGGGAGATCGGGCTCGCGGAGACGCAGGCGATCCTGATCGAGAACGGCTTGCGCCATCGGGTCGAGGTGCGGGTGGACGGGGGCCTGCGGACCGGGCAGGACGTGATGATCGCGGCGCTGCTCGGCGCCGAGGCGTACGGCTTCGGGACGGCCGCGCTGGTGGCCATCGGCTGCGACATGGCGCGGCAGTGCCACCTCAACTCCTGTCCCACCGGGATCGCGACGCAGCGACCCGAGCTGCGCGCCAAGTTCACGGGGACGCCGGAGCAGGTCGTGGCCTATTTCACGTGGATCGCGGAGGACGTGCGCCGCGAGCTGGCGGAGCTGGGCTGCCGCCGCCTGGACGACGTCATCGGGCGGGTGGACCTGCTGGAGCGCGTCGACCGGCCCGAGGTGCCCCGCGCGCAGATGCTCGACCTGTCGCTGATTCTCGCCGATCCGTCCCCCGCGCGCCCCGACGCGGCGCGGCGACGGGCGGTGGAGCGGAACGACCGCCCCGGCGTCGCGTCGCTCGACGACCAGATCCTCGCCGAGCTCCAGCCCTGTCTGGAGGACGGCCGGCCGTTCGCCGGCACGTACGATGTCGGCAACGGGCACCTCACGCTGGGCGCGCGCGTCGCCGGGCGGGTCGCCGAGCGCTACGGGAGCGCGGGGCTGCCGGCGGGCCGCATTCGGCTCCGCTTCCGCGGCAGCGCGGGGCAGAGCTTCGGCGCGTTCGCCGTTCCCGGGATGCAGCTCGAGCTCGAGGGTGAGGCCAACGACTACGTCGGGAAAGGCCTCTCGGGTGGCGACCTCGTCATCCGGCCGTTCCCCGGCGCGAGCGGACACCACGTGATCCTCGGCAACACCGCCTTGTACGGCGCCACGGGTGGAACGCTCTTCGCCGCTGGACGGGCGGGCGACCGGTTCGCGGTGCGGAACTCCGGCGCGGTCGCGGTCGTGGAGGGCGCGGGGAACCACTGCTGCGAGTATATGACGGGCGGGACGGTCGTGGTGCTCGGCGAGGTGGGGCGCAACTTCGGCGCCGGGATGTCGAACGGCGTGGCCTACGTGCTCGATGAGACGGAGCACCTCGCGTCACGCGTCAACAGCGATATGGTGGCGATCCAACCCCTCGAAACCGCCGACGAACGGCGCCTGCTCGCCCTCGTGGAAGAGCACATCGCCAAGACCGTGAGCCCGCGGGCGCAGGCTGTCCTCGCGGCGTGGCACCGCTATCTGCCGTTGTTCCGCAAGGCCGTGCCGATCGTAGTGCCGGCGGTCGCGCCTGCTGCCACCCCCAGGGACCCGGGGGTCGAGCCGGCGGCCGTTTCCGCAGCGAAGGGTGCCTGATGCATGGATGTCACGCTGTACGACACGACCCTGCGCGACGGCACGCAGCGCGAAGGACTCTCCCTTTCGGCTGAGGACAAGGTCAAGATCGCCCGCCGGCTGGACGCCCTCGGCGTCAGCTACATCGAGGGGGGATGGCCCGGATCGAATCCCAAGGACGCGGAATTCTTTCGTCGCATGGAGCGCGTGCCGCTGCGGCAGGCGAAGCTCGCGGCCTTCGGCATGACGCGCCGCGCCGGGAGCCGGTGCGCAGACGACGCGAACTGTCGGGCCCTGGTGGACGCCGGCACTCCCGTCGTCACGCTCGTGGGCAAGAGCTCGACGTTGCACGTCGACCGCGTGCTCCGGACGAGCCGGGACGAGAACCTGCGGATGATCGCGGAGACCGTCGCTCACTTCAAGAACCTCGGCAAAGAAGTGATCTACGACGCGGAACACTTCTTCGACGGCTACCGCCTCGATCCGGGCTACACGCTGGCGTCCATCGTCGCGGCCGCCGACGCCGGCGCCGACTGCGTCGTCCTGTGCGACACCAACGGCGGCGCGCTCCCCACCGATGTGGAAGCGTGCGTGTGGGAGGTACGTGACCGGACGCGCGCGCCGCTGGGCATTCACCCCCACAACGACGGCGGGTTGGCGCTCGCCAACGCGCTCGCCGCCGTCGAGGCCGGGTGCGCGCACGTCCAGGGCACGATCAACGGGTACGGGGAGCGCTGCGGGAACCTGGACCTGATCTCCCTGATCGCCACGCTGCAGCTCAAGCTCGAGTATCGGGTGCTGCCGCCGGAGCAGCTCCGGCACCTGAGCGACGTGGCCCGCTTCGTGGCCGCCGTCGGGAACCTGACGCCGGACCCCTACGCGCCGTACGTCGGCCGCAGCGCGTTCGCGCACAAAGGCGGCATCCACGTGGCCGCGGTGGCCGAGCTCCCCCAGAGCTATCAGCACATCGACCCCGGCCTGGTGGGGAACGAGATGCGGGTCGTCGTGAGCGAGCTCGCGGGACGGCGCAACGTGCGGCTGCGGGCGGAAGCGCTGGGGATCGCGACGGACGACCGCGACGCCGGCGTGCTGCAGCGGATCAAGCAGCTCGAGCACGGCGGCTACCAGTTCGAGGCCGCCGAAGGCTCGTTCGAGATGCTGCTGCGGCGCGCCGCCCCGGGATACGCGCCGCCGTTCGAGATGCGCGACTTCACGGTCACCGTCGCGAGTCACGCGGGAAGTCGCGTGACCGCGCGCGCCACCGTCACGCTGCGGGTCGGCGAGGCAGAGATAGGGGCGGCGGCCGACGGCGCCGGGCCGGTGAACGCGCTCGACCGCGCCGTGCGCGAGGCGCTCCTATCGCACTACCCGGAGCTCGCCGACCTGCACCTCGTGGATTACAGAGTTCGCATCGTGGACGAGCACCTCGGCACCGCGGCGAAGCCGCGCGTCGTGATCGAGTCGGCGCGCGGGGCCGAGCGCTGGAGCACGGTCGGGTGCTCGGAGAACATCATCGAGGCCAGCTGGCAAGCCCTGCGCGACGCGCTCGAGCTGGCCTTGTGGCGCCGCGGCTAATAATTGTAGGCCACGCCCACGGCGACCGTGACCTGATCCTTCTGGCCGTCGAACGTCGCCAGCGTGGACCGATCGTAGCGTACTTCGGGCCGCACGACGGCATTCGGCCACGCGCGGATGTTCAGCGTCGCGGTGCCACTGCCGAACCTCTGCCCCGTGTTCGGCAGGAAGCCCAGCACCCCGCTCGTGCGCGCGCCGTTCTCGTCGTTCACGTAGTCGCCGCGCAGCGCCAGGCCGAGGGCCGAGCTGAAGTCGTACGTGACCCAGGCCCCAGCCGCCCACCACTTGGCGTCCTGTGTCGGATCGGGGAGCGCGGCGTTGGCTTGCTCCTCCCCGTAATCTCCCTGCAGCCACACGTTCACCTGACTCCCCAGCTTTCGCCATAGCACGCCGTTGATGCCGTAGCGGTTCGCCGTGTTGTTGTTTGGCTGTTCGGGACCCCAATACCCGACGAGGCTGATCGAGCTGAGCGCGTCCGGATAGATCCCGACCCGGCCCATCAACGACTTGTGGGTGTTGTTGTCCGAGACCTGGTCCCACCCGTTGATCACCCGGAACTGGGCGTCCACGTGGTTGTTGAATTTTGTCTCCACGCTCACGCCGAGCCCCGTGAAGTTTTCGACGTAAATGAACTGGTTCGCCTCCGACCAGTTGGGGTTCGCGACGGTTTCGATGACTTCGACTCCCAGGAGAGTGACCATACGCCCCACCTTGAGCTGCAGCCCGTTCCCACTGGCGGTCGGGACGTTCAAGGTGACGTAGAGATGCGGGATGTCGGCTTGGGCACCCAGGTCGAACCCGTTCGACCTGATCAGCGTTGCGTCCTGGCCCAGCAGCAGCTCGGTGTGGAACCCGGCGCTGAACTTCGCCGGGTCGTACGGCTTGTCGAGCACGAGCGCCAGCGCGTTGAGCATGAAGCGGTTCTGCAGGCGGTCGTACAGCCGCCCCACGATCGTCGTGTCGCCGATGCTCCGCCCGGAGTACGAATACGACCCCTCGGCGAAACCGGTCAGCTTGAACCCCGCGAACGAGGTTTCGAGATGGTTCACCGCGGCGGGGGCCGGCGGAGGGTCGACGTTCTTGCTCGTCGTGTCGGCCGGAGCGGGCGGGGCGCTCTGCGCCACGAGCGCCGCCGGCGCGAGGAGCCAGAGGCTGAAGAGCGCGGCTCTCATACACAGCGCCGCCTTCACCTGCGGCAGTCGCTCGGGGCGTACGACGGTGCTGATGAGTTTCATGGTCAGTCCTCCCTAGGCCGGTTCCGGCTCCGGCTCGAGCTGTCCGGCGCCGTGCGAGGCGGCGGCCGTCTCGCTGAGAATGACCGCCGATGCCACCTCCGGCGTGTCCGGGTAAGCGAGCGCGCCCATCTCCGGCAGGTCGAGCCCGAGCTCCTCGACCTCGGCCGACAC